>ERZ1066125.175-NODE-175-length-36487-cov-25.807285_pt1 | contig 36487 bp, 26 predicted proteins | sample MGYA00382772_ERZ1066125 | MGnify/ENA primary metagenome ERZ1066125 (study PRJEB33369, sample SAMEA5778355) | biofilm metagenome | biome: Industrial cooling water; feature: Water cooling tower basin; material: Biofilm | place: United Arab Emirates | collected... | reverse complement strand
CGTCTATTTCCAGCGAGCGCCGCATCAACGGCTCCGCCTCCGCCAGACGGTTCGTGGCCTGAAGCAACTGCGCCAGATTGTTGAGGCACGTCGCAACATTGGGATGGTTAGAGCCAAGACTTAACTCAAAAATTTCAATTACACGCCGCATCAACGGCTCCGCCTCCGCCAGCCGGTTCGTGTCCTGAAGCAACTGCGCCAGATTGTTGAGATCTCTGCCAACATTGGGATGGTCAGAGCCGAAGCTCCGCTCGTCTATTTCCAGCGCGCGCCGCATCATCGGCTCCGCCTCCGCCAGACGGTTCGTCTCCTTCAACAACCACGCCAGATTGTTGAGGCGAATGCTGACATTAGGATGGCCTGCGCCAAAGCTCAGCTTTTCTATTTCCAGCGCGCGCCGCATCAACGGCTCCGCCTCCGCCAGACGGTTCGTGGCCTTCAGCAACTGCGCCAGATTGTTGAGGTCAGTGCCGACGTTGGGATGGTCAGGGCCGAAGCTCCGCTCGTCTATTTCCAGCGCGCGCCGCATCAACGGCTCCGCCTCCGCCAGCCGGTTTGTCTCCATCAACAACGCAGCCAGATTGTTGAGGTCTGTGCCGACATCGGGATGGTCGGAGCCGAAGCTCCGCTCGTCTATTTCCAGCGCGCGGCGATAAAGCGGTTCCGCTTCGGCAAATTGAGCGCGTTGCTTCAAGTAATATCCCGCTTGATTCAACAATCGGGAGGCTTGCTCGAATGCAAAATCTTCTTTTTCAATCGTGCCTGCCAGTTTTTGAGCGTGAGGCGTCAACCGGCTGCAGGTTTTCCAATTGGAAAATTCGACATCGGGAAACGCCGCATCCACCGCGCGGACGGCGCGTTCCGCCCACATTCGCTCCGCCTCTTTGCCCATCTCGGCTTTCAGCACTTCCTGAACCAGACGGTGAAGACTGACGGTTTTCGCTTCCGGGTCAGATTGAAGCAAAGAGAACCTGCCCGCTTCCGCAATCGCCCGGATCAATTCGATTGGTTTGTCCGCAATTGCGCTCAACGCTTCGCCCAACTCCTTTCCGCCGTCGCTGAAGATTTCGTGCGGAACGGCGTCAGATTCCAGAAAGGCACAAACCCGCAACAGGTCTGCGGCAGCGGCGCTGGCCTGCTCCACTTTTTTGAAAGCCAGTGAAAACGTGACCGTGACCGAAGGATGATCCTGGGTCAGCGCGCCCCGGTGAGCAAGCAGCGTCGCCCGCTCGGTTTGGTAAAGATTCAGGTAGGTTTCGATGCTGGCTTGCATTTCGCCGATGAAGGCGGCGGCTTGATCCAGTGCCAGCGGCAATCCATCCAGCTCTTTCGACAACGCCTCTGCCTGCGTTCGCAGATTGGGCGAAGCGGATTCCAGCGGTTCGCCCGGTTTCAGCTTCCCGGTTTTTCTCAGCAGAAAGAACGCGCCTTCGGCTGGCTCCATCTTGTTGACGACATTTCGGACGGCGAAGTCTCCGGCGTAACTGGCGCGAGTCGTCAGCAAGACGTGTCCGTTGTGCTGTGGCGGCAAAAACTCGCCCGCCATTTCCAGTTCGTCGGCGTTATCCAGAATCAGCAACCAGCCTGAATTGTTCGCCAGCCAACGCTTGACCGCCGCGACGGTTTCGCTTTGATCCTTTGCGTTCTGTTCCAGCAGGTCGAGCAGCGCGGCGATGGCGACAAAGTCCGTGACCAGCGATTCGCGCGTATGCGCCTTCGCCCACAACACGGTCCGGTAAGAGTGTTGATAGCGGTAAGCAAATTCGGCGGCGGTCTGCGTTTTGCCAATGCCGCCAAGCCCGTTCAGAGCCTGAACCCGTTCGCCGTTACTGAAGCTGTCATGAATGTTCGTCAGAATGTCGTCGCGTCCGGTGAAGAATTTGTTTCGAGCAAAGGGAAGATTGAAAAGCCTGGCCGGTTTGCCATCCGCAGAAGCAGGCTCATCCCAGATGCGGCCATTCTTCATTCGCTGGAACAAGGCCGGAACCCAGCCGTCAACTCGTTCCCGAACCTCGCCGCGTACGACGGCCATCGCCCGGTCAATCTGGCCGTCTTTCAGCAGTTCGCGGAAAAACACAGGCATCGCTCGTTTGACGGTCGCCATGTCAATTTTGCCTTGCATCGCCAGCACGGCGGGAACTCCGGCTTCGGCCAGTTTCGGCGCCAGAGCGATTGGCGCGGTTTCGCTTCGGGTTCCGTCTTCTGTCCCGGCGCTTTCGCACGAAGCCAGCACAACCAAACGCGGGACTTCCATCAACTCGTTGATTCTGTCGGCAAAGTCTTTGGCGGGAGTTTTGGCTGTCGTTCCGTCTTCGTTTTGCAGCAGCAAGTATGGAATCTTTGCGTGGGAAATTTCTCCGTGGCAGACCAGATACAGAATGTCTACGCCTGCGCGAATGACTTCGATCAGGCGATTGAGCGTCAGCGGCGCATCGTTGCCAATGACCGTTGGCTTCAGTTCAGCCAGCGATTCGCGCGCTTGCTCCAACTCCACGTTCACTGCCGCCAGTTTGTGTTTGGCCAAATCCGTTGGCGAAGCGACAGCAATCAAAGCTTTCAAATCGGATTTCGGTCGAGGTTTGATGCGACGCCAATCGTGGCTGCGGATAAAGCGCGAAAAGACAATTCGCTCCGAAGTCGCCAACGTGCCGCCGGTTTTCGGGTCGCGCAGCAATTCCCAACAAACGCCATGCAGTTCCGGCAAGCTGGGGCCAATCTGAATTCGCAATCGGATTTCCAGTCCGCGACTTTCAAACGCGGCTTTCGATTCGCTGAACCGTTCGCGGATGTCGGCGGAGGCAAAGACATACTCTGCCAGCTTTTGGCCGTAAGCATCAGGGTCGTTTTGTAACCCGAACAGTTCCGTAAACAATTCGCCTGTCGGGACGTTGATCTGGCCGTGAGCAGACGCAAGCTCAGCTTGCGAATCAGGGTCGTTGACACGCAATTCCACTTCGATGGCTTCCGGTCGCCGTTCCACAAAGCAGAGTTCGAGTTCTCCGTAATTGGCTTTGCCGCTCATTGGTCAATTCCTCAGGGCAATTTCGATTTTCGGATTTCGCTGAACCAGCCGAGACGCGCCGCATCATAGGATTGCCGCTTGGGTCGAGCAAGCCCAAAGGTAGTGATTACCGGTTGGGTAGAAAGAGTTGAAACCACAAAAGGCGCAAAAAAGACAAAAATCTCTTCTGTCGTTTTTGTGTCTTCTGAGCTTTTTGTGGTGAAACCGGCTCCTCAGTTTATAGAGCGGTGTATTGCAAAGGGGATTGGCAAAGATTGGTTCGGCCAAGTTACGCGCTTTTCGCGTGGGTGGTGAGGCATTCGTGCGAACAAAAGACCTGGGCGCGATTGCGCGAGGACACCGTCAAGGCATCGCGCGCGGAAACAAATGCTCCGCAGGAAGCGCAACGCACCATGTCGGCGCTGGGAGTCATTTTGCCGCCCAATTGATCGCGCATGGTTTTGACTTCTTTGACGGTGGATTTAAGGCGAGAACTCAGACGCAAGATGGCTTTCAGCACGTAGACGACAAAGCCGAAAGCCAGCAAAATCAGAACTGCTCTTACGATGAATGTCAATTGCAGTCTCCTGACTTATTTTAGCGTGTTGGGGTCTTTCGGGCCGTGGTCGAGCGTGGTTTTGTTTCCTCCGCCAACGCTAGCTTGAGCCGATTTCAAATCTTCGCGCGCTCGGCTGATGATTTGCGGAGTCAAGTTGCCGCTGGCTTCCACACGACTGAGCAGCTTTTCCGCTTCGACCAGATTGGTTTTCGATTCCAGATAAATCGTGAACAGCAACATTTCCAGACGTGGGTTGTCCGGGTTCAATTCCAGCGACCGTTTGGCGGCAGTGATCGCTTCGGGGAATTGGTTTTTCATCGAATGCGCCAAAGCCAGCCCGTGAAGCACGCGCGAATCCTTCGGATCGGCTTTCTGGGCTTGCAGCAAAAACTCCAGGGCTTCGTCCGGGCGGCTGATCTGAATGAACTGGTCGGCAATGTCCAATTGTGCTTCGACATCGTTCGGATTGGCTTTGGCCCGATCAATCATTGCCTTGACATCGTTCAGCATCTGATTGCGCTGTTCAGCAGTCAGATTTTCAGCATCCCCTGTGGGCAATTGTCCAGCAGCTTGTGCAACCGACTGACGCAACGATTCGCCAGCCAGACGGCGATATTGCCAATTGGCGAGTTTGAAACCTACGGCCAGCCCCAGCACCAGACCAATAATGGCCAGCGATAAGTTCGTTCGTAAAAATGCGTATTTCATTGGATGACCAAAATCAGTGTGAAGAAGTTGATGAGTCGTGCAGTCAACCTGTAAGCCGAATTCTGTTCCCGCATCAAATGACGCAGGAGGCAATCATTCATCTGGGCGACGCATTACTGAGCCGCTCGTGCGACCTACCCGGAAACGCTCCGCCGAAGCGAAATGAGCTGGACAAGCTTCATGACGTTTCTCTATTTGGTCTTGCACCGCAGGGGGTTTGCCTAGCCGAACGTGTCGCCACGTCCGCTGGTGAAGCCTTTACCTCACCGTTTCACCATCGCCCGGCGCAAAAATGCGCTTAGGGCTGTCTGTTCTCTGTTGCACTTTTCCGTCGGATCACTCCGCCTGGCCGTTAGCCAGCCTGCTGTCCTGTGGTGTTCGGACTTTCCTCCCACGCCTTGCTTGAGTTCAGCATGTCACAATGAATTCAAGCCAAGCGTGGGCGATTGCCCGGTCATCTGCACGACTCGAAAGCGAGTATAGCACGCAAGAAAAACTCGGCAAGAAGCGAAGGAAATCGTTGTTATTCTGGAAGCATTCGTTGGATTCAAACAGGCAGGCAAACAATATGGCCGAGAAAAAAAATTGGCGGGCCCCGCCCCACAACGAGTCCCGCCTTCTGTAGAAGCAAACATTCCCAGTGACGTTTGCTTCTTGACAGAAACCGGTTGCGATAATTCGAGGCGAAGAAACACTCAACCGGTTCGAATCGTCACAAAAATCATCGCCAATCAGAGGAAATGCGACCTCAACTCTTACAATCGCAACATACTCCTCACTCCGACGGCTGGCCATACGTAAAACTACGCGTTTTTGCACCGAAACGAAAAACGAGACTTGCGCAAGTTGCACAAGCCGCGTTTCGGCAAAACCAATTTTCGATCTGGCAGTTATTGATCCAATGGCAGGATTCCGCGTTTCAACGCAAACCGAATCAGGTCGGCATTGGTCTGCAAACCAAGTTTGCGCATCAGATTGGCTCGATGTCCTTCGGCAGTGCGCGGGCTGATGAAGAGGCGATTGGCGATTTCCGCGCTGGTTTTGCCTTCGGCAACCAATTGCAAAACTTCGCGTTCGCGCGTCGTCAACAATTCATAAGGATCGCTGGGGGCGGATTCCAATTTCTGTATGTACAGTTCCAGCGCGCGCTCGGAAAGCGGCGGGCTGAGATAACGATTGCCATTGATGACTTCTTTGACAGCCTGAATCAGGTCGGACGCTTCGGAATCCTTGAGCACATAACCAAGCGCGCCGTTTTTGAATGCTTCAATGACATAGGCGTCATTGGTATACATGGAAAGAATGATGATACGAGTATTCGGCAAACTGCGACTGACCTGTCGCGCGACTTCCAACCCATTCAAGCCCGGCATCATGACGTCTGTAATCAAAACATCAGGCTTCAGGCGCTCTGCCAACCGAACCGCTTCAATCCCATCGCTGGCTTCTCCGACCAATCGAAAATGCGGTTCACTCTGCAAAAGTGCGCGTAATCCCTGGCGAACGATGTTGTGGTCATCGGCAAGCAAGATATTCGGCATTCCACGACTCCTTATTCCAGCGGCAACAAAGCGCTGATCACCGTTCCTTTACCAATGGCGGATTCAATCACCAAGGAACCTCCCAGCAATTGCGCACGCTCTCTCATCCCAGCCAATCCGCTTGACTGGCCAGCAGCCAGTGAAGATCTTACGTCGAAACCATGGCCTTCATCGGCGATTTGCAGATGCAAGCTTTCTGCATCCGCCGAAGCCATGACTTTCACTTGATTAATTCCAGCGTGCCGCGCGACATTCGTCAGCGCTTCCTGCACAATTCTGTAAGCCGCAGTTTCGATCTCTGGTTTCAAGCGTTGGCTCTCGATCCCAGTGTGTTTCAGGTTTACCGCAATGCCGGTTTGAGATGTGTACCGTTCAAAATGCCACAAAAGCGCATGCAACAAGCCTAGATCGTCCAGCATGGCCGGTCGTAAATCCAGCGACAAATCGCGGACATGCCCCATCAACTCATTCACCAACACCTGGGCTTTATGACAATGCTCGCCCAGCTTTTCGACAGGCAGGCGCGAAGCCATCTCAATGACCAGCTTCAATCCTGTCAACAATTGACCGATTTCATCGTGAAGCTCGCGGGCGATATTTCGTCGCTCGCTTTCCTGTACTTCGACCAATCGGTGAGAAAGCCTTCTCAATTCGTCTTCCGCCCGACGACGTTCGGCAATCTGCTCGGTTAATTTGGCATTTGCCGCCGATAACTCCTGAGTTCGCTCAACAACTCTTCGTTCCAATTCATCATGCGCTCGTCGCAATGCTTCTTCGCCGCGCTTGCGTTCAACAGCATACCGCATGGATTTTGTCAGCAATTGGCGCGAAATCGTTCCCTTAAAAAGATAGTCCTGCGCTCCCAACTGAATCGCTTTCAAAGCCAGCGACTCATCTCCGGTTGCCGTTAAAGGAATGATCGCAACCGTTGGCGAACGCTCGTGGAGTTTCAAAAAGGTATCCAGCCCTTCACTGTCAGGCAAGCCAAAATCAAGCAGAACCAGGTCAAAATTACTGTCATTCAAACTCGACAAACCATCGCTTAAATTTGCGACCCATTCAACCTCGAAGACATCTGAGTCATAACCAACCAGAGCTTTGACGATTTCAGCCGAGCCTGCGTCGTCCTCAACCAAAAGAACTTTGATTGGCTTGTCATCCATTAACCCAAATACCTCTTTAAATGAATACCGTTGGCAAATCAGAAGCCGGACGGCAAACATAAATAATAACAGCCAGTGCTGAGAACAAGCACTGGCTGTTTAACCTTGCACAAGATTGATTGATAATTTATAGAGAAAATTACCCTTGAGGCTTTGCCGCCTCCGCTTCTTCTTTTTGTTTCTGAGCAGCTTCAGCTTCTTTCTTCTTTTCCAAGGCAGAAGCATCGTCTGTTATCTTTTTGGCAAGCGCCTCAATTTCTTTACGCTTCGGCTCTTCTTTGGTCATCATTTGTTTTTGACGATAAAGAAGGCTTCTGTAATACATTGCCTGAACATATTCCGGGTCTGCTTGAAGAGATTTATCAATGAATTCGAGTCCTTTGGCAATGCACTCTTCGGTCTTTTGCTTATCAGCTTGTGCCGCCGGATAGTCCATGTTCCTGTAATGGAACGGATCCTGAGCAGATTTATCCTGATACCTATCCGTTTGAGTCTTGGCACATTCCCAAAACTTAACGGCAACAGTGTAATAGGTCGTGGCTTTCAGATCCTTGGTGGCACAATCACCTTCAGTGCGCTTGAGAATCCATTCTCGCCAGTTATCCGGCTCTTCGAGGTCTTCATAGATGCTGGCAATGTAGAGGAGCGCATTATCAGTGTTGCGGCAGTTGTTGGTGGTTAAATCCAAAGCTTTTTTGTACATCTGCAATGCTTCGTTGGCCACCTTCTTGCGCTCATCACCAGAAAGACTTTTATAATCCTTAACCAAAGTGGCGCCATAGAAAAGATGTGCAATCGCACTTGAATCATCCCAGCTCAGCGCATCTTTGAAATACTGCTGGGCTTCTCTGGTTTTGCCTTGGTTATAGGAAATCGCTCCCTGATTGAGCTTGTCTTTAGCAATTACCTTCTTGGTATAGTCGCACCCAGAATTCAACATTGCCAACACAATAATGGTTGATGCGCCAATGATAGTAGAAAAATTACGGGAAACTCTCATAGGTTTTAGGAATTCTCCCTGAACAGATTTTGCTCTGGGGTAAGCTGAAACGTTCTATGCTGTTCAGCAGACTTTCAACAACGCAAACTTGATTAAGTCAAGTGTACGAAATCACTGATCCAACCCTTCAATTTGAAGTCCAATTGGTTGTCCACCTGCCTGTTTCACGACGTCAATGACTTTGACAACTTCGCCATAATGAATCGTTCGCGGCCCTTTGATAAAAACAGCCTTGCGGTCAGACGGACGGCCATTCAGGGCGGCAAACAACCTATCCTGCAAGGCAGTAAGGTCTTTCATCTCCTCAGTGTTCAGCTTGTAAGTTCCACCTGTTTTACTGAGGGTAACCAGCAAACTTAGCGGATCCGGTGGAGTGTCCTGCTGATTCTCAGGCGGCTTCTCTGGAATCTTAGCTTCAAATTGATGAGGTTTTTGTGGGCTGATAACCATAAAAATGATCAGCAGCACAAGCAAAACGTCAATAAGCGGTGTGACGTTAATGTATGGAACAGCGTCATTGCTAACGTGCCTGCCCTCATTCTCATTCGTAGCCATAACGAAATCTCCTTAAATAATTGAACTGGATAATAATCAGAAAACTACTATTCGTCTGCTTTCTTTTTCTCAGATACCAATCCGAGCTGCTCAAAACCAGCTTCACGGATCATGTTGATGAGATCAACCACATCACCGTACTGAACGTTGACGCTCCCCTTGATATAAACCACCTGAGGATCGCTGGGCTTCAACCCTTTCATCCTTGCAGTCAGTTTTTCTATCAAGTTTTCTTTTCTGACCAAATCTCGACCGAGGTAATACACTCCGTCACTCGGAATCGAGATAACGATTGCAGTATCTTTCGTTATGTTCTGATCTTCCACGGGGTCCTTGCCACGAGGAAGGGTTACCGAAACTCCAGACTGCAACAATGGCGTAATGACCATGAAAATAATCAACAACACCAACATGATGTCCACCATCGGAGTCACGTTAATATCGCAGTTGAGATTCCCTCCACTCGCACCGCCTCCACCAGTTCCGCCGCCCATTCCCATATAGATAACCTCCTAACTAGGATTTGCGCTCAGTTATCTGAGACAAATCATTAACCAGTAGAAAAATCTTGTGGCTCCAACTCAGGTTGAAGGGACTTCATCCATCTTCAACCTGACCTGGATAGCAACAACTTTGAAAGTACCGGTCGCGTTATTAGTCAGGCAAAAGACTATTTTTTGCCACGCTGTTTCAGGAAATAATCCAGCAATTCTGCGGATGAATTGTCCATTTCGACAACAAAGTTATCCACTTTGCTGGTGAAGTAATTGAACAACCACACGGCAGGAACCGCCACGAACAAGCCAAACGCCGTAGTGAAAAGCGCTTCTGCAATACCGCCCGCCACAGCCGAAATACCTGAAGATTCTGCTGTGCGCATTCCCTGGAATGCAGTGATGATTCCAAACACAGTGCCAAACAATCCGACGAACGGGGCTGTCGAACCAATTGTTGCCAGACCTGAGAGTCCTCGCTTGAATTCGGCAATCTTGATCGCAGACGCTCTTTGCTGAGCACGCTTCGAAGCATCAATAATGTCTCCCGAAATGTCGTTCGACAGTTGATGCGCGCGAAATTCCTGCAAACCAGCGTTCACAACCATTGCCAGATGGCTCTTTTTGTACTTATCCGACAGAGAGATCGCTTCATCAATCTTCTGGCTCTTGAGAGAGTTCGCCACTTTGGGAGCGAACTCCCTGGATTGATTCTTCGCTGCACTGAAAGTCAGGTAGCGTTCAACCATGATGGCAATGGACCAGATGGACATAATCAGCAAGATAATGTTGACTGCAATGGGAACAGGTCCCATTGCTCTGATCATACCCATGATCGAAAAATCTACGGCCTGGGCGTCGCCCCCTTCGGACAAAACAAGAGCGAATGAATTAACTGCCAACCAAATTTGGCTAAGCAAAATCGTCATGATGTCGAAAACCTCCAATAGTGGTTGCTGAAAAATTGAACAAACTGTGCTACTTGCTCAGTCACTTGAACCAAGCGAGGCTCGCAAATTAGCATTGAAAACAGGCAGTTTTACCTGCATTGGACACGTCAACAAAGGAAAAGTTCCCAAATAAAACAAGAAAGAACTCTAGCTATTGCAACGTAAAGTTGAATGTCAAAACACCTTGAACTTTGACAGGAACACCTGAAAGCTCGGTCGGCTTGAACACCCATTGCCTGGCTGCCTGTACTGCAGCATCTCGCAGCAATGGATGACCACTCACAACTTGAGCATCAATTACGCGCCCATCTTCTGAAATGGTAACTTGAACCTGTACAGCGCCTGCGGCGCGAGCTGCTTTCGCAATTGGCGGATATGCCGGAGCGGGTTTCTTGATCGCACTTCCCTGCAAGACTCCACCTGAAACGTTAATCTTCTTTGGAACAGGCGTCGGCTCAGGTGTTGGCTTGGGAGGCGGTGGTGGCGGTGGCGGCGGAGCGTCATCTCCCTTGGAGCCTACAACTCCACCGGGAACTCCACCAGTGACCCCACCAGGAACCCCACCAGGAACCCCTTGAGATACAGCCGTCACGACCGGTCTTGATTGAACCGTTGTTGGATCCGGGATTTTCTCAGGTGGCTTTATAGGTGCAGAAAAGGTCGTCACTTCAGGAATGTTGCGAACTACTACCTGCTGTGCCGCCGGAGGAGGCGCAGCAGGAGGCGGTGGTGGAGCCAGCATTGATGAAACATCAAGCGCATCAACTAAATTCGGATTCATCCAAACAATAGTGCCGACAGCCACACTAACCAACCCTACAACATAAATCAGGGTCGTCACGAGCATAAATTTGCCGGTGCGAACGTTATCCTGGCCGTGCTTAGCCGATTCAACTAAACTATCAAACATGGCTTTAAGCCCTCCATTGACATCTTTGCCGACAGGTCAAACAAAACCAAGCCTCGCAAATACCGAGCCTGCTGAAGCAAATGAATAGAGCAATTACAGCCAATCATCTATTCATCAATCGGTACAAGTGAAACTCATTGATTCGTGATCAACGACACTCTTTAATTGAAATACAAAATTTTATTTTATTGATTGAGACGAACTGCCTCAAAACCGAGACCACTGACCAGCGAATAGCTTGAAACCCGAAACTGGTTTCACACACTTGGGAGTTGAACAAGAGCAGTCTTGGGAAACAACTGCGCCCAGTTCATCGTTCCTCGCACAAGTGACAAAATGAACTTGATCGTTCTGCGTTGATAAGTGACAACCTTGAATAAATCGAATTTTGACGGGTCAGCAACGATTCGGAGTCTACTATCTGGGTAAACATTCGTCAAGATGTGTTACCCAATTTTGTTTTACCAAATTGCCGCTTCGTTTTTTCCCGATTGTCAGACTTGTTTCTCGAATAATATCAGCTTAAAAATTTATCTGCTGAGCAACACAATAGACAGTCAGACTTGTTTACTTCCCTTTTCTGCGCAATTTTCGCGGTGAAGTAGAGACTCCAGCAGCAGCCAGCATTTCAGGCGTTACTCCCGCAGAGGATGTGGTCAATGAATCGCTGCTGCCGGATGTGGAATTGGTAGCACGAGATGGCCCAATCACCTTTTCAGCCCTCTTTTTCGATCTCCAATTTTCCCACCAAAGCATGAATGGGCTGGCGATATACATGGAGGAATAAGTGCCGATCAGAATTCCGATGAATAAACACCAGGAAAAGCTCCTCAATACTTCTCCACCAAAAACCAGCATTGCGCAAACAGTCAGGAATGTCAGTCCTGAAGTGATGATAGTACGGGACAATGTTTGATTAAGCGCATCATTGGCCAGCTTCTCAAGACCTTCTCGACGTTTTGTCTTCATCATTTCGCGCACACGATCAAAAATCACGATCGTGTCATTCATTGAGTACCCAACCAAGGTCAACAATGCAGCGACTACCGTCAAATTGATCTCCCACTGCATGATCGAGAAAATTCCGAGCGTAACCAACACATCATGCACGACGGCAATTACGGCTCCAATTCCAAAGCCCCAGGATTTGAAACGAAACGCCACAAACACCAGCATGGCTATACAAGAAACGAGCGTGACCACAATTGCGCTATTCCGCAAATCAGCTCCTACCTGCGGGCTGACGGCTTCTGCACTTTTGACGGCAGCAAATCCTGCAAAAAACTCTTTATCAAGGGATTCGCCAATTTGAGGCGGAACGCCATTGATATTCTTGACTTCACTCAGGTCAGCAATCAGACCGGAACGTGTTATTTCGCGGTAATCAATAATGGCACGCGCCGCTTCCTCAGCGCTTTGCGGATCCAGATTGGCCTTACCAATCAACTCTGATTTCAGGTTGTCACTGCCAATCGTGTTGATGTCAACCTTGCCTTGAGTTGAAGCGTCATTAAACGTTGCCAGAGCAGCCAGAATTTTCTGTTTTCCAATATCTGCATCACTTAACGCTTTGGCAGCGGTTTCAGACTGTCCTTGCTGACGCTCCACCTGAACCAGGTTCGGAAGGCGAACAAGAATTTCATTCTTAGGAGCCTGACCAATTTCATCCGTGACCGGCTGGATGATGATTTTGGGGCCTTCGATTCCCTGTTTTTCCAACGCCTGACGCAGGACACTTGGATTGGGAGCGGATTTGAATTTCACTGTCGCCAGCGTACCACCAGCAAAATCAACGCCCAAATTGAATGGGGATGTGTGATCCTTGCCATCAAGGGCGCGATAAAACACAGATACCAAACCAGCCAGAATCAATAACCAGGACAAGCCGATGAAAATCTTTTTTTTGCCCAGGAAATCGTAATTTGCGTTCTTAAAAATTTCGATCATAACTTTGCCAAATAATTAGATGCTTAGCGTTTCAGATTTGCGTCCGCCACGGCTCAGCACCCAGAAAAACATAGTGCGCGAAACGTAAACCGCCGTAAACAGGTTTGCGAGCAGACCTATGGTCAGCGTCACAGCAAACCCCCGAACAGGACCGGTTCCGAAGATATAAAGAAATGCGGACGACACAATGGTGGTCACGTGAGTGTCAATAATCGTGACCAAAGCTTTATTGAATCCGGTATCCACAGCAGAGGAAACAATTTTTCCGGCGTGGAGTTCTTCGCGAATGCGCTCGAAAATCAGAACGTTCGAGTCCACCGCCATACCAATCAACAAAATCACGCCGGCGATCCCCGGCAAGGTCAATGTAGCGCCGAACAATGCCATCCCTGCAAGCAGGATGACAAGGTTCAAAACAAGAGCGACAAACGCGTTGACACCGGACAACTTGTAATAAAACAGCATGAACAGAACCACTATGCCAAGTCCCACGATAGACGCCACAATTCCCTGTCGAATCGAATCCGCCCCAAGCGATGGCCCTACGGTCCGCTCTTCAATATAGGTGACTTTGGCAGGCAATGCCCCAGACCGCAACACCAGACCAAGATCTTCAGCTTGCTGCTGCGTGAAGTTGCCTTCGATCTGACCGCTGTCAGTGATTTTATTTCGGACTACTGCAACACTGCGAATTTCGTTGTTCAGCACCACGGCCAGATAATTGCCGATGTTGCTTTCCGTCCAGGCGCCGAATTTTTCAGAGCCGCCGGGTTTCAAAGAAAACGCGACGTAAAAGCCAAAGCCCTGCTGGTTGGGAACGCCGCGAGCTTCGCGCAAATCGCCGCCATCAATCACCGGCAGCTTATCAACAATGTAAAATCCTGTATCAAGAGTGCCGTCTGCCTGTTTTTCTTTATACGGCAATACTTCTTTATTCGCGTCCCCGGCCAAAGAGACGTTTGCTTCTTCAACCGTGGCAAATCTCTGCCCATTGGCGGCTCGGATTTCAAGCCGGGCATCGGTCTTGAGCAGTTCCTTCACGCGCTCCGGATTATCCACGCCGGGCATTTGCAAAAGAATTTGATGATCCTCTTCCCTGCCACGAAGTTGCACCGTAGGTTCGGCGACGCCAAATTGATTGATGCGCTGTTCAATAATCGTTTTGGCCTGTTCGGTGGCATCCTTGCGAATCTGATTGGCGTAACGATTGGTGAGCCTGAAAGTGACGGAATTGTCACTCGTGGAATAATCCCAACCGTCTTCCGGCATGAAGGTAAAAAACTTTTCCCTGATTTTATCGTGGTCGGCTGGATTGGCGTTTTCGACAACAATTAACCCAGGCGCGGCGGCCTTGATGTCTGAGTATTGAATGCCGTCCTTTTTCAGGTCGTCTTTCCCTTTTTGGACGTTGTTATTGGTCATCGCCGTGATGGCTTCATCAGCCTGCACCTGCATCACCAGATGGGTGCCACCTTTAAGATCAAGTCCCAGCCGAATGTTTTCCCCCAGGTTTTGTTTGAGCTTGGCTGGTGAGAAAAAGTCACTCGCGCCTTTGGCATACCCTTTTGGCTTGTTCCAGGGGCCAAACAAAATGACCAGACAGCCAATGGTGACAATTGCGATAATGATTCCACGAGTACGAAGATTCTTGTTCATAAAACTGTAACGCGTCGCCGGCTATGGAATTCAAGCCTTTGAGCAAATCATATTGGAGTTCAGAGTTGTTCAGCTTTTTTGTTCAGGAATATCCTGAAGTCCAGAAATTGCCGTTCGTGCGACTTCAATGCGGACATTTTCAGCAATCTTCAACTGAACCGTGCGTTTGTCTTCCCGCACGCTGATGATCTGTCCGTAAATACCGCCGCTGGTCACGACTTTATCACCAGCTTTCAGATTGTTGAGCATATCGTCCACGGCTCGCTGCCGTTTGCGCTGCGGAACGATGATCAAAAAATAAAACAACACGAAGACCAGAACCATCGGAATCAGCATTCCGAAAGCACTGCCTCCTTGCTGAAAAGCCAAAAACAAGGCGAACTGTTGTGACATGACCAGGGCGGGCTTCAACCTTCTTTGAAAGATGTTTGTCTCGCGGTGAAGTTCATCACTTTGAAATTATGCGAGACGCGGCGGCTCATTCTTCATTTGAACTGCTTCTGTACTTGTTCAGGAAGCTTGTGCGAAAGGAAGTGAACTCACCGAGCGCGATACTTTGCCGTATGGATTGCATGCTGTCAAGATAGAAGGCCAGATTGTGAGCCGAGCAAAGCGTTGATGCCAATATCTCTCCGCAATTCCACAAATGACGAAGATAAGCCCGCGAATAACGGCGACAAACCATGCAATTGCAATCTTCATCGAGCGGCCTTGAGTCGGCAGCAAACCGCGCATTGCGAATGTTCAACTTGCCGCGCGAAGTGAACACCTGACCATTGCGTGCATTCCGCGTCGGCATGACACAATCGAACATATCCACTCCACGAGCCACGCATTCGATCAAATCTTCCGGCGTGCCAACGCCCATCAGATAGCGAGGCTTGTCCGACGGGAGCTGCGGCGCAACGAATTCCGTAATGTCATACATCTGCGACTTCTCTTCTCCAACGCTCAATCCGCCAATGGCATAACCTTCAAAGCCGATTTCGACCAGTTGCTCCAAACTCTGACGGCGCAAATCCGGATACACACTTCCCTGATTGATTCCAAAAAGCGAAGGAGATTTTCCGGTTGAAAGCGGCGTGTCTTTCAACCGATCAAACTCGGCCCGTGAACGCTTTGCCCAGCGCGAAGTCAGTTCCAACGAATCCTTTGCCTGTTTTTCAGTTGCCGGAAATGGCGTGCATTCGTCAAAACACATGACGATGTCCGAGCCGAGCGCGTGTTGAATCTGCATGGAAACTTCCGGCGAAAGAAACCGTTTGGAACCGTCCAGATGAGATCGAAACTCTACGCCTTCTTCCCGAATTTTCCGCAAATCGCCGAGGCTGAAGACTTGAAAGCCGCCGCTGTCAGTCAAAATCGAACGCGGCCAGGAAATAAACTTGTGCAATCCGCCAAGCTGACGAATCGTCTCGTGGCCGGGCCGTAAAAACAGATGATAGGTGTTGCCTAGAATGATTCGCGCATCAAGTTCTTCCAACATTTCCTGCGTGAGCGCCTTGACTGTTCCCGCAGTTCCAACCGGCATAAACACCGGCGTTTCGATCTCGCTGTGAGCCGTCTTGATTAGTCCTGCGCGCGCCTGAGTTTGTGTATCTCGATGCTCAATTTGAAATGTAAGCCCCAACTTCTCTCCTCACCTGATCTTTTGATAAAGCCGTTTGGAATCCTTTGACCCAACGATCATCAACGCCTTTCCAATAATGTTTTCGCGCGGAACCGTTCCCCAGTACCGACTGTCCATGCTGTTATCACGGCAATCGCCCAGCACAAAATATTGACCAGAAGGAACCTCGAATTCTTCAATAACTCCGAATTTCATCACGCCTCGCAGTTCAAAATCCTCTGCTTCTTGCTGACGATATTTGTCGTAATAAACGCGATAGGGGCCATCGGCGACTTCGACGGACAATTCCTTTGCAGCGTTAGTATTGATCTCCGGTCCGATTTCGACGAGCGTCCGCGCCTCGGGCAATTCCTGCCCATTGATAAAAACCTTCATTCCGCGAACCTGAATTTTGTCTCCCGGCAATCCTACGACTCGCTTCAAATAAGAGGTTTTCGGATCAGGGGGGAATTTGAACCAGATGATGTCGCCCCGTTTCACTTCGCCAACAACCAATGAACACAGGACGCTTTCCCCCGCAATGATCGTATTGGACATGGAGGCAGTCGGAAATCTGACAATTCTGACGCTGAAAAAGGAAACAACACCCAGCATCAAAAAAACGACACCCAAGACTCCCGCAATCACCAAAAGAATTTTCGCCCGCTTTGTCATTGGCTTACCTCTTCGGCTTATCTCTTTTTCTGGCCACCTTTTTGTTTGACTCGGATCGGCGTGGCGAAAAAGTCGAAGTTTTCACGCAGCCGATTAATCAAATATCGCTCGTAGGAAAAGTGAAACGGTTTCGAGCTGTTGGTGAACAGCACAAACGTCGGCGGGCGAATGCCGGCTTGGGTGATGTATTTGACCTTCAGCGGGCGTTTGGCCGAACTCAAGCCTTTGGGCTGTTCCAGATATTCGGCATAAAACTGGTTCAGTTCCGCCGTCGGAATTCTCAAGTTTCGGGCGGCGTTAGCTTTGGCGATCAATTCCGGCAAGCGAATGACGCGCTGGCCGGTCAAAGCCGAAATCGTGATGATCGGCGCATAATCCAGAAACTTCATCGCGTCGCGGATTTTTTCTTCTGTTCGGTAAACCGTGTTGGTGTCTTTTTCGATGGCGTCCCATTTGTTGACCAGCACGATCAACGAGCGCCCTGATTCGTGTGCATAACCGGCGATGTTGGCGTCCAAAGCCGTCACGCCTTCGATGGCGTCAATGACCATCAGCACCACGTCGGCGCGTTCGATGTGTTTGCGAGCCATAACGACGGACAACTTTTCCGCCATTTCATTGGTTTTGCCCTTGCGACGGATTCCGGCCGTGTCCACAAATCGCAGCTTGATCGGTTTGCCGTCTTCGCCTGTGGTTTCAAAAACGCTGTCTACGGCGTCGCGCGTCGTGCCTGGAATCGGCGAAACGATGACCCGTTCCTGGCCGAGCAATTTATTGATCAACGACGATTTTCCGACATTAGGGCGTCCGATGATGGCGACATTGATTTCGTCATTTTTCTCTTTGCGAAATTCGACGACCGGCAAGCGCTCAATAATTGCATCCAGCAAATCGCCAAGACCTGCGCCGTGTTCTGCGGAAACCGGAAAGACCTCATCGTAGCCAAATTGATGAAATTCCGCCGCGTGATCTCCAACGCGAGTCGTATCTGATTTGTTGGCAACAATGAAAACGGGTTTGTTCAGCGTCCGCATCATTTTTGCCAGTTCTTCATCCAGCGAAGTCATCCCTTCGCGCACATCCACCACAAAGAGCAATAAGCTGGCTTCGCCAATCGCGGCCTGAGCTTGTTTGAAAATATTGGCCGGAATGATCGCTTCGTCGTCAGGGACGATTCCGCCGGTATCTACCACTCGAAACATGCGATTTTGCCATTCCGCCTGACCGTAAATCCGGTCGCGGGTAATGCCCGGCAAATCACCGACAATCGAGCGCCGCGAACCAATCAGCCGGTTGAACAGTGTGGATTTTCCCACGTTGGGCCGACCGATAATGGCCACCAACGGAACAGACAAATCTTCATTCTCTTCTGCTTCCGCCGCCAACAATTCGCCGACTGAATTTTGTGACACATCTTGCTCCATAATTGAAACCGTTGCTGCCTCTGAACAAACCATGAAACCGAAACTAAGTTTTGAAAGTCCAGTAGCATAGAGAAAGACATAGAGGCTGACAACTGATCCTTTTTTGTTCAGCCGAAATGAAGCGAAACGGATTTTAGAAGAACAAGGAGACGTTAAATGCGGAAACTAATTTTTGGATTGATGCTGACTGCTTCGTTGGCAGCGTCAGCCTTCGGCCAGGATGCCAAAGCCAAAGCCGAAGAAATTCTCAAACAAGCGCGCGCAGCCATTGGCAGCGAATCGAAATTCAAAGGACTGCAAACCTTGTCGGCACAAGGAACAGCCCGAAACACATTTGGACAAAACCAAATTGAAAGCGAACTGGAACTGGAATTTTCTATGCCTGACAAAGTTCGCATCTCCAACATTTCTCCACAAGGTACACGAATCCGCACCTACAACGCTGGCACGATCTGGAGTGATTTCATTCCTGGAGTCGGCGTTGGCGGTTTTGGTGGTCCCGGCGGTGGACGTGGCGGCAACGTTTTTATGGGTGGTGGCCCAGGCGGACCTGGCGGAGCGAACAATCCGATGGCCGCCTATTTTCAAACCCAGCAACGCCGAGAATACATTCAAATCCTGATGGCGTGGTTTCTGGCTCCTCCAGCGGGAACGACATTCACATTTGTCGGCGAAGCTCCCGGCCCGGAAGGTTCAAAACTGAACGTGATTGACGCCAAAACCACGGATGGAATCACCACGCGACTGTATTTCAACCAGGAAAATCATCAACTGATCGGTTTGAGCTACAAGGCAAAAAGCATGCGAATGGGCATGGGCAACCGTGGCCCCGGTCAGGGTGGTGGTCAAGGCCGACAAGGTCAGCCTGGCGGCCAGGGTGGACAAGGCGGTCAACAAGGACAACGCCGCGAACCTACGCCGGAAGAACTAGCTCAGCGCGAACAGCGGATGAAAGAAATGGCCGAAGCCTTCGAGAAATCTCCGGACGTGGATTACCGCTGGGCATTCAGTGATTACAAGAGCGTCGGCGGATTGAATCTGCCGCACCGCATGACCAAGATCGAAGCGGGTACCCCCAATGAAGAATGGGAAATCAGCAAATATAAAGTGAATCCCAAAATGGCTCCGGATCGGTTTGAGAAGAAAGAGAAACCGCAGACTCCCGCCAATTAACTCCGTCAGAAAAACCGAAAATGGCTGCTTCTTAAAAACCGAAACCGCAGAGAGTTTTTATGCTCTCTGCGGTTTCGGTTTTTAACGATTCGATTTAGCTCGATCTGGTTATCTCAGTCGTGGTACGTGAACAGTAAACGGCACGGTGATGATTTTGTCTTTGCGCTGGAATTGCGACCAGATGCGGTAATTGCCCGGGCGCGGGAAAAATGTGTCGAACACGACATCGGGCTTACACGGCAACTTGGCGCGTTCTTCCTCACTCAGTTCTTCTGGAATCATTTCGGTCGGATGCGAATGCAGATAATCGGTCGCGTCTTCGCTGAGAATCAGCGTGTGTCCCCAAGCTCCCAGATAAGGTTTCAAATCATCAACCGGCTTGCCAGTTTTTTCGTCAACCAGATGGTAATGCAATTCGGCGGATTTTCCTGAAAACGGTTCTGCGGGATCGAATTTCAATTCAAACCGGGTTCCATCCACAACTCTGACCAGTTTGTCGCCGACCGGTTTATCGGGAACCAGTTGAGCGAACGACGATAAGAGATCGCCTTTGAATCCCGCCGTCACCAGATTGTGATGCGTCACCTGTGGCGTGCCGCCTTCAGGGAAAAAGTCGCAGAAGATTTTGTAATATCCGGCCTTCGGCAAGTCGGTCACTATCGTGAAACTGCCGTCAGGCTGTTTGTCGGGGTGAATGTGCTGAAACTCTTCAAAATCCTGGCTGACGACAAACAGATGAAACGGCATGTCGTGCAGGATATTGAACTGCTTGACCTGCTTGCCGGTCGTGGGATGAAAGACCGTGAATCGGAACTTCGCTTTTTGTCCGGCTCGCGGAGGCGAAGGATTGGTTTGAATCCGAACGACAAAATCGCTGGATTCTGGCGGAGCCGCTTTGACCAGTTTCATTTTGCATTTAGGACAATTTTCCTGCTTGTTGGACACCACGTCCGGGTGCATAGGGCAAACATAAAAACTGTCGCTGCTGAGCGTTCCGGCTTTGGTAGCCACCAACTTCATATTGCACTTCTGACAATTGCCGGGAACTTTGGAACTGACGTCGGGATGCATCGGGCAGACATACACGATCTGTTCCGGCGGTTGAGGGTCTTGCCCAAACGCCGAAAAACTCAACGAAGCAAACGCGAATCCACCTGCCAAAAACTGCCTGCGATCACTTTTCATAACAACCTCGAACAACTCACGATTTCGCGACTGAGCGCAACCACTGCTGCAATTTCTCCATGTCTTTCGCCACCGTGCGCGCGCCGGCAAATAGTACAGCGGCCAAAAGCAGCGAAACAACCGGCGCGACATAAAACGCGCTGTGCAATCCAATGGCACGGAACGATTCCGCCATCGTCGTAGCGCCAGCATCCATCATCGCCTGTTTGGCGAAATGATCGCTTAAATTGCCCAGAATCTTTGCGCCAAAGGCTCCGCCCAGTAGATACATGGCAAAAAAGTAAAGCGCCATCGCCGTGCCGCGCAGCCCCGGTTCGACCACGTCCTGCACCACCGGATAAACGGCAACGTAATACACGTAAATCAACATCCAGCCGATGCCCATCAAAATCATAAAGCTGGTGAGCGAACCTTTGGGACGTTCCAGCGCCAGATAGATACACGGCGTGGAAATCAACAGCGCCCAGGCAGACAAAAGCATTCGCCCGTTGGCGCTCTTTCGGCGAACCCAGTCGGCTGCCAGACCGCCACCCAACAATCCGACCACGCCGACCGCGCCGAGCACCAGCGCCGAAACGTATCCGGCATCGGCCACGTCCAACCCGTGATAACGCCCCAGATAAAGAGGCATAAACGAATTGACGGCATAGGCGTTAAAGTTGTGCAGCGCTCCTGACAGAATGATCCACCACATGGTCGGAATGCTCAGCACGCGACGATAAGGTTCCCAACCTTTGTGATTTTGTTGTTCGATTTTGACGGCTTCGGTGGCGCCGCGTTTCGGCTCTTTGATGAAAAACGCCAGCCCGGCCAGTATCAATCCCGGAACCGCCGCAATCAACAACGTCATGCGCCAGCCGTAATTTTTGGCAATCACTCCGCCGAAAGCATTGCTCAGCGTAATTCCAATCGGCAATCCGAGCATGAAAATCGCCGTTGCGCGCGCGCGTTTGTTGGCCGGATACAAATCGCCGATCAGCGAATTTCCCGCTGGCGAACAACTCGCTTCGCCAACGCCGACGAACATTCGCGCGACAAACAACGAAGCGTAATTCCATGCCGCCGCGCCCGCCGCCGTGAACAAACTCCAGGCCGCCACGCCAATGCTCAGAATTCGAGTCCGATTGCCGCGATCCGCCCAACGTCCCAACGGAACGCCCACCGCCGCGTAAATCAGCGTAAACGCCATGGCCATGTTGCCGAAATCAGAATCGGTCAACTTGAATTCATCAATGATCGGTTTGCCGACGGAAGCAGCAATCTGCCGGTCAAAAAAATTCATGGTGTTGATGGCGAATAACACCGTCAGCGCATACCAGGCTTGTTTCTCAGTCGTTTGATTTTGTTCCATGGTGCTTTTAGTCATTAGTGGATGGAGCTTGGCAGCCGGTTGTCGGCAAGGACTCGGCAACCGATTACCGACAAATTCAGATCGCTACTTGCCTTTGAAATTCGGTTTCCGTTTTTCGAGAAAAGCAGAAACGCCTTCTTTGAAATCTTCGGAGTGAAAGCAGACGCCTTGATTGACGGCTTCGAAGTCCAGCGCTGCGGCCAGATCGAATTGGGCAGATGCGTTCAACGCCGCTTTGATTTTCGCCAGCGCAAGACCGGGCGATGCGACCAGCTTGCGGGTCAATTCGTCAACCGCGTCATCCAGCTTGTCCACAGAAACGACACGGTTAATCAATCCCATTTCGAAAGCCTGTTGCGAAGAAATCGGTTCGCCGAGCGCCATCAACTCAAACGCCCGGCAATAACCGACTGCGCGCGGCAGAAAGTAAGTGCCACCTCCGTCGGGCATCAACCCGATTTTGACGAACACCTGTCCGAAAAACGCTTGATCCGAAGCGACTATGAAATCCGCCGCCAGCGCGTAATTGCAACCGACTCCGGCGGCGTGACCGTGAACGCGCGCGACAATCGGTTTCGGCAAATCGCGCATCGCTTGAATTCCGGGATTGACTCCGGCGCGCAAACTGGCCGTGACATCTTCGGTCGCTTCCCCGTTGCCAAATCCCTGCACATCGGCTCCGGCGCAAAACGCATCGCCTGCGCCGGTCATGACTATGACTTTGGTTTCGTCCGTGGCAGAGCGTTTGATTTCGTCGCCAATGAATTTGAAGGCTTCAAAATCCAGCGCGTTGCGACGTTTGGGATTGTTGAACGTAATCCGTTTGACGCCGTTTTCCAGCGAGACCAGCACTTTGTCTGACACTGCCGACTCTCCTTGTCTATTGAGTTGTGTTGAAAAAAAAGGTGGAACGAAAAGCGGGCGCATTCTGGCTTAGCGGACTGAGTTTTACAAACCAAATGCCGGATGGCTGAATATACGGCAAAAGGACTGATTGATTCCGACTTTATTGATACATCTTCTGGAAGCGCCGCGCGCGTAATAAACGGCAAGTGTTCTTGCAGCATCCGCAGCTTGAGAGCGAATACTGATGAATCGAAACGACAACATCTCAACAACTCAAACCGTATTGCATTGCCCTGACCTGGCTGAAGCCATGGAGTTTTTCACCCACCGGCTGGGTTTCCAATTGGAAATGATTGTTCCCGCAGATGCTCCGCGCGCGGCTGTGGTGTCGGGACAAGGAATTCGTTTGCGACTGGAATTGGATGAACCGGAAAAGCCGGCATCACGCCAGGCGGGGAAACTTGTCATCAGTCGTATGAACTCCGACTGGCACATTGGACGAGCCGGAATGCAATACCGCGATCTTATTCCAGGCAGGCTGGGCGGACGCTTTATCGCTTCGCACATTCGCATTCCTGAAGGCGGCGAAGTCCCTGATTACGTCCATTACCACAACGTCCGTTTCCAGATGATTTATTGCAAAGCCGGTTGGGTGCGTGTGGTGTACGAAGATCAAGGCGAACCGTTCGTGCTTCAACCCGGCGATTGTGTGTTGCAACCGCCGGGAATTCGCCATCGCGTATTGGAAGCTTCGACGGGATTGGAAGTCATCGAAATCGGCAGCCCGGCAATTCACGAAACTTTCGTTGAGCACGAACTGCAACTTCCCACCGGGCAAGTCTTGCCCGAACGGTTATTCGGCGGGCAACGCTTCGTTCGCCACATTGCCAGCGAAGCAACTTGGAAGATTTCGCCGATTGCCGGTTGTGAACTGCGCGATACGGGAATTGCGACGACTACTAATGGCTTGGCCTCGGCGCGCGTGCATAGGTTTGCGGCTCAGGCTTCGGCTAGCAGACATCAACACGATGGAGAATTTCTGTTCCTGTTTGTGCTGAACGGGGCGATGGATTTTGAGAGCCAGGCGGAAGGCTGTCAGCAATTGACCTCAGGCGATTGTTTTGTGATTCCGGCTGGGATGGAGTTCACCTTGCGAGCAGGCGAAAAGCTTGAATTGCTGGAAGTGAGTTTGCCTGCTGATTTGTTGGTTGAATAAGCAGAAAACTCATTCACCGCAGAGAACGCAGAGGCAGCACAGAGGCTTTGGCTGGTTTCTCTGCGTAACCTCTGCGATCTCCGCGCCTCTGCGGTGAAAGAAAAATTTCAACCCTTTTGGCTTTTCAGCGAAGAAGACGGGCACAGAGATTCCAGCGAACATTCCGCGCAATTCGGTTTGCGCGCTTTGCAGACGCGGCGACCGTGCCAGATCAGCCGATGCGAAAAATCAATCCATTCCTTTTTCGGCAACAACTCCATCAAATCCTGTTCGATCTTTTCGGCGTCCTTGTGTTTCGTCAATCCAAGCAGTTGGGTCAGCCGCGAAACGTGCGTGTCAACGACAACTCCAGTGGGAATGCCAAAGGCCGTTCCCAAAACGACGTTCGCGGTTTTGCGGCCAACGCCAGCAAGCTTCGTCAGCTCTTCGAGAGTGCGCGGAAGTTCACCGTTGTGTTTTTCCAGCAGCAATCGAGCGGTCGTTTGAATGGATTTGGCTTTGTTGCGGAAGAAATTGACCGAGTTGATGTCATGCTCAAGCTCTGCCGGATCGGCATTGGCGTAATCGGCCACCGTTGGGTATTTTCGGAACAGTGTTGAAGTCACGATATTGACTCGTTCGTCCGTGCATTGCGCGGACAAAATCGTGGCGATCAGCAATTCAACCGGGTTCGAATGATTCAATGCGCAGGTGGCGTCCGGATAGGTTTTCTTCAACGCGCGGACGATTTGCTGCGCGCGAGTTTTAAGTTGCTCTTTAGTTTCCTTCATTTCGTCGAAATCCTGTCAGCGTTTTTACTAAATTGTGATGGCATTCGGTCCTATGACAGCCCGCTAAGGCGGTCAAACCATCGAAAATGAGGCTGTTCCCATTGAGAGAAGATTAATTACAAAGTTGCAGCATGATTTCCTAGCGATGAGTATAATGCGCCCGTTTCAAAGCAAAGCAATTATAACAACTTATGACTTTGGATTAAGCCAGCAGTATTGCCAGTCAGATTTGACGGCGTAAAATGTTCGAGCAGAAATTCGGTTCAGTGAAAATTCAAAAGAGTTTTCTGTAAGGAGATTTAGCAATGAGATTTTCGGAAAAATCGCTCACTGGTTGCGGTGTCGCAATGAGTTTTCTGTTGCTTGCAGCCCCTGTGTTCGCCCAACCCAGTTCCCAGAAACCTTCCGCCAAACCATCCGCCGCGAAAGCCAAGCCGCTTGACGAAAAAGAAAACCCTGAAATGATCGGCAAGCGAAACATCAATAAACATCAGATCAACTTTTATTCGATAGACAAGGAAGTCGGCATCGGACGCCAGTTTTCTCAGGAAGTGGACCGTTCCGCCAAACTGGTCGAAGACCCGATCATCGTCGAATACATCAACAAAGTTGGCCAGAATCTGGTGCTGCATTCCGACGCGAAAGTTCCGTTTACGATCAAAGTTATTGACGCTGATGAAGTGAACGCTTTTGCTTTGCCGGGCGGATTCTTTTACGTGAACAAGGGGCTGATTCTGGCGGCTGACAACGAAGCTGAACTGGCCGGGCCGATGGCTCACGAAATAGCGCACGTCGCCGCCCGCCACGGAGTCGAGCAGGCATCGAAAGGCGAAATCGTCAACTGGAGCACCCTGCCCTTGATTTTTGTCGGTGGATGGGGCGGCTTTGGCGCGCGGCAGGCGGCCAGCATTTTCATTCCGGTTGGCTTTTTGAAGTTTTCGCGCAATGCCGAATACGAAGCCGATATGTTGGGCGTGCAATATCTGTGGGCGACAGGATATGACCCGCACGCGATGGCGACATTCTTCGAAAAACTCCAGGCGCAGGAAAAGAAAAAACCGGGCACGATGAACAAAATCTTCAGCACTCACCCGGTGGTCGGCGAACGAATTGAAAGAGTGAACGCTTTGATTGCGCGCTTCCCGGAACGCAGCGAATACACGATCAATACTTCAGAATTCCAACAGGTCAAAAATCGCCTGATTTCATTGACCAACGCTCGCGCCACTGGCGGGCGTGCCGGAGCTTCGGAAGCAGACAACAAACGCCCGACCTTGAAACGTCGCCAACCCGGCGCTCCCGGAGAGGGTGACGCCAGCACGACCGGAACGGAATCAGCCGATCCCAAAGAGCGTCCAACGCTTCGCAAAAGCGGCGAAAAACCGCCGGGAAATTGATTGCACAAAGCAAGCCGTTTTTCATTCAAGCCTCTGTTTGTTGACACAATCAGGGGCTTGAATTTTTTATGTAGAAACGAATAAAAGTTCAGTTCGCCGCCAGCCGCTTGTCAATTTCCGCGCGAAGAATTTCCGCCGTCAACGTTTCGGAATCCAGCAACTGCCCATTGATGAACAAGGTCGGAGTTCCAGTCACTCCCAAAGCCTCACCGCGTCGCATGTCCGAGGCGACGACTGATTTCACAGCCACGCTGTCAAAATCCTTTTCGAACTGCTCAAGGTCCAGTTGCAATTGCAACGCGAAGTTCCGAAGAATCTTTTTGAAGTCGGTGGCGTCTTTCCACAAATCCTGGCTTTCATACAGCAGATTATGCATTTCCCAGTATTTGCCTTGCAGCTTGGCCGCCACCGCCGCTTGCGATGCCGCCAGCGCATTTGGGTGAATACGTGTCAGCGGGAAGTTGTAAAAATCCAGCCGCACCTGATTGCCATATTTTTCCTTGATCTTCTTCAGCTCCGGATGCAGCGCGCCGCAAGGCGGGCACTGGTAATCGCCGAACTCCGACAACACAACAACTTTGTCAGCTTGCCCATTCGACGGACTCGCTTCAGGCGTCGGCATATAAGTTTGGGTCTGCGGTTTTGAAGAACTGAACAACCAGTAACCGGCGACGATGGCCAGGCCGAAAACGACGCCGATGATGATAAACGGGAGATTTCGTTTCATTCCGATTCGATCCTTTGAAGTTTGTAAAAACCAGAGTCAGGAAAATTTCAGTTGCCGTCAGCAGCGGCAATTTTGGTCTTGTCAATTCTGTTCCAGTCAGGCGGTTCAACGCCCAGCAAATGATGGACGAAGAAATCGTACCGCCGTTTGTCGCCATAAGCTCCGCCTGAGGTATGTCCTGCGCCGGGCAGCATCAAAAAATCAAAACTCTTGTCGGCTTTAATCAGCGCATTGACGACTTGCATGGTCGAAGCCGGATCAACATTGGTATCCAATTCGCCCAGAATCAAAAGCAGCTTGCCTTGCAACCGATGAGCGTTATCCACGTTTGAAGCCGCTGCGTATTCAGGCCCCAACGGCCAACCCATCCATTGTTCGTTCCACCAAATCTTGTCCATTCGATTGTCGTGACAGCCGCACGATGAGACGCAGACTTTGTAAAATTCCGGGTGAAAGAGCAAGCCGCCCAGAGAGCTTTGGCCACCCGCCGATGTGCCGTAAATGCCGACGCGAGTGATGTCGTAATAGCGATACTTGGCCGCAACTGTCTGATGCCACAAGATGCGATCCGGGAATCCTGCATCGCCCAGGTTTTTCCAGGCGACATCATGAAAGGCTTTGGAGCGATTGGATGTTCCCATCCCGTCAATCTGCACGACGATGAATCCCAGTTCAGCCATTGCCTGCATCTGGCTGTAAGCGGCAAACGATTTCGGCACGAAAGAACTGTGCGGCCCGGCGTAGATGTTTTCGATGACCGGATATTTTTTCAGCGGATCGAAATTCGACGGGCGATAAATGACTCCCCAGATGTCCGTCTTGCCGTCGCGTCCGAGTGCCGTGAAAACTTCCGGCGCTCGCCAACCGGTTTTTACCAGTTCCTGAATGTCGCTGCGTTCGATTTCGGCCAATAGTTTTTTATCCGCGCAGGTTCGCAGTACGGAAATCGTCGGCAAATCCACGCGCGACCACGAATCCACGTAATACTTCATGTCCGCGGAAAAGGTCACCGAATGATTGGCGTCGGCTTCGGTCAGTGCCGTCAAACCGCTGCCGTCGAAATTGATTCGGTAATAATGAACGAAGTACGGGTCTTTTCCGGTATACATACCGCTGGCTTGAAACCAGATTTGGCGCTTTTCTTCGTCCACCTTCTCCACGCCGCGAACGACCCATTGGCCTTTGGTAATCTGGTTTTTGACCTGCCCGGTTGCGCCGTCCATCAAGTACAAATGATTCCAGTCGTCGCGTTCGGACATCCAGACGACTTCATTACCGTCGGCCAGATCAAAGCGATATTTCTTGCTGGAATATGTAAAAAAGGTTTTTGGCTCTTCGCTGATGACGGAACGTGCCTTGCCATCAACGGCGTTCACTTCGATGATGCGATACACCTGATGGCCGCGCTGGTTGTATTCAAACGTGAACGCGCGATTGTCCTTGCGCCATTCGATTCGCGTCAGATTGTACGGATTCGGAAACAGCGCGTTGTCCACCACCATCTGCTTTTTGGATTCGACGTGAAACAACACGGGCTGCGGGTGATCCAGTGCGTCGCCCGGTTTGGCGTAATCCATCGAATGATATTTCGGCTGCACCTGATCGGCAGGCGTTGATTCCACAAATTGAATTTTGCGGTTGTATCCCGGACGCACGCGATACACCGCGACCATTTTGGAATCGGGCGACCACACCAACGAAGCCAGCGCGTAATAATTCCCTTCGGAACCGTCAAAGCTCAACGCCGTGCCTTCGCGTTTGCCGTTGGGGCGCACCCAGACATTGAAATTGTTGATCCAGGCTTCCCACTTGCCATCCGGCGACACTTTCGCGTCGGTTCGTGGGAAGTTATAGCGCGGCCCAGGCAAGCCAGTGTTGAAAGTAATTCCGCCGCGGCGCTCTTCCGGCGGCAATTTTTTGACGGAATAATCCGCCAACTCACATCGCCATCGAGCATCTGTGACACTGAATTCAAAACTTTTTTCGTCATCCGCAAACGTGATTTGCTGAAATGGCAATTTCAAGGCGGAGTGCTTTTCGCCCGTCGCGGTCGAAAGCGCCGTTGCCAGCCGTTCGTGATCGAAGGCAGGTCGTTTGGCCAGCGTTTCTGCATCCACCAGCACAAATTCGTTGCCGCCAACGACTGATTTTCGATACCAGAAGCGGCTGGTTTTTCCGATCCAATTGGCGCGTTCCGGCAGATTGACCGCCTTGCCCTGCACCTTGTCTCTTAGCCCAAGGGCGCGTTCGTAATCGGCCAACGTGCCTTGCGAAACCGCCGTCGCGCTCAGCAACGACACCGTCAAAACCAGAATGGAAATCCGAATTGAAAGCATAAGCTTCATGAATGATTCCTCCAACAGTGTTTGGTGAACTTCAACTGGCCAGTTTGATGGCGACGCGGGCGAAGGCTTCGGCATAACGAGCAACGACAGCGGCGTCAACAGCGTTCGGCCAACGATCTTCGGGATGATGGAACAACGGACTGCCTGGACAGAGCAGCGACAAATATCGCCCGCCGCCGCGATGAATGTTTCCGGCTTCGCCAAACGGAACAGCGCCGCGTTGGGCTTTGTCGTTGACGGCGATTTGCGCATCAGTCAGCGCGGCGACGGCCAGCGATTCCAGTTCGTCGTCCGCCGCTTGAATGCGATTTGTCGCACCAACCGCGCCGATGTTCGCGCCAAAGTGAATCCAGGTGTGAGCCTGTTTGACCAGTTGCGGACGGTGTTCAATGAACGTTTCCAATCCCAGATGTCCGAGTTCGTGACCGCTGGACGCAACGAAAATCGCCGGGCGAGCGGGTTTGGCGGCGATCAACGCGCGCATGGTTTCCAGCCAGCAAACCAATCCGCCGCCACGTTCGCTGGTCGAATGCCACCAACCGCTGCGCGGGGTCATGGCCACCAGCGGAGCCAGTTTAGAGTTCTTGCCATTAACTGTAGCGACGACGTTGAACGCCTGCGTCCGAGTTCGTTTTACCTGCGCGACTACTTTTACAGTCGTTCCGGCTTGCGCTTGTTGCTTGAGCCATTCGCCATGTTCGCTGCTGACTTGCAAGGTCGGCGCGCCGAACGGAGTTTTGAACCACGCCCCATTGATCGCGCACAAACCGGGACGCGCGCCTTTGGCGATAACGATCAACGAATGATGGCGATTGGTTCGGCGCGTTTGTTCGTAATTCGGCGTGTATTCGGCGTTCGGCGGCAATTCCAGCAACCCTATTTCGGCGTCGCTGCCAAACATTCCCAACCGTCCGCTGTTGCCGGTCGCATCGGTAAAGGTGGCGTCGAACAAAGGCAATCCCTCGATTCGTTTTCCGCCGAGTTCGGCATAACAATCCAACGGATCAATGCGGTCGAAGGTGAATGATTCCGATTGCAGCCGAGCGCCGAGCGATTTGGCCTGTGCCGACAACCAGTCAGCCGATAGCCGGTCACCTGCCGTGCCAGTGCGATGAATTCCCTGCGCGTCGTATTGTTTGATCCAGTTCGCCGCGCGTTCTGTCGCCGCGTCACCCGGCGCAGGCCAGGCCAGGCATTTCGCGGTGGCCGCTGTGGCCGAAGTGAATTGCAGCAAAAAATTCCTGCGAGATTGCTTCATTGTCTTTGCCATAGAAACCGTGAAGTGGAGAGTTCTGCGCACAAGATGCAATTAGTTCCGTTTGGAATCAAGTCTGACAAGACCGGGAATTCCATCTTGACAGCCTGAAGCTCGCTGATTACTTTGGCGCTCGTTTGTCGTCACTGGCGTCGGAAAACACGACAAACAGTATGAGGCGAATTTGCCAAGGCGAATCTGAAACCACTTGATTCCGGTAAACGAACGACTAAATCAAACCAGAAAACTTTGAAACAGGATTTCCAGGATTTTTTTCAGGATGAACAGGTTTCAAACCACCGACACCTTGCTTGAATTGATGATCCGGTAAATCCTGTCGCAAATCTTGTTCATCCTGTCAAAAAAGAGTGTCCTAAAGTTGGTTGTTCTGATTTAGCGAGATTAGCAGTTTGCTCGCACAAGTTTTTTCAGGGCTGATGGCCAGCATCTCACCACGCAGTTTCGGTCCTAACCACCTGGCAACGAATCAGCCTCTCTATTCCTGAGATTTTCTGCAATTCAAGTTGAAATCATTTTGCCGTGAAGGTAACGGCGCGCTGCGGCGATTGTTGCGCTGTGGCGTTGGTGATGTTCAGGAGCAGGTATGCCCTTTTCTCTCCGCGCGTTGATGTCCAAAATTTCCCGATCCCATCGCCTGTGTTTTCTGCTGATGGCGGTTGCCTTGTTTGCGCTTGGTCAATGGCTGGCAGTCGGATTGGCTCAGCAGAAATCCCGCTCCACCGTTCAGCGCAAAAGTTCCGCCGGCAAACCCGGCCCGAAAAGCAAAACAGCTTCTCCGTCAAGAACGACCAACGCCCAGCAACAAATCAACGCCGATGGTTCGATCACCGCTTCGCCGTGGTTTGGCGAAGCGGGCATAGTCGAAACCACCGCCGACATCATGGAGCGCGATGCGTCACTGCAAGCCAATGGAATTCGCTCCATACGCCAGATGGAAAAAAACTCCCGGCGCGAATCTGAGAATGAACGTGAGGCAGTAGACCGAGAACATCTGCCGCAGAATCCTGAGGCTTTGCCCGGTGCGCAGTGGCCGCCTGCTGAGACAGCGGGAATGAAGGACAGAGAGAAAGAGGGACAGAAGGAAGAATCTCTCCATCTTTCCGTCTCCCCGTCTTCCCGTCTCCCTGTCACCGCTTCGCCGAGCCTCGCTTTCACTGGCGCGACGTTGACGGATACCAGCGCGTTTCCGCCCGATGCAATGGGAGCCGTCGGACCGACGCAGTTCTTGATGGCCGTCAACGGACGCATTCGCGTATTCAACAAAACCACTGGCGCGATTGGCCAGTTGAATTCCGACATTGATGTCTTTTTCAATTCGGTCAGAGCCGGAAGCATCACCACCGATCCGCGCGTTCGATACGACCGGCTGTCCGGGCGCTGGTTTATCGCCATCATCAATACGGCGCAATCCAACAATCGCATTCTGCTGGCAGTCAGCGATTCGGCGACGATCAACACGGCCACCGTCTGGACGTTTTACCAGTTTCAACACAATCTGGTTTCGCCGTCCGGCGACAACGGATGTTTCGCAGACTTCCCCACTCTGGGCATTGACGCCAACGCGCTATACATCGGGGTCAATCAGTTTTGCAATCGCGCTTTTTCCAACACCACGGCCTTTGTCATTCGCAAATCTTCCATCTTGAGCGGCGGACAAATCGTCGTTTCAGCGTTTCGCAATTTGATAGACACCTCCGGCTCTACATTGCGAAACGGCATTTTCACGCCGCAGGGCGTTGACAATTACGACGCCAATTCCACGGAAGGTTATTTCATAGGAACCGACGCCAACAGTCTTGGCCGTTTGGTCTTGCGCAGAATCGCCAATCCCGGCGGAGTTCCAGTAATGTCGGCCAACATTTATCTGAACGTGCTGGCGACTTCGCAACCGATCACGGTTCGCCACCGTGGCAACATCAACGGCGTCAACGGCAGATTGGACGCGATTGACGACCGTTTGATGATGGCGCAATTCCGAAACGGCAGCATCTGGACGACGCACAACATTTCGGTCAATAACGAAGGCACTGTTGACGCTCCGCGCACGCGCAACGGCATTCGCTGGTACGAAATCACCAACGTCAACACCAACAGCCCCAATTTGAAACAAGCCGGAACGCTCTTCACACCAACCACTACGAACACCGAAGACGAACGAAACTATTTCATCCCGTCGCTGGCTGTTTCGGGGCAGGGCCATGTTTTGCTGGGCGGCAACACCGCCGGAACCAACGAATACATCAACGCCATGATTGCCAGCCGGCTGGCGGACAATCCGCTGGGAACGTTGCAATCGCCCGTGCCTATTACTTCCAGCCCTGCGCCGTACAATCCATCCAGCGACAGCGGCAATCAAGGTGGGCGCCGCCGTTGGGGAGATTATTCGTTCACCAGTGTTGACCCTTGCGATGACATGACTTTGTGGACTGTGCAGCAATTTGCGGACGCGGCCAATTCGTATGGCTTGCGAATGGCGAAAATTCCTGCGCCGCCACCCGCGACTCCAGCCGCAGCAAATCCGCCCTCCATCGCTGCTGGCTTGAGTTCCGTCAATGTCACAATCACTGGAATTTCTGCCGAAGGCAGTGGATTTTTCGATCCTGGCGAAGAATTCAGTTGCCGATTGCGCGCACAGGTCAGCGGCGGAGTCACCGTCAACAGTGCCAGCTATCTGAACCCGACAACCATACAATTGAATCTTTCCACGGTGGCGGCCAGCGCTGGAACGAAAACCATCAGCATCACCAATCCGGATGGCCAGACGGCAACCGGCGTCAACATTTTGACTGTGGGCGATTGCGCGTATGCCGTGACGCCGGGCAACACTTTGTTTTCAGCCTCGGGCGGAACGGGAACGATCAGCGTCATAACGGCTGCGGCATGCGGATGGACGGCAGTCAGCAATTCCAGTTTCATCACCATCAATTCCGGCGCGGTCGGCAGCGGAACAGGAGCGGTCAGTTTCACCGTTTCCCCAACCAGCGGCTCGGCTCGCACCGGAACTCTGACGGTTGCCGGGCAGACGATAACCATTTCTCAAAACTTCGGCAGCGGCTGCGCCTACACGCTGACTCCGACTACCCGAAACTTCCCTGCCAATGGAGGCTCCGGCAGTTTCAGCGTCGCCGCTGCTTCAGAATGCGAATGGACTCCGGTGGTCAGCGATTCATTCATCGAGGTTTTGTTCGCCAGCGGAACCCATGGAAACGGCTCGATCAATTTCACAGTCGCGGCGAACGAACACCCAATTCCGCGAACCGGCACGATTTCGGTCGGCGGCCAGGCATTCACAGTGACGCAAGACGCTGCGCCTTTTGAATTGTCTGTGGACGACGGCGGTTTTGAATCGGCGGCGGGCGTTTCAACAGGCGGCACATCGTTTCGAGTCAATCGGCTGACACCGATGTTTTATCCAGCGACGATCAATGCCGTTTCCATTTACTTCCCTGACAATGCCAGCGTGCGCGTAGGCGATCAGTATTCCGTCGTTGTCGCTTCCAACGCCGATGGCGATGCCAACATTGACGGCGTGACGTTTCAAACGACTGCGGCTCAGGTGCAACAGGTCGGAGCCTTCAACGTCGTCAACATTCCGCCTTTGACCATTTCGTCCGGTGATTTCGTCGTCGGCATTCGGCTGACTCAATCGGAAAACGTGTTTCCTTTCTCGCTCGATACCACCAAATCGAAAATGCGGTCTTATCGTTCGCTGGACGGCGTGACGTTTGAGCAGATTGATTCCTTCGGTTCGTTTGGCAATTACGGCTTTCGCGCGCGGTTGATGCGCCCGCCGAAATTGATTATCGCTGCCGGCGCAGAATTGGTGGCGGAAAGTTGTTTGCCCGCCAACAAGGTCATTGACCCTGGCGAAACCGTTACCGTCAATTTCTCGCTCGGCAACAACGGTTCCAGCGCAACCACGAATCTGACCGCGACACTGTTGTCTTCTGGCAACATCATCATCGGCAATCAAATCCGCAGCTACGGCGCTATGGCTCCGGGTTCGCCGGCCGTCACACGACAATTCACCTTCACGGCCAGTGGAACTTGCGGAGGTACATTGCCCGTCAGTTTGAGCCTGAAAGACGGCGCCGAAGATTTGGGCATCGTCACGTTCACGCTGACGCTGGGCGCGACAGGAACCACCGTTCGGACATTCAGCTATGCGGGCGAAGCGGTCAAAATTCCCGATGGCGATTCGCGTGGCGTTGCCTTGCCGATTATCGTCAGCGGATTTGGCAGCAATCTGGCCGACCTGAATTTCCGCATTGACGGCACGCAATGTTCTACCAGCCCCGGCGCAACCGGCGTCGGCGTGGATCACACCTGGGTTGGCGATCTGGTGTTCAGACTGACTTCGCCCGCGGGAACGACCGTGACGATCATCAGTCGTCCAGGCGGCAGCGGCAACAGCGGCAAAAATTTCTGCCAGACCTTGCTGGATGACGACGCAGCAGACGCTATGTCAATCGGTTCAATTGCCTCGAACGGCCCGCCTCCGCAAGGCCCGCCATACACCGGAACCTTCAAACCGGCGAATTCGCTTTCAGCCTTTGACGGAGAAAATCCGAACGGCACTTGGTTGTTGACCGTGATTGATTCCTTTGCCGGAGACACCGGCAGCGTGCGCGCGTTTTCTTTGCAATTGACCGGTTTCGCCTGTTGCCAGACCAACTGCCTGGACGTAGCCGGATTGAGCGCCAGCAGTGGCACTGTCGGCAGTCCAGTCACGATTACCGGCAATGGGTTCAGCGGAGTGACTGCGGTCAAATTCGGCGACGTGGCCGCGCCGTTCACAATTAACAACAACTCTTCGATCACGACCACGGTTCCCGCCGGAGCGCGCACGGCTCCGATCACTTTGAGCAAACCGGGTTGCGTGGATGCGCAGACATTGATCTTCACGACGTTTCCGAGCCTGGCGTTGACGCCTGCCGCGCTGTCGGTTTCCATAGGTGGGACGGCAAATGACATGACGGTCAATCTTGGTTACGCGCAATCCAACGGAGTCACAGTGTCTTTGACCTCGTCCAATCCAACAGTGGCGACGGTTCCATCCAGCATTGTCATTCCTGCGGGTTCAGCTTCGGCCAGTTTTTCAATCACGGGCGTGAATTCCGGCGGTTCGGTCACCATCACTGCGACATTGCCCGCCAACCTGGGCGGAACCAGCGCTTCCGCGATGATTAATCGCGTTGCTCAAGGGTATGAAGGCGACGTGGCTCCGCGTCCTTCGGGCAACAACAATGGAACGCTGACGGTTTCCGACTGGGTTCAGGTAGGCCGCTTTGTCGTCGGACTGGACGTTGCCGCCAATGGCAACGAATTTCAGCGCGCCGATGTCGCTCCGCGCGAAACGCTTGGCGATGGGCGCATCACCTTGATTGACTGGGTGCAAACCGGACGTTACGTCGCCGGAGTGGATGCCTTGCCGGTGGCGGGCGGCCCGACTTCTGCAATTTCGGGAGTTGGAGGTCAGTTGCTGGGAGTCGGGAGTTGGGAGTTGGGAGTTGGCGGAAAATCTGTTGATAGCAGAAAAACAAACTTCAGTGAGTTTACCGTACAGAACAATGACGGTTTGGTTACTGTGAAGTTGAAAGCGCTTGGCGTCGAAAATGCGCTCAGCTTCAGCCTCAATTTTGATTCCTCTGCGTGGAGATTCGTTTCGGCCAAAACCGGACGCCACACCAGACAGGCCACGTTGCTGGTCAATTCGACCGAAACCATGCCAGGTCGCATCGGTATTGCGCTGGCGTTGCCGACGGGAACAGCGCTGCGAGCAGGCGACAACGACCTTGTGGTGTTGCAATTCGTCCCGATCCGCCGAAGCCGTCAACCGCTCAATCCTGAATTCGTAGATTTCCCGGTCACTCGCAGTCTGGTTGACGGTAATGCAAATCGCCTTCGGTAATCAGACATCCCCTGACTGTAAATTTCCCATCATTTCCCACAGAGGTACTCCCTACGGGATTTTTGAAGTTATTGCTGCGTTGTAAGTTAGCAGGTCTC
>ERZ1066125.173-NODE-173-length-36664-cov-32.269852_pt1 | contig 36664 bp, 38 predicted proteins | sample MGYA00382772_ERZ1066125 | MGnify/ENA primary metagenome ERZ1066125 (study PRJEB33369, sample SAMEA5778355) | biofilm metagenome | biome: Industrial cooling water; feature: Water cooling tower basin; material: Biofilm | place: United Arab Emirates | collected... | reverse complement strand
GTAATTTGTGTTTCAAATGTCTCGTTGAGTTGATTGTTGAGAAATTCGGGCTAATGGCGAAATCGGTCCGGATTCTGAATGGGAACGTCGCCCACCGTTACATTTCGGCTATGATTCGTTATCAATGGCACGAAGCAGCTGCGCCATTTCAATCGCGGCCAGCGCTGCATCAACGCCCTTATTACCGGCCTTGGTTCCCGCCCGCTCAACCGCTTGCTCTATGGTATCTGTGGTCAATACACCGAATATAACGGGTACCCCGGTGGACAGAGACACCGCCGCAATGCCGCTAGCCGATTGCCCCGCCACATAATCGAAATGAGCCGTCGCGCCGCGGATTACAACTCCCAGGCAAATAATTGCTTGATAACGCCCGCTCTCCGCCAGTCGTTTGGCTACCAAAGGAAGTTCGAATGCGCCCGGAGCCCAGGCCACATCGATGTTATCGCCGGAAACCCCATGCCTGAGAAGCGATTCCTGCGCTCCTCGTAGTAACTCTCTTCCGATAGCGTCATTGAAGCGTGAAATTGCGATTCCGAATTTCAATTCTGCGCCAATGAGATGTCCTTCAAAGTTCTTGCCCATATTTTCCACCTATCATTCGAGGAGCTTTCAACGTAGCAGGTTAATTGATGAGTTCGAGGCATCCTTTTCAACCAACGGCCTAACCCAGGAATCCGCTTGAGTGCGGTAGGCAATCAGGTCCGCTATGGAGAGGATTTTCAGGCCATGCAAGGCAGCGAAGGACTTCAACTGTGGCCATCGCGCCATCGTGCCATCATCATTCATTATCTCGCAGATGACCGCCGCCGGGTATAGGCCTGCCAATCCAGCCAAATCGACCGAGGCTTCGGTTTGTCCGGCTCGATCCAGCACGCCACCTTCAGCCGCTCGCAGGGGAAAGACATGTCCGGGACGGGCGATATCCTCCGGTCGAGTCGAGGGGGCAATTAAGGCCCGAACGGTGGTCGCGCGATCAGAGGCAGAGATTCCAGTAGTAACACCATGCCGTGCCTCCACTGAGACGGTAAACGCCGTTCCGAAGCGTGAGCAGTTTTCCTCTGGCGCCACCATTAGCGGAATTCGTAATTGATCCAGCCGTTCACCTGTCATAGCCACACAAATCAAACCTCGGCCGTATCGAGCCATAAAGTTGATGGCCTCGGCCGTGGCAAACTCGGCGGCAATCGCCAAATCCCCTTCATTCTCGCGATCCTCGTCATCTACGATAATTACAAATTTGCCGGATCTGAAATCACCCAAAACTTCCTCTATCTTAGCGAGCGACATAATTTCCGACTCCAATAAACTTTTCAACGTATTTCCCAAGAATATCAACTTCAAGGTTCACCCGGCCGCCGACTGGCTTGCGCGGCAGACTGATATGCTGTTGTGTGTAGGCGACAAGCATGAAAGTAAAGGCATCGGGTAACACGTCCACCACCGTCAGGCTGACGCCATCCACAGCAATGTAGCCTTTAGGTACGATATAACGAATCAATTCGGGCAGGGCTTCAACGGTTAGCCAGAGCGAATCGCCTTCGGGCTTGAAAGACCGAATCATACCCGTTCCATCAACGTGCCCCTGGACGAAATGTCCCCCAACGCGCCCGTTCGCCGGGAGTGAACGTTCCAGGTTTACCACGTCATAGCGACACAGATCGCCCAGATTCGTGCGACGCAGAGTCTCCGGTGAAAGCCCGACAACGAAGTTGCCTGCGGTCAACTCGGTCACGGTCAAACAGACGCCATTGACTGCAAGGCTGTCTCCCGGTTTGGTTCCGTCGAGCACTAGCTGAGCGCTAACGGAAAGCGACCACCCGCCTGCTCTCTCGATTAATTCCTCAACTGTGCCGATTTCCTCGACAATGCCAGTAAACATCATTACTCCCAAATAAATATCATTTTGCCGTGTTCATTATGACGTCGGCGCGGAGGCATAAATTCTGCCCGTCCGTAGGCAAAGAGTCTCCACCAAAAGTCTCCACTTGAGTGAACCGTAACCGGATCGCCTCCGCCAATTTTTGTACGCCTGCCCCTCCAACGGGGCCTGGAGCACACTTGCCTCCAATAATAATGGGGGCGACAAATGCGAAGACCTGATCCACCAGGCTTTCAGCAAAGAATGCGCCTAGCAAATCACTTCCGCCTTCAACCAGCAATGTGAGCCTCCCGCGCTGCCCCAACTCACGCAAAAGCGCGGGCAGAACTATTCGCCCTTTTTCATCAGTGGGAAGAACCCAAACATCTACCCCACGGTCAGCGAGTTCAGCGCAATATTTCGGGCACGCTGCGCCAGTGGTCGCCAAGACCGTCTTGCCCGGGAGAGAGGGATCGAAAATGCGGGCGGAAATTGGCGAACGTCCTCGACTGTCTGCAACTATGCGCAGTGGATGGCGAACATCCCCATCAAGCCTTGTGGTTAGTTCCGGATCATCTGCCAGGACAGTGCCAGAGCCGACCAGGATGGCATCGCTGATATTTCGCAATTCATGAACTCGCCGGCGCGAGGCGGGATTGGTGATCCAGCGTGAATCGCCAGCACGGGTGGCAATTTTTCCATCGAGACTCATCGCAAATTTGGCGGTAACGAATGGAAGTCCGGACTTGACATACTTAAGGAAGGGTCGGTTGAGTTCGCGCGCCTCGTCCGCACATAAACCGACATGGACGACGATGCCAGCAGCTTCGAGTTGGGCATGGCCTTTGCCATCAACGCAAGGATTGGGGTCCCCAATCGCATAGTAGACTTTGGCCACTCCAGCCGCAATGATCGCATCAGTGCATGGTGGCGTACGCCCGTAATGTGCGCAAGGTTCCAGCGTGACATACATCGTAGCGCCTTGCAGCGATTCGCGGGCGGCTTGGATGGCGATGAGTTCCGCATGCGGTTCTCCCGCCTGGCGATGGTAGCCTTCACTAACTATACGCCCATCTTTGACGATTACGGCGCCGACCATCGGGTTTGGGCTGGTGCGTCCCTCAGCCTGGCGCGCAAGGCCAAGCGCTCGCTGCATATACATAAAATTTACTTGATTCGAAGTATCCATCGCAATAAACGTCTTGCCCATAGAAAGTGGCTTCGGGGTAGGCGCGAACAAGAGCATCGGATAGGCGGGACAATCCGATGACTGAGGTTCCCATAAAAAAAGCCCGAACAAAAAGGTTGTTCGAGGCGATGGAACAGCCTCGAGCGCGGCAAGGCGCTGAACGTGCCGCTCAGCCTGCGCTCTGGCTCACCTTCTTTCAATCCCGACTATACGGTCGGCCCCGGAATTTCACCGGATCGTGCGCGTTGCTTTCAAATCAACCCGCTCGCGGGCTTTACCACCGATCGGGAATTGCCTGGCGATCATCATTGAATGCTCGCGCGACTCACCCTGTCCCGAAGGTTCTATTATTCAATTTTAGCGATTTACAAGATTGATATCCGTGTACGTTACCACCTAATTGATTGCTACCATACTTCCATCAACATCCGGTAAAACCAAGCTTATCAATCAGGAGAACATAAAATCAAATAAGCCTTGAGCGAGCGATTGACCTGGAGGGGGCGATGAAAGGCATTTAGACATTGTCTGCCTCTTGCCGGCCATCGACTTCTCGCTGTAGCCCCGCGCGGGACCCGGCCAGCTCCTCCGCAGCGTCGGCGCTTGAAAGCAGTTTGCCCGCCCGAACCAGCAAGGTATCTTCATTGCTGCGTATGGCAAGTTTGGCAGGCTTGGCACAGACCTCGATTGAACCAGTAGGCTGTCAGGATTATGCCTGCGCCCAGGACGACCATCGGTGTCCCAATCCGCAACTCCTCTTCAAACCAGAGCCGCGCCGCCAGCAGCAGGGCGCCCCCGGCAGCAAGCAGCGCAAAGGGTTCAGTGCGATGATGATGGCGAAAATAATCGGGAATCAGACTGAGTGAACTGAGCGAAAGAGAAGCGATCAGCAGTGCCCATTCAATGCGCTCATCGGTCAGAAAACTGATTCCCACCAGCGGCAGCAGGCTCAGCAATGGCATAACGGAGCAATGCACGGCGCAGGCCATAGTCGCGGCCACGCCAAATTTCTTCAGCCACGATTGATACACGGTTTGCCTCGCAAGTGGTGAATCAAAGATTGAGCCGCGGCAAACACAACGGCTGCCGCGGCTCAACAAGTTTCAGGCAAAAGCCCGGCTTTTAGAAAAAACGCAGCGTATAGACCGCGCGGATGCCGCGGCCGATTTCCGGCGCGAACTCTTTGATGAACGACAAATGATTGCGGAACAGTTTGTCGTTCAGGTTGAAGGCGTTCACCGAAAAGATATGCGCGTAATGTTTTTGCGTGTAGGTGTACGAAGCATTCAGGTTGACTGTCGCGTAACCGGCGGTGCGTTCTTCGGTCGTGAAGAGGCGGTTCTGATCCTGCGCCATGACGATTTCAGGGTTGATGCGGAAGCCTTTGGCAAAAGCTTCGAATCCAACGCGAGCGCGCAGCGGCGGAATGCGTGGCAACGGCGTGCCGGTATTGGTCAATTCGGAGTTGACGTAATCCAGGCTCGACAACAACCAGAGGTTGTTGGTCAGGCCGACATCGAATCGCAGTTCCGTGCCGGTGAATCGGCTGTCGCCTTGCGCGTAATTGGCTTCGATCAAACCGTCTTCGATGTTGCCGGTCGGCGCCAGGTAAACGAAATCATTGATCCTGTAATAGAAATAATTCGCTTCGGCGCGCAGCCGTCGGCTGTTGTGGCGCAGCGAAAAATCAATGCCATTGCCGCGTTCGCGATCCAGATTGTCATCGCCAATTTCAAAGGTCAGATTTCCCGGATGCGGGCCATTGTTGTACAGCTCTTCCAAGGCCGGAGCGCGATAGCTGTGCGTGTAATTGGCGACGAAGACGTTGTTGCCACCCAGTCCAACGCGAATGCCTGCCGAACCGGAAAAGCCCGTGAATGAACGATCTCTCAAACCGTCGGGCGAATAAGCGTTGCGTTCGACTCGACCGCCGAATTGCAAGGCGAACTTTTCAAAATCAACGGTCTGCAATCCGAAAGCCGCGAAATTGTTTTGCGTGGTCGGTGGAGCCAGCGCTTCTTCGCCGATGGCGGTGAAATCGCGATAGAGGCCGGAAAAGCCGAAGCTGCCGGAATAACGCCCTGTGCGGCGTTGATCGAAAACCGCGCGATACAGGAAAGATTTGTTTTTGAATTGCGTGCCGATTTCTTCGTCGGGCAATTCGATTTCGTCGTGGCGGTAATTGTTGTATTGCAGCGTGAAGTTGCCGCCGCTGATCGGCGCTGCCAGATCGCGGAACCCGCCGCGGAATTGAAAACCATCGCGGCGCGGGTTCAGTCGCACCATTTCGTGGCCGTGACCGTGGTCGTCATCGTCGTCATCGCCATGGTCATCGTCGTGCTCTTCTTCAGGTTCCGTCGGAATCCCGTAATTGCGGCGGTCGGCGGTGTAACTGAAGCTCAAAAATCCCTTGTCTCCGAAATAGCCGAACCCGCCGGACGCATTGCCATAACGGGAGAATGAATTTTCAATCGTGCCAATCGGCGTTTTGTAATCCTGAGTGCGTTGCCCGCCGCCATTGGCCCAGAACAGCCAGCGTTCGGTTCCGAATTCGATGCCGCCGCTGCCGCCGAATTGATTGTTGGTCGTTCCGCCGATGCCTGTCACATAACCGCGCACGCCTTTGTGAGCTTCGTTGTGACCGCTGATGGCATTGACCACGCCGCCGATGGCGTTGCTGCCATAAAGCAATGTTGCCGGGCCTTTGACGACTTCTATGCGGTCTTGCGAGAGCAGATCAATCGGTTCGGCGTGGTCGCCGGATTGAAAACCGAGTCCGCCGATGCCAATGCCTTCCTGCAAAACCAGCACGCGGTCGCCGTCAAAACCGCGCACGACGGGACGCGAACTGCCGGGACCGAAACTGCGTTTGGCGACGCCCAGTTCGTGATCCAGCGCTTCGCCCAGACTGATTGGGTTTTTCCTGGCCAGATCGAGCGAGCCGATGATTGTCACCGATTGAATGGAATTGAACGTGGTTTCTTCGCTGCCGGTGGCGGTGACGGTCACTTGTTCGCGGACGGCTTCCAAACGGATTTCAAAATCGGCAGTGACGGTTTGCCCGCTGGCGATTTCAGCTTTGGCCAAAATGTCTGGCGTGCGTTCCAGATGCGCCGAGATGTCGTATTTGCCCGCCGGAACGTTTTGAAATTCGTAACTGCCGTCTTCTTTGGTTTCGGTCGAACGTTTCAACTGAATGATCGTCACCTTGACGTTGTGAACCGGATCGCCGTTGGCCAGCGCGACTTTGCCGCGCAACGTGCCGCCGCTTTGCGCCTGAACTCCGATGGCCAGCGCGCTCAAACAAAACGTCAGGGCAACTAAAGATTTACGAAGCTGCATGATTTCTCCCTCTCACACGGTTTTTTTCTTAAACCGAGAAAACAAATTGGATCAGTGGATTTTGATCATTGAGTGATAAACGGCTGAATCTTAATGAGATGGGATATTGCCAGCATCTGGAATTCAACGAAGCGCTGAAATCTGCCGGTGAATGGCGGAAATCGCCCGGCGAATGGTTGGCTGGGTCTGGCGTAATGTTTCGAGCAAGCAGTGGAATTTGGGCGGTAAGAAACGAGTGAACGACGGGTTGCAAAAAACGGAGCCGAACCGAAACCGCTATTTTGCGTTTGGTTCGACTCCGCCGGATTCCCAATGGGCGCTCTTTTGAGCGTCATTGAAGATTATTTGTCAGCTTTTCTGGTCAGATTGACGCTCACCTCATTTTCGGCGCTGGCGATCAACTGAATCGGTTGACCGGCCACAGGGCGTTGTACCACTTGCAGAATCGCTTCGCCATTTTTGACCCTGCCTCGTCCGATATGAACGAAACCGTTTCGAGTTTGCTGAATGGCGGTGATGGTTGCGTGTTCAAAGGCATATTTGACCTTCAGCGTAAGCAGGTTGCCCCACCGAGCCGTGAAATCCCAAGGCATTGCATTCAACGGACGCCGCGTCCACATTTCCAGCGTCGGGTCGCCCAGCACGTGCCACATATACAGTTCGCTCGTCACGTTCCATTCGGTCGGAGCTTCGGTCGTTCCGGCGACGCCGATCTGAGTGATCAAATACAGCTTGCCGTGGTTGAGAATGTCGCCCAAACGACGGTGTCGAGTATTGTCGCCGAAATCCGCGACCGTGTTTGGCCAGACAGCATCGAAAAATCCGCGTGTCAGCGCGCTGTTGGCCCAGGTCGGGCTGTCGCGCGTGTCGCCCAGCATTCCCACCGCGCCGCCGTTTGGCGTTCGCAACAACCGTTCGGCGAAGTATTCGCCGTCGGTAGTCGTTCCGTAATCGCCATTGGCCGTTTCGTTGTCGAACAATCCGCTGGCGCAGTTGACGCTGAAAACCACCGGCAGCAATTCGCCATTGGTCAAATCGTTATCAACATTTTCCGTCGTGAATTCTGGATGCCCCCAACCGTCTTTCCAACCGTGGTCGCGGTGTAGGAACAGAAACCGTCCGGCGTTCCAGGCATTGACGATGTCGTCCGTGTCGCCGTCCCAGGCAAAGCCGCTGTCCGCGTCAAGCGCTTCCGGCAACAACGTGCCGTTGTAGAACCGCCGGGGAGTGCTGCCGCCGCTGCCTTCGACGGTTTTGGTGTAGATGCGGTCAACGTTGTAGTTGCGATCGAGCAGTTCGTTGCGCACCAGTTCGGAAGTTTCGATGAAGCTGCGCAGGTCGCGGCCTTGCTGACCGCCGCTGCGGCAGCATTGGAATTGCGACGCGATGCCGACGTTCTGGTAAAACGAATTCTGAGAAGGCGGATTCGATTCGTAATTGATGATCTTGTCCACCACCGTGTTCGCCTGATCCAGCGTGTCCACCGGAATGCGTCCCACCGCGAAATCCGGCACGTCGTCGCCTGGCAACAGCGCATACGGATAATCGGTTCCGGTTCGCAAACTGCCTGAAGTGTGTACGTAAAACGGTTCGATGAATTCCGCATCGCCCAGCAACAACACATACGACGGGCGAACGCCGCACCAGTTGAAACGACCTTCGATGAAAGCGTCAATTTCTTCTTTGGTGTCCGGGCCGCTGCTGTTGCCATCGTTGACGTTGAAAACAGTTGTGGTGATTCCCTTATCGCGTTTCCATTCGGCCAGCCGGTCGGCGGCGTCACGGAAATCAGGATGCGTCAGAATCAGGAACTCTTCACCGCCGCAGATGAACTTGCGATTGCCTTCAATGACGAATTTGAAGATTTCCTTGCGATTGATGACCGAATTCACCAGGGAACTCGACGCCGATTCAAATTGATTGACGGCATCTGTGGTGACGAATGCGCCGTTGCCGCCTTCAAAAAACACTTCGAATTCGACCGATTCAAACAGCGTCAATTGCTGTGATTTGGGATTGTACTGTCCGGCGGCGATGGCCAGTTGAACCAACTGCATGTCGCGCGCTTTGCCCAGCGGCGTGACCACGCTGACTTCTTTCGGGAAAGAGGCGTCGGAGTCGTACACGTCTTTATTCTTGGTAAATTCAGGCTCCTTGAAACGATCCGCCGGAAATTTCAGTTCGTTATTTTTCTGCACGCTGTCCTGAGCTTCAGGCTGGATCGGGTACAGATTGACTTTCATGCTCTGCGCATTGCCGGTTTTGACAGCGACGCGAGCTTTCGCGCCCTGCGGAACGGCAACCAGACGATAAAGAACCGGAACGGATGGAATACCCGGTTCGCCCACGCCCTGCTGCACGCCAGGGATTTCCATCTCGGTGAATTGTTCGCCGCCGGCGTTGACTGTCCACATCTTCGGTTCGCCGAACGTCACTGCTCCGCGCAGATGTTTGTTGTCCGATTCCAGAATTTCGACTTCAGGCGTTTTGTCGAAACGCGGCGAGTCAGTACAGACTTTTCCGTCCCTGCGTTTGGCCAGCAAATCGTGACGCAACGAACTCACGCGATTGCTCAAATCTTCGGCTGTGGCGGTGCGAAGCCCGGATCGCAAGGCGCGGCTTTCGGCAACCATAGCTTCCAGAAACTTCGCGCCTGCGCATGGGTCTTCGGCAGAAAACGCGATTCGCGCGTCTTTCAGTTTGGCGTTCAAGCTGTTGCGCACAGCAGCGGAAAACATCGCGCCCGGGAGTTTGGTGATATGAGCTTGCAGCTCATCGAAAGCCTTCAGGATTTCGCCTTCAATGGTGGACGATGCCGTCGCTCGTCCGGCTCCAGGCCAGGTTGGGATGGCGGTAAAGAGCATCAAGGCAACCATGGCGGTTGCCAGCATCTGGCGTATGAAAGTTTGATTGAATCTGAGTTTCTCCATAAGTCCTCCTAAATTTCCATTCGTTTCCAATTCGTATGATTTCGGAATTGGTGTTATCAACGTTTCGATTGATGCCTGGCCGGGCGATTGCCGATTCCAGCTTTGACACCGGAGTTTTTGTTCCTGTATCGTCCGCCCCAAATGCCAGCCTCAATTCGCTTTCGGTTTGCATTCGTTTTTGCATAGTTCAATCGTTGTGCCATTCGGATTTCCGGGCGGAGTCTGAAACGGCGAAGGCGAGCGAACGGATTGATTTACTGGAAGTTAGGCAGACTTTGAGGCAGATTCGAGCGGTTGGAGACAGATCAAAAAGTTGCTGTTGAAACAATCTGGGACTAACAGTTCTGTTAGTCGGGCTAACAACCCGGCTAGTAGTTTTGAGGAAGTGACGGTATGGCGAGCAGACTGATTATCATTGCCGGAGCGTTTGAAGGAATCACCTTTCAATTGACGGAGGACGAAACGTCTGTTGGCCGCGAACCGGAAAACCACATCTGCCTGCCCGATATGTCAGTTTCGCGGCGTCATTGTTCGCTCAAACGCGACGGCCAGCGTTTTCTGATTTCAGACCTGGGAAGCCGCAACGCCACTTATGTCAACGGAATGCCGGTCAAACAACATACTCTGAAATCCGGCGACAGGGTTCGTATCGGCGACACCTTGTTTCTTTTTCAATGCGATGAAACTGCGGAATCCAATCCGTTCAGCCAGGTTCAGGTGCATGAAAACCGCATTGTTGCCAATCACACCTTGCGTTTGCGGAAAGAGGATTTCATAAATTTCAGCACCGCTGAACAGGATGTCATCGCCCCGTCGCGTTCGACACGCGATTTGAACGCTCTGTTGAAAATCAGCCTGACGGTCAATTCGCTGCACAGTTTGGAAGGTTTCGCGCAGCAATTGTTGCCGTTGATCTTTGAAGTCATTCCGGCTTCGCGCGGAGCGATTTTGATCGCCGACGAACATTCCGATCAGTTTGCCGCCGTTTTCGGTCGCCACCGCGCCGCCAATTGCCGAGACCCGATTGAAGTCAGTCGAACAGTCACAGACCGCGCCACGCGCGAAGGCGAAGCGTTTATCTGCAACGACATTTTGCAGGACCTGGCGTTTCGCGACGCCCAAAGCCTGTCCGCCGCTACGATTCACGCGTTGATGATTGTGCCGCTGGCCGTCGGCGTCAAAGTTTCAGGCGCGATTTATCTGGACACGCCTGATTCGGCGGTCAATTTCGACGAAGATCATTTGCAGTTGCTGCGCGCGATTGCCTCTGTGGCGACGGTCGCGCTCGGCAACATACAGCGCGTTCACAATCTGGAACACGAAAATCTGCGGCTGAAAGCCGAAATGGCCATCCAGCACGACATGATCGGCGACAGCCCGCGCATACGCGATGTTTACCAGTTCATTGCCAAAGCCGCGCCGACCAATTCCACAGTGCTGATTCGCGGCGAAAGCGGGACCGGCAAAGAACTGGCCGCGCGCGCCATTCATTTCAACAGCCAGCGCGCGGCCAAACCATTTGTCGCCATCAACTGCGCCGCATTGACTGAAACACTGCTGGAAAGCGAATTGTTCGGCCACGAAAAAGGCGCTTTCACCGGAGCCGTCGCCACCAAAAAAGGCAAACTTGAAGTGGCCGAAGGCGGAACTGTGTTTCTGGATGAAATCGGCGAAATGGCCTTGTCGTTACAGGCCAAATTGCTGCGCGTGCTGCAAGGACACGAATTCGAGCGCGTCGGCGGCACGCGAACCATCAAAGCCGACATCCGATTGATCGCCGCCACCAACCGCAATCTGGAACAGGCGATCAAGGACGGCGTCTTCCGCGAAGATTTGTATTACCGGTTGAATGTTCTGCGATTGAACATGCCGCCGCTGCGCGAGCGGCGCGAAGACATTTTGCCGCTGGCCTTGTTTTTCGCGGCCAGATACAGCCATCAATGCAATCGCCAGGTCAGGGACATTTCCATTCAGGCGCGCAACTGCCTGCTCAATTACGATTGGCCCGGCAACGTCCGCGAACTGGAAAACGCCATCGAACGCGCGGTGGTCATGGGAGTTGCGGACACTCTGCAAATCGAAGACCTGCCGGAAGACGTCATCGCCGCCATTCCAGCGTCTGCCGTTTCATCCGGCCAGGCGAGCCAGAATTTTTACGAGGCTGTGAATCAGGCCAAGAAACAATTGATTCTTGCCGCTTACGAACAGGCGCAGGGCAATTACACCGAAGCCGCTCGTTTGTTGGAAATGCACCCCAACCATCTGCATCGGCTGATTCGCAATCTGGGAATGAAAGCCGAATTGAAGAAATGAACTGATTGCCCGGATCGTTCCGGCGCTGAAGAACTTCGAAAATGATTGGCCACAGCATGGTTCGCCGTATCGCGCAGAAGAAGTCGAATTGATTCGCAAACTGACCGGCGTTGCCGCCAAAAAGTAACGCCGGCGTTCCATCAACTGTTTTCCCAAGGAGGATCACAAAATATGAAAGCGTTTGTTTTGCTTGTTCTGGTGTTGGGTTCGAGTGTCGCCGTTGGCCAAACGCCTGCTCCGGTTATTCCATCGGCGGAAGATCAAATCGCCGCGACGATTCAGGCCTTGCCCGAAGAATTGCGCACTGGCGCGGCAGTATTGGGTTACGGCGCAGACGGCAAATTGACCGAACTTCGCAAAGGCACGAACGAATTGGTCTGTCTGGCCGACGATCCCAAAGACAATCGGTTCAGCGCAGCCTGTTACCACAAGGACCTGGAACCGTTTATGGCGCGAGGCCGCGAATTGACCGCGCAAGGCATCACTGGCGGCAATCGAAATGCGGAATACCGCTGGAAAGAAATCAAGGAAGGCAAACTGAAAATGCCACGCGAACCGCGCATGCTGTACGTGCTTTCCGGCAAAGGTTACGACCCGGCGACCAAAAAAGTGACTGACGGATCGGTTCGCTGGGTGATTTACATTCCGTTTGCGACGGCGGAATCGCTGGGACTCTCCGCCACGCCGAAACGCGGCGAACCCTGGTTGATGGACGCAGGAACGGCGGGCGCTCACATCATGATTACTCCGCCGCTGAAACAATGAAGTCTTCACGAAACGCGAGGTTCTGCATGTCAAAACAGAAAATGTTTTTGGCGATGGTTGTCGCAGTGTTTCTGGCGGGGCAATGGCTGAGCGTTTCGTCCGCGCCGCAACAAGGTTCAGGTTTTGTCTGGCCGGAAGCGCGACGAGGAGCGCTCAGTCTGACCTTTGACGATGCGCGGCTCAGCCAGGTGGACATTGGCAGGGCGGCGTTGGAGCGGTTGCAAACCAAAGCCACGTTTTACGTCCAGCCCTCGAACGTCGAAAAACGATTGGACGGTTGGAAAAAGATGGCTGCTGACGGGCACGAAATCGCCAACCATACGATTGTGCATCCGTGCAGCGGTAATTTTCCCTGGGCGCGCAACAAGGCGTTGGAAGATTATTCGCTGCAAAAAATGCACGACGAACTGGTCGAAGCCAACCGCCAATTAAAAGCATTGTTGGGCGTGACGCCGGTTTCTTATGCCTACACGTGCGGGCAGACGTTTGTAGGGCGAGGGCTGGATGCGCGCAGCTACATTCCCGTCGTGGCTTCGCTGTTTCTGACCGGGCGCAGCGCTTATGACGAAACGCCGAACGACCCGCTGTTTTGCGATTTCGCGCAACTGGCCAGCTTCGACATGGACGCCAAATCATTCGACCAGTTATTGCCGATTCTGGAGCAAACCAAAAAACAGGGCGGCTGGCTGATCTTGATGGGGCACGAAATAAACAAGGACGGCGCGCAAACGACACGGCTGGACACGCTGGAAAAGCTGGTCGCTTACGCCGCCGCGCCGGAGAATAAATTGTGGACGGCTCCGGTGGAACCGATTGCCCGCTACATTCAGCAACAGCGCGCACAGCGCAAATAACGAAAACATTTTTGGAGAAGTCATGCGAATTCTGTTGGCAATGTCGTGTTGTCTGGCGCTGGTTGCAGTTTGTTCGGCGCAAGCCAAACCCGAAAAAATCAGCAAAGACGAAATCGCCATCCGCGAAGTCGTCGCCAAATACGTGGACGCGCGCGAACGGATTGATCCGAAAGCGACGGAAGCATTATTCACCGCCGACGCCGATCAACTGGTTTCTTCAGGTGAATGGCGTAAAGGCCGCGAAGCCTTGGTCAGCGGTTCGATGGCCAGTTCGCGCAGTTCCAGCGGTACGCGCACGATCAAGGTGGAATCCGTTCGGTTCGTGTCCAAAGACGTCGCCATCGCCGATGGCCGGTATGAATTGACGGGCCAAGCGGGCGGCGCGACTCGCAGCATGTGGACGACGCTGGTATTGAAACGGGAAGGGAAGACATGGCGCATTACGGCCATTCGCAACATGCTGCCCGCCGCGCCCGCATCAACCCGGTAACGACTGTTAGGAGGCAATGATGACGGAACGAGTCAAATGGATCACGATCGTGGTGTTGGCGTTGTTGGCCGGCTGGGCAATGACGCCGCAAACGCGCGTGGCGGATGCCAGTTCGCAAAAAACGAGCGCGGTTTCAACGCGGGCGTTTTTGGAAACGAACTGTTTTGCCTGCCATAACCCCACGACGAAAAAAGGCAATCTGGATCTGACCGCGCTCAAACCGGACTTTGCCGATGCCGCGACCTTCGCCGTCTGGGTCAAGGTTCACGACCGTGTGAACGAAGGCGAAATGCCTCCGAAGGCTGCGCCGCAACCCAGCCAAGCCGAACGCAAAGCCTTTCTGAAATCGTTGGCCGCGCCGATGATTGCCGCTGATGCCGTCCGCATTCGCCGCGAAGGCCGCTCTGTACTGCGGCGCATGAATCGCTACGAATACGAAAACACCTTGCGCGATTTGCTCGGCGCGCCGTGGCTGCAAATCAAAGAGATGCTGCCCGAAGACGGCGAACGCCATCGTTTCAACAAATCCGGTGAAGCGCTTGGCGTCTCGCACGTGCAAATCAGCCGTTATCTGGCCGCTGCCGAATTCGCGTTGCGCGAGGTAATAGCGCGAGCGGAGAAACAACCCGAAACAACGACCAAACGTTATTACGCCCGCGAACAGCGCGCGTTCACCGCGCACATCGAATTTTCGCAATTCAACACGCATACCGAACGCGCGACGTTTCCACTCATAGGCAACGAAGCCGACGTTGCGATCCTTGAGAAAAAAGCGCCGATGACCGTTGGCGACAAAGACCCTGCGAAACGCGAACTGGAAGGCATGGGCGTCGTCGCCAGTTCGTATGAACCGCTCGAAATCCGATTCAATCAATTCAAAGCACCGCAGCCGGGCAAATACAAACTGCGCTTGATGGCGCATTCGTTTTGGGCCGGGCCGCAGCCGGGCGACAAATGGTTTCACCCCAGTCGCACCGAAGCTTTTCCTGGTCGCACGCACGAACCGATTACGCTGTATGCCGAAATCCCACCGCGCCAGATGCGTTATCTTGCGAACCTAGACGTTTCGCCCGAACCTTCGGTGCAGGAAGTCGAAGTGTATTTGCTGAAAGACGAAACCATCCGACCGGATGCCGTGCGACTGTTTCGTTCGCGCCCGCCGAACTGGCGCAATCCGCTGGCAGAAAAAGACGGTCAACCCGGCGTCGCGTTTCGTTGGTTAGAAGTCGTAGGCCCGTTGCAAGATGAATGGCCAACAAAAGGACATAAGTTGCTGTTCGGCGATTTGCCGATTCACTGCAAAGACGCGCTTGCCGGACAGCCGTTGCTTGATCTCGAAGACGAAGACACTGCCGAAACGCAAGCCGCCAAACGCGCGAAAAATCCGAATCAAAAATTGACGAAAGTTTGCGGCGTCAAATCCGCGCAACCGCACGCCGATGCTGAACGGTTGTTGCGCAACTTCATCCGCCGCGCCTACCGCCACACAACCGCGCAGGCCGTCGAAGAGGACACCGGGCGTTTCCTGAAAATCTTCGCCGCTGCGCACAAAAACAGCGGCAGCTTCACCGAAGCGATGATTACGGCTTATTCCGCCGTGCTGTGTTCGCCCGCGTTTACGACGCTCGAAGAAAAGCCCGGACGGTTGGACGATTTCGCGCTGGCTGCGCGCTTGTCGTTTTTCCTGTGGAATTCCGAACCTGACGCAAAATTGCGCGAATTGGCAGCGCAAGGCGTGTTGCGCAGACCTGCTGTCTTGCGCGCGCAAGTGGATCGCCTGCTCGCTGATCCGCGTTCGCAGCAATTCGTCAACGCGTTCCTCGATTACTGGCTCGACCTGCGCAAAGTAAACATCTCGTCGCCGGACGAGTTGCTGTACTGCGATTATTACCTGGACGACCATCTGGTCGAATCGTCTACGTTTGAAACGCGCGCGTTTTTGGCCGAACTCATTCGCGAAAATTTGCCCGCGCGTAACCTTATTGCCTCGGATTTCGTGATGGTGAATGAACGGCTGGCGAAACTCTATGGTTTGCCTGGTGTGCAAGGTTCGCAGATTCGCCGTGTCGCCTTGCCGCCGGATTCCGTGCGCGGCGGTTTGCTGACGCAAGCCAGCGTGCTGAAAGTCACGGCCAACGGCACCACGACTTCGCCCGTTGTGCGCGGCGCGTGGATGATGGAACGCATTTTGGGCAAACCCGTACCGCCGCCGCCGCCTGGAACGCCCGCCGTCGAACCGGATATTCGCGGCGCGACGACGTTGCGGCAACAGCTTGAAAAACATCGCACCAATCCGAGCTGCAACACCTGTCACGCCAAGATTGATCCGGCGGGTTTTGCGCTCGAAAACTTCGATGTCTTTGGCGCTTGGCGCGACAAATACCGCGCGTTGGCCGATGGCGAAAAAGCTCCCGGCGTTGGCAAGAACGGCCAGAAATTCGCGTTTCGTTATATTCAACCGGTGGATGCCTCAGGCTCGTTGCCGAATGGCAAAACCTTCAAGGACGTGCGCGAATTGAAGACGTTGTTGCTGCAAGACGAACGGCAAATTGCGCGCAACCTGACAAACCAACTGCTTGTTTTTGCCACTGGCACGCCGACGCAATTCAGCGACCGTCCAAAAGTCGAAGCGTTGTTGAACCGTGCTGCCAGCAAAGGTTATGGCGTGAAATCGTTGATTCACTTGCTGATCGAAAACGAGATGTTTCGGGATAAATAAGCCAGCTTGTTGTAACGACAGCGTGTAACTACAATCGGCCATGAGATTTGAGTGGGACGAAGCAAAACGCCAAGCCAATCTTGCCAAACACGGCGTGGATTTTTCCGATATGGAGCCAATGTTTGATGGATTCACGGTGACCACGCTGGACGACCGCTTTGATTATGGCGAAGAGCGGTTCGTTACATTTGGCTTGCTCAATGGCTTTGTGCTAGCAGTTATCCATACCGAAACTGACTCAGTTATTCGACTAATTTCTGCACGCAAAGCGACTAAATATGAAGAAAAAAAATACTTCAAAGGCATCGCAGACTGATTGGAAGCGCCTGGAGACAATGACGGATAAAGACGTTGACCTTTCTGATTCTCCTGAAGTGACGCCGAAAATGTTTGCTCGCGCAGTCGTTAGACGCGGGCTGAAGCCGGTTGCTCGCAAGGCGCAATTGACCTTGCGACTTGATGGCGATGTGCTGGACTGGTTCCGGCAACAAGGACGTGGTTACCAGACGAAGATTAACTCGTTGTTACGGGCATATATGGAAGCACATAAAAGAGACGTGACTTAGGCATCTCAGATTCGCTTGCTGATCGAAAGCGAGATGTTTCGGAATAAATGATGAAGAGCCTTGAACTTCGCGTGCCACCGCTGGCGCTGTTCGCCGTCTTCGCTGCGGCGATCTGGGCGGCTGGCAGATATTTCCCGGCTGCAAATCTTGCGTTGCCCGGACGCCAAACACTCGCGTTGATTTCGATTCTGCTTGGTTTGGCAGTGATCAGCGCAGGCGTCTTTGAATTTCGCCGCCGGAAAACGACGATGAGTCCGTTTTCGCCGGAACGAACGGCTTCTGTTGTGTCGTCCGGCATTTACCGCTGGACTCGGAATCCGATGTATCTGGGAATGGCGCTGGCGCTGTTTGGCGTGGCCGTTTGGCAGGCAAATTTGTTTGGCTTTGCGGCGGTATTGCTCTTCTGCGCGTATCTGACGCGGTTTCAAATCGTCCCCGAAGAGCGAATGTTGCTGAAACTTTTTGGCGAGGAATTCGCCGCGTATATGAATCAGGTTCGGCGGTGGATCTAACCAAAGTCGAGAGAATCGTTCGACATTCCATTAACCAGTTTACGGAGGTAATCATGGCTGTTACCGAAATCGCTCCTGACATTTATCAAATCGTCACTTACGTCCCTGAAGCTGATTTGCAGTTCAACCAGTTTCTGGTCAAAGACGATGAGCCGTTGCTTTTTCATACTGGCATGAACGCGTTGTTTCCCCTCGTGCAAGAAGCGGTTGCCAGCCTGATTGATCCCGCGACGCTTCGCTGGATCAGCTTCAGCCATTTTGAAGCTGACGAATGCGGTTCGCTCAACCAGTGGCTGCAACTCGCACCAAACGCGCAAGCCGCCTGCAGCACGCTCGGCGCAATGGTCAGCGTCAACGATTTCGCCATTCGTCCCGCCAGAGGGCTGGAGCACGGCGAAGTTTTGAGTACCGGCAAGTATCGCTTCCGCTTTCTGCGCACGCCGCACGTCCCGCATTGCTGGGAAGCCGGAATGCTGTTTGAAGAGACAAACGGCACGCTGCTTTGTTCTGACTTGTTTCATCAAGGCGGCATCGTAGAACCGCTGACCACCTCCGACGTCATCGAACGCGCACGCAAGACGCTGGTAGATTACCAAGCCGGTCCGCTGGCCAATTACATGCCCTACACCAAAAACACGGACGGAATTCTGCAAAGCCTGGCGGAACTAAAGCCGCGCACGATTGCGCCAATGCACGGTTCTGCGTATATCGGCGATGGCGAACGCGCAATCCGCGACTTTGCCGTGATGATGCGAGAAGTTCTTGGGTAGGATTTGGACAAGTCTTCAAAACGATGGCGTGAAGCCGCTCATTTGACTTGTCGTCAAGTGTAAAATGTTTCGAGATAGATGACTTTTATTGCTCTGTGTGACCCGGCGGATGTATTCTGCAAGCGAGGCAAGGAAATGGAAATCACACTCAATACATTTATTCCAGATGACGTAGCCGCTGATCTTCAGAATGGTTCCAAGACGCCGCTTCCACGTCGCCTCTTAGAACTGGCCACAATCCGAGCATACGAAGCCGGATTGATTACGGAATGGGGCGTCATTGATATGCTCGGCTTTGCAGATCGGGAAGAGTTGTATGATTTTTTCAAGGCGAATGACGTCCGCGATACAGGCTTCACGATGGAAGAGTTGGAGAAGGGGCAAGCCAAATTGGCTGCGATACTCGACAAGAAATGATTGTTGTCTCCGATACGGTTCCATTGCGGTATCTGATTTTCATTGATGAGGTAAACATTCTAGAAAGCCTGTTTACGAAAATCCTGATTCCGCAGGCAGTCTTTGAGGATATGCAACGCCCCAAGACGCCCCAGAAAGTCAAAGACTGGATGAACAGTCAGCCCGGTTGGCTGGAAATTCGACAAGCGGATATTTCGTTGTATACGCCGCAAAAGCGCATTGGCGCGGGCCAACGTGAAGCTTTTGCACTGGCTCTCGAATTAAACGCGGATGCAGTTTTGCTGGATGACAACGGCGCGCGCGTCGAAGCCAATCGTTTGAAACTCACGACCATTCGGACGTTGGATATTTTGGAGCGTGCGGCAAGACAAGAATTGATAGACTTGCCACAAGCGATTGCGAAACTGGCGCAAACAAACTTTCGCTTGCCGCCACAAGCCATGATTGACGCAATGCTTGATCGCTATAGATTGCAAAAAGAAATAAAGTCGAGAAGATTCGAGCAATTGCTTGCAAAAGTGCCAGATGTAGAACCCGCAGAAAACGACCGTTTCTAAATCAAGAGGAAGGATGACCCGCATGAAGACCGCAAATATCTCCACCCAAACCGCCCTATCTCGCCGCAGCTTTTTACGCGGAACCGGTGTCGCGCTCAGCTTGCCGTTGCTGGACGCGATGCTGCCTGCGTTTGCGCGCGCCGAAGCTGCCGCCGTGCCGCGCCGCTTGTTTGCGATTTGCAACAACCTCGGCGTGCTGCCGTGGAAGTTTTTCCCGGCGGCGGATTCAAAAGGTTTTGGCTATCAGCTTTCGCCGTATCTGGAAGAACTCAAGGCGCACCGCGATCAGTTCACGGTCTTCAGCGGCGTTTGGCATCCTGACGTAGACGCTGGGCATCCAGCGGACAATTGTTTTCTGACTGCCGCGCCGCATCCGTCAAGTGGCGGCTTTCGCAACACGATTTCGCTCGATCAATTTGCGGCGGAACACATCGGCAACCAGACGCGCTTTCCGTCGCTGACGCTCGGCGTCAACATTCAACAAGGCCAGCACAGTCTTTCGTGGACGAGCGGCGGCGTGTTGATTCCTTCTGAAGAAAAACCCTCCGAAATTTTCAAACGCATGTTTGTCACCGGAACGCCCGCCGAAGTCGAAGCGCAAGTTCGCCGCTTGGCGCTGGGACAAAGCGTGATGGATTCCGTGGCGGAACAGACGAAACGGCTGCAACGCGATCTTGGCGCGCGCGATCGCGAACGGCTGGATCAATACATGACCGGCGTGCGCGATTTGGAAAAACGTCTGGGGCAAGCGGCTGAATGGGAACAGAAGCCAAAACCCGTCGTCAGCGCGCAATGCCCGTCAGACAGCGCTGCGCCGCGTGATTATTTTGAAAAAGTTCGGTTGATGTACGACCTCGCCACGCTGGCCTTCGAGACGGATTCGACGCGACTGGTGGCGTTGATGCTCGACAGCGTGAATTCGCCCGCGATTACGATTGGTGATGAAGTGATGGCGGACAGCTACCACGCGATTTCGCACCACGGCAAGAAACCCGAAAAGTTGCGCCAGCACGAAATCGCCGATCGTATGCAAATGCGCGCGCTCGACAAATTGTTTACGGATTTGAAAGCCCGCAAGGAAGGCAACGACACGTTGCTGGATCGCACGATGGTGTTGTATGGCACGAACATGGGAGACGCGAATACGCACGTGACGACAAACCTGCCAACGTTGTTTGCGGGCGGCGGATTCAAACACGGCCAGCATCTGGCGTTCGACCGTGAACGCAACTATCCGCTGCCGAATCTGTTCGTCAACATCCTGCAACGGCTGGGCATCGAAGCGGACAAATTCGCCACCAGCACCGGCACGATGCGCGGGCTGGAGATGGTCGGCTAAGCGAGCGTTGCTGCGAAACAAATCTTTTCCAAGGCGTTGCTTCTCTGTGAGCAGCGCCTTTTTCTTTGACGACGATGAGCAAGAACCATTACGAAGAGCGGGTCAACCGCGTGCTCGATTACATCGCGCAACATCTGGACGGCGACCTGTCGCTAAAAACACTTGCCGATGTTAGCCACTTCTCTCCGTTTCATTTTCATCGGGTCTTTCAGGGCATCACGGGCCAAACGGTAAACAGTTTTGTGCGGCGCGCCCGCTTGGAACGCGCCGCGCAGTTGATGAAAGCTTCGCCCAGCCAACGAATCACGGACATAGCCATTGAAGTCGGCTTTCCCGGACTGGCGGAATTTTCGCGCGCCTTCAAAGCTTATTTCGGCATTAATGCCAGCGCCTGGGATCGGCATTCGCCGCTGGAAAATAGCAAGATTTGCAAAACGCCGGATGACTTGATGTTTTACCCTCTTGAAGAACTTGAACATCTGGCGAAAGAGGCCGGGTTGCACGTTCGCATCGGCAACTTGGATCGCTGCCGATACGTTTACTTTCGTGTCTTTAACTCTTACGGCAATGAGCGGCTGGTTGAGGCTTATCATACGTTGGTGAATTGGCTGGCGCGTCGGCAAACCGACCTTGATGATGTGGTGTTGATCGGAATGTCTGCGGACGATCCGAGCATCACGCCGCCGGAAAAATGCAGTTATGATATGGGCGTTGTCTTTCCCATGAATGCCCGCGACGAAGGGATTGTGGGAGAAATTCTCAAATCCCGGCAGCGGTCAAATCGAAGCGTGCAAATGCCGGATCGCGCCGAGTGTGAAGCGCTGGGATTGACCATGCGGGATTTTGAAACTGAAGCCATTGCGGTACTGCATTGCGTCGGAGACCTCTCGGCGGTAGGAATTGCCTGGCAGTATCTGTTTCGCATCTGGCTTCCGGCCAGTGATTATCTGCCCGCCAATTTGCCCGGCTTTGAAGTCTTTGTGCGCACGCCGGAAGAGATCGGCTGGGAAACCTTCGATCTTTACGGCTGTTTGCCCGTCGTCAAACTGTAACTACCAACAAAAATGGAGAGCTTTCTATGATTGGAAAATTGTTTTTGCTGCTGAGTGTTGGTTACCTTGCGTTTCTACCCGTAAGTTTTCAGAAGGCGGAAGATGAACGGAAGGCGCTGGAAGGAACGTGGGTTTTAATGACGGCGGAACTTGGCGGACGCAAGATGCCGGATGACGGATTCAAAGACACTCAACTGGTTTTGACCGAAGGGCGTTACACCTACCAAAACGATCATGGCACTTTTAAGCTGGTTACGTCGGAAGAAGCCAAGGCTCTGAAAGGCATGGATATTTCTGGCACGGACGGGCCGAACAAAGGCAAAACTTTCTTGGCGATTTACGAATTGGCAGGGGATACCTTGAGAATTTGTTATGACCTGGCGGGCAAAACGCGCCCTTCTGAATTCACGACCAAAGCTGGGACGATGCAGTTTCTGGCTGTCTACAAAAAAGCCAAACAGTAATTTTTGAACCCCCACTTTTTCCGCAACCAAAGGAGCAACATCATGAACTTAGGAGCATTTTCCGTCAGTCTGGCAGTCAAAAATCTCGAAGAGTCGAGAAGCTTTTATGAAAAATTCGGGTTTCAGGCTTTCGCCGGCCATCCCGAACAAAACTGGCTGATCCTGAAAAACGGTGATACCGTAATCGGGCTGTTTCAGGGAATGTTCGAAAAAAACATTCTGACCTTCAATCCCGGATGGGATAGCAACGCGCAAAAGCTGGATTCGTTTACAGACATCCGCGAACTGCAGCGCCAACTGAAAGCGCAAGGAGTGCAGTTGGTGCAGGAAGCGGATGAAACGACAACGGGGCCAGCCAGTTTTGTTGCCGTTGACCCGGATGGAAATACGATTCTTTTTGATCAACACGTCTGAACTGGCGAACAGGGAAACCGGCCAGTTCGCCGGAGGAGTTTTCTGTGTCCCGCCAAAGTTTCATTTGCGGATTGTTGTTGTGGGCGTTGCTGTTTGGGGCAGCGCCTTTCCGTTTTCCGCTCGCCCAACGCGTTGATAAACCAAACGTCATCTTCATTCTTGCTGATGATCTTGGCTACGGAGATTTAGGCAGTTACGGGCAAAAACTGATTCAAACGCCGAACCTTGACAGGCTGGCTGCTGAAGGCAAACGCTTCACGCAGTTTTATGCCGGATCAACCGTATGCGCGCCATCGCGAGCGGTGCTGATGACCGGGAAACACATGGGCCACGTCAGCGTGCGTGGCAACGCCGGAGCCGGAAACATGGGCATTCAAACCCTGCCTAAAGACGAACGCAGCGTGGCCGAAGTGTTCAAAAGCGCGGGTTATCAAACGGCGTTGTTTGGCAAATGGGGCTTGGGCGAAATCGGTTCCGAAGGCCATCCGAACAAAAAAGGCTTTGACGAATTTTTCGGCTTTTTGAATCAGTCTCACGCGCACAACTATTACCCGACGTTTCTGGTTCACAATTCCGAACGTGTTCCGCTTCGCAACATTCCCGCAGAAGAAAACAAGGAAGTCGGCAGCGGATGGGCAAAAGAAAAAGTGGATTATGCGCCGGACGTGATTTTCGACCGCGCGATGACGTGGTTGGAACAGAACCGCTCGAAATCGTTTTTCCTCTATTTTGCTTCGACTTTGCCACACGCCAACAACGAAGCAACGCGCGGGGTCGGCAACGGACAGGAAGTCCCCGATTACGGCATTTACAAAGACAAACCCTGGTCGGATCAGGACAAAGGTCAGGCGGCGATGATCACGCATTTGGATACGCAAGTCGGCAAGATCATGGCCTGGTTGAAAGCGCGAGGATTGGATCGCAACACGTTGGTGATGTTCAGTTCCGACAACGGACCACACAACGAAGGCAAGCATCATCCCGAATTGTTCAACCCATCAGGCGGTTTGCGCGGAATGAAACGCGCGTTGTATGAAGGCGGCGTTCGTGTGCCGTTCATCGCGCGCTGGCCGGGAAAAATCAAAGCCGGGACTGTCAGCGACCACATAGGCTATTTCGGCGATGTGATGGCGACGATTGGCGAACTGACCGGCCAGTCGCTGCCGAACGGATTGGATTCGATCAGCTTTTTACCGGCGCTGGTTGGAAAACCGGCTCAGCAAAGCCAGCACAAATACATTTACTTCGAGTTTTACGAACAAGGCGGCAGACAATCGGTTCGCTTTGGCAATTGGAAAGCCGTCCGCCAACCAATGCTGACCGGCAAAGTAGAGCTGTTCGATCTGTCGAAAGACCTGAGCGAAACGAACAACCTGGCCGACGCGAATCCTGAGATCGTAAAACAGGCAATCGCTCTGATGAACGAAGCGCACGTTGACCATCCGAATTGGAAAGTGCGGCAGTGAAATGAAAACTTTTTTGATCCACGAAGGGCACGAAGAAAACACGAAGGGGAATCAGGTTGATTTGTTTTCTTCGTGAATCTTTGTGTGCCTTCGTGGAAGAACCCTATTCCTGAAAAGCGAGATACCAATGACGACACGATTGATTCAATTGCAGCAGGGAAGCATTCGCAAACTTGGCTTGGTCGAAGAGCCGAATGTTCGATTGTTGACGAAATTCGCCACGGTGTATGACCTGGCGAACGAAGCGATCAACACCAACACGAAATTAACCGATCTGGTTCGACAACATTTGAGCGAGGAAACGCTGGAATACGATTCGATTTACGCCGGAACGTCGGCGTGGCGGATTCTGCCCGCGGCGGATCATCCCGAAGAACCGGCTCGGTGTTTGGTGACGGGAACCGGTTTGACGCACACGGCCAGCGCTAAAAATCGCAACGCCATGCACGCCAAAAGCGACAATCTGACCGACAGCATGAAAATGTTTCAGTGGGGATTGGAAGGCGGGCGACCTGCGGAAGGGCAGATCGGCGTCGCGCCGGAATGGTTTTACAAAGGCAACGGCACGGTTTTGCGCGGGCACGGCGAACCGCTGGAAGTTCCCAAGTATGCCGAAGATGGCGGCGAAGAACCGGAAGTCGCAGGCATTTATTTGATCGGCGCGAATGGCCAGCCATATCGCATCGGGTTCGCGGTCGGCAATGAATTTTCCGACCATCAGTTTGAAAAGCACAATTACCTGTATCTGGCCGGGTCAAAGTTGCGAAGCTGTTCCATTGGGCCGGAACTGGCGATTGACCATGATTTTCAATCGGTGCCCGGCACGGTTTCCATCGAACGCGACGGCCAGACGGTCTGGTCGCACGAAATCAAAACCGGTGACGCCGAAATGTGCCACAGCCTCGGCAACATCGAACATCATCATTTCAAATTTGAAGGCCATCGCCGACCGGGCGATCTGCACGTTCATTTTTTCGGAGCCGATGCATTCAGCTTTGGCGCAGGCATACGATTGAATGACGGCGATGTCATGAACGTTCGCTTTGAAGACTTCGGGCGAACGTTGCGAAACCCTGTCAGCATTGCTCATGAGAAAGACGCTGTAGTTGCCGTCACAGCATTGGGCTAAGGCTTTGAGAGTATGAACCAGAAATTTCTTTTACTCGGCCTGGCATGCTTGAGCCTGATTGCCGGAATGGCTCTGGCGCAGCCCAGGACGAAGCCGAACATTCTGATTCTTTACGCTGACGATTGGCGACACGATACGTTGGGCGTGGCCGGAAATCCGGTTGTCAAAACGCCGAATCTGGATCAGTTGGCGCGCGAGGGCGTGCGGTTCGCCAATTCGTTCGTCACGACTTCGATTTGCGGAGTCAGTCGCGCGTCTTTGTTTACCGGTCAATGGATGTCTCGGCACGGCAACCCGGCGTTTGAAATGTTCAAGACTCCGTGGAGCGAAACTTATCCCGGAATGTTGCGCGCAAACGGTTATTACGTCGGCCACGTTGGCAAATGGCACAACGGCAAGTTTCCATCTGAACAATTTGATTTTGGAAGGTCTTATGCGGGAACGCATTTCATCAAACAACAAGACGGTTCAACGATTCACGTCACGCAGAAAAACGAAAACGATGCGTTGGAGTTTTTGCGGACTCGACCATCGGGCAAACCGTTTGTGCTGACGTTGGCGTTTTTTGCCACTCACGCCGAAGACCAGAATCCGAAACAGTATTTGTATCAGCCGCAGAGCGAATCGCTTTACCAGAACGTCACCATACCTGCGCCAAAAACCGCTGGCGATGAGTTTTTCAAACGCTTGCCGCCGTTCATCGCCAACGAAAAAAACGAAGGTCGCAACCGCTGGCATTGGCGCTTCGACACGTCGGAAAAATATCAGCAATACATGAAAGCCTATTACCGGTTGGCGACAGAAGTTGATTCAACCGTCGGACGAGTGCTGGCTGAATTACGCGCGCAAGGATTGGATGACGACACGCTGGTCATTTTCACGACGGACAACGGATACTTTCACGGCGAACACGGTTTGGCCGACAAATGGTATCCATACGAAGAATCCATTCGCGTGCCGCTGATCGTCCGCGATCCGCGATTGCCCAAAGCCAAACGCGGCAAGGTCAATCAAGATTTTGTTTTGAATGTAGATTTGGCTCCGACGATTTTGGCGTTTGCGGGAACTTCCGCTCCGGCGCGAATGCAGGGACGAAACTTCGCGCCGTTGTATCTGTCTGTCAAAAAGCCCAAATGGCGTCAGGAGTTTTTTTATGAACACGCGACCATTCGCAATACGGACTTCATTCCGTCATCGGAAGCATTGGTGCGGCGCGATTGGAAATACATTTACTGGCCGGATTTCAAGACCGAAGAACTGTTTGATTTGAAACACGACCCGAATGAAACGCGCAATCTGGCAAAGGAACCAGCCGCGCAACTTCATCTGGAGCGATTGCGAAAACGGTTTGCCGAATTGAAAGCTGAAGCGAGATGAACCGCTGTTTCAGGAATTTCGGGAAGAGGAACGAACAGAGGCTTTTCGTTTGCTTTGAGGGCGCTGCACGGCTTCAGATTGAGGCCGCGTTTTCGGGCGGTGGAAAATGTCGGTTTCAGTCGGCGAAATCATTTCGTAGCCGATTCCGCGCCAGGTGATGCGGTTTGTCCAGGCCGAAGCCAGCATGTTGTAGAGGTAAATCAGCGAAACCACAGGCCCCAGCAAAACATAAGCCCACCAATTTTTCTGAATGAGCGGACGGTTTGAGGGCAACAGGTGCGAGGCCACAACAGCGCGCATCCAGCCTGTAGTCGCTCCTAGCAAGAAGATGCCGGTCAGCAACGTGGCCAGCGTAAAGTTCAACTTGCCCGTGAAACTTGCGGCAATCAGCCAGATCAATCCACCCCAGAACGTCAGGTTGTACAGGCAGTGCGAAATCGCCGCCACCTGCCAGACGCGCCGTGAATAGACGCGCGTGATTCGCATTTGTCGCGTGCTGAATTCCAACAGTTCGGAAAACGTCGCGTCCGTGTGCGAGGCCACCAGACAATGCGGCACGAATTTGATTCGCTGGCCTCCCTGATGAATCGCTGCGGTCAGAGCGTAATCGTCGCTCAATGCGCCTTGCCAGATTTGTTTGATATTCAACCGGTCGAAATTTTCCCGCCGAATGGCCATTGAACCGCCCCAGGCAAAAGACGACCGTTCGCCCAGCAACGACAGCGCGCTGGAATTCCACACCGAAAGCAATTTGGAAAACAGCCCGCCGCGAACTGGCAAATACCAGCGAAATCCGGTCGTGGCTCCGACGCGTTTGTCGCCCAGCGGGGCTACCAGTTCCGATAACCAATACCGGCCAACGCGCGCGTCGGAATCGGCGAAGGCTATGACTTCGGCTCGGCGATCAATCGAATTCAACATATCAATTGCCGCGAGCAGGTTATGAACTTTCTGGCCACGAAATTTGGCTTCGCCCGCCACCACCAGCCAGGCAGGGCGGCGGCTGTATGTTTTAATCAATCGCGACAACACGCCATAAGCCGGATCGCTTTCGGTTTCGGTGACAAAAATGATTTCGTAATCGCGGTATTCCTGCGCGAACAAAGCGCGCATATTGTCTTCAAAATCGTGTTCCAGGCCTTTGCACGGAACGATGACAACGGCTTTGGGTTGGTAGCGGTTGGAGCGCGGGTGGTTATGGCGCAGGGAATAACGGGCGAATCGCATCGCCGCGCCAAGCGACAAGAGGCTTTGCAAAAAGAGAATCACGCCTAGAACGATAATGATCGTTTCCATAACCACCACGCAAAGTAAAAAGAGATTTTCAGGTGTCGAATCTTTAATTGGGGACGCGATTCGAAAGGGAGAGCATTCTGCTAGAAACAACCCGGAAATGCCAGACGATTTTCCTACAAACCGCGGTGGAGTTTGTAAAACTTCGGACTTTTAATGGTCGCCAGTCTGTTCACGCCGACAAGCTGTCCAATTTGCTTTCAATCATTTCGGTAATCTGTCCGGGGTTGCCTTCGCCAAGCGCCAGCCGTTTGGCCTCCAGAATCAGGCCAGCAAACTCTGTGGATTGATCGCGGAACCGAGCGTCACGCGAAATCAAATCTTCGATCACGCGGCGTTCGCGTTCGCCGCGCGAAACGTTTTCGCTCAATCCGGCGGCGACGGCGTATTCGACCGGCACGGTCTGGTTGCGAACCATAACCAGCAACGGTTTGAACTCTTTTTTGACTTCATCGCGGAGCCTGTTCAATTCCAGCAGCGAAGTTTTGAATCCAAGCTGGCCTTTGAGCGCAAGCTCAATCACTGGCGGCAAGGCTTCGCCGACGCCGGCATCAAACGGTATCAATTCCCGGCGCAAATGGCCGAACAAGGCTTCGTGGAATTCTTCGGGCGTTACCTGTCCGTTCACGTCAAAGCCAACGCGAATCACGGGGCGCTGGCGGTATTCCTTGACCAATCGTGCCGTGTGTTGTTTGCCGTCCACTTCCACGACGTAAGCGCCGCGTTCGTTGGCGTATTCGTCCACGCTGCAGGCTTCCAGCGAACCGGGGTTATACGCCCAATCATCAATGACAAAATTTTTGTGCGTATGCCCAAGCGCCAGGTAATCAATGTAATCCTTCAACTCGTTCAATTTGGCGACAGGCAGCGGCGGGCTGGGATGATTGACGTGGCCTTCGACATCGGTGTGCAACATCATGATGTTGAATCGTTGCGGATCGTGATGATCGCGCAACAAATCCACCAGCGCCGTCAGCGATTGCGTCACCGTCGAGCCGTACCAGATCGAACCGAAAATCCGTACGTCGCCAATGTCAATGAACGAACCTTTGTTTTGCGCGTCGTCCCAGGCGTCCAATCGCGCAACACCGTCTTCGTACACCGGTTCCAGCAGTTTGATGTAGCCCCACTGCGACAAACTTCGCAGCCAACTGAATTTCGTGCCAACTTCGTGCGAATCGTGATTGCCTTCGATGGCGACAACCGGAATGCCGGCATCACGCAATCTGGTCAGACAGAACATCGCCTGGTTCATTGCCCGCGGCTCGATTTTGCGCGCGTCGAAAAAATCTCCGGCGATCAGCACGAACGAAACTGCTTCGGCCATCGCGTAACGTTCTATGCAATCGCGCCAGGCGTAAAAAAAATCCTGCGCGCGTTCTTCCGACCGATAACGGCGAATGCCCAAATGAACGTCGGCAATATGCAAAAACTTGGTCATACGGAATTCATAATTTTCAACTACGAATGCTCACAAATTGTCACGAATGTTTGTTGGGTAAGCACATTCAATTTGTTGGGTGATTCGTGCTCATTCGAGTTCATTCGTAGTTGATAAAAAGTTCCTTTATGGAATGTCCGGTTTGCTCAAAATGATCGTTTCGCGGAAGGTCGCGTACGTCGCGCGGCCATTCAGTTTTGCCGGGATGAACCGATATTGCCGGAACGCTTCGATGGCTTTCGGGTTCAACGCCGGGTCGGGCGAATCCAGCACGCGCACATTGGTCACCGTTCCGTCGGGGGTGACTATGCACTGCAAGGTGATCGAACCTTTCGGACGCGAACCGGCGGCAAATTTCAACGGCGCGCGATTGATGATCGCCGGAATGATGAAGGTGTCGCTTTCGCCGAGTTCGATTTTCGATCCGAATTGATCCGTAGGCCGCGAAATGTCCGAAGGTTTGTTTTGCAAACTGCGCGCAGTTTGCACGGTCGGCGTAAGCGTCACCAACAGCGACCGTTTTTCCGGCACGGTTTCCACGCCGTCCGGCCCTTTGAATTCCTTGACGCCGAAATCGCCGCGTTCGCCGCGCAACATGACGGTTTCGTAACTTCCGGCGGTGACGCTTTTCGCTTCCAGCAAAGCCTGTTCGCCGTATTTGGCGACGAAATCAAATGTGACTTCAGATTTGGAGATGATGCGCGGCGTGATGATGAACACGAACTGTTTTTCGTTCATCGGCTGCGAATCGGTGAAGGCTTCGCCTTCGCGCAATCCGATGGTGCGAACGTACCGAAACTTCAAATCTTCGACGCCGAAATTGCGCTGTATGTATTCAATCTCTTCTTCGGGGGTGCTGGCTGTGACTCGCAGCGTATTGACCTGCGAAACGGTTTTCGAACGCGCTTCATCGAATTGGTAAATGGCCACGGTTACGCCGACGCCGTAATCGTTTTGTTTCAGGAGCTGGGCTTGCGCCGAAGTAGAAAGTAGACAGTAGACAGTAGACAGTAGGATCAACGTTAAGGCTAGCTTTGAAATTGACCCGCCAATTCCTTTTTCAACCGCAGAGACGCAGAGTGGCGCAGAGGTTTCGCAGAGTTCGAATACATTGCTCTGCGCTTCCTCAGCGTTCTTTGCGTCTCTGCGGTGAAATGAGAATTCTGTGTTCAGGAATTCAGACCTGTCTTTCTGGGATTTCGTTTTCATCGGATTCCTTCTCTCCCAACATCAATTGATAAGCTTCGCGTTTGGACAAGCCGCGCGATTTTGCGGCTTGTTTGATGGCGTCGTTGCGGTTCAAACCGTCGAGCATCAGCCGTTCAACCTGATCGCTGATAGAACCTGTTTCGACCGGAGTCGAATTATCTTTGGCGTTTCCGGCGATGACAAGCGTCATCTCTCCGCGCGGTTGTTGTTCGGCGAAATGCGCGGCGAGTTCTGACAAGGTGCCGCGCAGAAATTGTTCATGAAGCTTCGTCAGTTCGCGCGCCAGCGAAGCTTGTCGGTCGCCCAGCACCTCCAACGCATCAGTCAGCGTTTCGCGGATTCGGTGCGGAGCTTCATACAAAACCAACGTTGCGCGCTCGGTTTTCAATTCTTCCAGCCGCGTTCGTCGTGCCAGTTTCTTCGACGGCAAAAAACCAGCGAACAAAAATGAATCGGTCGGCAATCCCGAAGCGATCAATCCGGCGATGGCCGCTACGGCTCCGGGAATCGGTACAACCGTCAAGCCGCGTTCGATGGCCGCCAGAACGATTCGATAAGCCGGATCGGAAATCCCCGGCGTTCCGGCATCGGAAACGATGGCCACCGATTTTCCTTCGACCAGCAGTTGAACGAGTTCTTCGGTTCGGGCTTGCTCGTTGTGTTCGTGATAACTGACGGTAGGTTTGCGGATGCTGAAATGATCCAGCAACCGCCGCGTGTGCCGCGTGTCTTCGCAGGCAATCAGGTCAACGGATTTCAGCACGCTCAGCGCGCGCAACGTGATGTCTTCCAGATTGCCAATTGGAGTTGAAACCAGATAGAGAGCCATTCGACGACGATTCTTGTCCGCGCTCAGCCAGCGATGCAAGCCAAAGCTTAGCCGGTTCTCAGCGAGCCTGTCATTTGCCTGGCGAAATTAAAAAAATTCCTGTTGCTGGAAAACCATCGAACAACCCGCTTGCGTAAGCTCACATCGAAGGCGGCGCAATGAGGATGATGAAGTAGCGAAAGGCCGCAGGTAGCTTTTCAAAGTGAAGAGGAGGAGACAATGAAAATGAAAAAGATATTTGCAACAGCGATTTTGGCTTTCATGATTCTGGCTGTGCCGAGTCTGGCGAATCCCGCCGACAAGGCCAGCGATTACGACAAGACGATCAAAAAGATTCGCAAAGAACTGGTCACGCTTCCGTTTTACAGCGTGTTTGACAATCTGAGTTTCAAGTTCGAAGACGGCACGGTGACGCTTTATGGTCAGGTTGCGCGCCCGTCGCTGAAAGGCGATGCCAAACGCGTGGTGCAGAAAGTAGCGGGGGTTGAAGAAGTGGTGAATAAGATTGAAGTGCTGCCGTTGTCGAACTTCGACGATCGGATTCGGCTGGCGACGTTCCGGGCAATTTATCGCCAGCCGGGTCTTGATCGCCTGGCGCTGCAAGTCGTGCCGCCGATTCACATCATCGTCAAAAACGGCAATGTGACTCTGGAAGGCGTCGTGCCGACCAAAGGTGACGCGACGCGTGCGTTCATTGCAGCCAACGGAGTGTTTGGCGTCTTTTCGGTGACCAACAATCTACGAATTGACAAGGATTAGTTTTTCTCCTGTTTCGTGTGTAGTGGTTCCTACTTCGTAGTTCCTTCCGAGGGGTAAGGTTAAAAGGGCTGATGAGCAATCATCAGCCCAATTTTTTTGCCTAAAGGCCAGCAAAAAAATTGACGGCTGAAATCCTGCCGCGCTAGACTTCGCGCCGTACCCACACAACTCAACCGGCATCAATCGAATTTCAAATTAACGACAGCCGCCCAATTCGCAGGGCGAATGCGCAACGGTCAGTTTCCTGCTCTGGCGGTCGCGCGGCTGCGACAAAGTAAAAACAGGGCATCTCTCTTGGCCACCCCCGGAGCTTGCCTTCAACACTCAGCTTGGAGGTTCCGCTTATGCTCACCGTTTCCATCGGTCAGGTTATTCGTCTGCGTATTTTTGTGTTTCTGATTGCCGCGCTTGCTGTGTTGGCGTGGAGATTTATTCTTTCGCCCACATCTGCGCGAGTGGGAGCCGTTTCGCCTGATGTCGTCATCAGTCAGGTCTATGGCGCGGGCGGCAACAGTGGCGCCAGCTTTCAAAACGACTTTATCGAGTTGTTCAATCGCGGCAATGCGACGGTGGATTTGACCGGTTGGGCCGTGCAATACAGTGGATTCAATCCTGATTTTCTATCCGTTCCAGTGAAAGGCCTTACCGGCTTACCCTGCCTTTCGCCGTTCGGCGATTGAGACAATTTTGCGGCAGTCTTTTTCAGTGTAATCACTGATCGCCTCGACAGCGCGCCTTTTGGCGTCTGAGGTGGCGTGTGTGTATCGCTTCGTCTGGCGCAGATCGGCGTGGCCCAGAATCTCAGCGATGACGAAGGCGCTTGCACCGGCGTCGGCCAACCGGCTTGCAGCGGTGTGGCGCAGATCGTGCCAGTGCAGATCCACGATGCCGAGTTTTTTGCAGTAGGCATAGAACGTCACATTGGGCCGTTTGTGGCGCGTCCCGTGCTGGTTGCAAAAGACAGCCTGGTCGCTTTTTCGCTGGTTGAAGAGTCTGGATATCTCTGCGCGCACTGCCTGGTTCATGGGGATCGTCCGTGGCCGGCCTGTTTTGCTGGTGCGGATGTGGATTGTGTCTGTCTGGAAATCCACATCGTCCCAGTTGAGCGCGACCATCTCGCCGCAACGCATGCCGGTGTTGATGGCGACGACAAAGAACGGGACGATTGTTTTTGGCAGCCAGGCTCGCAGAAGTTGTTCTTCCTCGACAGAGCAGACCCGCGAGCGCTCGCTATTGTGCGGCAGTTTTTTGACTTTCCGCACGGGGTTTGAGGCGAGCAATTCCTGCTGGACAGCCAGGGAAAAGACAGACGCAAGCGAAGCCAGCTCGTGATTAACTGTGCCGGGACTGCGAGTGCCGATTGATGCGTTCGGCCCACGACCGCGCTTTGCCGGCGTGTCGCGGCGCTCTCGTTTCCAGCGTTCGATGTGCAGTGGCGCGATGTCTGCGAGAGGCAGCTTGCCGAAGGTCGCCAATGCCGGCTGTAGGCGCAAGTCGTCAGTCTTCCAGCTTCGCTTGTGGTCTTTCGCCCAGGGCAGGTAGATCTCGGAATAGAATCGCCCCAGGGTTATAGATTCGCCGGGCAAAGTGTACCGGCGATTATAAACATCCTCTCGCGCCTGGGTTTCAGCGCGTTCGGCCTGCGCGCGCGTGCGCGCTTCTGGAATGGCTGCCCGGTGGCGAGTGCCACGAATCATAAAATCGTAGTACCAGCGGGAGCCGCGTTTGTACGTTGTCATCGTGTTGGTTCCTCCTAGCCAGAGCTAGCTGGAGCCGTGCGGCGCGAATTTTGCCGCACGAAGTGAAGAAAGAAAACTATTCGGCGACTTTTGTTTTGTGCTTAGGACTGGCTTTGGATTTCGGTTTGTTGCTGTGCGTGGGGCAGAGCCAGACGTTGCCGCGAATATCGGCGCACGTTCTGCAAATCGGGCGAAGGCACTCATAGCCGCCTTCTTCTTTCGATTTTGTATGAACCCACGAACCGCAAAAATTGAGAGCCTGGTTGCCGCACGTGCAGGTTTTGCTTCTGGCTGTTCGTTCTCGTTGTGTCATGATTCCTCCTCGATTGGTTGTCGGTAATACCGCGCGAGAGCATGTTGACGGACTTGCACCATTTGTTCCGACGTCGGCGCGGTAGTAACACTGGCGTCTTGATCTGACCGCACCCATGCGAGCACGGCATCGCGCTCAAATCGGATTGTGCGCGTGCCGGGCAGGCGGCGGAACGGTATGATTGAATTTTCGACCCAAACGTAAATTATGGACTTGCTGACTTGCAGTAGTTTGGCCACCTGCTCGGCTGTGAGCAGCGGCGGCAGCTTTTGCGCGTCAGTGATGGTTGCTGTTTGCATGATTTATTCTCCTTGTGTAATCTCCAACACGTTGTCAGTCCAAACCGGCAACGTGTTGGTTTTAAGGCCTCCCGGCAATGCGCCGCGGAGGCCTTTTGCGTTTCACCTCTGAGCAGTGATTTGCCTTTCCAGTTCATTGCGCGCGTTTTCCAGTTCAGTCACCCGCGCAAATTGTCGTTCGTAGTTTCTCCGCGCTTCTTGTAGTTCTGTGAGCGCGTCAGCCAGGCCGTCCAGGTTGGCTTGCAAATCATCGAGTGTTATTTGCAGTCGTTCTTCCGGTGTCATTGGCAAAGTTCCTCCGTTATGAGTTTCCTGGCTTTTCCTGAAAGTTCTTCAGCGTCGCCGTTGTTTTTGAATGTGATCAGTTTTTCGTATCGGTTGTTGCCGGCGTCGTCTTTGCCGACGCACCGGCTGAACCATATTGCTGTGTCGAATTTATTGCTTGGTGACCGCCGGGTGAAGAGGCGACCGTTCCACTCGACTGCTGACACGCCGTCGGCGTCGGACTTGACGATTTCGGCCCCGATCTGCGACCAGTCGAAGTTGCGGAACTCTGCCAGGTTTTTTCTGTAGTTCGGCCCCGGGTTGCTGCTGATGGCGAACTGCTTTACGTGGAACATGAGTTGTTGAAGCGAGAGCGCCATATCTTGCAGGATGGCGTTTTGCTCGGTGATGCGCTTGCCGAGCAGAATGATTAGATCGTCAGTTGTAGTCATTGATTTTGTCCTTTCAGTTTGCCGCGTCGTGCCGCCGTCGGATTGCATAGCGGACAGAGTCGGGCGTTGTGTTGGTGTTTTTTGAGTTTGGCTTCGTCGGCGCGAGAGGCGTTCTCCCAGACGCGCGCGAGCGACCATGAGATACCGGCTTCTTGGATAATGCGGATCAGGTTTGCGCCGCGGCCGGTGGCGTGTTCGGCCAGACGTTGGCGCAGATTCTGGGTCGAGCCGAGATAGTGCCGGGCGTGTTTATACGGGCGACTAAAGTGCAGAAGATAGAGAGTGATCATCGCGCCTTCCTGTTTAGAAATGCCAGGTAGCGGTAGCCGTGCGCGCCCCACAGTTCCCGGTGAATTTCAGCCATTTTTCTTCTTTTGTGTCGGCAGGCTGGTGAGAGCCAGGCGATGACTGACCAGAGCATGCGCCGGCGCAAAAACTTCCATTTCCATCGCAGCGAATTGATTGGTTTGTTCATAGCGATCCTTTCTGCTCGCGCCGGCGTCGGCCATTGCTGACCAGGCCGGCGCGAGCGTGACCAGGCGTTACCAGTCCAGGGCGATCAGCACGTTGCGCAGATCGTCGTTTGAGAGGGCGGTTAGATCGCGTGTGCCGAATTGTTCAAAGAGCGCCGTCTCCAGCGAAGCGAACGGGCGGACGCGATGCCAGGCGCTGCGCACAGCCGCGATCAGGTTTGCGCGGTTCGTGAGCAGCGCCGCCGCGACGTGGTAGCAGGGAATTGGCAGTTGCCGGGACAGCGGCGAGCCGGCCGGGCAGGAGCATTCACACCAGATGGTGTTATTGCGGGCGACGAACCGGACGATGGCGGAGCCGCCGTCGGACCGCATGACGTGATATTGCGCGCCGTGTTTTTCAATGAGCGGTTGGACGCGCACAGCTTTTTGCGCGGCGCGTTGAAAGATTTGTTTATTGAGTTGCAGCATTGTTCAGTCCTTTCTGTTGGTTCAGAAAAGCCGACCCTGTTTGTCCGCCGGCGTCGAACCGCCGAGCCAGTCGCCGGGAGCGCCGACGCCCAAAACACGAGGCGACCGCACCGACCGCACGAGCGAACGCCACAGCAGCCACCGAGCGCATGAAGCGCACGTGTGACCGGGTGAGCAGGCGCAGGGAGCCAGAGCAGCGCGAGAGCCGCAGCCAGGACAAGGGCAGGGTTGTTTTTCTGAGTGGTTCATAACGTGTTGGTTTTTGCGGCAAGAGCGAGATAGGATTTCCCGCAATTGCTAGGAAAACCTAGCATAATTGGCGAAGAATAGCAAACGAGAAATGACCAGATGGACAGGATGGACGCATTGGTTTTTTTCGGGCGAATCTGGCGAATGTGGCACGTGAAACCGTGGGGCGAGTAGTTTTCTTTTCTTCACTTCGTGCATGGTCGCGTGAGGCGCGAAAACAGTGGCCGGGCGAACCGTCGCCGCCAGTAGAGTGCGCTGGATGTCCCCAGCGCACGGGTGAGGCGGAAAAATCAGAGGCCGGGCGAACCGTCGCCGCCAGTAGAGTGCGCTGGATGTCCCCAGCGCACGGG
>ERZ1066125.169-NODE-169-length-39011-cov-29.868005_pt1 | contig 39011 bp, 27 predicted proteins | sample MGYA00382772_ERZ1066125 | MGnify/ENA primary metagenome ERZ1066125 (study PRJEB33369, sample SAMEA5778355) | biofilm metagenome | biome: Industrial cooling water; feature: Water cooling tower basin; material: Biofilm | place: United Arab Emirates | collected... | reverse complement strand
AAAGAGCTTGCTAGATTGCGACTTTGATCAACCGCTATGCCGAACACTTCTGCTGTCGCAGTTCTTCCTCGGTGATTAAATCCGGGGATTTGTGATAGTGCTCCGCCAGTTGACGCACGGCCTGAACGTAGCTTTCTTGAGTTCGTTCCGAGAGACCCCTGAGCTGGAGACACTCGATCATTCTTTGACGCAGTTGTGTCATAGCTATACCTCCGATTGTTGATGTTGGTTACCACTGGAAGTATAGGACTCGACTGAGACTGCTAGAAAATGGCGAGTTTGATTCGATGATGGGAGGTGCTGAGGCTGCGCGGAGCGCTTAGTTCAACATGAATTCTGCGGCGCAGGCGGTGTCTACTAATAGACACCGGTGTCTATTAGTAGACACTAGCGTCTAGTATTAGACACCTGCATCGTCCGCATATCGGTTTTCGTTTGGTGTCTATTAGTAGACACCTCCGGGTTTTGGATTCGATCCTGAAGACCAAGCGCGATAGCCTGATCAGACAAGATTTCCCACACTTGAAGCTGACGATTCCACTTTCCGCCCGCTTGTTTGATTTGGCGTTGAACAGTTACTTCATTGATGCCGACGCGAAGACCGACGACGACTGGTTCAACAACGGGGAGGGCAGGGCGTCCAGGCCGACTCTTCGACGATGAGTTCGACAGTCGTGACACGCTTACGCTGTTGTTCGTCGTAGCGGTAGCGGACGCAAATCAGTTTTTCGCCGTAATGGTCAAGGAATTTCTTGGTGCCTTTTTGGCCTGGAACCAACGTTCGCCGAGCTTGCATGGCGCGTCTCCCTGATGAAGCTTGAAGAAATTTGCGAGCCGATTGTGTAATTGCTTGAGCGTGAGACGGCGCGGAGTATAAATCCGCCCCGAAAACAGCGCAAATAAGTTTTTACCAGCTTGCCCTCAGTCATTCATGCAGGTAGTTTGTCTTCCATCCAAACCAAACAACCCACCGGCAAAGTTGCCGCGCAGCAACGGTAGCTCAATCTGCCAAGATTGAGCTGTTTGGCTGGAAGAGCTTTATTTCGACACAGAGGCAATCCTTGCAGGGATTATTGAAAAAGTAAGAAGAGGAACAACCATGAAACTCATGACGCAAATTTGTGGGTTGCCACTGCTGGCAATCTGTTTGTGTGGAGGGATTGTGCTGACGGCAACGGCTCAAACCAAACCTGCTGCGCCGAAAGTTCGTTCGGAACTGATCGTTTCGACGGACTGGCTGGCCAGGAATTTATCCAACAAGAACGTCTTCGTGCTGCACGTAACAAGCAATCAAAAAACATACGAAGCCGGACACATTCCCGGCGCGCGGTTTCTCAATCTGGGTGAGTTACTGGCGACGCGCGAAGGCATCGCCAATGAATTGCCTCCGGTCGAACAGTTACAAAAAGTGTTTGCAGCCATAGGCATCGGCAACGAAGGGAAGATTGTCTTGTACGGCGACAACAACGGTCTGGCGGCGGCGCGAGCGTTTTTCACGCTGGATTATCTGGGGCATGGCAACCGCGCGGCTTTGCTGGATGGCGGTTTGGAAAAATGGAAAGCCGAAAAGCGCGACGTGCAAACGCAACCGGCGGTTACGACGGCGGCAAGCTTCACGCCGCGACTGCGCCCCGAAGTGCTGGTCAAATTGTCTGCGATGCGCGACCTTTCGTGGGTAGCAGCCAACGTCGCCGACGGCAATGTCGGCATCCTGGATGCTCGGCCTGAAGAACAATATGCAGGAGCAGCCAACACGCGCACCGGCCACATTCCCGGCGCGGCCAATGTGTTCTGGATGAAGCACCTGACCAGCGCCAGCGATTTGACGATGAAACCCGCCAGCGAATTGCAAAAGATGTTTGCCGAAGCGGGATTGAAGCCCGGCCAGAAAGTCATCACCTATTGCAACACAGGCATGCAGGCCTCGCACGCTTATTTCGTTTTGAAGTATCTGGGTTACGACGTTTCGATGTACGACGCTTCGTTTTCGGAATGGAGCAAGGCGGAAGGCGCTGCTGTCGTCAGCGGAAAAGAACGAAAGTAAAAGCGCTGAACTCAACAAAGCCTGAAAAAACCGGGTGCATCAATCTGATTTTAGAATTGCTTCAGTCAATCCGACAGCGGCAGACAGTTCGGCTATGTCGTGAACTCTGACGATGCGAGCGCCGCGCAAAATGCCAATGACGGAACTGGCGATGGTTCCGGCCAGACGTTCGCGCTCTTCGCTGCGACAGGTTGCTGTCATTTGCCGGTCGAGCGTTCGTTTGATGAATGATTTTCTGGAAGCGCCGAGCAACACTGGCAGATCGAATTCTTCAGTCAACTGATGAATTCCGTTGATGAGTTGCAGATTTTGCTCAACCGTTTTGCCGAAGCCTATGCCGGGGTCGAGGATCAGTTTGGATCGTTCGACGCCGCGTTCGACCGCTTGCGCGATTGACCAGCGCAAACCTCCGAACACCTCACCAAAAATGTTTTCGACGGGCGGCAGCGTTTGCATCGTTTCGGGAGTTCCGCGCGAATGCATCAAAATCAACGCTGCTCCGGTTTCCGCCGCCAAATCCGCCAACTCAGGTTCAAAGCGCAGCCCGCTGATGTCGTTTATCAGTTCGGCTCCGCGTTCGATGGCTCCGCGCGCGACTTCGAGTTTGGAGGTGTCTACGGAAATAGGAATTCGCAATCGGCCTTGCAAACGTTCAAGCACGGGAAAGACGCGCGCGGCTTCTTGTTCGGCGTTGACCGACCGCGAACCGGGCCGGGTGGATTCGCCGCCAATATCCAGAATGTCCGCGCCTTCGGCTTCGATTTCCAACGCGCGTTCGACGGCACGTTCAAGGTCGTCGAATTTGCCTCCGTCGGAAAACGAATCCGGCGTGACGTTCAGCACGCCCATCACCTGAACGCGCGTTTCCAAATCGAGAGTTGATCGAATCAGTTTCATCTTCAGATTGCGGATTGCGGATTGCGGATTGCGGATTTGCTTTTTGAGCAACGCCGTTTTCTTCACGATCCGAAATCGAGAATGAGTTCGTCTCCGCGACGAACGGAAAATTTTTCAGCCGCCGAATCGCACCACACTGCGATTTCCCAAAAACCTGCGCTGCCCAAATACATAAACGGCTCGCCTTGCTTTGTCATCTGAGCGAAGTGCGTGCCGAACTGCGTGATTGGCTTGCCTGCAAACACAATCCTGATTTGAGATTTGGAATTCGAGATTTGAAGTTGCGCGATTTGTTCCAACGACAATTCACGCTCCGTCAGGTTTGTAATGCAATTGCCGAAATGGTCAATGTGCAACACAGCGCCGATGATGCGTTTCTGGTTTTCAATTTTCGTCTCCGGCAAATCCAGCTTCACGAAATCGAATACTTCCCTGCCGACCGATTCCGGCAACAAACCGTTGGAAAGATGCGCGGCCATCGGCGCAAACACATCGCGTCCGTGAAAAGTCGCGCTGACCGGTTGACGAAACAAATCGTCGCGTTCGATCTGAAACACGCGGACACGCGATTCTTGCCGATAAACGTAACTGAACAATCCGTTGTCCGGGCCGACAAAACGATAATCGCCTGCGTCAACGACAATCGCCCGCCGCGCAGAACCTACGCCGGGATCAACCACAGCCAGATGAATCGTCTTCGGCGGAAAGTTGCGATAACACGCACCGAGCGTGAAAGCTCCGCCGGCAATGTCCTGTGCCGGAATTTCATGCGTCAGATCAATGAGTTGAGTTTGTGGATTGATGGAAAGAATGACGCCTTTGACAGCGGGGACGAAATAATCGGCTGTGCCGAAATCGGTGAGAAAAGTAATCATCGGAAAGTAGACAGTAGTCAGTAGTCAGTAGACAGTAGCGAAAAGCGGTACTCGCTACTGTCTACTGTCTTCTGTCTACTTATTCTCTCGAATTGGCCGGAGCTGCCGAACGAATCAGCAGTTCCGTTCCGGGTTCGAGCGTCAATTCCTTGCCGCCTTCGATAAACACGGAACCAGCGCCGACGCCTGCGCCAATGACTGCGCCAATCGCCGCGCCTTTGCCGCCACCGGCTACGCCGCCGATGATGGCGCCGAGCACTGCGCCGCCGCCGGTTCGCACGGCTGTATCTTTCGTGCGGCTGCTGGATTCGACGTTGCCTTCATCGTCAACGCTTTTGACTTTTTCGCTTTGGTAGATTTTTTCGACCTGAGCCGCAAAGCGTCCGCTGCGGTTATCGCGCAGGTGAATGGTATCGAAGACCAAAGCCAGTTCGGTTTTGCCCGACGCCTTGCCGGATTTGTTCAGTTTGGCGATGTGGCCTTCGATGACGGCGTCGGCGTAATCGCTGGGGTCAAGCACGACGGCGGTAAACTTGTCGCCTTCGCGGTTGTTTTTGGTGCTGATCTGATCGTTCAACCGAATTTTCATCTGAATCCCGTCACGAACGATGATTGGGTTTCGACGAGACGAATTGCCTGAAGCAGGATTTGACGCAACGCGATCTCGTGAACGATCCGGTTCAGGCGCGCGAGTGTCGGCAATGACTCTGTCATCGGCTGTACGCGCCCGGCTCGGAGCGGCAGCGTTATTCGCATTGATGGTCGCAATGACGACTTTGCCCAGATTGTTCGGCAAAGTCACGGAGGATGGACGCCCGAAATATCCGTCGTTGTATCCCAGTTCGAACCCGATTCGGTACCCTTCCTGGTATTCGGCCAGCGTTCCCATACTTTCCTTGTAGCCTTTATCCGCGCTGTTATAGGCCTCGCTGTTTTCAATATCGCGCGACAGCGATTCGTTCACGTCGCTTTTGCCTTTGATGAACCCGTCTTCGTAACCGCCTCGATACCCATGCTGGTAAGCGTATCGGTACGACGCCTGACTGCTGGTCGCCACAGCCGTACGCGGTTTGGTCGTCTGCGCCATCGCCATCGTAGCCAAAACAACCAAGACGGTTGCCAGCCCGAACAAGCGGCGAGCAAAATTGTTATTCATTGATTGCCTCCTTCTGAGTTTGCATGAACTATTTGGTTGGGGAGTTAAAGGGTAGCGAAGTTCTACACCAATGCTGTACTCAAAACAAGCGCCGACTTGGTGTATGCTGCGGCTTCAAATCACTCAAAACGTGTATGGGTACAAATCATTATGTCTCTGAAAAAAATCTATCTCGACAACAGCGCTTCGACACGAGTGGACGATGAAGTCGTCAAGGCGATGCTTCCCTTTTTCACCGAAGAGTTCGGCAACGCATCCAGCACGCATCAGTTCGGCCAGCAAGCCAAACAAGCCATCGAAACCGCTCGCGGACAAGTCGCTGCGCTGTTGAACGCTTCGCCGACGGAAATCACCTTTCTGTCCGGCGGAACCGAATCCGATAATCTGGCGATCAAAGGCATTGCCGAAGCTCACGGCGACAAAGGCAAACACATCATCACGTCACAGATCGAACATCCGGCGGTGTTGGCCAGTTGTGCGCATCTGGAACAGCAGGGCTTCAAAGTCACCTACCTGCCTGTTTATCGTGAAGGCGTCATTCGCATCGAAGACGTTCGCGCTGCGCTGACCGACGAAACCGTGCTGACTACAGTCATGCACGTCAACAATGAACTCGGCACCATCCAGCCGCTCAGCGAAATCGGCGCGCTGGTTAAAGAACGCCGCGAAGCCGGTCAACGCCATTTGCATCTGCACTCCGACGCAGTGCAATCGGTTGGCAAAATTCCAGTGGACGTGAAGGAACTCGGCGTGGATTTGTTGACGATGACAGCGCACAAACTTCACGGCCCCAAAGGCATAGGCGCGCTGTACGTTCGCAAAGGCGTTCGGTTGACCAGCCAGATGCACGGCGGCCATCACGAACGCGACCGCCGGGCAGGAACAGAAAGCGTTCCGCTGATTGTCGGCATCGGCAAAGCCTGCGAATTGGCGCGATTGCATCTGACGGAACGAATGGAACACGCGCGCGAGCTTCGCGATTACCTGGAAGAAGAATTGTTCAAACGCATCACGGATATTTCGCCCAACGGCGATCCTGCGCGGCGAATCCCCAACATCGCCAATCTGAATTTCGAGTTTGTCGAAGGCGAAGGGTTGCAGATTTCGCTGGATTTGAAAGGCGTCGCGGTTTCCACCGGCTCGGCCTGTTCGTCCGGTTCGCACGAACCGTCGCACGTGCTGATGGCGATTGGATTGCCGCGCGACAACGGTTATGGATCGCTGCGGTTCAGCTTCGGCAAAGACAACTCGCGCGAAGACGTTGATTACGTGTTGGAAACGCTGCCTGCCGTGGTCGAAAAGCTCAGAAAGCTGTCGCCACGATTGCGGCAAAAACAAGCCTCGGCTTAACGCCGCATTTGCCGACCTGGCCTTTCGGTGAATTTACCTACCACACCTTGATGATTCGGCTTGTCGGCAGTAGTATCCGCCCGTCTCAGTATTCCAAATCGGCCACCCCTTCAACACACAGCGATCCGCTGTTTATCTGGAGGGACTCCCAATGCTCAGATTTTCCTTTGCCTTGTTCTTATGCCTTTTTGTCACGTTTGATTTCATCGCCGACGATCTGGATCACGTCGGGTTTGAAGGTGTGGTTAAAGACACCAGCCAAAATGCCATCGCCAATGCCAAAGTCTTCGTCAAACATTCAGCCAGCAACACCGAACGAAACTCAACCACCGACAAGGAAGGCCGGTACAAGTTGGCGTTGTTGCCGCCAGGAAGTTATGAGATGCGAATCGAAGCCGCAGGTTTTCAAACCGTCAAGCTGGAAAACCTCAACGTCCCGGCCGGCATGGTTATTCGGCGTGATTTCCAGCTTTCGCCTGCGACCATTGCCGAGCAAATCGTCATCAACGCTGAAACTTCGCAGCCGCTGGTGGACATTTCGCGGACAGTGGTCGGCGGAACCGTCACGCAGAAACAGATTGACGCCTTGCCTGTAGAATCGCGCAATCCGTTCGATTTGATTTTCACGCTGGCCGGAACCGCTCCGCCCGCCTTGAGCGACAAAGACCTGGATGCAGGCGACCGCACGGAGAATTTTCGCCGCCCGCCCGAAGAAACCGGAGTGTTCAGCCTGAACGGCGGAACTCCATTTTCCAACAACCTGACGATTGAAGGCCTGGACAACAATGACGACCGAGCCGCGCGCGAACGCTTCACGCCGTCGCTGCACGCCGTAGAAGAAGTGCAGGTCATCACCAATCAGTTTTCGGCGGAATACGGCAGAGCTTCGGGCGGCAGAGTCAACTTGCGATTGCGCAGCGGGAAAAATCAATTTCACGGCCAGGCGTTTTATTACTTCCGCGACGAAAGCCTCAACGCCAATTCATATCGGCGCAATGCCGATCCGGCGCGAGGTTTCCGGTTGCCGTTTCAAAACCACAATCCCGGCGCAAGCCTCGGCGGACCAATCAAACGAGACAAGCTGTTTTTCTTCGCGGCTTATGAATACGACAACATTTACGACCGGGCTGAAATCGCAGCCCTGTTGCCTGTGGCGACGAATCCGGCTTTTCCATTGCCGAAACCGAACGGCGCCAATCTGGGCGCGACAAGTCTGGACACCAGAGGCAATCGCGTGACGGTCAACGGCGGCGCAGAAGTCGGTCTGTACGATCTGACACTGACGACTCCGCGTGTGGCTCACACGGCGCAAACGCGCGGCGATTTGTTTTTCAGCCAACGGCACAACGGATTTGCGATGTTCACGTTGGCGCGCAATCGCGACGAACGCGGTTTTCCGGGCGGACGCCGAACTCTCGAAACACTACGGCGAACCGGACGCGACAGCCAGTCCATTGCCATTGGCGACAATTTGACGATTTCGTCGAAACTGGTCAGCAACCTGCGATTTCAATTTTCACGGCTGACTCCGGCGGACGCCCCGGCAAATGACAATCCGGTTGTCATCATTGATTTCGACGACCCGCGCGACATCATAGGCAATACCGCCGCCAACCCGTTTCCACGCCGGGGCAATTTGACCGCTGGCGCCAGCACTCTCAGCGGAGTGGATCGCCACGAAGACCGCTGGCAATTTCAGGAAACAGTCAATTACCAGAGCGGAAAACATTCGTTGCGATTCGGCGCTGATATGCAGGCAATTCGTTCGCGCTTCGTGGATTTGGAAGACACAACCGGCGTGTTTACCTTCGCTTCGCCAGCGGATTTCCTGGCCAACAGGTTTTCACGTTATCAGCATCGTTTTTTCACAGAATCGGAGTTGCGCAACACTTACACAGGAGCATTTGTGCAGGATGATTGGCAGGCGCGGCGCGATTTGAAAATTTCGCTGGGCCTGCGCTGGGACAACGAAACTATTCTGAAGGATCGCAATAACTTCGGCCCGCGCGTATCGTTTGCGTGGTCGCCGCGGAGTTCTCACAAAACCGTAGTGCGCGGAGGTTACGGCATATTTTACAACCGGGCGTTGTTGCGCACGCTGGATGATTACACGCTGACGTCGCAAACCGTCGCCGTTGACTCCAACACGGCGCTGGCCGAATCGCTGCTGACTTCGTTGCAATTTCCGACACGGCTCAAAAGTGATGATCCGCGCGTCAAACAATTCGGCGTCCGCGAAGCGGGGTTCATTCGCAGGTTGAGCAACGATTTTCGCATTCCCGAAAGTTACCAGACTTCGGCGGGCTTTGAGCGCGAATTGGCGCGCGGCTTTAAGATAGAAATCAATTACGTCTTCAATCGCGGCTTGCACTTGTGGCGCGAAGTCAACGCCAATGCCCCGCGATTGCCCGCCGGTTTTTCGGATTTCGCCGCCTACCTCACGTCGCGCGATTTCGACAACCGGCGGGATGCCACTGGCAATCGCCCGATCACCACAACAGGCAATTCGGATTTCGTACGCTTCAATCTCAGCACAACACCTACGCAAACACTGCGCGAAGGCGACAGGACAATCGTCGTTTTCGGGTTGAACAATCCTTCGACCAGCAATGCCACCTCCGGCATTCGTTCGGCGCTGACTGTGTTGCGCCAGTTCCGCCCCGACCCGAATCTGACGCAAATCGAAGAGTTGCAATCACGAGGCAACAGCGACTATCACGGCATCAGCTTCGAGACGACTCGGCGTTTGACCGCGCGCGGCTTCGTTCGCGCCAACTACACATTGAGCCGGTTGATGGACGACGGCGTGGTCAATACTTCATCGCCACTGGTTGCCGGAGACTTTCGCCGCGAATACAGTCCGAGCCTGCTTGACGCAAGGCATCGCGTCGCAGTGAGCGGTTATTTCCAGACGCCGAATTCGTTTGGCGGCATAAGACTGGCGGGAACATTCAACTTCGCCTCGGCGCGCCCGTTCAGCATAGGCGCCAACGGCAATGATCGAAATCTGGACGACGTCAACAACGACCGACCGAATTTCAGCGGCAATTTGAACGCCATCGGCTGGAGGAAGCTGGAAAAGCCGCTCAATCAATCGCTGGCTGACGCCTTTTCGTTGCCGACCATCGGAACCGTCGGCAATTTGCCGCGCAACGTCGGACGCGGCCCGGCTTCGTACACCATGAATCTGCGCCTCTCTCGTCAATTCAAACTGGCCGAAAGCCGTCGCTTGGAGTTGAAGCTCGAAGCATTCAATCCACTGAACTCGACTGTCTTCAGCTTCGGCGCAGAGTTCGTGGATTTCACTCCAACAAGTTTGAGCAACTTTCTGGTTCCGGTACGGACGGTCAAACCTCGCACGATGCGGGTCGGATTGAGATTGGAATTTTAAGTCGGCCAAAACTTTCCGACTGAGATGACGAGTGCTAAGATCGTCCGCGTCTTTGGAAATCTGACAACAACCGTTTCCGCTCGGCCAGCGGGAACCATCAAACTCAGAGGTGATTACAATGGAACATTTTTCTCAGCCGGAACCTTTCAAATCCACGCGCCAGATAGCTTTGTGGGCAATGCTGGCGCTCGGTTTCACAGCGATGCTGGATGGCGTCAATATCATTGCAAATGCGGTCGAATTGTTTTTGGCTTCGCAATATCCTGAAACCGTGGAGGCTTCGCTTTCGGATGGCGATGCCAATTTTACGGACATGCCAGGCGGCTCGTTACAAATCGCAGTAGGCTTGATCGCACTGGGAGTCGGAGGATTTTCTATACTGGGCTATCTGGCCACCATCATCTTGTTTTTGATCTGGATGCGAAGGTCGTATTTGAATTTGAAACCGCTCGGCACTCAACACACGGAATACTCGCCGGGCTGGGCTGTTGGGTGTTGGTTCGTTCCATTTCTCAATCTGGTTCGGCCTTATGGAATCATCAAGGAAATCTGGACCAGAAGCGATCCAGACGATGTGAATACTGAAAATTCTCCGCTCGATTCCACGCTGGAAATGACCAGAGTTGTCACGCCAATGTTTGGACTGTGGTGGGCAATGTGGATCACCAGCAACGTCGTCAGCAATGTTTCCACTCGTTGGAGCTTTCGATCTTCAACGTTGGACGATCATATAACGTCGTTTTGGCTGGCCATCATCGCTTCGGTGTTGACCATTGTGGCGGCGTTTTTGGCCATCGGCGTGGTCAACGCCATCACCAAACGACAGGAAGAGAGGCACAGAAGAATGATGGCAGTCGCACCGCCATTGGCTAACGTTTACGGCGCGCCACCGTCTTATCCGCCAAGCTACGCCTGAAAGTTCGGCATTGCGACCTCATCATACAAAACGAGCCGAACGCTGCGTTGCAACGTTCGGCTCAAAAATCTGAAGCGAGCAAGACTCCCCAGAATTACTCGCTCCCTTAAGAACGGCGCCAGAATCCCCAAACCAGCTTCCGTTCCCGATGCTCTCTCCAATAAGCCTGACGGGGTTAACCATCAGACAGGCAGAAAATACTCTGAGAGCGCCCATTCGCCTATACGTAGTTTTACTCGTTTTTGGTGTCGGACAATCCTTTCAGGATGAACTTACCGCTCGGAAAGTAAAGACTTGCTGAAATCATTGGCTTGGTTATAATGCGCCCGTTCCGTACCTCATAATGCTGATTTCGATCAGCACACAAAAAAGCAAAAAAAGAATCAAAAACGAGCGACGTTAGACCTGACTGTGGAAGCAGGAGAAGACTTTCCGGGCTTTGCTGAAATAATGTTGAGAGTTAAGACGATTTGACAGGTTGTTTGCCTGAACGGCCTGTTTCTATGACGCACTCTCAAATTTCAGTCTCTCCTCTCTCCAAGTCCCAAACTCAATCCACAACATTAAGGAGAAATCTATGCGACGTTCTGCCAGCTACGCATTATCAACCTGGCTCTTGCTGTCAGCATTTGCATTGTTAGCAATGGCTCAAGTGCCGGTCGGAACCATCACCGGAACGGTAACCGACCCCTCCGGCGCGGTCATACGCGACGCTTCGATCATCGTCACAAACAAGGCCACAGGCATCGAACGACAATTGAAATCCGATTCTGATGGTAACTTTGTCGCGGCGTCATTGCCCGCAGGCCAATATGAAGTCAAAACAGTGGTTGAAGGCTTCCGCACGTTGTTGCGCGAAGTGACGGTCTCCACCGGCGCTGTTTCCCGCGTTGAAATGACTTTGGAAGTCGGCCAGAAAACGGAAATTGTCACGGTCGAAGGCACCGGTTCCGCTCAGGTCAACACCGAGTCTCACTCGATTGACGGCGTCATCACCCGCCAGAAAATCCAGGAACTGCCTCTCAATGGACGCAGCTTTCTGCAATTGGCGTTTTTGGAACCGGGCGTGACCGCATCGCCGGGAACCACATCGCAATACAACTCGCTTTTTTCCGTCTCGATTCTGGGCGGCGCATCGGATAAAACCGCCATCACTGTGGATGGTGGCAACGTTCGCAACTCGATCGAGGGCCAGACTGGAATGAACTTTTCTCAGGAAGTGATTCAGGAATTCCAGTTGTCGTCTGCCAATTTCGATCTTTCCACCGGCATTACCAGCGTCGGCGCCGTGAACATTGTTTCGCGTAGCGGCGGCAACGAATTCCACGGATCGGGATATTACTTCTTCCGCGATCACAATATGTCGGCCTATCCGGGTTTGAAACGAGTTTGCCAGGAAAGCCCGAACAATCCCGTTTGTCAGAATGAAGCTTCGCGCAAACGTGTGGAAGACCCTTATTTCGTTCGCAGCAATCCTGGATTGTGGGTTGGCGGCCCGATCGTCAAAAACCGCGCGTACTTCTTTACCAACTACGAATACACCCGCCAGGTGCAGGCATTCGTGGTGCAACCCAACGTGCCTTCAGTAGCCGGTCTGGCAGGCAATTTCAGCAGCCCATACAGCGGCCATCTGTTCAGCACTAAGTTCGACCTGAAAATCAACGACAAACATAACCTCTTTACCCGCTATTCACTGGACAAAAACAAAGGCTTTGGTCCCAGCGGCGGCGCAACAATGCCATCGAACTGGTTGCAAAACACCAACAGTTCAAACCAGCTTGTGACGGGATTGACCTCCGTGTTCAAACCGACACTGGTCAATGACTTCCGCTTCAACTTCACGTATTGGAGAAATCGCAACCTGTTCGCCGACAATAACGTTTGCCCGAATTGCCTCGGATTAGGCTTCGGACAATTGTCGGTCAACGGAACGAATTTCACAGTCGGCAACACATCGAACGCCACGCAAGGTCGTGACTTGTATCGCTATACCTTCATTGACAACCTGACCTGGCAAAAAGGCTCGCATCGCATTCGCGTCGGCACGGAATTCGAACATGCGCCCGGCACCGGATTCTGGGGCTATTGCGATCCGTCGTGTGACGTTGCGGCTTCTCCCGAATTGGTTCGTAGTCTGGTTCCGGCGGCTCTGGTTGCTCAGGTGTTCCCGAATCTGCCGACCGTCATTCGCAACAACGCCGATCTGCTGAATCTGCCGTTCCTTGGCGGAGTCGTGGGCGTGGGCGACCCGTCGCAACCGCCGCCGTACAACGTTGACAAAGCCAAGCTCAATCGTCGCCTTCGCTTCTTCGGCCAGGACACCTGGAAAGTCACTCCGAAATTCACGCTCAATTATGGCCTGGCCTGGAACTTTGAAAGCACCCTGGTCAACCGCGACCTGGACAAACCCGCTTATCTGGCCCCGCTGTATGGCAGCGACCTGAGCGCGACCAATAATAATTACAACAACTTCTCGCCATCGCTGGGAATTGCCTATTCCCTCGATAGCAAAACCGTTATCCGCGCAGGCGCTGGGGTCTATTGGGATACGGAATTGCTCTGGCGTCGTTTGCAGGAACGCGCCTTCATCGGCCCGGTCGGCAACGGGCGCATCCAGGTTCCCAACACTGCGTTCGTAAACATTTTCCCCGGCATCGTCAACATCAGCCGTGGTGGAACTCCCATCGCGGTTGGCGCAGCTTTGCCAACCGGCGAATTGACCAACCTGACCGTTGGCCAATACCAACAAATCGTCCGTCAGCAGATCGGCGCCATCAATGCGGCGTTGGCTCCAACCAATCTGAATGATCTGTCGGTTCGCAATATCCAGCGCAACAAAGCGGCGGCTCAGTTGTATCCCAAGGATTATCCGGTGCAACGCAGCTACCACATGAACTTCGGCATACAGCGCGACCTTGGCCACGACATGGTTGTCAACGTGGATTTCGTTCGCCGCGTCTTTGTGAACCTGCTGTTGGGTGAACTCGACCTGAACCGATTCAACCGCCGCATCAATGGCGTGCAAACTCCGATCATCCCGCTTTGCGCCAACGCGGCTCAACGCGCCGATGTCAACGCGCAATGCTCGACCGGTCCGATCAGTTTCTGGGTTCCCGGCGGTCGCGGAACCTACAACGCCATGCTGGTGAAATTCGATAAACGATTCTCGAAACGTTATCTGTTCACCGCTTCTTATGCGCTGACCAACAACCATGGCGTCAACGGCATCAACAATCTGGACAATTATTTCCGCACCTGGGGGCCGCAAGGCGCTCGTCATCTGCTGAACCTGTCCGGTTTGGTTGACCTGCCGTGGGGATTCCAGTTGGGCGTGATTTCGGCGATGTCCAGCAGAGGCCCGCTGATGCCTATGGTGACCGGCGTTGATTTGGATGGCGACGGTATCACCTCGGAACCGCTGCCCGGCCTGGATTGGAACTGTTTCAACCGTGGTTGCACCAAAGACGATTTGCGCGCTGCCGTGGCGGCTTGGAACGCCAAATATCCGGCGGGTTCAAGAGACGCGCGTGGTTCGGCGATTCCTCAGTTGACTCTGCCGAATGATTTTGAATTCGGCGACAGCTTCAGCTCGCAGGATATTCGTCTGACCAAGAAATTCACCTTCCGGGACAATCTTACCCTGGCGATCTTTGGTGAAGCTTTCAACATCTTCAACATTGCCAACCTGGGTGGCTTCAACTTCACCATCAATTCCGGTGGAGCTTTCGGCCTGGCGCAAGCTCGCGCCAATCAGGTCTTCGGTTCCGGCGGCGCCCGTGCCTTCCAACTCGGCGGACGCTTCACGTTCTAACTGGAAACCCAATTTGATCTAAACAACCGACAGGTTGTTCGATTCAACTATTGCCCGGCTAACCGCAAGTTGGCCGGGCAGTTTTATTTTTCGACCTCCCTGCAAAAGCTTTGCTCAATTCTGAACGGGGACTATACTGCCTGCGTCATTTCACCTTTGTTGTATTTATTTCTCTTACCAAGACAACAAATGACTAATTGATCGTACACGCAGGAGAAGGTTTCTTTCCTTTGGCTAGCTGAGAAGTAAACAGCTTGGAGAGTACAGAAAGGCAAGTTCTTCCTTTGCCGCTTTCATCATGAAAGTGAGTCAGAGTTTCAGTCATCGTCCCGCCTTTCAGCTTTCCGCCACCCGTACCAACCATCAACGAAGGAGAAACCATGAAATTATCTGCCAGTAAATTTCTATCCGTGCTGTTCCTGCTTTCTGTTCTCGCCGTTCTGTCAGCAGCGCAAGTGCCGACCGGAACCATTCGAGGACAGATCAAAGACCAGGCTGACGCTTTGGTTTCCGGCGCCAAAGTGACCATTTCCAGCAAAGCCACCGGCGCAGAACGAACCGCCACCACCAAAAGCGATGGCGAATATCTGGTTCCCAACCTGCAACCCGGCGAATATGAAATCAAAGTCGCGGCCAGCGGATTCAAAACCGCGCTTTCGCCAGTGGTCGTGCAAGTCGGTGAAACCGTGACCGTCGAATTCAAACTCGAAGTCGGCGCGGCCAACGAAACAGTCGTCATCACCAGCGAAACTCCGGCGATCAACGCGACGGATTTCAAGATTGACGGCGTGGTCAACCGCAAACAGATTGACAACCTGCCATTGAACGGACGCAATTTCCTGCAACTGGCCATGCTGGAACCGGGCGTCGCCGTCGAAGCGGTGGACAATCCCGGAACCAGCCCGAATAACTTTTTCCGCGTGTCAATCGCCGGAGCCAGCCAGGCGTTGACGCGCATTTCAGTGGACGGCGCGACCGTCAACGACCGTGTGACGGGTGGAACTTCGCAAAACTTCTCGCAGGAAACCGTGCAGGAATTTCAGATTTCCAGCTTTAATTTCGACATTACCACCAGCACCACAGGCGTCGGTTCGGTCAACGTAGTTTCCCGCAGCGGATCGAATGAATTTCACGGCAGCGGATTCATTTATTACCGCGACAACAACATGGCCGCCGATCCTCGTATGAGGCGAATCGGCAGAACGCCTTCGTTCCAGCGTCGCCAGATGGGCGGTTCGATTGGCGGGCCAATTGCCAAAGACAAGCTGTTTTTCTTTTTCAATTACGAATACCAGAACCAGGATGGCATCAATCCCATCACCAACAACAATCCGATCTTTTCGCAATTCGACACTGCGCCCGGCAATCCGTTGAACTTCAATCAGGCGAACGTCAAATTCGATTACCGCGTCAACGACAAACACACTGCGTTTTTCCGCTTCAGCACGGACAAAAACGACAACTTCAATTCGTCGAACGGAAACTTCCTGCCATCGAACTGGGTGGCGACCAAAAACGTCTCTACTCAAGGATTGATCGGCGTGACTTCTGTTTTGTCCAGCCGCCTGACCAACGATGCGCGCGTGTCTTATGGTTTTTACAGCGGACGGTTGAACATCCCTACAGCCAACGAATGCAAAGACGCCATTGGCTGCATCGGGCTGGGTGGGCCGCGCATTGACACCACGGCCAGCAGCTTCGCCATCGGCAACAACCTGAACACGCCGCAAAATCGCGTGCTGCGGACTTATCAAATCACAGACACCGTCAACTGGCGTCCGGGTTCGCACAGCGTTCGTTTCGGTGGTGAGTGGGAGCACTTTTACGGGCAAGGCCATTGGGCGTACCTGGAACCGGCATTTGTCACGGTTTATGACCCGGTAACGATTTTCCAGTTGATGGCGGTGACCGGCGGAGCCAATTCTCCGTTCGCTCCGATTTACAATTCGCTGCCGAACAGTTTGAAACTCAACGCGACCGGAACAGCTCCGCTCAACCCTGGAACGCGCCCGACCTACAACGAAATCCTGCAATTGCCGTTGGCGGGATTCGCCACCGGAGTCGGCGATCCGGGCCAGCCGCAAGCTTTCAATTTCGGCACAGCCGCGCACAACAACCGATACCGTTTGTTCATCGGCGATCAATGGCGCATCGTGCCGCGCTTCACGCTGACCAGCGCCTTGTCCTACGTTTACGAAGACAAAATGATGAACCACGATTTTGACCGACCGCAGATTTTGAAAGCGTTGATCGGCGATCTGAGCAATCCCAGAAAGGATAAAAACAATTTCGGTCCTTCGTTGGGTTTCGCCTGGGACGTGACTGGCAATCAGAAAACCGTCATTCGCGGCGGCGGCGGCATTTTTCATGATTCCAATTTGTTCTGGACTCGGCTGGTCGAACGCGCGTACGTCGGTCCCTCGGGCAATGGCCGGTACATCATTCCCGGACAATTTTTCAACGTACCCGGAGTCGGCCCGCTGCTGTTTGACCGAGGCCCGACCAATTTCCGCGCGTCGAACCTGATGGCGATTCTGCCGCAATTGCGCGCAGGCATTCAGCAACAGATCGGCAATGGCAAGGATTTGTCGGTTCGCGGAATCGAAGTGTTCAAAACTTCCGGCAACCGTGGCTTCGGCGGAATTTATTCGCCTGACACCGTTACGCCGTATTCGATGAACGCGACCATAGGCGTTCAACGCGAACTACGGCAAAATCTGGCCTTGCAAGCCGATTTCGTCTTGCGCCGTTCGGTCAAATTCGGCGGATTGCACGACACCTTCATTTACGACCGCAACCGGTTTAACAGCCTGGCCGGGCCAGTGCTGCCGCGCTGTTCGGCTGCCGATGCTTTCAATCCGCGAGCGATTTGCTCAAACGGGGAAATCAACGTTTCTCATCCGGGCGCGATGTATCGGTACACCGGATTGCACGTCAAACTGGACAAACGGTTTTCGAATCGTTACCTGTTCGTCGCGTCTTATGCCTTGTCGAAATTCGTCGGTCACAACGGCATCATCAATCTCGACAATCTGTATGAAGCCGATGATTATCAAGGCTCTGACAGAAGACATCGCTTTACGTTCAGCGGTTTGATGGAAACGCCGAAATACGGCGGCGACAGTGGCTTGATGAAAGCGCTGTTGAATACCTGGACAGTTGGGATGATTTCGCAATTCGTCAGCAAACCTCCCCTGACGTTATCGGTGGGTGGCGTAGACCTTGACGGTGACGGAATCAACACCCTGATTTTGCCGGGAGCCAAGTTCCGCTCCTTCGGGCGCAATGTAGATAAAGCCAAGCTGCAACAATTGGTGGATCAGTTCAACACCAATCTGGCCGGAAAAACTACGGTGCGCAACCAGGTCATTCCGCGTCTTGTGTTGCCAGCGGTGTTTGACAACGGGGACACGTTCATTTCAACCGATATGCGGTTAGCACGCGTGTTCAGCTTGGGCGAGGATGTCAAACTCCATTTCATCGGTGAAGTGTTCAACCTGTTCAACGTCTCGAATCTGGTGGGATACGGCGGCACGCTGAACAGCCCGAATTATGGACAACCTTCCAACCGCGCCGGAGGCGTGTTTGGAACCGGCGGGCCGCGCGCCTTCCAGGTCGCGTTCAGGCTGACGTTCTAAACAGTCCTTTCGACCAACTTGAGTGGCAGGCAAACTCGAACCGTAACTGCGGACGATTTGCCTGCCATTTTTTTGTTCATCTGTCTTGCGCGCAACGCCGCCATCTCTGACAATCGCGTTTCCGCCCAACTCACATTTTTTCAATTCAGGAGAGGAAACTCATGGCTCGAAAGTCATTTGCTGCAATGCCTGTTCTCGTTGTCATCGCGCTGGCGTTGTTTGCTTTCGCTCAAACCAAGAGCGGCGAAAAAGCGCCTGCGGCGAAATCATCCAAACCGCAACGCATCGTTTATACAACTGAAGGCTTACCCAAACCGTTCGCCACCGAATCGGTTCGCAATCCGCCCAAAGTTGTGGCTCAACCCAACGGCGCCAAGCTGGAAGTTCCTCCCGGGTTCAACGTCGAAGTCTTCAGCGAAGGCGATTACCGAAATCCGCGCTGGATAAAGCAAGGTCCGAATGGCGATCTGTTCCTGGCGGATTCGCAAGCCAACACGATCTTTTTGCTGCGCGACGCCAACAAAGACGGCAAGATTGACAACGCCAGCGAACGTTTCACCTTCGTCACCGGATTGAATCGCCCGTTCGGCATGGCCATTCAGAAAGTCGGCGCGGAAACCTATTTTTACGTTGGCAATACGGATTCCATCGTCCGATACAAATACAAAGTCGGCCAGACCAAGCTGGAAGGCGCGCCGGAAAAACTGGCGGACGTTCCGCCGGGCGGTCACTGGACGCGCGACATTCTGTTCCGCAAAGACGGCAAGAAAATGTATGTGTCAGTCGGTTCGCTATCGAACGTCAACGAAGGCGAACCTGCCATCCGCGCCGCCATCAGCGAATATGATCCCGATGGAAAAAACCATCGCATCTTTGCTTCCGGCATTCGCAATCCGGTTGGACTGGCCTGGAATCCGGTCAATGGCCAGTTGTGGACGGCGGTCAACGAACGCGACCTGCTGGGCGACGACCTGGTTCCTGAATACGCCACATCGGTAAGAGACGGCGGCTTTTACGGCTGGCCGGATTGTTACCTGGGCAGCAACCTGGATCCGCGCGTCAAAGCCCCGCGCATGGATTTGGTCAAACGCGCCATTGTGCCGGACGTGCTGATCGAACCACATTCGGCGGCGCTGGGCATAGTGTTTTACACCGGCAAGATGTTTCCGCGCGAATATCAAGGCGACACTTTTGTCGCGTTGCACGGTTCGTGGAATCGCAAAAACCGCACCGGTTATAAAGTCATACGCATCCCGTTCAAAAACGGTAAACCCGAAGGCGGTTACGAAAACTTCCTGACCGGTTGGGTTCCGGACGAAACCGGCGCCGAAGTATGGGGACGCCCCGTCGGAGTGGAAGTGATCCGTGATGGATCGTTGTTGGTGGTGGACGACGGCGGCAGAAAAGTTTGGCGCGTGACTTACAAAGGCAGGAAGTAGGCCGCAAAATCAAAAGCTTGCCATACGCTTTGAAGTGAGCGGATAATCTCCGCTCACTTCAATGGAAAGGGGTTTGACCAATGCGAAAATACTCAACCGGTCTGAAGAAGAAAAAAGCGAATGACTCGACTCTGCGCGCGCGCAAGCCAAGCAAAAAAGAAATCGCCAGACGGCAAGCATTGAAAGAATGGTACTTTTCGCTGGATGAAGACGCCCAAATACGCGAAATCGAAAATCTTTCTTTCGACGACCTGGTAATGTTGGCTTGGGCAAAGACTTACTCAGACCACCAAAGCGGGAGACGACTAACTTGAAATACTCCTCCGCGCTGTATGACACCTCAGTCTGGGTTGGGTACCCGGAAGCTGTTCGGCCAGGATGGTTTTCTGCTGTTGTATTACAGGAACTGCTTGCCGGAGCATCTGGCCGCGCCGATCTGCAAAAGTGGGAAGCCATCGCTAAACAATACCAACGCGAAAAGCGGTTGCTGACTCCTGACAAAGAAGACTGGCGAATGGCTGGTCGAATTTTGAACAACATTTTGAACGATGCCGGCCGAAATCAACCCGGTCGCCGCCGTCCCAGGCTGAGTAACGAAAAGAAACAGAGCATCATTCGAGACGTGCTGATTGCCGTTTCCGCCAAACAATCCAATGTAACTGTGATTTCTGACAACGAAGATTTTCCGCTGATTACGAACTACTACGAATTTCGCTGGGCCGCAGCCGGCGATTTCTTCGCTTGAAAAATCAACCTCTCCATCACAACTTTTGGCATGACCCGCATCACCGAACAATTTAACAAGCTGAAAATCGAAGGCCGCAAAGGCTTCATCCCGTACATCACGGCGGGCGATCCTGATCTGGCAACCACTGAACGTTTGATTTTGGCGCTGGCCGAAGCAGGGGCGGACGTGATCGAACTCGGCGTTCCCTTCTCCGATCCGATGGCTGACGGCCCTGTGATTCAACGAGCGTCCGAACGTGCTTTGCTCAAACCCGTGGGCGTAGCCGAAGTTCTGCCGATGGTCGAACGCATTCGCCAGACCTGTGAAGTCCCGATTGTGCTGTTCACTTACTTCAACCCGCTCATGCAATTCGCCAAACAAGACGCGGGCAAGAAGCTGAAAGCTGCCGGAGTTGACGGCGTGTTGATTACCGATTTGATTCCAGAAGAAGCCGAAAGCTTCGTTGCTGAAATGCGGGCGGCAGATGTGGATACGATTTTTCTGGTTGCGCCGACTTCGACTGACGAACGCATCAAGCTGATTGCTGAACACACCTCAGGATTTGTTTACGTCGTTGCTCGCACAGGCGTAACAGGCGTGCGTGAAAGCCTTTCGCTGGCCATTGGTGGCTTGGTGGAAAGAGTCAAACAACACACTTCGCTGCCGGTCGCAGTGGGCTTCGGCATTTCCACGCCGGAACAGGTTCGGGAAGTTTGCGGATACGCCGATGCTGCTGTTGTCGGCAGCCGATTGGTGCTGGAAATCGAACACAATTTAGACTCGCCGCAATTGGTCGAACGGGTGGCGACACTGGCACGGGAGTTAAAAGGATGAGTGGCGACATCAACGAACAAGCGAAGCAGGAAATGAGCGGTTGGCGCGTGCGGATTGACGAAATTGACCAGCAACTGGTCAAACTGTTCAACGAACGCACGCAATGCGCGATTGAAATCGGCCACATCAAAAAACGGCACGGATTGGAAATCTATTCGCCCAGCCGCGAAGCTCAGGTCATCGCCAACGTCACCAACGCCAACACTGGCCCGCTCGACGCCGAAGCGATTCGCCGTTTGTTCGAGCGCGTGATTGACGAAGCGCGGCGTATCGAACGCATTCACGCAAGCAAAGAACTAGACAAAGCCGAAGACAAACAAGAATGGTCATAAAATACTCTGCGAGGAAGAGTTCTATGCTTCTGCCAATGATGGGGTTTACTTTCCTATTAATGCTGACCGGTGGCTTGATATGTCTTTTTAGCCAAGGCGATGGAAGATTGGCTTATTTGGCTTCTCGCATCGGTCGTGCGCTTCTATTCGCAGGGGTAGGAGCGTTTGGACTTTCAATGGTGTTGGCTGGGTTGGGGGATGCGATTTTCGACTGGTATGGAGCAGCTTCGGGGCTTGGATTCTTTGGAGGATACATTGGAGGTGGGTTGGGTGGGGCATTAATTGGATGGAAGAAGGCTTCGCACCAAACCATGTAAGAAGTGCAAAGCTAGTTTTACTGGCTACTATTTGATTGGGAATTATGATTATCGTGATGGAAGAAAACGCGGCGGAAGAACAGATCGTTCACGTCGTAGATCGTCTGGTCAATTTGGGATTCGACATTCATCGTTCGACGGGAGCGCGGTACACGATTCTGGGCGCGGTTGGATCGCGCATTGCCGATGTGCGCGAACTGGAATTGCTGGAAGGCGTCAACAAAGTCGTTCGCGTCAGCAGCCCGTATAAACTCGCCGCGCGCGCCTTCAAACCCGAAGGCTCGCAAATCAAAATCAAAGACGTGGTCATCGGCGGCGAACAGATTGTCGCCATTGCCGGCCCCAGCGTCGTCGAAAGTCGTCAGCAGATTGAAACCATCGCCGCTGCGCTGAAATCACAGGGCGTTCGGATTCTGCGCGGTTCGGCCTTCCGAGCCAGTAACGATCCTTACGGTTTTCAAGGTTTGGGCGAAGAAGGTTTGAAACTGCTCAGCGAAACTGCCGCGAGGCATTCGATGCTGACCTTTTCAACGATCACCGATTTGACGCAACTGCCGCTGTTTGCGCGTTACGTGGACATCATTCAGATCGCTGAACGAAACATGCAGAACTATCCGTTGTTGCGCGAACTGGCGAAGCTGGACAAACCGTTGGTGCTCAGACGCGGAACCTCTTCGACCATCGAAGACGCCTTGTTGTCGGCGGATTACCTGATGCGATGCGGCAACCATCAAATTGCCATTTGCGAACGCGGCATCAAGACGTTTGAAACCTACTTGCGGCACACGCTGGATATTTCGGCGATTCCGTTGATCAAAAAGCTGTCTCATCTGCCCGTGATTGTTGATCCCAGTCGCGCCACAGGTCGCCGCGACAAGGTTCCGCCAATGGCGCGCGCAGCAGTGGCCGCCGGAGCCGACGGATTGCTGATCGAAGTTCATCACGACCCGGATCGCGCGCTGTGCGACGGCGCACAATCGTTGTCGCTCGATCAATTCGACAAGCTGACCGGCCAGATGGGCGTCATCGCTTCGGCGATTGAGAGGAAGTTGTGACCGACATCAATTTCAACGGCGAACTGAATCACGTTTGCATCGTCGGTTGTGGATTGCTTGGCGGATCATTTGCGCTGGCATTGCGCCGAGCCGGATTCACCGGACGCATTACAGCTTGCGGAGGTTCGCGTTCGCCAAAACTTGCCGTTGAACGCGGCGTCGCTGACGCGATGGAACTCAGTTTTGATCGTGGCGAAGTATGCGAAGCGGATTTGATTTATCTGGCTGCGCCCATCGGAGCCATCATTGATTTTTTGAAAACCAAAGCCCGGTTGGTCAAACCCGGCGCGCTGATCACCGATGCCGGAAGCACCAAAACAGAAATTTGCAGCGTCGCTCGTGAAGCCGTGACAACCAATATCCATTTCATTGGCGGCCATCCGATGGCAGGCAGCGAAAACACTGGCGTTGAATACGCGCGGGCTGATTTGTTCGACCGCGCGACTTATGCGCTGACGCCGCAAGCGGCAACCGACGAAATGCAACTCGACCGATTGAAAAAAATCATTGGATCCATCGGCGCGCGCGTGTTGATGGCCAATCCGCTGGAACACGACGCGGCGGTTGCGCTAATCAGTCACTTGCCACAACTCACAGCTACAGCGTTATCTACCTTGCTCGGAGCCGAATTCGATGGCGAAGTCGCGCGACGAGAACTTGCGCAACGACTGGCGGCAACCGGCTGGCGAGATATGACTCGGCTCGGCGGCAGCAGTTGGAACGTCTGGCGAGACATCTGCCTGACAAACCAACAGAACATTTCCACCGCGCTCGGCGTTCTGATTGCGGAACTGCAAAACCTGAAAGACGCTTTGGATGTGCGCGATTTCAACCAAGTGAAAACTTCATTCACCGCGGCGAACACTTCAGTCGCCGAACATCGCGCAATTCATTACGCAAATTTCGAGAAAGTCTGATGGCGGCGCCACCTTGTTCAGAGGTAATTTGATGAAACTGGATATGTCTTTGCCCGAATTATTGAATGAAGTTGATGCCGTCGCGCACGATGTGCAATCCACGTTCGGTTCGTTGACCGCAGAGCAGTTGAATTGGAAACCGGCGGCGGACAGTTGGAGCGTCGCGCAATGTCTGGATCATTTGATCGCTTCCAACAGGGAAATGCTGGCGGTGTTCGATCCGGTCATCAACGGATCGAAGCGAACCAGCTTAGTGGAGCGGTTGCCATTTTTACCCGGCTTGATGGGGCGAATGCTGATCAAGTATGTGGCTCCGCAGGGAACGCAGAAACTGAAAGCGCCAGCGGCAGCCGTGCCGACATCCAGCAAGCTCGATCCGCAGGTCGTCAATCAGTTCGTTTCGCTTCAACAGGAAGTGAGCCGAAAGATCAAGGCGGTTGAAAATCTGAACCCGGAACAGGTCATCATCACGTCGCCGTTTGCAGGATTTATCACCTACAGTTTGCTGGACGCCTGCCGAATCATCGTGGCTCACGAACGCAGGCATTTTGAGCAGGCTCGGCGCGTAATGACGATGGAAGGATTCCCTAATTGAAGGCTGATTTGTCCCAATCAAACGTAACAGTTGACGGCAACCAGCAACGGTTGCCGTAGCTTTTTTCAAAGAAAATTTCAGATTTATGAACGAGCAAAAAGAACTGACTCAGCCCGAAGCGACTGCCGTACAAACAGTCAAACCTGAAAACCCTGGGTTCTGGGCGACGCTGCGCGAAGCAGTGGTCGGCACGGAACAAAGCTTCACCGAAGGCAGCATCGGTCGCGCGATTTTTTTGCTGTCGGTTCCAATGGTATTGGAAATGGCGATGGAATCGCTGTTCGGCCTGGTCAACATTTTCTGGGTTGGCAAGCTTGGCAAAGACCAGGCAGCCGCCGTAGGCATCACCGAATCGCTGTTGACCATCGTTTTCACCGTGGCCATGGGTTTGAGCATGGGCACAACAGCAATGGTTGCGCGACGCATCGGTGAAAAGGATCACGATGGAGCAGCACGCGCGGCGGAACAATCCATTCTGCTGGGCATTCTGGTTTCGATTCCACTGGCATTGATTGGCGTGATTTTTCATCGCCAGTTATTCGCCCTGATGAATGCTGAATCCAGCGTCACAACGGCTGGCGCCGGATACATCACGGTCATCTTCGGCGCGAACGTCGTAGTCATGTTGCTGTTTCTGATCAACGCCATTTTTCGCGGCGCAGGCGATGCCGCGATTGCCATGCGTGCCTTGTGGATCGGCAACATCATCAATCTGGCGCTAGACCCTTTGCTGATTTTCGGTCTAGGCCCATTTCCCGAACTTGGCGTGATGGGATCGGCGATTGCGACAACCATCGGGCGTGGCATCGCGGTCATGTATCAGCTTTCACGTCTGAGCGGCGGCCATAGTCGAGTGCCAGTGCAATTCCATCGCATCTTCAAACCGGACTTTGAGTTGATGGGAACGCTGCTGCGCATTTCACTCGGCGGCATGTTCCAGATGCTGGTGGCAACTTCGGCGTGGATGGTGTTGATGAGCCTGGTCGGCAAATTCGGCAGCGCCGCTCAAGCCGGATATACCTTCGCCATTCGCATCATCTGGGTGACGTTGTTGCCTTCGTGGGGAATGAGCAATGCAGCAGCAACGTTGGTCGGACAGAACCTGGGCGCGCAAAAGCCTGACCGGGCGGAAAAATCCGTCTGGCTGACCGGCCATTGCAATGCTGTTTTTTTGCTTGGCGTGATGGCGACGTTTCTGCTGTTTGCCGAACCGCTGCTGCGCATTTTCACACACGACGAAACTGTGATTCCCTACGGCGTGGATGCCTTGAGGTTTATCAGCTATGGCTACATTTTTTACGGCTATGGAATGGTACTCAGCGCGGCATTCAACGGCGCGGGCGACACCTACACGCCTACGGTAATCAACCTGATCTGTTTCTGGGCGCTGCAAATGCCGTTGGCTTACTGGCTGGCGATGAAAACCGGTCTGGAAGCGAAAGGCGTGTTTCTGGCAGTAACCATCGCCGAATCCATCCTGGCGGTCATGGCGATGGTCATCTTCAAACGCGGCAAATGGAAAGAACAAAAGGTGTGAGAAGTTGAATGGGCAACTGAAGCTGGTTGATTTACCAGAATCAGTTGCCCAACATCAAAACCACGCTGATTCGGATTCAGGTTGAAGCTTTGTCAGGTAGTAGCCGACTTAGCAGCCGGTTAATCATTGCGTCTGCCTCGATAGGCACATCAACCCAAATCAAACCTAAAACGTCTCAGTTAACTCACTAATGGTTCGATGACGTTGCCGCCGAAATCCGTCAACCGTTCGTCACGGCCATTGCTCAAGTACGTCAGTTTCATCTGATCCAAACCCATCAGATGCAAAATCGTCGCGTGAATATCGCGCGGGTGGTAACGCGGGCCGACAGTCTTGAAGCCGATTTCATCAGTCTGGCCGATGACCTGGCCACCTTTGACGCCGCCTCCGGCCATCCACATCGAAAAGGCCGTCGGATTGTGATCGCGACCTTTGCCATTTTCCGAAACCGGAGTGCGACCGAATTCCGTTCCCCAAATGACCAGCGTTGAATCCAGCAAACCGCGCCCTTTCAAATCTTTCAACAACGCCGCGACCGGTTTGTCAGTCCAACGACACATTTGTTCGTGATTGGTTTTGACGTTGTCGTGAGCATCCCATTGCGTGCTGACCGGGCCTCCGCCGGAATACAACTGCACGAACCGAACTCCGCGTTCGACCAGTCGCCTAGCCAGCAAACAACGCGTGCCGAATTCGACGGTTTGCGGATCGTCCAAGCCATACAGCTTTTTCGTTTCGTTGCTTTCCTTGCTCAGGTCAACGGCTTCGGGCGCGTGCTGCTGCATGCGATACGCCAGCTCATACGACGAAATGCGCGCCGCCAATTCAGAATCGCTTTCGTTGAGCGACAGTTCGTTCATGCCACGCATGAATTTCAACATGCGGCGTTGCTGTTCGCCGCTGATTTCCGCAGGTGGCTGCAAATGCAAAATCGGCGTCGCGCCGTTTCGCAACACCGTTCCCTGATGAATGGCAGGCAAAAAGCCTGCTCCCCACATCGGAGCGCCGCCTTCGGGCAAACCTTCCGGTTGAGTCATGACGCAATACGCTGGCAGGTTTTCGCTTTCGCTGCCCAATCCGTAAGTCACCCAACTGCCCAAACTGGGATACCCGGCCAACACGCGGCCATTCAGCATCTGATACATCGCCGGAGCGTGAACGAAACTTTCCGTGTAACACGACCGAATGACAGCGATATCGTCAATGCAACTGGCCGTGTGCGGCAACAGATCGGACACTTCAATCCCCGACTGACCATACTTCTTGAATTTCCAGGCGCTGCCCATCAACGGAGTTCCGGTTTTGACAAACTGGCTTTTGACTTCGCCGAAGCTGGCAGGCATTTGCTGGCCGTGCATTTTGTCGAGCACAGGTTTCGGGTCGAAGGTTTCCATCTGGCTTGGCCCGCCGACCATGAACAAAAAAATGACGGCTTTGGCTTTGGGCGCAAAATGCGGCGCTTTCGGAGCCAGCGGATTAACCAATTTGTTCGGTTGGGCTTTGTCGCTCGCCAACGTTTCGCGCTGCATCAAGTACGACAGCGCCAATGCGCCGAATCCGTTGCCCGCTTTGAACAAAAAGTCCCGGCGAGAATTTGCTTGCGGTATGTCGGAATGAAGGTTGTTCATGGTTTCTTTAGTCCAAATCGAATTCGGCCACGACGGGCACGTGATCTGATGGTTGAGGCAATGCGCGCGGAGCTTTGTCCACCCAGACCGCCGCGCACAATTCGGCCAGCGATTCCGTTGTCCAGATATGATCTATTCTGAGTCCGCGATTTTTCGGGAAGGCTCCACCGCGATAATCCCACCAGGTGAAAACGCCTTCGTCTTCGTGATGCTGACGAAAGACATCCACCAATCCCCAGTCTTCCAGCTTTTGCAACGCGGCGCGCTCGGCATCGCTGCACAAGACCTGCCCCGCCCAAAGTTTCGGGTCGTGAACATCGCGGTCTTCGGGCGCGATGTTGAAATCGCCGCAAATCAACACCAGGTCTTTCGGATTACAGCAATCGTCAAAAAATTTGTGGAGCTTCGCCAGCCAATCCAGTTTGTACGCATACTTTTCCGAACCGACTTCGGAACCGTTCGGAATGTACACGTTGAGGATTTTGACGCCATTGACGGTCGTAGCCAGCAATCGGCGCTGTGCGTCTTCAGCATCGTCCGGATAGCCCTTTTGGACATCTTCGGCTTGCGCCAGCGTAAGCGTCGCTACTCCGTTATAGGTTTGCTGGCCGAAAATCTCCAGGTTGTAACCCAACTCTCGGAACGGGTCAGCCGGAAACTTGTCTTCTTTGCATTTGATTTCCTGCAAACAGAGCACGTCAGGGCGGTTGGCTTTCAGCCAATCCAGCACCAACGGCAGCCGGACGTTGATCGAATTGATATTCCAAGTTGCGATTTTCATTGTGGTTGAATTTGGAAAACGGAAACTTCGCGCTTCAACACCGGCAGGCAGAGATGCCTGCACACCCAGCACTTTACCCAATCCATCGCCCGACGAAAAGTCGCAAACGGAATTCTTTCAATCGTTCTCGGTTTGGCTATTTTCGCGTTTAAGCAGGCGCGGTTCGGGATGTATAATCTCCGCACCCTGTAAACGACAACCGCCGGTTTCGCCGGCAATTGAATATCAGAGAAGGAAGCTTATGTCATTTCGCCAATCGTTCCGAATTTTGATGGCAGTATTGCTGTCAGCAAGCGTTGGCCTGTACATCATTCGTCAGGCAAACGCGCAAGACCCGCCGCAACCACCAAAAGCCAAACCTACACCTACGCCGAAAGACCAGAAAGAACGCAAAGGCGCTCAACGACAGGGCGCTCAAGCCGATCAACAAGCCGTTGATCCAGGAATGACTGACCGCGTAGACACCGAAGAAGTCTTGCTGGACGTGACGGTGATTGACACAAGCAACAATCAGCCGGTGTTCGATCTGCAAAAAGAGGATTTCACTGTTTATGAAGACAAGATCAAACAGGAAATCATCAGCGTTCGGCGCGAAGAAGTTCCGGTCAGTTTCGGAATGGTGATTGACACATCGGGCAGCATGCGCGCTCGGTTGCCGCAAGTGGTGGAATCCGGCCTGCAATTGGTCAAACAGATGCGCGAACAGGACGAAGCCTTCGTGGCAATGTTCAAAGCCGAACCGGAACTGGTTCAGGATTTCACCGGAGACCGCCGCGATCTGGAAGACGCGCTCAACGAACTTTACAGCAGCGGCGGAACTTCCCTGCTCGACGCCATCGTTGCGACTTCGGATTACGCGCAGCAAAAAGCCAAACAGCGCCGCAAAGCTCTGATCATTATTTCCGACGGTCTTGAAAAGAACAGCGCCGTCAAAGAAAAAGAAGTCATCGAAGCGATCAAGGAAAACGAAGTCCAGCTTTACCTAGTTGGGTTCGTTGATGAAGATGCCGAAGGCGGCGGGCTGTTCCGAAAATCTGACGCCAAAAAAGCCCGCGATCTGCTGTCGCGGCTGGCCGAAGATTCCGGTGGACGAGTGTTTTTCCCGAAAGAAATCAGCGAAATGCCTGCCATCGCTGACCAGATCGCCAAGGATTTACGGACGCAATACATCGTCAGTTATGCGCCTTCAAACAGCGTCAAAGACGGAACATTTCGCGCGGTCAAAGTGAACATCAACCAAAAAGGAACCCGAAAATTATTCGCTCGCACACGGCAGGGCTATTACGCTCGTGACCCGAAAAGTCAGCAACCCTCCGCCGGCGCCAGGAAATACGAATAAGTTCAAGGACGGCAGGGCGACGCTCGCATTGCCGTCTTTACCATGGTTTCACCCCCGACTGTAGGCTACACTCATCCCCTGTTTCAACTATAATCCTCTGCGATGATCCGCTTCGAAGAAATCGAGAAAAAGGTTGAGCGTCATCATTCGGACGCCGATATGGACCTGCTTCGCCGGGCATATCTGTATTCCGCAATGATGCACAAGGAACAGGTGCGCGCTTCGGGCGAACCGTATCTCAGCCATCCGCTTTCGGTTGCCAGCTTGCTCGCGGACATGAAGCTGGATGTCGAAACGGTTTGCACAGGATTGCTGCACGACGTGGTCGAAGACACGCTGGCCACGCTCAAGGATATTTCCGACAGGTTCGGCCCGACGGTAGCGCATCTGGTGGACGGCGTGACCAAGATCAGCAATCTGGACCACACCACATCCAAAGAAGACGCTCAGGCGGAAAGCCTTCGCAAGATGATGCTGGCAATGGCCGACGATGTGCGCGTCGTGTTGGTCAAACTGGCCGACCGATTGCACAACATGCAAACGCTGCATTTCCTGAAACCGGAAAAACGCAAACGCATTGCCCAGGAAACTCTGGACGTGTATGCGCCGATCGCTCACCGATTGGGAATGAGCAAGATTCGCGCGGAATTGGAAGACCTGGCGTTTCAATCCATTGACCCTGACGGTTACAAACTGCTCAAGGAACAGGTGGAATCGCACCGCGCCTCGACCGAAGCGTTTCTGGAAGAAGTCAAAGCGCGAATCGCCGAACGATTGACGGAAAATCACGTGCCGTTCATTCGTATCGAAGGCCGCATCAAACGTTTGTACAGCATCCATTTGAAGCTGCAACGGCAGAAAATTCCACTCGACAAGGTTTACGATATGGCCGCCGTGCGCATCATCGTTCCCGAACCGCGTTATTGTTATTACGCTCTGGGAGTCATGCACCAGCACTGGAAACCTTTTCAGGATCGAATCAAGGATTTCATCGCCAACCCTCGCGCCAATGGCTACAAATCATTGCACACTTCGGTGATCGGAGAAGAAGGCCAGCACTTCGAGGTGCAGATTCGGACAGAGGAAATGCACCGCATCGCCGAAGAAGGCATCGCCGCGCATTGGAAATACAAGGAAGGCAAGGGCCAAGACACCAGCGAAGACGAAACGATGAAATGGTTACGAAAGCTGGTGGAATCTCAGCAGGATGTGGATGCCAGAGACTTTGTTGACATCATCAAGGAAGAGCTTCCCATTGCGCAGGAAGTTTACGCCCTGACGCCCAAAGGCCGCGTGGTCGAATTGCCCAGCAACGCCACACCGATAGATTTCGCATACACCATTCACACCAAAGTCGGCGATCAATGCACCGGAGCCAAGGTCAATGGCCGAATCGCCCCGTTAAATTACAAGATTCAGAACGGCGACACGATAGAGATTCTGACCAGCCCGAACCAGAAACCGAATCGAGACTGGTTGAAATTCGTCGTCACCACGCGAGCGCGCAACAAGATCAAACATTACGTCGCACAGCGCCAGCGCGAAGAGGCGATTGAAGTTGGGCGCAAGCTCTTCGAGAAAGAAGCTTTGCGGCTGAAATTGAAACTGAAAAAAGCGTTGGAAGACCCGGCGTTGGAAAAATACCGAACCGAAAACGGTTATCCCAAACTGGAAGATATGTACGCCGCAATTGGCTACGGTAAATTACTGTCGAAAACCCCACTCGCCCGGTTGATTCCACCCGACAAGCTGGAAGAATTGGACAAGGCCGAAACCACACGGTTGCAGCAAATGACGCAGGTGGTCAAACGCGCCTTGAAACTCGGTGACGACCGAATTGCCATCAAAGGCGTTGACAACATTCTGGTCTATCGCGCGCCCTGCTGTAATCCGATTCGCGGCGAAGACATTCTGGGTTACATCACGCGCGGCAAAGGCGTGGGCGTACACGCGCGCCGCTGCAAAAACGTCGCCGGGTTGATGATCAACAAGGAACGCATGATTGAAGTCACCTGGGTTGGCGCCAAAGGCAATGAACCTTATGCCGTGACTTTGCTGGTCAGAACCGAAGATCGCACTGGACAGTTGGCGGCATTGACCAAGGCCGTCGCTGAAATCAAAACCGATATACGCGATGCCCGCACCGATCATCGCGAAAACGGCGACGGCACACGGTTGATCGAAATGACCGTCGAAGTGCTGGACCTTAATCATTTTGAACGTGTTCGCAGAGCGCTCAGAAAAGTACAGGGCGTGATTGAAGTCGAACGCGCCGCCCCTCAAATCTGATCATTCATTCTCGCTATCAATCTTGAGTTGCAAAAATTCGTCTGCTCGCGCGGGCGTGTCCTCACTGCAAGCGAAATCTCGCCTTGCTCAGGAGCAATTCCCGGACGCAATCGTTTTGCGCGATTGCGCTCCCAATCTCATGAAGGAGAGTTACCCAAATGCCCAAGTCGGCCAATTGCAATCGTCTGACAGTGAAGTTCTCTTTTTTCCTGGCAGCCGTTCTTGTTGCCTTAAGTGTCAGCATTGCGCTGCCGCTGTTTTCCGCTGCCGGACAAAATCAAGCAGACAACAAGGCCAGAATCAAAGATCGGCTGGAAACCATGCGCTCGAAAAAAGGAAGCCGGTTTCGCAACTCTGAACGACATCCCAAACGCCAGACCCAACCGGAAATTCCCTGGACGCAAACCGAGACCAATTCCCTTCTGACCGGTTTGCCGAGCGCGCTTTCCTTTTTTGACTCCAATGAAAGCGCGTGGCCGACTTTTCGATTGCAGGGCAAACGCGAAGACGAGGGCTTTGACAAACCCCGCGAAGCCCAGAGTTATTTCTGGCAAAAACGCACGCCGAAGGGCGAGAAAATTGTTTCCATTGAAAATTATCTCGAAGCTCAGGAACAGATGCGTTCATTGCCGCAATTTTCGACAACGCTCAATCGTTTTCTGACGGCGGAAGAATCGGCGGCTTTGCGCGCAAACGCTGAAAATGTTCCGTCCGCTGGTTGGACTGAACTCGGCCCCGGCAACATCGGCGGACGCACCCGCGCAATGCTCATCAATCCTCAAGACCCGAACATCATGTATGCCGCAGGCGTCACTGGCGGAGTCTGGAAAACCACCAATGCCGGGCAAAGCTGGACGCCTGTTTCTGATTTGATAGGCGTTCTGACAGTCAGCTCAATGGTCATGGATCCAACCAATCCCAATGTCATTTATGTCGGCACGGGCGAAGGCGTGTACGGGTACGAATATGACGGCGATTTGAGCAACGGCGATTTTCGCGGAGCGGGGATTTTCAAAACTACTGATGGCGGCGGCAGTTGGACCAGATTGCCCGGAACGACCTCCTTCGACTTTTATTTCGTCAATGACATTGTCGTCAGCCACAATAACTCGAACCGAATTTACGCCGCCACGCAAACAGGCGTCATGCGAACCCTGGACGGCGGCACAACCTGGACCAAAGTTCATGATCCGATTGGCCCGCGCGGAGTGACGGTCAATTCCGGTTGCCTGGACCTGGCCATTCGCACCGACATGCCGACCGACGTTGTATTTGCGGCTTGCGGCAACTTTGAACAGGCAGTGGTCTATCGCAACACCGATGCAGGCAATAACGTCGCCACCTGGGACATCGCCCTGCGGGAAATCGGCATGGGACGCACTGCGCTGGCCATAGCTCCGTCGAATCAGGACATTATTTATGCAGTGTCTTCCAGCATTCAGAGAAACGAATTTCAACACTCACTGTTTGCCGCGTTTCGTTCGACTAATGGCGGAACCAACGGTTCCTGGACGGCTCAGGTTCGCAATACCGACGCCAACAAATTGAACCGCGCAATTCTGGCGGCTTCAGTGGGAGCGGTCGCCTCAGATTGCGGATTCGATCTGGAAGATTCCGTATTCGCTCAAGGCTGGTTCGATCTGACGATTGCGGTTGACCCGGTTGATCCAAACCGTGTCTGGGTGGGCGGGATCGAACTGGCTCGTTCAGATGACGGCGGCGTCAATTGGGGCGTTGCCGGGCAGAGTTATGTCAACGCCAACTTCAATCTGGGGCCGATTCACCCCGACCAGCACGTCATTGTCTTTCATCCGAATTACAACGGCGGTTCCAATCAAATAATTTATGTCGCCAACGACGGCGGATTGTATCGCAGCGACAATGCTCGTGCAGGCACGGCAACAACGCCGACCAGCGCCTGCAACCCGAACTCCATCGCCGTCAAATGGACGCCGATCAACAACAATTACGGCGTGACACAGTTTTACTCAGGAGCAATTTCCGCCGACGGCAAAACTTATATCGGCGGAACTCAGGACAATGGAACCGTGCTGGGAACCGATGCCACCGGCATCAATGGATGGAAATTGGTCAATGGCGGAGACGGCGGACACGCCGCCGTAGATCAAACCAACGCCAACATTTTGTTCGGCACATTTCCGGGCATCAATTTTCGTAAAAGCACTGATGGTGGAATCAGCTTTGGCGATGCCACTTTCGGCATCAACGACGGCGGCGAGTATTTCGTTACGCCGATGGTGATGGACCCCAGCGATTCTCAACGAATCTGGACGGGCGGATTTTACATCTGGCGCACCAGCAACAGCGCAGCGCTTTGGTCACGGGCCAGCGGCCTGACCGCCGGATCGGAATCGGTCAGCGCCATTGCCATCGCTCCCACCGATTCCAACCGAGTGCTGATTGGAATGGGCGACGGCCTGGTGCTTCGCAGCGACACTGCACTAACATCAACTGGCGTCACAAGCTGGCCATTTTCCACTCCGCGAAACGGTTGGGTTTCTTCCCTCGCGTTCGACCCCATGAATAAAGACATAGCCTATGCCACGTATTCCACCTTTGGCGGCGCTCACGTGTACCGAACCATTGATGGCGGACAAAGCTGGTCAATCGCCGACGGCAGTCAAGGCGCAGGCGCAAACAGAATCCCCAACATCCCGGTTCACAGCATAGCGATTGATCCGTCCAACACTTCCCGGCTTTATGTCGGAACCGATTTTGGAGTGTTCATCAGCAACGACGGGGGAGCCAACTGGGCGGTAGAAACCACAGGATTCGCCAATGTCATTACCGAACATCTGCAAATGCATGTCGGCGACGGCGTCACCTCTTTATATGCCTTCACGCACGGGCGCGGCGCGTGGCGAACAATGGTCAACAACAGCGGTTGCAGTTATTCCCTGACGCCTTCGACGCGAGAAATCACCTCGTCGGCAACCGGCGGAACTGTCAACGTCAAAGCTTCGCCGGGCGGTTGCAACTGGACTGCGACATCCAATGTTTCGTGGTTGCAAGTGACTGGCAGCGGCAGCGCCGATGGTTCCGTGAACTTTCAGGCGGACGAAAACACTTCGTTCACTTCGCGTACAGGCACGGCGACCATTGCGGGAAAAACCTTTGTCGTCATTCAACCCGGACGCGCCGACACCGATCCTCCAATGGTTGAGGTCACAGAACCTTCGGTGTCGCCTGGAACTCCCAATACAAGCGGACTGGTCAATCTGGCGGGAAGAGCGACAGACAACAATGCGGTTTCGTCCGTGGTCTGGCAATCGGATCGCGGCGCAACCGGTTCTGCCGTGTATACGCCTTCAACCGGCATTTGGACCGCAACCGGAGTTCCACTGTCGTCAGGCAACAATGTTTTCACCATCACCGCGCGCGACACAGCCAACAACATCGGGCGAGCGATTTTCACCATCAACTCAACGCCCGATGCCGTTTTGGTCACGGTTGCCGGAACCGGAATTCTGGGCGCGACTCCGGATGGCGGACAAGCCGCGGCGTCCAATATCTCTCGCCCCTGGCAAATCGCACTGGATGGCGCAGGCAATCTGTATTTCACAGACACGAACAACAACACCGTTCGCAAAGTCGCGCCGAATGGAATCATCACGACGATTGCCGGAATCGCCGGGTCGTCAGGTTTTTCAGGCGACGGCGAACTGGCGACTTCTGCGCGTTTGAATCAACCTGCCGGAGTCGCCGTTGACGGTTCGGGCAATGTTTATATCTCAGACACGCAAAACAGCCGCGTTCGCAAAGTCAACGCAGCCGACGGAAAAATCAGCACAATCGCCGGCAACGGCCAACCCGGTTACAGCGGCGATGGCGGCCCGGCAACGGCGGCAGCGCTGAATTTCCCTTACGGATTGGCAGTGGATAAAGACGGAAACATTTTTGTCGCGGATTTCAGCAATCATCGAATTCGCAAAATCACAACTTCCACCGGCATCATCACGACGGTTGCTGGAACCGGCTCAGCCAGCTTCAATGGGGACGACCGGGCTGCGACCGAAGCTTCCGTCAACGCGCCGATCAACGTCACCTTTGACCCCAATGGCAATCTGGTCATCGCCGACAGCAACAATCACCGCATTCGCAGAGTCAATTCGACAGACGGCAGAATCAGCACAATCGCCGGAACCGGTTCACAAGGCTTCGCAGGCGATGGCGGCGCAGCCACCGAGGCTCGCATGAGCATTCCGGCAGGTGTGGCATTCGATTCGGCAGGCAATTTGTATTTTGCCGATCGTGGCAACAGCCGCGTTCGCAAAGTGAGCGTGGGGACGAACATCATCACGACCATCGCCGGAATCGGCTTGCTCGGCTTCAACGGCGACGGATTGGCGGCGCTGGCTTCGCGGTTGGCGACGCCCAATTCGATTGCCGTTGATGCAGTCGGCAATGTGTACATCGGCGACCGCGAAAATTTCCGAGTGCGACGAATCATCTTCGCTTCGTCATCAGACACTACTGCTCCGACGATTGCCGTGACTTCGCCGACCACCTCGACGACTTTCACGACGAACGCTTCTCCGCTGACGGTCAGCGGAACGGCAGCCGACAACGTCGGCGTCTTTCTGGTTCGTTGGAGCAATGACCGTGGCGGCAGCGGCACGGCTGGCGGAACTACAACCTGGATGGCGACAGGAATTCCACTGCAAAACGGCGTGAATAATTTGACCTTGACCGCTCTGGATGTGCGCGGAAATTCCTCCAGCGCACAATTGGCGGTTACGTTCAATCCTCAACAAATCATCGGCACATTGGCAGGCAACGGCTTGACCGGCAACACCGGAGACGGTGGAGCCGCCATTGGCGCTCGACTGTTTTTCCCGACCGGTGTTGCCGCGGATGCGACCGGCAATCTGTATGTTGCGGATTCAGCCAACAATCGTGTTCGCAAAATAACTCCAGCGGGCGTGATCCTGCCGTTTGCCGGAAACGGAATGCTCGGTTCCAGCGGCGATGGCGGGCCGGCAACTGAAGCCACCTTCAATCAACCCCAAAGCGTAGCCGTAGACTCAACCGGAAACGTTTACATTTCCGACACCGGAAATCATCGCGTTCGCAAGGTCGCGCCTTCGGGAATTATCACAACTGTTGCCGGAACTGGCACGGACGGATTCTCAGGCGACGGCGGTCCCGCGACGCAAGCAAGCCTGAATCTGCCGTTTCAGGTGGCGGTTGATTCTGCCGGGAACATCTATATCGCCGACGCCTCAAATCGCAGAGTCCGCAAGGTCACCGTCAACACCGGCGTGATTACGACCGTCGCGGGTGATGGGCGCGTCGGAACAGGTGGCGACGGCGGCGCAGCAACTCAGGCGCAATTCCTGCTGCCTTATGGCGTGACGGTTGACCGCAGTGGAGTGATCTTTATTTTGGACGCTTTTGACGGCAAAGTTCGTCGCGTGGCAACCAACGGCATCATTACCAATTATGCCGGAACAGGCAATTTCGGTTACCGCGGCGACGGAGGCCCGGCCACAGGAGCCGACATTGATCCTCAATCCTTCATCACCACCGATGCCGACGGCAATCTTTACATTGCCGATCTGTTCAACCATGTCATTCGCAAGGTCACGGCAACGACCGGCATCATCACTACCGTAGTCGGAACCGGCGTTGGCGGTTACAGCGGCGACGGCGCAGCCCCCGCAAACGCCCAATTGTCTTTCCCAAACGACGTTGCGTTCGATTCCGCAGGCAATATGTATATCGCTGATCTGAACAATCAGCGGGTACGCAAAATCGTCAACGCTGGAACGCTGAAATCCGTAGCCAGCGTTTCCGCCGCCAGTTTCCTGGGCGAAGCGCTGACCAGCGATATGATCGCCGCTGCGTTCGGACAAAATCTGGCAACCAGCGTTCAAATCGGAACGACGGTTCCCTTGCCCACAACGCTCGACAGCACGTCAGTACGTGTTCGTGATGCGTTGGGAATTGAACGCCTGGCTCCGCTCTTTTTCGTGGCGCCGACTCAGGTCAATTTCCTGGTTCCATCAGGAACATCGAACGGAGCCGCCACGATCACCATCGTCAGCGGCGACGGAACGACCTCAACTGGAATCGCTCAAATCGCCAGCGTCGCTCCGGGATTGTTTTCAGCCAATTCCGATGGACAGGGAGTCGCGGCAGCCGTTGCGCTTCGTGTTCGCGCTGATGGGCAGCAGATATTCGAACCGGTTTCACGCTTCGATCCAGCCAGCAACCGATCTGTCGCTGTGCCCATTGACTTGGGGCCGGACACCGATCAGGTATTTTTGATCGCATACCTGACCGGCGGACGGTATCGCAGCTCGCTCGCGGCAGCATCGGCCAGCGTAGGCGGGGCAAGTGCTGAATTGTTGTATTTAGGCCCGCAGTTCGATTTCGTAGGCCTCGATCAAGCCAACATTCAATTAAGCCGCGCGTTGACGGGCAGAGGAAATGTGGATGTCAGGCTGACAGTAGACGGAAAACCCTCCAATACTGTGCTCGTCAACATCAAATAATTGTTGAAATGGCCGAAAGCATTGCTTCGCTACCGCAAAACAATGCTTTCGGCCATCTCTTCCAGCCGTGAGGCAGGACGGCTTGCAATCAACAAGTCAAACAGTACAATACCCGCTCGGTTGCACACCCAACCGAGCAGCACTACTCACTGAATTTCATTTTTCACCCGATTTTCGAGGAAGGAGACAGCGATAATGGCAGTTTACGTGATTTGCGAACCGTGTATTGGCACGAAAGATACCGCTTGCGTAGAGGTTTGTCCGGTGGACTGCATCCACCCGCGCAAGGATGAGGCTGACTTTGAAGGAGCGACACAACTTTACATTCATCCGGACGAATGCATTGATTGTGGAGCTTGCCAACCCGCCTGTCCCGTGGAAGCGATCTTCCGCGACGAAGACGTGCCTGAACAGTGGCAAAATTACATAGAAATCAACGCCAAACATTACCAATAGTCAGCATTCGCCCACACGACTCACAACCAAGCCGCAGACTTTCCGCATAATAAAGTCTGCGGCTTTCTTTTTCCGTTTCCCCAGACTCATAACACTCAACATCTCTGTGTTATCCGGTACTCCCTACGGGATTTTTGAAGTTATTGCTGCGTTGTAAGTTAGCAGGTCT
>ERZ1066125.168-NODE-168-length-39033-cov-41.302889_pt1 | contig 39033 bp, 24 predicted proteins | sample MGYA00382772_ERZ1066125 | MGnify/ENA primary metagenome ERZ1066125 (study PRJEB33369, sample SAMEA5778355) | biofilm metagenome | biome: Industrial cooling water; feature: Water cooling tower basin; material: Biofilm | place: United Arab Emirates | collected... | reverse complement strand
GCGGTGCAGTCGACAGCGTGACGCTGCGCTGCAGGAACTTGGTTTTCCATCCGCCCGCACAACCGACGCCTGAAGAGGCGTATCCATACGCCGATTGACTGCTGCCGGCGCCCAGCGTTGCGTTGTCGGCATCGGCAACAAAGTCGCCGCTCCAGCCTGTCTGGTCGTACACATCGCCGTTACCGTCAAGATTCGAGAAGCTCTCGTCCACCGCGAGCGTGGCCTGATTAACGGTGATGCTGGTGTCGTTGTCGGTGCTTTGATTGCCACGCGCGTCGCGCGCCGTGGCGCCAATCGCGTGCGCGCCGTTCGCCACCGCCGTGGAATTCCATGCCAGGGTCCACGGACCGGCGCCGCCGCTTTGATTGCCGAATCCCACCGATACGCCATCGACGAAGAACTCGACGCTGGTCACGCCGGTGTCGTCGCTCGCTGTGGCGGCCAATACGATCGCGCCGGACACTGTGGCGCCATTGCTCGGAAATGTGAGGTTCACTTGCGGCGGCTGGGTGTCTTCGATGCCGCCGCTCACGGTCACCTGCACTTCGCTCGATGTCGCCGAGTTGCCGGCCGCATCGAAGGCCCGCGCCCGCAGTGCGCGCACACCGTTGCTGGCGCTGGCGGTATCCCACGCAAAGGCATACGGCGCACTGGCGTCGCTGCCGAGTAAGGCGCCGTCGATCAGGAACTCGACGCGCGTCACACCGACGTTGTCGGCCGCCGCTGCGGCGATGTCAACGATGCCGCTGACGCCCATGCCGCTCAACGGCGCCGTGATCGCCACGGTTGGCGGCACGCTATCTGCATTGTCGAGCCCGAAGAAGCGCGCGATGTATGCGCTCGAACAGATGTTGGCGTCGAGAATGTAGGCACCCGCGGTGCCGCATTGTTGCGGGCCGCTGCCCGGATCGACCGGCGTTCCATGCCCCATGCCGGTGATCGAGTAACTCTCCACGACTGCAAGACCTGTGGCGTTGCGGAATACCTTGTGCGGATAGCCGGCGATGGTGTCTTCGACATCGGCAACTTGATCGATGCCATGGACGTTGGTCCACTGATCGATGATCTCTTGCGCATTGCCCGGCTTTACCGTCGGATCGCTGCTGCCGTGCCAGATACTGACGATCGGCCATGGTCCCGTGTGGGATGTTGCGGCCCGAACCTTGTTGCCCCACTGGCTCGGCGACAGATTGACGCCGGGGTCCATGCAATCGAATGCTGCAGCGGACCCACGGCCACAGTCGAATGCCACGCCTGCGATGATCGCGCCGCCAGCAAAAACGTCCGGATAGGTAGCTAACATCACGGATGCCATCGCGCCGCCCGCCGACAGCCCGGTAACATAAACACGGGCGTTGTCGATGCTGTGATCGACCTTCATCTTGTCGACCATTTGTTTGATCGACAGCGCTTCTCCGCTGCCGCGTGCGATATCGCCGGTCTCGAACCAGTTAAAGCACCGCGCGGAGTTATTCGAGAACGACTGCTCGGGGAGAACCAGCGCAAACTTGTAACGATCCGCAAGTTGCACCCACCCGGTTTCGCCATCATAGGCGCTGGCCGACTGCACGCATCCGTGCAGTGCCACCACCAGCGGCGCATTCGCCCCCATCCCGCTCGGCACATACTTGTACATGGCCAATGCGCCCGGGTTGCTGCCGAAGCCAGTCACCTGCGTCGATTGCGCGACAGCGCCCGACGCAAAACAGAGCAATGCTGCTGCACAGATGGCTTTCATGTCTCCTCCCAAGACCTTCAAGCATCCTGGGATTGGAGCACTCTATGGCGCCGTGGCGACATTGTACGAATGGCCATCGCCGCTAACCGTCCACTGATCCGCGAAGGTGTCGATACCGATTGCAAAGATCGGCGGTTCGCACACCGCCCCCCATGGACGTGGGATTCGCTGCATCGCCTGGCTAGAAACACTGCACGCTGTTCATTCGGAGTGTTCTGTCCATGCGATTCACGTTTCGATGGCCGACGATGTGTGCGGCACTGCTTCTATCGCTACTCGTCGGCGACGTGCAGGCCACGGTTCCCGCGCCAATCCAGGTGCTCAGTCCGGCTCAGCCAGGCGCGCCGACACCAATTCGCTTCTTTTCGCAGAACATGTCTGTGAGTGGTGATTTTGCCGCCATCGGTGCGCCCCACAACACGGGCGGAGGCAGTGGCGTTGCCGGCACGGCATACGTGTTCCGGCGCACGGGCAGTAACTGGAATTTCGGACAGGCATTGCAGGCGCCGAGCCCTGCCCTGGGTGATGGCTATGGCTACAGTGTTACCGTGGTGGCCAACACGCTGCTGGTCGGCGCGCCCTTCGGCAACGACGGTCGTGGTGCTCTACATATCTACAACAACACCGGCAGCAGCTTCCAACTATTGCAGAGCATTGCTGCGCCGATCGACGTCCCCGTCAGTGGCTGGTTCGGACTGCGCAGTGACGTTGATGCCGGCTGGCTGGCTATCGGTGCTCCTGAACTGTCCGGCGCGGGCGCGGTCTACATGTATCGCTTCGATAACCTGTCCGAGAACTGGGTGTTCCACAGCAAACTGGTCTCCAATCTTGTTCCCGGTGCCAGACGTTTCGGCTTTGCGCTCGGACTTCGCGGCAATCAACTGATCGTGGGTTCGCCCCTTGACGAGGATCCAAGCAACGCCACCGGCAACGCCTATGCCTTTTCGCGCGTCGGCGACGGCAGTACGGCGGTGTGGACGCTGAACCAACGCTTCCGCATGACCGCAGCTCAGGGCACAAATGCGCCGCTCCTGTTCGGCCTCTCCTTGTCGCTGGACAGCACCGGAACGCGGCTGGCGGTTGGCGCGCCGCAGGCTGGCGCACTCGTCGGCAGCAGCGTCGTTGGCGCGGTGTTCGTGTTCGAGCGCAGTGGCAACATCTGGACCCAGAGCGCGCGGGTGGATTCACCACTGGGCGTGAGTGGCAGCTTCGGCACCAGCGTTCACCTGCAGGGCGATCTGCTACTGGGTGGCGACCCGCAAGGCAGCTCGACCTCGTCTGTCCAAGGTGCAGCAGCGCTGTTTCGCCGCCAGGGCAACGGCGCCTGGACGCCGGTGGAGTCCTGGTATCGCAGCACTGGACCGGGTAGCAATTACGGTATCAGCGCAGCGATCGCGGGCGCCCAGGTTTTGGTGGGCGACAGCACCGCGGATGAACCCGGCGCCACGGACCGCGGCTTGGTGTTCGTGCAACAGCGCGACGCGTTGTTCAGGGATGGCTTCGAGTAACCCGCGCAGCGCTGGCGCCGCGGCACTCGCAACGACGTAATAGTCGCCTCGAATGCCGAGCGCTACTGGGACTCGATGTCGCCGTCGAATCCCAGTTGGCGCCGGAGGTTCGGGCTCGCTGATCTGTGCCCTCCACCGCCGCAACACCAGAGTCATTCGGCACCTCTCAGCGCTTTTCCATTACCAAGTCAAATTCGGCACCGACACTCTCACCGCGATCGGTCGCGCCGAGCCCGCGAAGAGCGATTTGTTCCAAGCGCTAGGCGCCAAATCACCGCCTCAAACACCGCCTCAAACACCGCCCTAGTGCCAATTTCGAAAGCGCCGGTCCATACGATCAATGGCTTACGGTGTTAGGTGTCGAACTTGGGTTTTCCCGCCGCAGCTTGAATGGAACGCCGAGTTTCATTCGGCGCTTTTCGCTTCGGCTCACGGACCCATGCAGGCCGAGCGCAGCTCGGCGTTCCGTTCAGGCTGCGAGGCTCTGCACGTCGAACGCCATGCAACGCGTTGAACTCGGCAACCCCAGCGACGCGCCAGCCACTTTCAGCCAGCTCAATCAACCGCGTCCTTAAGCGCTTGCTGCCATCTCGGGTCCAAACCCTCGGTGTTTGCGACGATGTTCAGGCCGAATTGGTATGCCTCCTGAGCTTTGGTCCGATCACTGAGTTCGAGCGCTGCGCGGACTTCTTGCACCAGTAGTGGCAGCATTGCATGGTGACCGGCGGGAAATATTTTTCGAATTTTCTCCAGGGCCTCTCTGGATACCTGGAGCGATTTTTCCGGCTCGCCTAGATCATTGTATGCGGACGCCAAATAAGCGGCGCTGGTGGCAATATCCGACCATTTCGCCGCAGCATTGGCTTTTTGTTCCAGAATTCGATTTCGCAAATCGTCGATTGTTCGCTTTCCGAGCAAATATCCACAATAATCTAGTAGTACTTGAACACGCAGACGGATTGCCTTATCGCGCGGATCATCATCCTTCAGGATGTCCATGGCTTTTTGCAGCGTGTCATAAGCTTCTTGGTAAAGCCGACGAAAAACCAAGACCCTCGCTACACGTTCAAGATTTCCCGCCAACATGTCGGGGCGGCCTTTGATTTTTTCCAAAACATCAGCGGCGTATGACGATCGGGCCACTGCGCTCTGCAATTCGCCCGAGAAATATTCGGCTTCTGCCAGATAACTGGAATAAATGAGATGTGGTGGTGTGCCCTCACCAAATCTCGACTTGGACATTTCGACCACGTCCCTCAAATTATTAAGGGGCTCCGCAATTTTTCCACTCGATAACAACATCGTTCCCAGATTTCCGCGTCCGAAAATCGCGGACGTACTGCTGCTACCGAGAACGCGCTCGTTTGTTGCAATGGAGACCTTCATCAACTCGATCGCTTCTTCATAACGATCAAGCCCCGCGAGGTCTTGTGCCAGAAACGATTGCGCCTTGGCGACCTCCCGATGGTCCTTTCCTAATGCCCGGATCCGGGCAGAAAGCACGAATTGCGACGTTGCCAGCGCTTCGTTGAGCAGTCCCTCGTCGGTTTGCCGTGATCCCAAGACTTCCATGGCCGCCAAGGTATCGGGATGGTCGCTGCCAACAGCTGCCTTCAGTCTTTGCACCAGATTTGCGACATCTTCGAGACTGCTTCCACGGATCTCCGCAATCTCCATTTCATATTCGACGCGCAACGTGTACGGGTGATCGGGCCCGAAGGTTTTCGTTGCAATATCCAGGGCTTCGTTGAGTAGTTTTCGCCTGCTTGGATAGTCACCCTTCATGCTGTACAGATGCGCGCGCTTGACCAGCGCCTTTATGGCGTCGCTGGTATTAAGGTTGTTGCTGGCGCGCATCGCCGCAATCGTGTCATCCAGTTGCTGGATGGCGTCGTCGGTTTTGTCCAGGCCAAGAAGGATCGCAGCCTTCTTCGCTTTCGCATCCAGCGTATGCGAATCGTTGGCGCCATACTGCTTCTGGTGCCATTGGATGGCCTGCTCCTGCGGGATCAGCGCGCGTTCGTACAGGCCCAGTGTTACGAGGGTATCTGCGCTCGACTGACGCAGCATGGCCTGCAGCTCTGGATGTGCGGCATACCGCTCGTCGATCAGGCGCAGACCCGGTTCCAGCAGATACTGGTCCAATTGGCGAGTGGTTATTCCGGTAAAGTCCACGCCGTCAATCAATCGTGAAAACTGCTGGATTTGTTCGTCCGCACCGGCCGGATCGCTTTTTAGGACCGCGTTTTGCACCGATTCGATCAAGTCGCGGCGAAATCCCTGTCCCATGCCCTCCGGGCTGATGGACTTGATCTGGTCGGTTTGAAAAGTCGCCGCTTGCTGCGCCTGCATGGACGCGTACTGGGCGCGGCTGTAACCAATGACCGCAGTGGCCGTTGTGCACATCAGCACCAGACTGGCGGTTGCGACCAGCGCTGCGTTAAGCCGATTCCTCCGAATCATCTTGCGGAATCGATACCATGTGCTGGTCGGTCTGGCTTCGACGGGCCGGTCGTCCAGCCAGCGTTGCAGATCCAGTTTTAGATCTTGCACGGTGGCATAGCGATCATCCGGATCTTGGGCAATGCACTTGCCGACGATCCAATCGAGATCGCTACAAAGCTGCATGGACAGGCCCTGCTCAGACATGGCGCGGAAGTTCGCGATCCGCTGGCGTTGTTCGGTTGTCAGGCCGGCGAAGCGGTTGCCCATGGGCGGCGTTTTGGTGTCGCGAAGTCGCCGCGCCAGCTCGGCCGCCGTGTCGGCTTCCAGATCCTGGCTCGAGCGTGGCGGAACGCCGGTCAGCAATTCATAAAGCACGACCCCGAGCGAAAAAAGATCGGCACGAGTATCGATGTCGCGGGTGGGATCGGTGACCTGTTCCGGGCAGCTGTAGACGGGCGTACCGACAAAGCCTCCGATGCGGGTATGGATGCTGGCACCGGGGCCGCCCGCGAGGGATTTGGCGACACCGAAATCGATCAGCTTGACGAGCGGGGCGAGATCGGACTTATGCCTGACGAGAATGTTGCCGGGTTTTAGATCGCGATGGATCAGGCCTTTTTGATGTGCGTGCAGCACTCCGTCGCAGACTTGAAGAAACAGGCGAATGCGCGCACGCAGATCGAGTTTGGCTTCGTCGCAATGGCTGACGATGTCTTTGCCCGGCACGAACTCCATAACAAAGTACGGATAGCCATCTGCCGTGCTGCCGGCATCGAAGATGGCGGAAATATTCGGGTGGCTCATCATGGCCAGCGCCTGGCGCTCAGCCTCGAAGCGGGCTAGAACCTGTGTCGAATCGAGTCCGGCGCGAATCAGCTTCAGAGCGACGCGACGCTGGACCGGTTCGTTCTGTTCGGCGAGGTAAACCACGCCCATGCCGCCCTGGGCCAGCTCGCTGATGATCCGGTAGCGATCGATCCACCCGTGAGCATGCCGCGAGGCCGTCGCTGGTGGCCTTGCATCGGGCGTGTTCGGCGGCGGCGAGGCGTCGATAGGCGCAGGCTGCGCCAGTAGCACTGGCGTAGATGGCGCCGGTGTTTCAGCCGCCTCCGTCGGCTGCGGCGGCGCGGGGCTGGGATGCGTCCAATCGCGCAACTGTGCTGCGACCTCGGTGGCGCGGGGTCGAGCGACTGGCGCGGTCGCACAGCAGCGCTGCACCAGCGCCGCGATCTCCATCGGGATGTTGTCGACATCCAATGTCGGCGGATGGAAGTCTCCGCGCATCGTCTGCGCGATCAACACGCCGAGCGCGTACACATCGCTGGCCGCGCTGGCCGGCGCCCCCGCCGCGCATTCCGGAGCGGTATACGCCGTCGCGGACCCATGCAAAGCGGTTCTCAAACTGAGGCCTTCGGCATCGATCTGGAATTCCGCCAGTCGCTGTCGATCTTCCAACGCTGCCAGGCCGAACTCACCCAACAGGGCCACGCGCTCACCATCGCGGCGGTCCACCAGCACACTGTCCGGCCCCAGGTCTCGATGCACCACGCCGGCGGCATGCACGGCGGCCAGCGCTTCCGCAGCCTGCCGCAGCAGGCGCAAACGCTCGGACAGCTCCGGTACGGCTTCGCCCAGCATGACGCCACGCAGATTACCGCCGGCCGGCGCAGGCAGCTCCAGGTAGTACGGCGGTTCCTCCAGTTGCCAGTCGAGAATCATCGACACGTTCTCGGCGCTGGCCAGTGCTTCGCGCATATAGCGCATCAGCACGCTCTCGCGCCGCAGCTTACGCAACTGCTGTTCGTTGCGGCAAAAGCGGAAGATTCTCCGACTGCGGCCATCTTCCGCCAGCCAGCTCTCGTCCGCGTCGGTACGCTCCAGCAATTGCACTAGACGCCAGTCCGGCCGGCCATCGATAACGCCCCCGGCCGAGAACGCGACGCCGCCATCCCGCGAAATCAGGCGGACACCGGCCCGCAATTGGTAGCCACGGCGCGGAATGGTCAGGATCAGCGCATTCTCGCGATCGGTGTCCTGCAGTGCGTGACGCAGCGCGGAAATGGCGTCCGTCAAGCCCTGCTCCCCGCCGATCGGATTGGTCGGCCAGAGCTGATCGATAAACACGCGGCGAGCGACCTGCTCGCCGCCCGCCTCGGCGAGGATGGCCAAGACCTCCAACTCTTTGCGCCGCAAGTGCTTCCGCGTCTCGTGGTAGCTGAGCGTGCCGGAGATCGGATCGATGCGGCGCCCGGCGAGCAGGTAGGGCTGGTCGAGGTATCGAGCGGCGCGCATGGCAGGACTCGGATGTCTGACTAGGGCGGACTATACGAAACTGGTGGGGACTTTGTATTTACGCATACGGTAGTCGCCTCGGGCCGGCACGTAGCGCCAATCGTACAGCGCTAAAGACCTGAAATGGCGGGGTTTTCTGACGCGTTCTCCGGAATCCTATCCTGCGATTCCTACACTTCCCTAGAGTTTCCTATGCGCGCTCGGAAAGCTACGAGACATGCCTGCTGATACATGCAAAGTGCAGGAACTTATCGGATTTCCTCCGATTAAATAGGATCATCAAGGATTTAACCAGGGACGGCTTGACGGATTCTCGCTCGGGTTGGAATCTGAGGCTGCGCCAAACGAAAGCGCAATCGACATGACAGACTTAAAGGCGCATCGCCGCTACTGACTGCCAAGTCTCCAACCACTACGTCCTATCAGGAACCGTCATGAACACCAAAACGATCCAATCAAAAATCCATCGAGCCCTTTCGTTGGCGTTGCTGCCAACTGCACTGGCATTCATGTCAGCCGCAAGCGCACAAGACATTGAGTCAATCACGAAAAATTATGCAGAAAGCATGTATCAGAAGTTTTCGGAGATTAGAAAAGGCGAAATCCGGTTCGAAACCAAGGTCGTTCAAGCTGGAAACCTGAAGGACGTTGCAGATTATCCACTGTACTCCATGATTCTACGTCCAGACTTTCAAATCCGCCTTGAATCTAAAGGCACTGACCAGGAATTAAAATTTTCCACGCCAAACAGCAGCGAGCTAAATACTGTAATGGCGGACACGATTCGCACGATCACGCCAGATCTGACAAAGACAGGCGGCCAATACAGGCTCGTCGAGGTCACCAGTCATCTGGGAAGCGATGTAACTCGTCATATGACACTTGAACTTTGCAGCAACGTCGACAACTTTTGTTTTCTGGTCGATCCGACCATGGCGTACCTGGAGACTGCCGTCTACGCGTTCAATGAATCGACAACCACGGCAAACGAAGTAATGCTCGACTCGGCCGCGAATTCAACCGAGGCAGAAGAGAACATTGGCGGATACACCAAGGCCGCTACCTGCTCACGCGGAGGAGGTCCGAATGTATCTTTGCAGGACTTGCCATTCGAGCGCGGCGACCAATTCACTGGCGGCGTCAGGGGCACAGCAGAGGGATTTTCGGCAAACTGGTCTTGCTCCACCCAAAACAACACCTGTTACGTCAACGTTGGCGCCTCGGTGCCCATCTCAAATTACACTAAATTCGGAAACCCTTTGCTCAACACGTGGAAGGCCAAGTGCGACAAACTTGATCTGAAACAGGCCAATTGGAGAGTTGGACCGACCCATTATTCAAGGATCGTCGCGATTACAGGTTGCGGCGTGAAACGGTCGGGTTCGCTGACATTCGATTATAATTACAACGGATCCGGCGCCAGTCTCGATTACAAGCTCGATTTCAATGGGGACAATACGTATTATCGAGGTGGCATGTATCAGCGCTATTGCACTAAGTAGATCTCGTTACTTGCGACTTGGCCTAATTCCACCCAAGAGTACGGAAATCAGCCGCCGAAAGGCGGCTGTTTTCCAACGGATCAGCCTTTCGGATATTAAATAACCGAGACTGAACCTTACACGAACCAGCATCGTTCAAGAACTTTGGGGAAAACCATGAAATTTGTCATTATGAATGGTATTCACGCACAGCGAGCATTATTGTCTGCGCTTGCATTGTCTTTGGGGTTTATTCCTTTTTCAGCAAACGCAGGCTTCAATGGTCAGTGCGTTCGATCCGACGCATGCTAGTTGATTGGGGAATCCAAATGAATGCGCAACTGAAACACGCCTTATTGAAAACGTGCGCAATCGTCAGCAGTGAGCACCGGACTAGCGTTTGCTGACACTTCCAGTGTACGAAAACATCATCCGTTGTTTGTAACCAGCAAGCAAACCAGAACGACTGAATTGTGCTGAAAAACCTATGGAGCAAAAAATGAACACCAAAACTAGTAAGAAGAACCAAAAGCCGGTTGCCATAATACTGGTAGTACTCATTTCTCTTGGTTCTACGCTCGTCGAGGCGAAAGAAAAAACCGGCTATGCTGAGGCTTTATATAGAGATTTCGCAGATTTTTCGGAAAGTGACATCACCTTCGACATCAATTATTCGGAGAAAAAGCCTTTATCGGAACTCGCAGGCGCAAAGATTGGAACGCTATTGCCCGTGCCAAATTTTAAGATTGAATTTGAAGAAGGACCAATTTCACTACGAGGAACAAGATTTGTCGAGATCCAAGGCGGCGCGGACGTCTCTGAAGATTACGAAATCCGACTTTCCCAGTTTGAAGAGATCGGGTATCCCGTTTACAACGGGACGTATCGCCTGCTCGGAATAAAGACCACGATTGAAAAAGAATCGCGCAATCATGATGCAATTGAGTTGTGTTGGGAATCTCAGCACCATTGTGTCGTCGTTGACAGCGCCGCTGATTACATTAATTCGACCATAAACGAAAAGCGCAAATTGCGTGCTGAAGGCTGGTCGGAGAAAATAACTTACGATCGACCAGAAGGTGCCGCAAAGGCTTCTGTTTGCACCATTCAAGGCCACGGCAGTAATCGTTCAATTACTCATGCTAAGCCCTCGTATCCGGTAAGGAAAGAAACCACATTGGGCGTCTTGCTTTACAAGGGATCCATTGGTGCTACAACTGCGCAGGTGGCGTGCTCTACGAATTTTTTTGGCGGATGCACCGCTTCTGCTACATCTCAGGCTGACGGTTCTACCGGTTCTGCCTACCATGGTTATGGCGTTACATGTCCCAACCCTAAGACTCACAGGGCAACCGATGGCGGGACTGGGGACGTTGCCTATGCAACTGGCTGCGCGTGGGGAACTCGCACAATTGCATATGCTCTCGGATTTAAACTCTCCGGCTCTGGTGTCAACGCAAACATCGTTCTAGATCCGAACCAAGGTGTGCGAGTGGCGACCAATGCTGTCAATGCCAAACACACCTGTCTTGTAACCTCGACAAACTAGCAGGCTGTTGAAAAACAGCCTGCTAGCGCGAACCATGGATGGTTCGCACCTAAGTGCTTAATCAAGGAGAGCGAGTCCGGACATGCGCCGGACTCGCGTCTTGAGAATCGCATGTGTTGGTCTTGCTGCTTCCCGCCGCACTGGTGAATGGCGCTCATGTCCCGCCCGCTGTCGCTGGCTGGATTCTGCTGCTGCCGATGGTGCTCTGCATCCTTTACTTCGAGGGTTTCCCCGACCGGGCAAACCAGTTGCTCAGCAGGAAGTAGCGCCCAGGTTCCACGCGCTTTGTGCATCGCGTCAACGAGTAGCCTCATTCGAAGCCATTCCGAAAGAGCTGCGAGCGCAGTCCATAGACGATGGTGAGCACATCGGTGCCCAGCATAAAGGGCGGCTGGCAGGTGACCGTTGCCGAGCTCATCTCGAAGCTGCAACTGTCGACCAATTCGCCCGTCGCCTCGACCCAGGCCAGATACGAGCCGCTGGGAAGATCGCTGGTAATGGTCGGCGCCAGGGCTGCGCCATTGCCGATTGCGACCACCGTGACGCGGCGGACGAACAAACTACCGCTCGCTGCGTCGGTGCTCGATTGTCCGACGGTGCTGGTGTTGTTTACGGTTTGCGCAAGGGTTGCCACCGAGGCCGGTCCGCCATCCGAGACGACGCGCGCGCTCGGCGATCGTGGGCCGCTTGGCAGCACGGCGTCGTACTGGACGGTTGCTGTTACGGTCGCCGAGCTCGATGCGAGCATTTGCGCGGCCTGACAGTCGATGACGCCGTTGCGTCCAGCGCCGGGCCTCGAACACTCGAAGGCTCCACCCTGCGGACCGCCGATCGTCAGGCCGAGAAACAGGGCGCCCTCCGGCAGCGGGAAGGTCAGGCGAACATTGGTGGCGCCCAGCGAATCGCTGCTGACGGTCGCCGTGTAAGTAAATGCGGCGCCACCCGCGACGGGGTTGGAATTGCTGGTTGCCAAAGTAAGCGTCGCCGCCGCTCGCGCCTTATCGGCTAACAGCGGGAGCAACACGAGCCCGATGGCCAACGAAGCGATGATTCTGATCGGCGGGCGCATGGCGGACTTCAGTTCACCAGGAAAATGACTGAGCTCGTTCCAACCACAATCGTGCCGGTGCCGGCGTTGTCGATGCTGAATATCGTTTGCGCATTTCCGATCGGTGCAGTTGGCGCAATTTCGGCCGTCCAGGTCAGGCGGCTGAAACCGCGCGGCAGGTTGACGCTCGAACAACTCAGCGTGCGAGTTGCCGCGGTGTAGTCGCAAGCGTTCGCCAACCCGCCCGTGCCTTGGGCCGAGAAATGACTGAATCCAGGTGGCAGTGTGGCGCTGAGGATGGAGTTAATCGTTGTCGACGAGCCGCTGTTGTTGACCGATAACAGAAAACTGACGCGTTCGCCCCTGACCGCACTCCCCGGCCCCGAAAGACTGACCGACAACGGCGCGCTGACTTGAAGATTGACCTGGACATTCGCGGTCGTCGCCGTATTGCCGACGACGAGCCGCGCAGTCGCCGTGCGGACGCCCGAGGCCACATCCGGCTGAACGGTAACGGTAGCGGACACCGTCGCGGTGGCCGATGCGGCGAGCGATGAGGCGCGACACAGAATCAGTCCGTTCTCGCTGGTCCCCGGATGGGTGCAACTGAACCCGCCGCCGCCGTTGCCTGAAATGGACAGATTCTGGAACAGGATCGACGGCGGCAACGGCAAGGACACCGACAAATTGTTGGCGGTCGCCGCGTCGGGATTGTTGATCGTAATCGTGTAACTGAATGCCCCTCCGCCAACCACAGGCGTCGCGTTAGTGGTCGCCAGCACCACCGTCGGCGCTGCCAGCGCGAAACGTGGGCTCAGGAGGCTAAAGGCAAGCAGCATCAGAAGACGAACGGCCGAGGGCTTCATGGGCGATGTCCGGTGTGGCGTGCGGTCATGATAAAGCACCGAGGCCAACCCACAGCATTAATGCACCTTCGCCGCCAACTCGCGTGCGGTCGTCGACCTGATCGGAATGCCTCAAGTCGTGCCGGGTCGAGGTGAGAGGATGGCGACCTGTCTCCCTCTCGCCTGGCAACGCAATCCAGATCGCGTTGTCGCTCGTCGGTCTGCGTCGCAGCCTCGCTAGTGTGGTGTCCCAGAAATAACTTGAAGAAATGTCCGATGGATTTCGGCCCGAGGCAAGGCGCGAGAAGAAGTCATAGCAGCGCTATGGCGACGACGAGCAACGCAGCATTCGGGTCGAAAGACGCGGACATAATTCCAGTTATTTTTGGGACACCACACTAGACTTATGGCCCCGGTTGAACGGCAATGGCCGAGCATGTCTAGCGGTCCGATTACGCAACTGTTGCACGCGCGCTCTGCGGGCGCGCCTGGCGCCGAGGACGAGTTGATGCGACTTGCCTATGCCGAGTTGCACCGGCTCGCGAGCCGGCAGCTGCAAGGCGAGCGCCAGGCGCACTCGCTGACGCCAACCTCGCTGATCCACGAGGCTTGGCTGCGCCTGGCCGGGGAAAATGCCGATGTCGCCACGGATCGAACTGCTTTTTTCGGCATTGCCGCGCGTCGCATGCGTCAGGTACTGGTCGACCATGCGCGTCGCCGAAACGCCGAGAAACGCGGATCGGGCGCCACGCCGTTGTCGCTGACTTCGCTCGACGCGACCAGCGCGATGGATCTGGACATGCTGGCGCTTGAGCAGGCTCTGGTCGAATTGGAATCCTTCGATCCGCGCAAAGCTCGCGTCGTGGAGCTGCGTTACTTTGGTGGCCTGGAAATGACGGAAGTGGCCGAGCTGTTGAGCATCTCGCGAGCAACTGCCCAACGCGATTGGGAGGTGGCACGTTCTTTTCTGTTCCTGAAGCTGAGTTGACGTGGACCCGCGCGCGCTGCAATTGCTCGAAAAGGCGCTCGATCGGCCGGCGGTGCAGCGGGCCGATTTTCTGCGCGACGCGGCGGGCGGCGATACCGTGCTGCTGGGCGATGCGCTGGCGTTGCTGCAAGCGCACGGCGCAAGCGCAGGGCTGCTCGAATCGCGCGATGTGCCGCAAGCGCTGGGCACCTGGCAGATTCGCGAGCGACTTGGCGCTGGCGGCATGGGCGAGGTGTATCGGGTCGAACGCTGGCTGGAAGGCGCCCGGCAGCAGGGCGCGCTCAAGCGTATTGCGCCATCGCTGATCGGACCGGAAGCGATGGCGCGTTTCGACGCCGAACGCAACTTTCTGGCGCGTCTGGCGCATCCGCACATTGCGCGTGTGCTCGATGCCGGGCGCGATGCCGCCGCGCACCCGTGGGTGGTGATGGAGTACGTCGATGGTGCGCCCATCGACGTCTATTGCCGGGCTCGGCAAGTGGATCTGGCGCAGCGAGTTTCGCTGTTCTTGCAGGTCGTCGATGCCGTGGAGGCGGCCCATCGGGCACTGGTACTACATCGCGATTTGAAGCCTGCCAATATCCTGGTGGGCGACGATGGCCACGTTCGGTTGCTGGACTTCGGCATTGCCCGTGCGTTGGACCACAACTCTGGCCTGACGGCGACGGGTCCTGGGCCGCTGACCCCGCAATACGCCAGTCCCGAGCAACTGACGGGTCAGCCGTTAACCACGGCTTCGGATGTCTATTCGCTGGGTCTGGTGTTGCATCAGTTGCTGACTGGACAATTGCCGCAAGCCCATCAGCAGCTCAATGCCATCGGTATCGACGCCGAGTTGCGGCGCACCACACAATCGCGCCCTAGCGCTCGCCTCGATCCGGACGCGCTGGCGCTGGCTCCCCGGCAAGTTGCGCAATGGCGAGCGCGCTTGAACGGCGACCTGGATCGCGTCCTGCTCAAGGCGCTGGCGGTCGATGTCGATCGGCGCTACCCGACCGCGGCGACTTTCGGTGCCGACCTCCAGCATTGGCTGGCCTCAAGGCCCGTCAGTGCAAGGCAGGGAGATCGCGGCTATCGCTTGCGGTTGTTTCTGCGGCGCCATCGACTAGCGGTTGCCGCAGGATCGGCCGCGCTGCTCGCGCTCACGATTGGCCTGGCGCTGGCCGCGCATCAGGCACTGCTGGCGCGCGCGGAAGCCGAGCGAACCCAACGCAGCAATGCCTTTCTGTTGGCGATGATCGCCGACGCCAATCCCATCGTTTCCGGACGCGAACTGAGTTTAAAGGACGCCATCGATCAGGCCGCGGAGCGAATCCCGGAGCACTTCGCCGACCAACCCGAGGAGGAAGCGCGCATCCGGATCGGCATGGCCCATGCCTACACCAATCTGATGCAGCTGGACGCCGCGCAGACCCAGCTTCTACGCGCCGTCGATGTGGCGCCGGCGCACAGTCAGGCGCGCGCCGATGCGCTGCGTGCGCGCGCCATGCTCAGTTGGACGCGCGGTCGCACGGAGGTCGCGGGGGTCGATCTGCTGGCCGCGCTGGCGCAATTCCAGACGCTTGGCCTCGAACGTGAAGTCGGGATTGTGGAAAACGATCTGGCCCAACTGATGCTCGACATCGGCCGTCCCAACGAAGCCGTGCCCTATGCCGAACGCACCGTGGCAAGTGCTCGCCGGTTACAACTGCCCGCCACCTCCCTGGGTGCGCGGCTCGACACCTTGGGCGGAGCGCTGCATTTGAGCGGCCAGCTGGATGCCGCCGACCGTACCTATCGAGAGGCGATCGCGCAACTGCAATCGGCGCTGCCGCGCAGCGCGATCAATCACGCCACTGCGCTCAACAATCACGGCCTGGTGTTGCGCGATCTTGGGCGCTCCGCGGAGGCGCTCGCACGCTTCGAAGAGGCCATCGCCGCACGGCAAGCCGCGCTCGGCGCCGACGATCCGAGCCTGGCCGGTCCCCTGGCCAATGCCGCCTCAATGCAGGCACAGATCGGCCGTATCGACGAGGCCAAGGCGACCATCGATCAGGCGCTGAAATTCGTAGAACTCGCCTATGCGCCCGACTACGTTGGCCGGGCGCGAGTTCATCTGGTGGCCGCCGAAGTGGCGCTGGCGCGGGATGATCTGGCCGCCGCAAAAGCGCAAAGCGAGGCCGCGCTGGCGGTGTATGCCCGCTCCGACGCGGGCGAGGATTCCGGCATCGCACGCGCCCGTGCGGTGCTGAACCAGGTGAGCGAGCGCACTGCCGATTGACCAGAAGCGATGTCCGATGCGACACGCGTCCTCGTTTTTGCGCCTTAGGCACTGAGCGCGATTCCCGCGCAGGAGCCTGAGGCCATGAAGCGCAATCCATCCCGATCGTCAGTATCGTCCCGTCTGCTGCTGGCAGCGGCGCTTTCTTGCGCTCTGCCGGGCACGGTCAGCGCCAGCACACGAGGCCCCGGCGGTGTGGCGTTCTGGGGCACCGAGGTGAACGACTCCTGGTTCAACCCCTTCCGCTGGGGCGGCATCCTGCCCTGGCAAGGCGGCGTCCCGGTGTCGGATGTCAGTTGCCGCATCGAACTGGCGGTGCAGGTTGACGTGCTCGGCCAGGGTCAGTTCGCGTCCTGCCACCATCTGCAGTTCAATAACACCGGAATCGTGGTGCGGGTAGCGGGCTCATCGACGCGCGCCGAGCTGAACGTGCACGGCACGCAGATGGACAACAACGGCCTGATCCTGATCGGCGGCCAGGATGCCTTGCACGACTCGTCGTTGATCATCCACAACAACACCAACGCCAATGGTGCGAATGGGCGGATTCGGCTGTCGGCCCCGCTCAATCGATCGGCGGATCTGCGTGCGTCGTCCAATCAGAGCTGGCTGCTCGTGAACTGGCCCGCCCACACCATCGAGGGCAACGGCAACATCCAAGTGCGACTGCAGAACGATGGCTTGATCGACGCCAACGTCAACGGGCGTGAACTGATCTTCGATGGCAGTCACGCCATCACGAACGCCGGCATCGTGCGTGCGCGCAACGGTGGCGTTCTTCGGATTGCCGGCTCGCAAAGCGTTTTCGAGCAAACGGGCGGCGGCGAAACCGTCGTCGAGGCCGGCTCTGGGCTTTCGCTGGTCGGCTGCAGCAATCAAGGATTTCGCGGCGGAAAGATCAGCGGCGCCGGGCAAGTCATTATCGGCTGCCAAGGCATGCCGATGGAAAATGTCGAGTTGATGCCAGGGCTGAATGTCGGGTTCGCCGGCAATTCTGGGTTGCTCGTGGGCCCAGGTGGCATCACCAACCAAACGCTGATCCGGACCGGCGCCAATGGCTTCATTACCTCGCGCCAGAACCAGAGCGGTGAGCTTCGAGGCGCTGGCCGAGTGCAGCTCGAAGGCGGAATCCTGGCTAATCTGTTCGGCGGCGGCGGCCAGGCGATGGTCAACTCTGCCGGACACACGCTCGGCGGCGTCGGCACCATCGCGCTGGCGCTCACCAATCGTGGCACCGTGAGCGCCGATCGTAACAGCCAGACCAGTGGCCCCGGCGAACTCCTGTTTCAGACGTCGAATCAGGGCAACGAAGGCGTCATCGTGGCCCGCGACGGCGGCACGATCCGCCTGCTGGAAATCACGCTGAACCAGACCAACGATGGCCAGTTGCGTGCGTTGGATGGCTCGGCCGTAGTGCTCCAAGGCAGCACCTCCCCGGCGCGCGTGGTCGGCGGCTCCATCCTCACCAGCGGCAGCGGCGTGGTTGTCGCCAGCGGCAGCAACGACATCCTCGAGAGCCTGCGCATCGAGGCCGGCAGTCAAGTGTTGGCGCCATGCGTCCGCACTTTGAAGCTCGTCGGCACTATCGACAATCGTGGCCGCATCACGGTCGACAACAACGGCTGCGGCCCAAATTTCGCCACGCTCCGTGGCGAGTCCGGCGCGGCACTGACCGGCGCTGGCGAAGTCCGCCTGCTGGCCAATGGCGACGGAGCCAACGCCACGCTCGAAGGCGTCGCTGCGTTGAGCCTGGGCACGGCGCAAGTTTTGACGGGAAGCGGAAGAATCAATGGCGCCGTTCGTCTGGACGGCGTACTGATGCCCGATCAGACCTTCGCCCCGGTCAATCCGGTGGGCAAACTCACCGTCAACGCCGGAAGCACGCTGACGCTCACCAGCAGCGCCCGATTCATGGTCGACATCCGCTCGCCGAGCAGTTTCGATCGCATCGATGGCAGCGGCAATGTGGCGGTGCGCGGCAGACTGATCATCAATCTGCTCGATAGTTTCGTGCTCACCCAGGGTGCGAGCTTCGACATCGTCACCGGCAACACGGTCACCGGCAGCTTCGACAGCGTCGAGTTCCCGCCGGGCTTCGAAAGCCTCGACGCAACGATCGAACGCCTTCCCGACCGCTTGCGCCTGGTGATCACCGGACCGTTGTTCCGTAACGGCTTTGAGGCCAACTGAGAGCAACCAGAGCTGGTCGCGATGGGCTCTGCCTGGTGCTGTCGGCGGGAGATGCGCGTCGCGACCTGCGACTCCAAAACCGGGGGCGGTTGAGCTATCCGAGGACAGGTCCAAAATCGTGAGAATCTGACATATGCTTAGCGCTCGCGGCTTTCTCGAACGCTGGCAACAATCTCCTCGCGGCTCAAGTTCAACGGCACACTGGCGATATCCAGCGGCGAGTCTTCGGTCGTCTCCGGGCGGATCGTGAACACGCGCCCGTCTCGGCGACGAACTCTGACTGAACCGTCGGTTTGAGCCAGCTTAAGGACCGTCGCCAGGTTCTGACGCGCCTCTGAAAAGGTGAAAACTCTCATCGCGATACCTCCACCACAACGATTCCAAGGCGCTTTGCATGGGAAGCCAATGCGTCGTCAAGTGTGAGAAGCGGAGACCGCGTCTCAACTGCACAGACAAGCAAGTACGCGTCATATGCATAGATTTGAAACCGATCCACCAGTTCCAGTGATCGTTTAAGGCTTACGTCGAAGTACTTGATCGGAATCTCGGCCAGAGCGTCGAGACACTGATGAGCCTGTGCCAACGAGATCCGCTTGCGCTTCACCATTGCCGAAAACGCGTTGCCAATTTCCCAGTGAATCGACGGTGGCGCAACGAGCGTCTTGCCTCGTGTGGAAGCCAGAATGACGGGCTTGCACTTCTCGGCAGTGATGACCGCAATCAGCGCGGATGTGTCGACCGTGATCTGCATTTAGGGGAATCTTGTACCACTGCACAAGTGTAACAGGCAAGACGGCGTTGCGGTCCTTGGCGAGTCCGGCGCGGCACTGATCGGCGATGGCGAAGTGCGCCTGCGGGCCAATGGCGACGCGGCTGACGCTCACCAGCAGCGCCCGATTCATGGTCGACATCCGCTCGCCGAGCAGTTTCGATCGCATCGATGGCAGCGGCAATGTGGCGGTGCGCGGCAGACTGATCATCAATCTGCTCGATAGTTTCGTGCTCACCCAGGGTGCGAGCTTCGACATCGTCACCGGCAACACGGTCACCGGCAGCTTCGACAGCGTCGAGTTCCCGCCGGGCTTCGAAAGCCTCGACGCAACGATCGAACGCCTTCCCGACCGCTTGCGCCTGGTGATCACCGGACCGTTGTTCCGTAACGGCTTTGAGGCCAACTGAGAGCAACCAGAGCTGTTCGCGATGGGCTCTGCCTGGTGCTGTCGGCGGGACCTGCACGTCGCGACCTGCGACTTCAAGGGGCGGTCGGCTGTAGTCGGGACGGCGTGTACGTCGCAACCGTGAGCCAAGTTGTTGCGCAGGTCGCGAGGCGAACGTCGCTCTTGCCGAAAACTCGCCACACAACCCAGTCGGCCGTTCTCCGTCGCCAAGACCGTACGCTCAACGTGTTCCACTGAGAGTTTGGAGCTCATCCGCATTCTCTCTCATTACCGCGCGAGATGCGGCTCCATCCTGTCGCGTTCGGCGTTCGGCCCCGTAGATGTGAGGGAGTCCAATCGAGCGACGCCCAACATGCGACACCAAAGCACACCCTGGATTCTGCTGCTGTGTCTGGCCACGCCGGTAACGGCAGCGGCGGACAGCAGCACTTTTCGTATCACCGCGATTATCGAGAAACGTCAGGTCAGTGCGGACGGCCGCTATGCCGTGGTCGGCGAGGCTCTGCGCAGGCAGGAGACGAGCTCGGCCGACGGGCGCCATGCGCTCAAGTCCACCGCCGCGATCCTGCATCCCGAACGACGATAGCCTGTTCCGCAACGGCTTCGAAAACCCATGATTAATTGACCATTTCCGGAGATCTCCATGGAATTATCCCCGATCACACTTGCCCTCGCCGGCCCGCACTTCAACGGCAGTTCCAACATCGCCAAGACCGCTCTGACCGATGGGCGCCGTTGTATTGCTTCACTTGCGGGTCCCACACGACGCGGACTGCTCAGCCTTGGTGTCGCAGCTTTGATCGCCAGCGCCACTTGCGCGGCGGAACCGATCGACCTGGATGTCGGCTTTGGCTTGAACGGCACCGTCTACGCACCGAACGATGCCCCGAGCTCGAACAACCGGGACCGCACGGTCGCGGTCTTCCCGATCGATCTTGGCGACTACATCGTCGTCGCCGAAACCGCGAACGCATTCGGTGGCGTGAGCCCGACGTTCGTCCGTGTGACACCGACCGGTGTCCAATCGCGCAATACGGTCAACCTCAATGTAGCGGGAGTGACCGCTGCTTGCCGGGATCCGGCCAGTGGTGGATTCGTGCTTGGCATCCGCACGACTTCGTCCCAGGGCAACGCAATCGAATTCCGCAAATACAGCGCCGTTGGCGTCCAGGACATGGCATTCGGCTCGAGCGACGGCCGTTTTGCCTACGGCGCGGGTCGCTTTGAACGGGTGGCCGAAATGAACTGCCAAAGTGGCGGGTTCTCGGCTGCGATGTGGCTCGGAACCACCGACGGCGACTGGACCGGATATCAAATTGTGCAGGGTCCGATGTCCGGTGGCTCCTTGGGATTCGCCAGACTGATGTCACCTTCCAATACGCGCACGACCCGAACCCTGGGTAGCGGTGGCAGGGACGACGGTAAAGTTGTTTTCGTCAACGAACTCAACGAGGACAACCAGCCCCTGTCCGTAGAGGTGCTGCAATACGCGACACCGCAATTGAACCCTCAGCCGAGCATTGCCACCATCGCGATCGGCCAACACTGTGCGCTGGGCAGCTCAAGTACCGTCGACAAGGCCCACGTCGATAACTTGGGGCGTGTTCATGTTGCAGGCTCATCAACGATCAGCGCCACTCCAGTTGCCAGCGGCAGGAAATTCAACTGGCTGATGCAGTTCAACGTAACCGACTCTGGCACGATCGGCCCGATTCGCTGTGGCACCCGCACGTTCGCGACATTCAGCTTCCCTGCGATCACGCCTGTGACGACGAACACCGTAGAGGCCTTCGAATTCACGGGCCAGTCCATCTACGTGCTCACCACTCTGACGACCGGCAACCTGATCCCCGACACGTCGACTCCGCAACTTCTGCGCTTCCGGTCCGCCGAGTTGGTTTCTGACCTTTCATATCTTCCAACGCTCATCACTGCCGCCGGCAACACGACACCGATGCATCGCGGCCGCAGCTTGTTGATTGATACGCGCCCCACAGTTTCAAGGCTGCTGATCGCCGGCAACCGAGAATTTCAAGGCACCGACGAGGATCCGTTCGTGGTGCGCATGATCAGTGCGCCGATGTTTGCGAACGGCTTCGAATAAGTGCGTCCAGACGCGGACGTCAGTGGCGCATCAACCGTGCGGCCTGTGCTGAGCTCAAACGTTGAGCAGAAACGCCCGCGCCGTGCGCCACTGGCGTTGCACCGTCCGCAGCGAGACGCCCTGCAAGGCAGCGACTTCATCGAGGTCGAGGCCGGAGAACACGCGCAGTGCGACCAGTTCGGCGAGTTCCGGGTCGTCGCGTTCGAGCGTGCGCATCGCCGCGTCCCAGTCGACCAGTTCGGTCCAGTCCTGCGGTGCGACCGGTTCTCCGCCAAGTTCCGGCATGCCGTCCACAAACAGGCGGATGCGCTCAAGCTCTGCCGCGCGCGAGCGTTGGCGGTCAATCCAGATCTGTTTCATCGCTATCGCGGCGATGCGGAAAAAATGCGCCCGATCGTCGGCCCGAACCACGCTGCCGGCGAGCTTGAGCCAGGTTTCATTGACCAGCATGGTCGGCGACAGCGTCGCGCGCGAGTCGGCGGCGAGTCGGCGCGCGGCAAGCCCGCGCAGCTCGAGCTGGATCGCCGCGAACGCCGCATCGAAAGCGGCGCGGTCGCCGTCGGCGGCGCGGTGGATCAGCTGGGTGATCATGGTCATCGGACGGCTGGGTTCGGGCTGATTCCGGCGGCAGCATAGCGGCAGGGCACTGCGGGACGATCATGGTTTCCGCCCTGGATGGCACGACTCGTGATGCTGTTTTGATGTTTTGATGCTAACCTCTGTCTCGAACAACCCGAGGAAATCGCCGTGAGGACCACACTGAATCTGGCTGAAGATGCGCTACTCGTGGCGCAAAACTACGCCCGGCGACAGCGCGTCTCGTTGGGTGAGGCTGTGTCGCGGCTCATTCGCAGTTCGACCGCATCGACAGCCGCACCGATGACTCTGGCACCGCTGCGCGGCCGCTACGCGTTGGCGCCGCAGCGCGACGAAATCATCACGCCAGATCACGTGCGCGACCTGATGTCGACGGAAGGGATCTGATGCGGATGCTGCTCGACGTCAACGTCTGGATTGCGTTGTTTGACGATGCGCATCTGCATTCGGCCGCCGCGAACGCCTTGCTCGATACCCCCGATCTGCGTATCGCCACTTGTCCCATGGTGGAAAACGCCGTGATCCGGGTCTTGAATCTGCCCGCCTATGGGCGCGTTGGGGCATTCGGTCTGGCGCGGGTTCGCGATCAGATGGCGCGTGTCTGCCTGGAACTCGATCACGAGTTTTGGCCAGATGACATCAGCCTGCGCGATGTTGGCCGGGTCGACATGGAACGCGTGCGCGGCCATAACCAGATCACCGATCTGTATCTGCTGGCTCTGGCGGTCAGCCGCGACGGTTGTCTGGCGACCTTCGACCAGGCGATCGCATTGAGTGCCGTGGTTGGCGCAGAGCAGCGCCACTTGCGGGTCATTTGATCCCGATTATGGTTCGACAGGCTCACCAAGAACTGAATAAAGCCGGTGACCGTGCGCCCTGAGTGTGGCAAAAAGCAAACCGAGGTTGTCCAGAATTCTGCAGTTCCGACAGGCTGTTAGCCTTCGCGCATGCAAAATCCGCTTCGCGAGCGTTGGCCCGAGGTGAAGGCGCTGTTCGAAGCGGCGTCGGCGCAGCCGCGCTCGAAGCGCACGGCGTGGTTGGCGGCGCAGGAGATCGACGCAGCGTTGCGTACTGCGGTGGTCGCGATGCTGGCGAAGTCCGACCAGGATTCGTTGGGCGTCGAGGCCGGCGACACCGATGGCGAACCACTCGTCGGCGTGGACATCGGTCGCTACCGGATCCTGCGCACTCTGGGCCGCGGCGGCATGGGCGTGGTCTATCTGGCGCAGCAAGCCAATCCGCAGCGCCTGGTAGCGCTGAAGTTGCTGGCGGGGGCCGGCGGCGCGGCGGCGCTGGCGCGCTTCCAGCGCGAGGCGGAATTGCTGGCACGGCTGTCGCACCCGGGAATCGCGCGCATCGTCGAGGTCGATGCAGAAGCGGACGGACGGCCGTACCTGGTGATGGAGTACGTCGATGGCAGCGATCTCACGACGCATTGCGCCAAGCTGTCGCGCGATGAGCGACTGGCGCTGCTAGCGCGCGTGGCCGATGCGGTCGAGCACGCGCACGCGCGCGGTGTGGTGCACCGCGATCTCAAGCCATCGAACATCCTGGTCGATGTCGAAGGCCACCCCAGAGTGCTCGACTTCGGCATCGGCCAGATGCTGGGCGAGGGCCATACGCTGACCGAGACCGGCATGCTGCTCGGCACGCCAGCTTACATGAGCCCGGAGCAAGCCAATGGCAGCGCGCGTCCGAACGCGCGCAGCGATGTGTACGCGCTCGGCGTGATCGCCTACGAGTTGATGACCGATCGCTTGCCGCTGCCGGTGGCGGGACTGACTCCGCTGGAAGCACTCCGACAGGTAGGCGAGGCCACGCCGCCGCCGCTGTCGCGGCTCGATCGCAGCTTGCGCGGTGATCTGGAGGTGATCATCGAGACCGCGCTGGCGAAGAGCCCGCAACAGCGCTACGCCAGCGCCGGGTTGTTCGCCGACGATGTGCGGCGCTATCTGGCCGCCGAGCCGATTCGCGCGCGGCGGCCGTCGGCGTGGCGGCGCGCGGTGCTGTATGCGCGGCGCAAGCCGGCGCAGGTGGCAGCGCTCGCGGTGGCGCTGGGTGGTTTGCTGATCGGCAGCGCTCTGGCGCTGATGTTCGCGTTCGCTGCCGCGCGCGATCGCGACCGCGCCGAGGCTGCGCTGGCGCAGGCTCGCGGGACTCAGGAGGCGCTTGGCCGCGTGTTCGCAGCCGGCAATCCGGTCATTGCGGGCAAACCGGAGGTCGCGTTTCGAGAGGTGCTGGGCGCTGCGCCGTCGCAGCTCGCCGGTTTGCCTCTGCAAATCCGCTTGCCGGTGCAATACACCGTGGCGCTTACGCAGGCGCAGATTGGCGACGATCAGGCGGCGATTGCAGGCTTCGAAGCGGCGGCGGAGATTGCCGCCGAACTCGGTCTTGGGCGGGAACGCGCGCAGGCTGAGCTGCGCCGCCTGTTGATCGCGTTCGACCATGTGGATATCGCCGAGTCATCGCGCGCGGCTGAAGCGCTGCTGGCTGACCCTCACGTGCTCGCCGATCCGCTGCTACACGCCGGATCGCTGATCGCCGCTTCGTCAATCGCGATCAACCAGTTCCGCGATCGAACCGCTGCCGCGAGGCTCGCCGCCGCGCTGGCGCTGTGGCCGCGGGTGACCGCGATGGCACCGGCGATCGACGACGCCACGCTGGATGCCGAAGTCGAGATCGGCCTGCGTCTGGCGCAACTCGTTGCGATGGCGACCGGTGGCGCCAGCCCAGATGCACCGCGCAGCCTGGCGGCGGAGGCAAGCGAGGGCTACGCCCGGCTGTCCCTGCGCCTGCCCGCCGATCACCCGGTTCTGGCGGCGCTGCGCGTTATTTCGCAGAGCCTGCCCGATGCTCTTGCGGGCCGCGCGGAATGGCGCACCAGGCTGCATGCGGCCATCGACGTGCAGATCCCGCGCCTTGGATACGCACATCCCACTATCGCGGCGCAGATCACCACGGGTCTGCAGTTGGCGGGTCTGCAGGGGTTGAGCGATCCGCCGCTGCAGCAGCAACTGGTCGAGGTGGCGCGGGCAATGCCACCCGGCAGCCGGCGCCGGCTGCGCCTGATGTTGCAGGCGGCACAGCAGAGTGGGTTCATGGCAGGTGTCGGCGTCACGGCAGGCGAGGTCGCTGCCGCGCGAGCGCCCATCTGTAAGGCCGCACGCGGGATCGACCAAGACTGTATCTGGGCAGAAGTCGTCATCGCGCAACTGGAGTTCAACGAGGGCGCCGCCGCGGCCGCGCACGCGCGGCTCGACGCGCTGTACCTACGTCGCTTTGAACTTCCCGCGCCGCTGGCGCTGCGGGTTTACATGATCGCGGCGTCAATGAACCAGCAGGACGGCCGCTACGATCAGGCGGTTGCGGCTGCTGAAGCCGCGCTCGCTGCGGCACTGGCGGACACCGAACTCACTGACGAAAGCCGCGACAAAACGTTATTGGGATTGAGCTGGAGTTTCCGGCCCCAACGCTGTGACCGCGTGCTCGAGGTGATCGGGCCGATCGAGTCAAGACTCACGTCCAATCCCGGCGTTTCTGGCGACATACTGGCGCGTCTGCTGTCGACCTGCGAAGTGCGCGCTGGGCGCGATGTCGGCAGCGCACTCGCCCGCCTCGCGCCTTGGTGGCAGCGCCTGCAGGACCCGGGCGTCGACCCGATGATGCGATTGGACGTGATTTCGGCCCACCTCGAGATTTTCGATGTGCTCGGGCGCGACGCCGATTTCGCGCTATGGGCGCGTGAGCTCGCCGCGCTGGAAGCGACCGGTCTCGATCTCGACAAGTTGGCCACGCGGATGTCGTGGATCGCGCGGGCACGGGCCATGAACAGCCGCGATCCCGACGCGTCACGCTGAGGGTTCCTCACGGATCGAACACAGCTGTCGCGAAGCGCGCCCGGCGTCGTTATTGCAGGTGATCGCCGACTGCGGAGCTGAGCGCCGTGCGGTCGGTGTCGCCTTGCAAGCTGATCTGGAGACTTCATGCGACGTGTCCCTTTTGTTGTTCCCAGACGCTCAAACGCGACGATGGCGCTTTCGAAACCTGGAACTTCATCGCTCGCCGATGGTCCGCTGTCGATTGCAACTCACAGGAATTCAGCGACGTGGATACGAACAGCGAGGTGTTACGGATTGCCGCATTTGCCGACGGGCTTAGAGGCGGCAATCCCGCGGGTGTGCTCATTGCCGACCGATTTGCGACGGACGAGCGCATGCAATCGATCGCAGCAGAGGTGGGTTACTCGGAAACGGCGTTTGCAGTCCGCGAAGAATCGGCGTGGCGGGTACGCTACTTTTCGCCCGAATCGGAGGTCCCGTTCTGCGGCCACGCCACCATCGCGCTCGGCGCGGCGCTGGCGATGAAGCATGGCAACGGGGTCTTCGATTTGCGCCTGAACCACGCAACCATTACCGTCGAGGGCCAGAGCGAAGGCGACCAGTTGTGGGCAGCGCTCCAATCCCCATCGACCCGCAGTCGCCCGGCGACACCCGCGACGGTCGCAGAAGCCTTGGCGATGTTCGGTTATCGGGCCGCCGATCTTGATCCGCGAATTCCACCAGCCGTTGCCCACGGGGGCGCGGATCATCTGGTGCTGGCACTGGCGAGTCGGGAAGCGTTGTCTGCGATGCGCTACGAGTTGGAGGCCGGCCGACGGCTGATGAATCGCGAAAGCTGGGTCACCATCATGCTGGTGTACGTCGAGTCAGAGCGGCGATTTCACGCGCGCAACGCGTTCGCCTCGGGCGGTGTGTATGAGGATCCAGCCACCGGCGCCGCCGCCGCAGCGTTCGCCGGCTATCTGCGCGACCTCGATTGGCCGCACGGCGGCTCAATCGATATCGCCCAGGGAGACGACATGGGTCAGAGCTCGCGGCTGCGGGCAGAACTCACGGCCGTTCCCGGCCAGTCGATTCGCGTCTCTGGCACTGCGCGCTTGATGCGCGCTTAGTCGCATCGACCGCAACGGGTAACGGATCACAGCCGGCTCTGCGCCGAGGCGCACGCCCGGACAACAGGCGGCGCCCGGTTCGGTGTTGGATACGGGGCTCGTGGCGCGACAGCGGTTCGCGTCGCAGCATTCCAACGCCAGTCCGTATCGAAGAAAACGGAGAGCACTCCGTCCCGCCCGTCGCCCGCAAGCGCGTATAAGGTGGCGGCATGACGATCTTCGCCTCTCTCAAGCCCGCGTTGCAGCAGGCCATTGAAATCGCCGGGTACGGCGAGCCTACGCCCGTGCAACAGCAGGCGTTGCCGGACATTCTGGCCGGCCACGACGTGATCGCGCTGGCGCCAACCGGCAGCGGCAAAACGGCTGCGTTCGGGTTGGGATTACTGCAGCGACTGGACGCCGAACGCATCGCCACCCAGGCGCTGGTGCTGTGCCCGACGCGCGAGTTGGCCGATCAAGTCGCCAAGGCGCTACGCAAGCTCGCCGCCTTCGTGCCGAACGTCAAGATCAGCGTTTACACCGGAGGTGTGGCGATCGGGCCGCAGCAGGAGTCGCTCAATCATCCGGCGCATGTGGTGGTGGGCACGCCCGGGCGCATTCAGGAGCTGATCGACCTGGGAGCCCTGAAGCTCGATGCGGTGGCTGCGCTGGTGCTGGACGAAGCCGATCGCATGCTCGATATGGGCTTCGCGGAGGCCATCCTTGCGGTGATCGCACGGCTGCCCAAAGGCCGCCAGAGTTTGCTGTTTTCGGCGACCTGGCCCGAGGAGATCACGGCGATCGCGGCATCGGCGCTGCGCGAGCCGCGGCGAATCGATTGCCGTGGCGAGGATGCGCGCCCGCAGATCGAGCATCAGTTCATCGAGGTGTCGGAAGCGCAGAAAGTCAGCGCTTTGGCCGGCTGGCTCTGCGAGCACTCGAGCAACGCAGTGGTGTTCTGCAACACGCGGCGGCGCGTCGATGAGGTTGCCGGCGAGCTGCGCAAACTCGGTTTCTCGGCAGCGCCTTTGCATGGCGATATGGAGCAGCGCGACCGCGATGAGACGCTGGTGCGTTTCGGCCAGCGCAGTCTCACGGTGCTGGTCGCCAGCGATGTCGCCGCGCGCGGCCTGGACGTCAAGGAACTGCCGTGCGTGATCAACCTCGACGTGCCCAGTGATGCGGACATTTACTTGCATCGGGTTGGTCGTACGGCACGCGCTGGAGAAACCGGGCTGGCATTAACTCTGGTCCCGCCCAGCGACGCGCCGCGCGCGCTGGCGATCATCGAACGCCACCAAATCAAACCGCGCTGGATCAAACCCAGTCGGCCGGCGGCCAATGTTCCGCGCGCGCCGATGCGCAGCCTGCGCATCGATGCCGGGCGCACCGAGAAGCTGCGCCCTGGAGACATCCTCGGCGCACTGACCGGCGAGGCGGGATTGCCGGCAGCGTCCATCGGCAAAATCGACGTGTTCGCGACGCGTTGTTATGTGGCCATCGAACAGAGCCAGGCGGACAAAGCCTACAAGGCGTTGCAGTCGGGCAAAATCAAAGGCAAAAAACGCCGCGTGGCCTGGGCGGTCTAACGCCGCCAAAAGGCGGTTATGAACGTCTTGGCTGTACTTCCCGCAAAAGCGTCGACAGATTTGGCCTCGCGCACAGGAGACGGCGTCGCCGCGCCAATCGAAGCAACAGCGTCGCGACTGGTGGCGATGAGAGCCTCTTGAGCGCCTCGCTGCGATCGACCCACTGAACGCGCATTGCTATCGACGATCGCGCTCGCCGGTCAGAATTTGCGAGAAAGTTCAGGCGCTTGCGGCACCGAATTGCCGAAACGCCGGCTGCATACGTCGCTACCATTGAGCAGCTTTTGGCGCTCGACCTTGGGAACCATGGTCGACCCCTGGCACCGAAAGCGCCACTAAGACGTCGACCGATTCGGAGTAGCGATCATGAGCAGCAACGAGAACGAGCTGGCGGTGGATCCAGTCCGGCCATTGTCCGAGGCCGAGCGACGGCTGGTGGAACATATCAACCGCTCCTGGACGCGCGAGCGCGCGCTCACGGAGTTGACCTCGCATCTGCAGATCGCGATTGAAGTAGAACTGGCGACGATTCCGATTTATCTGTACGCGTACTACTCGATCGATCGCACACCGGCAGGCTTCCCGGACTCCGCGATTTCGCGTTTCGCGGACGCCGCTGGCGCCACGATCATGAGCGTGGCGGTGGAAGAAATGCTGCACATGTCGCTGTCCTCGAATGTGCTGTTCGCGCTCGGGCAGCAACCGCAGCTGTACCTGCGCTCGCCCGCGCCCTATCCAACGAACTTGCCGGGACATGCCAAGCTCGGACCCGACGCTAAACGGCTGTCGCTGCCGCTGGCAAAGCTGTCGTTGCAACAACTCTGGCACTTCCTGGAGATCGAGTATCCAGCCGCCACCGATGCGCCGCCCGAGGGGAGCAATTGGGAAACCATCGGTCAGATTTACTCTTACGTGCGCTGCATCATTTGCTCGCGGCATATTCGCGATGCCGACTTCCGGCGCGGCGCGCGGCAGCGACAAATCCAGCCGAGCAACTACTCGCCCAGCAGCATCGATACGGTCTTCCCGAAAAAGGCCTTCGACGCGCAATGCCCGGTGCCAGCCTCGGCGCCGGGTTCGGCTGCGCATGTCGCTGGCTACACGAGCCGCGAGGACAGTCATGCCGGCCCAGCCGAGTTGATGACGATCGACTCGCGAAAAGCGGCGCTGCAGGCGATCCAGACCATCGATGCGCAAGGCGAAGGCTTTGGGCCCACTAAATTCGACGACCCCTCGCATCATGAGCTATCGCATTACTACAAGTTCCTGACGCTGCAATCGCATTTGCACGGATACGACCCGATGCATGAGGACCTGCCCAGGACGCCAGTGCCACCAGCGCCCGCTTCACGCCTTTTCAGCGCGGACGAGTTACGTGGCGTGGTCTTCGATTTCCCGGAGAACCCGGTGGCCTCGGCCTATCCATCGGGGCGACGCGATGTGGCGAACCTGGTCAGCGGCTTGTACCAGTACATGCTGATCATGACCGAAAGCATTTTTTTGCAACCCCCGGCGCAGCAGAAGCTGTATTTCAATCAGTCGCTGCACCGCTCGATGATCTGGATCCTGGACAAGATCATCCGCGTGATGCGCAACGTTTATCTCGATGAAAGCAATCGCAGCCCGGCGAGCCCGCGGCTGGCGCCAACCTTCGAGAACATCAATCTTGGTCCGCGCGACAAGGCCTTTGGAACGCTGGTATCGATGTGCAACGAACTCAACGCGCGCTACGGCAACGCAGCCTGGTACACCGCCGATTTGCAGTACTACGTCAACAAGGTGCCGACGCTGCCCGATGTTAGTGCGCTGTGGGCAGCGCCGGTGTCGGCCGGGTGCGATGTCAGCAAGTACCATGGGATTCCGAAGTTCCCCGCAAACCCGCCGACCGTTATCGACAGCGATGAAGTGCGCCATGCCTGCATGGGCTTGAACCACTGCAAGAACCAGGGGCGCACGCGCGACAACGCCTGCGCCGGTCAAGGCTATTGCTCGACCGCACTGGCCTACAACTACGCCGATCCATCGAGCCCGCTGGTATCCGATCACACCTGCCATGTGTTGAACGCCTGCGCCGGCCAGGGCGGCTGCGGGCTCTACGGAACAGCGGAAGAGCAGGATCAACCCGGTGACAACGGCTGCGCGTGTTTGGGCTCATGCGCCACACCGATCAACGCCGAACGCTTCAGCACCGACGGACCCAATCGCGGCAAAAGCGTGTGGCTTCGCGCCCGCGAAGTGTTCGCCGAAAAGGCCTGGCCGAAGTTGCGGCAGGCCGACCCTTCGCTGCCAGCAACACCGCCGAACGTACACGGCGATCTCTTCAAGTACGGACCGACCATCGAGTGGATTCAGGACTACAGCGGACAGGGCATGACCGCGTGCGGCGCCAGCGGAATGAGCGGTGCGCATAGCTGTGCTTGAGTCGATGCCGGCGGCGAATCCCGCCGGCGATCGATCGCTCGGCCTCGGCGTGGGACTGCGCAACGTGCATTTCGAGCACATCTTGCGCGAATGGCCGGCGGTCGATTGGTTCGAGGCGATCTCCGAGAACTTCATGGACTCGGGCGGGCGTCCGCGGATGGTGCTGCGGCGCATCGCCGAGCGCTATCCGATCATGCTGCACGGCGTGTCGTTATCGATCGGCAGCACCGATCCGCTCAACGTTGCCTACCTCCAGCGCCTGAAGCGGCTGGCCGACGAGATCGGCGCGCGCTGGGTCAGCGACCACCTGTGCTGGACCGGTGTGCTCGGACTCAACAGCCACGATTTGCTGCCGCTGCCGTTGAATGAAGCCGTGCTCGAACACGTCGCCGCGCGCGTGCGCCAGGCGCAGGACATCCTCGAACGCCCGCTGGTCCTTGAGAACCCCAGCACTTACGTGCGCTTTCGCGCATCGACCTGGGACGAACCCGCGTTCTTGCGCGCGCTCTGCGAGGCGACGAGTTGTCGGCTGCTGCTCGACGTCAACAACGTCTACGTCAGCTGCTTCAATGCCGGCAGCGATCCACACGCGTATCTGGACGCGTTTCCATTCGAGCGCGTGGTGCAATTGCATCTGGCCGGTCACCAGCACTGCGGCACGCATATCGTCGATACGCACGACCGCGCCGTCAGCGCGCCGGTGTGGGAGCTGTTCCGCATCGCCTGGCAGCGAACCTCGGGCGCCTCCACCTTGCTCGAATGGGACGGCAACGTGCCGCCGTTTCGGACGCTGCACAACGAAGTGCTGCACGCTCGCGCTGTCGTCGGTGGCGCATCGATGGATTCTCTTGCGATGGTCGCCGCAGCGGACGCGGACGCCGAGACGAACAACAGTGCGCGCGAAGCGGCATCCACACCCATCGACTTTCTGCTCCCGGCGGTAATGTCGCAGAGCACCTGGAGCCCGGCGTGAGCGCGGCGCTGCACGACCTGCAACGCTGGATGCATCAGGCGTTGATTGCGCCTGACGCGGTCGATCCGGCGATCGCGAACGCACTGCTGCCCGGCCATCGGCTGATCGCCAGCGAGTGCCTGGCGATTTATCAGCGCAGCTACATCCTGCGCCTGCGCTTGTGCCTGGGCGAGCAGTTCCCGGCCACGCGCTACGCGCTCGGCGCCCCGCTATTTGCCGCGTTCGCCGACGAGTACCTGCACGCCTGCCCGCCGAGCAGTCATTCCTTGTACGACCTCGGCGAGCGCTTTCCAACCTGGCTGGCGCAAAACCGCCCAGACCGTGAATTGCCCGAGCGCGAGCGCGAAGATTGGATCGACTTTATGGTCGATCTGACGCACTACGAGCGCGAGCTGTTTCGCCTCTTCGATGCACCTGGATTCGAGGATGGGCCGTGGCCGACGACGTCCAGCGACGATCGAACGCTGGTGCTGCAGCCGTGCCTGCGACTGGCGAGTTACCAATTCCCCGTCGCCCGCTACTACCACGACGTACGCGCCAACCGCAGCCCCGCCCCGCCCACCAGCGCGCCATGCCACCTCGTGATCCTGCGCCGCAACTACGACACCGTCACCTATCCCGTCAGCGCCCTGCACTTCCGCTTTCTCAGCACCTTGCAGCAAACCCGAAACATCGAGACTGCACTCGCCGACATTGCGCAATGGAGTCGCCGGCCATTCAACGACGTGACCGCGTCATGGACCGCCGACGTGCGCGCCGCATGGATCGAAGCCGGGTTCTTTGCGCGGGCGGAGTGAGAGGGCCGTGATCTGTGAACGGTCGATAGCGCTCGCAGACGCGCGTTATCGTGCGCCACCGCTTGGCTGTGAATCCATTCTGCAGTCGGCGGTCGAGAGCCCAGTCGCTGATTTTCTCTCTTTCGCGGGCATGGTGAGACTGCTTTGGTCTCTAACGCCGGACGCGATGAATCGCGCCCCTTGTCATGCGTCCGCGCTTTCGGACCGGTCATGAACATTTCGTGCCGCATCGAGCGAGCTGCGACAAGCACTCAAGGTAACCGCCTTGTACCCAACACCGGAGGGAGGTAACGTTCTGACCGGAAACGAAAGCACGTCTTCGCCATGCACTTCCGAGAGCTACTCGATGTCGAAGGACAACAAGAATGATTCGCAGGAACCAATCGTTGCAACGCCTGTCGGCGATCCGAGCCGCGAGGCAACGGCTTCTCGCCGTGGATACCTTTACCAAGACTATCGTGCGGCGTTGGCATGGATGGAACTTCGACAAGATCAAGTCTTGTTCCTCGAAATAGCAGAGGACGTCGCGATTGCGACGCCAGACTCAGTGAACGCCATCCAGGTCAAGGATGTCGCAGACACTCTTACGCTGCTGGAACCAGGTGCGCGGCGCGCAATAGAATCTTTCATCGATCTGCGTGCAAAGAATTCGCCGAAAGACGTAAGGCTGAGTTTCTGGACGACAGCCGGCGCAGGCATCGAAAAGGACACTTCGCATAGAGCCGGCGAAGAAGGCTCCATCAAATACTGGATCAAAGCCTCCGCATGCCCCGACGTCGACGTCGCGCCATTGAAGAATGCTCTGCTACGGATTGGAGGCTCGGACGAGCTAAGGAATTTCCTCGAATCGAGATCACCAATCCAGGTTCGCTCGGATCTGATCGAAAGAATCGATTGGTGGATCGGGCGCGAGCCCATTGATGATCTTCGCGAACGGCTGAAAGACATGGTCACTGCCGAGCTCCAGGCCCGGAGGCTGACGCGAGACGAGGCATTGAAGCGTTGGACCGCGGTGCTTGACGAAGTTCAGCAGGTCTCGATCAGAAAAGACGCAAGCGACAGACGGCTGACTCGATCGCGACTGTATTCGTTCCTAGACGATCTTTGCCATACAAGCATTCCGATAGCGCAGCTTCGCGAGCTTCAAGAGAAAGCCGAGATTGCGAAGTCGCTTCCTATCGAGAAGCTAACTTCAGATATCGAGCATCAAGTTCGGGGTCTTCGTCTGTGGCGACGATTTGTCGCCTTTGGTGCTGGCGCAAAAGCACGGTCACTCGCTCATGACGTCAGATCTGGTGGCGCGTATCAGATGCTGGAGGACGCTACACGAGCTGGCGCCATGGCCCTGGCTGCTCGGACCCTCTTTGACGAAGACCGGGATTTCTCGAAACAACTTCTAGAGGAATCACTACGCATTGCGCCGTCCCTCGAAAGTGTTGTTGTCGCGAAAGCCATCTTCCGAGGACGTGCCGATGTGAGCGCCGGCATGGATTTCTTGCGGGGGCTCGATTCGGTTGGCGCAAACGATGCTCGCTACATGATTCAGCGTGCGGACGCAGATCCAGAGCACATTGCGCGAGCACTGACTTGGTATCGAGACGCCGGTTTAGTAGCCAGTGATCTTAGTGATGACGGCAACGCTGTGGTCCTTATGGATCTATTGCACTCGCGGCACTGGGACGATGCATTCGAATTGGCTTCAGAACTGGACGATCGAATTCGCGATCCGTTCCTGACTCTCCAGGTAGCGCTTGCGGCACTTTGTCGTGTTAGCCCAGAAATGCATCGCTCAGAAATCATCGTATGGCCACCAACCATAAATGCTGTCCAGTTTCGATTCGACGACACAAGAAAGGGCTTGGATTGCCGACGACGAGCGCGACATCTACTCGAACATCTGAGAACTGAAGCCTTTATCTCAAACTTGCCGCAGTTGGTGGCGCATCTCAATGAGTATGTTCTTTGGTTGCGCTTGTGCTCCAACAACCGGGATCAGCAGGCGCTCACCGAACTTGAAGACCTCGTCAACAAGACCGGTACGGGAGGCACGCAGTGGATCCCACTGGCTTTATCGGCCGGTTGCGTTTTCGATACAAAAAAAGCCCGATCGGCGATCGATCAGCACTTCCATCGAGTTGGCGCTGAGGATGCCTACAGTGCTAGAGCGCTACTGGCACTCTTGCTCGCCGACAGCCACGCCATCAGCCTCGATGAATGGAAAAGCTTATATCCACGCCTTGCCGTTTTCCTTAACCCAGACTTTCTTCGAACCGTCGAAGTATCGCTTCGAGCTTTTTTGGGCAACCCGTCGGATGCGGAAGCAGTTCTCAACGACATTGAGGATTTGCAGCTTAGAGAGCGTGTCGCGATCTCGCTGAAGTGCAGAGCTTTTCGCGCACCCGAAGAATCTCTTGCCACGGTTCGCGAAGCGTTTTTGCGCACTAACGGCGTACAGGAACTGGAACGTCTAGTTGAGGTCCTTGGCGAAGCAAAGCAGTGGACCGAAATGTCAGGTCATGCATCTGACCTGTTTAGTCGAACCAAGGCAGCAATTCATGCGCAGTGGATGCTTGATGCACTTGCACGCTCCCACCAGTGGGAAGCTGTAGCGCAGTTCTTCAGTGACCATACTGAGACCGGCCGGGGCAACGTTCAGATCGAGAGGCTGCGAGCTGTTTACCTTACCAATGAATCTCGTTGGAGCGATCTCGATGCGCAGCTCGAAAGGTTGAAACAGCTCCACCCAGCGACGGAAACCGAAATCAGGGCAACGTCAGCTCTGTTATCTCTTCGGTGGGATCGCCTCGGACGCGTCATCGACAGTGCGCTTTCGGACATCAATGATTGGACGCCCGAATCCTTGCTCAGACTCGCGAGGCTCGCACGAGTACTGGGTCGTGAAGAGAACTCGCGTTCACTGATTCGCGAGGCAGTGCGAGTTTCGGATGGTCACCCGGACGTGCAGTTTGCGGCTTATCTAGCGGCAAGTCGTGCCGGATGGGAAAGCGAAAATGATGCTGGAACTTGGTTACTAAGCGCTGTTGCCCGTTCCGAGGAGTCGAAAACGATACAGCGAATGTCGCTCGAAGACATTGCCAAGCAAATGCCAGCTCGTCGACAACATCATGAATTGTCTTGGGATCTGTCACGCACGGCTCAGATTTGGCTCTCGCTACATGCCGGTCAAGTCAACACGACATTGGGACAGCATGTGCTTCACGCCGCAATCAGAAATCGTCGCCAGCGAGACCCCAGAAAGCGATCGATCGTCCTAGCTTTCTCTGGCGCCCGACCACCTTTGGAGATCACAGCCAAGCAAATCGTCGTGGATGTTTCATCGCTCTTGACGCTGGCATTGCTCGGCCTCCTGGACAAGCTACCGCGAGTCTTCGAAAAAGTGATGGTTCCCCACGAAACTGGATGGTGGTTGGCCGAGGAACTTGAGGCACTGACGTTTCACCAGCCCAGTCGAATCCTCCACGCCGAAGAGCGTCTCAAGCTTCTCGGCACTGGTCGATTCTCCGTTTGTCCTGTCGAGAACGCAGATCCCCGCAACCTAAAGATTTTGGGTGTGGAACTGGCAGAACTGGTCGAAAGCGCAGAAAAACTGCAGCGGAGCGGTTCAAGGGCATATGTCATTCGCACCGCGCCGATTCACATCCCGGGGTCGCATGGTGCGGAGAACGTTGAACCAGCCGATGTTCCAGGTTGTATTCGCAGCTTGGTTTGCCTAATGCAATCGCTTCGCGAGTCCGGTTATCTCACACCAAAAGAGTTTGATAGAGCGCAGGCGCGATTGCGAAATGTCGACAATGGTTGGAAGGACGAGCGCCCGATTGAGCGAAGTGCCACGTTGTACTTGGACGACCTAACAGTCACGTACTTGCAAGACTTCAAGTTGATGGATGCTGTTCTCAAGTCCAGACGCAAGCTGATGGTACATTCTTCGCTTCAGAGGGATGCCGAATCCTACGATTTCGAGAAGCAAGTCGGTGAAGAATCGCTAGACAAGCTTTCGGCGCTCCGGCGCTTTCTTGAACAAGGCGCTCAATCAGGCTTCGTTGAGGTTCTGCCAAAGCCAACAGCGAGATGGGGCAAGTCGCCCGAGATTTCGGCAATCAGCATGGACCTTGCTGCAATAGCGGTCGAGCACGATGGTGTGCTGGTGGATGACCGCTTTTTCAACGCGCATCCGAAGATTGGCGAAAAATCCGTCGCAATGCTCACATCTTTGGACGTACTCGATCGTCTGCTAGATCTTGGGGAAATCGTCAGCGACGACTGGTTCGAATTTCGAACCACTCTTCGACGTTGCGGCTACGCGCTCTTGCCAGTCACGGAAGCGGAGATGAGCCGCGCGCTCGTTGAAAGCGGAGTTGACGGCGAGAGCTTTGTCGAAAGCGTGTCCTTTCGCGCCATTCGCGAGAATGCACAACTAATCCAAATGCGGGAGGTGCTACTGCCTGGGCAGGAGTTGGGTTGGATGGAAATGTCAACGCGTTCTGCCCGAAGGGCTTTGGGGCAAGCCCTCGAACACCACGCGTCGCCGATCCCTACCTTCGCGCTTCAGGATTTGGCGAACATCGAGTTGTTCGGTCCTTGTCTTGCCCTTACTTGGGAGAATGAGTTTCGCGTACTCGATCTTGTTGCTAAGGCCGACTACTTAACCGTCTGCCTAAGTTGCATTGCCGAAAAGCCCTCGGCGGCTTTCAGAAGCGGATCTTCCGAACTCTTCAATCGACTGCACATCGAGCGGCCGAGAATTCACCAAGAGATCGCCGACGAGATGAAGGGCTGGATCATCAAGTTTTCCGATGACTTGCGTCGCAACGTCGAAGCCCCCGAGGAAGAATTTCAGAGCTACTGGCACCGAGCCATTTCCCATCTTCCAGCTTCCGTTGCGCGACTTGTTTGGAATGACGAACAATTGATGGAGAGAATCAAGTTGCCCCAGGAGTTTCGAATCGGGCTGAGCATTTCAGGTAGTCCGCAGTTCAGACGCGACCAACTATGGCAGGCGGTCATCCGGGCACAGGACGCTGGGCTAGCAGAGGTTACAGATCTTGAAAGCCGCAACTGGCAATTGAGAAGGGATGAGACCGGCCGGATCTTGATAAGCGACAGAGGAGATGATCGACCGTTGGCGTTCGATCAAGAGCTGGCCCACTCAAATGTTGACATTCGGCGTCGGCACTTCGCAGCGCGGTGTGCAACTTATGCGATCACGCCAGATAGCTTCAGCGAGATCGAAAAGACCTTGCGCGCTCGTCCACTCACGGCGCGGGAGATTTTCGCGTTCCAGGACGCGCTGGATTGGCACCCGCTTTCGAAAGAAAGGTCCATTGAGCAGGTGTTCGGTAGTGGAACTGCGACGCTGTCCGAATTGTTTCCCATCGACTGGGACTACTACGAGAGGCTGGTCGGGAGCTGGACCAATGAGTCGAACATACTTGCATTCACAGCCAACCGCCCAAAAGCGGACTTCAGCAAGGCGCATGTCGGCCCAGAAGGCCGACGCCACGTCGCCGCTGCACTTCGACGTGCGTTACTGAGTGGCGGTCACTCATCCGGATCGCCCCGCGAACTAGTCGGCGCGATGGCAATTGACGATCTCGGGAGTTTCTTGGGCAACGATCTGGCGGCGCTTGATCTTTGGTCCATGCCAGCGCTTCTTGAGGCTCTACTGGCCCGCCCAGACTGGCGAGCCATCTCCAATGAGTTGATGGTCGCTTCACGCGCAATCCTTCAATCGATATCGGATCCCATTCGACTAGAACTATGCAAAGCGATCTTCGAAGTTGCAGATCTTCGCCTTCGTGATCTTGCAGGGAATCGCGATGCTCCCCCGTATTGGCGACGCATGGCGGCCATTTCGCACGCGGCAATCGTCGAACGCGCGGCACTAGGATCTGGCGTCGACATCAGTAGCTTGTCGAAATGGTTTACGCACCACGCATCGCGAGCTTTCTGGGCAACCATTCCCGACATGCATCGCGAGCATCGATGGGGGCCGGTGATGATGCGATGCGACCAACTTCGCCAGGAGTGTCAATGATCGCCTCAATGGCTCCATTCCGGGATCGGCGTAAAGGCGCCACTA
>ERZ1066125.164-NODE-164-length-41164-cov-29.244983_pt1 | contig 41164 bp, 20 predicted proteins | sample MGYA00382772_ERZ1066125 | MGnify/ENA primary metagenome ERZ1066125 (study PRJEB33369, sample SAMEA5778355) | biofilm metagenome | biome: Industrial cooling water; feature: Water cooling tower basin; material: Biofilm | place: United Arab Emirates | collected... | reverse complement strand
ATTTGCTTATCTTGTTCGACAACCTTCCATACACACAAGTGAAAACCGATCTAAACCTCCGTTGATGAGGGTTCGATTCCCTCCTTCGGCATTGCAGTTTTTGCGGGTGGGCAAGTGTTCAGTTAGGTCTCATAAGCCTCGACTCGCTGGGAGCGTTACCCAGACCCGCAATCCGGTTCTTTTGAAGTTTGGGGCGTTGGGCAAGTCGGTCAAGCCGTCAGTCTTTCAAGCTGAAAATCGAGGGTTCGAATCCCTCACGCCCTATGAAATCGAGTCCGTGGCCTAATGGCAAGGCAGCGGCCTTTTAAGCCGTCAGATGTGGGTTCGACTCCCACCGGACTCATTCTGTTCTTTGATTGCTCCTGTAGCTTAATTCGGGAAAGCGGCTCGGGAAAAATGTGTCAGCATCATCGGGCGCTTGAGTCCGGGTTCAAATCCTGGCTGGAGTCTTTTGTGTTGGCTGCTGATCGGCTCCTGTAGCTCAACAGGCAGAGCGGCACGCTTATAACGTGTAAGCACCGGACTGGTGCGAGATCCGGGTTCGAATCCCGGCGGGGGCATTTTTGTCGTTTTTATGGTGGGCGTAGCTCAATTGGCAGAGCGCCTGACTGTGGATCAGGTCATTACCGGTTCGAATCCGGTCGCTCGCCCTGTTTTTGAAGTTCATTGGGATGTCGTCTAACTGGCAGGACGGTAGTCTTTGAAGCTGCCTATCGAGGTTCGAATCCTCGCATCCCAGTTTTGCACCTGAAGCTCAGATGGCGGAGCACGTGGCTGATAACCGCGCGGTCGAAGGTTCAAGTCCTTCCGGGTGCATGGAGATTGCCCAATTTGGGATCGTGGGCCAGTTGGAGTGGCCGCAGCCCTGTCAAGGCTGAGATCGCGGGTTCAAGTCCCGTCGGTCCCGTCATAGTTGTTTGAACAATGTTTTGAGGGATAGCCAAGCGGCAAGGCACTCGCCTGTTAAGCGAGCGATGCGTGGGTTCGAATCCCACTCCCTCAGTCCATTGCGGCGAATGCTGATGGAACTACATCTGTAAAATGAATGTTTCATCATTACTTGTCGCCGCATTCATGTGAGCGATGCGCTAATGGCAGCGCACCAGTCTTCCAAACTGGCTTTCAGCGGGTTCGATTCCCGTCGCTCACTTTTGCTGGTGTAGCTCAATTGGATGAGCCGCCGTCTCGTAAGCGGCAGGATATGGGTTCGAATCCCATCGCCAGCTTTCTTGAGAGATCGTCCAAGTGGCAGGACTGCGGATTCTGACTCCGCCAATCGTGGTTCGAATCCGCGTCTCTCAGTTACAGGAACGTAGCTCAGCGGCCAGAGCATTGGTCTTACAAACCAGCGGTCGTGGGTTCGAGTCCCACCGTTCCTACTTTTGACAATTTGGGGTCGTAGCCAAACTGGAAAGGCGCTGGTCTTGCAAATCGGTCATTGTGGGTTCGATTCCCACCGATTCCATATATTTTTCTGGGTGTGGGGCAGTGGTCGCCCACTTGCCTTGGGAGCAAGCCGACGCAGGTTCGAATCCTGCCGCCCAGACTTTTTGTTCGTGTAGCTCAGCGGAACTTACAGAGCGCTGGTCTACGAAACCAGAGGCCGAAGGTTCGAATCCTTCCACGGACATTATTTGGTCGGATAGCTGAGATGGATTAGCGGCGGTCTGAAAAGCCGCACAGGTTGGTTCGATTCCAACTCCGACCATTGTTTGGTGATGTAGCTCAGCGGAATCGAGAGCGGCTGTTTCCTAAACAGCAGGTCGTGAGTTCAAATCTCACCATCACCTTGTCGTCCGCATAGCTCAGTTGGAGGCAGCGCTCGCTTGGTAGGCGAGAGGCGTCGGTTCGATTCCGGCTGCGGGCTTGACTGACAATGTTTGAGTCTGTCGTCTAACTGGAATCAAGGCGCTCGTCTTCTAAACGAGATCATGCAGGTTCGAATCCTGCCAGACTCATCAATTCTCAACGGAGGAGTTATGGCTCTTGCCAGAAAAGTTTTGCTCTTGAACGCATCCTACGAACCACTGAGCCTGGTCTCTGCGGCAAAGGCGCTGACACTGGTGTTCAGACAGGTGGCTGAAGTTTTGGAAAAAGACAAAGGCTTCGTGTTGCGCTCGCCAAGATTTGTGTTTGATGTGCCTTCAGTCATTCGATTGACGCAATACATTGACGTTCGTTCGCGGCGCAACAAGGTGACGAATCGTCATCGCATCCTGTCGCGCGATCATTACCGCTGCCAGTATTGCGGCAAACGCGGCACTGCATTCGATCTGACGTTAGATCACATTATGCCGCGTTCACGCGGAGGTCGGACGGTGGCGGAAAACCTGGTTGCGGCTTGCCAGGCTTGCAACAACCGCAAGGGCGACCGCACGCCCGAAGAGGCTCGCATGCCGCTGCTGACCAATCCGGCAGCTTTGTTTTACGGATTGGAACGCGCCGAATTGCGACAAGCGGCGCAGACTCGACCGGAATGGAAGAAATATCTTTTCCTGGAACACGCCGACGAAGAGCGAGTCACACAAGCTGCATAAAACTTCCCACTATCGTCTGCGCCGGTTTGGTCAATGAAGTTTGTTGATCAAACCGGCGCTACGAAAGAGGAACATTCCTCAGCCATATTCATTCACACCGCAGCGCAATCATCGGATCAATCTTCGTCGCGCGCCGAACCGGAATCCAGCAAGCCAGTAACACGACTGCCGACAACATCAACGGCATGGCGACATACGTCAGCGTGTCCGTGGGGCAGACGTAAAGCACGCTTTTCAGCAGGCGAGTGACGGCGAAAGCTCCGGCCAATCCCAATGCCGTGCAGATGGCAATCAGCTTGATTCCCTGCCCGATCACCAACAGCAGAACGTCTTTGCCCTGCGCGCCGAGCGCCATGCGAATACGATTTCCTGTGTGCGTTGCGCAACGCCGAACGCCAGCACGCCATAAAGTCCCAACGACCCAGCCAACGCCAGCGCTAACAAACCAAATCCACCTATCAAGGCCGCTTGCAAACGCTTATGTGGCAGCGCATCGCGCCAATAAGCGTCCAGCGTCTTGACCTGATAAATCGGCAGCCGCGCATCCAGCGAACTGATTTGCTGCTGCTATGACAACCGCAATCACCGCGAAGCCCGATTGCTTCACCAGCATTCGCACACCGTAGCGCAAGTCTTGCCAAAGAGTTTGCATAAATTCTCCAGGAAAGGGGTTAGAAGAGCGCCTATTTGAAACCGTCAAGCAAAGTTGTTCGTAGCTGGGAACCGTGCATCCAAAAAGCGGATGGCAAAAGCGGGCAAAAAAAACGCGCCACGTATACCGCGAATTCGAGTATAAGCTTCCTGTGCCCACAGCAAACCCGTTCGATTCCGTCAACCGGATTGAGCCTGCCCGCAGTTAGCAAATCGTTTTGCCAATCGTTTCGGAGAAAGCTATGACCATAAAATCGCAGACGTTTTACGCCTACACCGCGGTCGCATTGTTGCTCGCCGCTTTATTGACCGCACCCACCGTCGCGTTCCCTTCACAGGAAACCGCCGTCAAATACCTCAAACAAGGGCGCGATTTGCAGGAAGCCGGGCAATTCCAGTCCGCCGTTGAAGCCTATAAAAAAGCCATCGCGCTCGACCCGGAACTCGCCCCAGCCTACTTCAATTTGGGAGTGGCGTACTTGCAAATGGACCTGCCTGCGCTGGCATTGCCGCAATTCAAAAGTATGATCGAACTCGATGCCGACTTGGCAGAAGCCTACGCTTACCTGGGTATCTGCTATCTGGCTGAAGGCAACACACAGAAAGCCACGACAGAATTGGAGCACGCCTTGCGGCTTAAACCAGACTTGGACATTGCGCGACACCCCTTGGCCAAAATTTATGAGAAAGCCGGGCGCAAGGCCGAAGCAGAAGCCTTGCGCAAAGGCGGCGGAGTCCCAACAGACGCGCGGCAATTTTATGTGCGCGGCCTTGACCTGCTCAGAGTCGGACATAGCAAAGAAGCGCTTGTACCGTTGCAACGTGCGGTCGAACTCGATCCTGATTTCATTGACGCTTATCGCTTGCTCGCCGACATCAACCTGAAGCTCAAACGCCCCAACGCGGCACTGGAGGCCTTTGAACGGCTCGCAGCGCTCAAAGTCGAAGAGCCGCTTGTTTATCGCAACCTCGGCGCATTGTATTGGGATTTGAAACGGTATCGGGAATGTGCCGCCGCGCTGCAAACCGCCCAAAAGCTCGCCCCCGACAACCCGGAAGTTTATGAGACGCTCAGCCATGCCTACATTCGGTCGGAACAGTACGAAGCCGCGCGCGAGACGCTCACCACCTTGTTGCACCTACGCCCGGAAGACACCTCGGCGTTGCAACGCATGGCGGGTGTGCTGTTCATGCTCAAACGCGCGGATGAAGGCATTGCGTTCCTGCGGCAAGTCACACGGCTCAAGCCGCAAGATGCCGATGCCTTCAAGTCTCTGGGCTATCAATTGCTGAGTCTGGGACGAAACGAAGAAGGCATTGCCACCTTGCAGGAAGGTTTACGCATCAACCCAACGGATCAAGACCTCAAAGGAACGTTGGAAAACGCACTGCGTCGCGTGAGCAATACACCGGAACTCGCCAGGCTGCTGGAAGAAGTGCGGCGCAACCCACGAGATACGAATGCACTGGCCCGCCTGGGCAACGCATATTCCACACTGGGACGGCACGAAGAGGCGATTAAAGTCTTCAGTGAACTCACGCGCCTCATGCCCAATGACGAACGTGTTTTTTTGAAGCTGGGGTTTGCTTACTCAGAGATACAGCGCACGGAAGAAGCCATCAAAGCCTATCAAACGGTGGTGCGATTGAAACCGGACGATGCCGCCGGGCAACTCAATTTGGGAATGGCTTACTATGATTTGCGCCGCTATGAAGAAGCCATTGCGCCATTCAAGGAAGTCATCAAACGCAAATCCGATACGCCAACCATTCAGATGTATCTGGGCATCGCCTATCTTGAGTTGAACCGGTTTCAAGAAGCCGTCGAAACCTTGCAAGGCGCTCTGCGCATCAAACCCAATCAACCCGAAGCGCGTTTCCGGCTGGGGCTGGCTTACCTGAAACTCGGCAACCTCAAAGGTGCCGAGGAACAGCAACGCGCGCTCGCTCAACTCGACGCCAGTCTGGCGCAAAAGCTGGCCTCTCTGATGCCGCAAGGGCAGCGTTAGGGACCGGGCAAGAACGATCAGCGGCGTCACCATAGTCTGCTGTATAGTCTGCACATGACTTCGAATCGGTGCGATGCAAGTCATTTGCAGACTACGCTACGTTATTACTCCTGCCGTAACGCCACCATTGGGTCAATTTGTGTAGCCTTTCGCGCCGGAATCCAGCAGGCCAACACGGCGACCGCAATCAACAACAACGCTACGCCGGCAAACGTCAGCGGATCAGTCGCGTGAATGCCGAACAGCATCGAAGCTAAAAACCGAGTCAACAATACCCCTGCACCCAATCCAAACGCCGCGCCGATCAACGCCAGTGTCAACCCTTGTCGCAAAATCAAACTCTGCACATCGCGCGAACTTGCACCCAACGCGATACGGACGCCGATTTCGTTCGTGCGCTGCGCGACCGAATAACTCATGACACCGTAAATACCGACGGCAGCCAGCAATACGGCAATCGCCGCAAACACCGTCAACGACACCATCGCAAATCGGCGTCGCGCCAGAAAACCGCTCATCCGCTGTTCCATCGTCGCCACGTCAAATGCAGGCATGTCCGCATCCACCGCTTGAATCGCTCGAACAATACCCGTAGTCATGGCTTCGGGATCGGAAGTCGTGCGAACGACCAGATACAGATTCCGCGCCAGCGATTGTTCAACGGGAAAGTAAATTGAAATCGGCGGTTCTTTTTCGGTCTGAAACTGCCTGGCGTCACGAATCACGCCGACGATGGTGTGCCAAACGCCGCGTCGTGTCATTTGCAACCGCCTGCCAAGCGGGTCTTCGTTCGGCCAGAAACGTTCAGCCAGCGCTTCGTTGATGATGACGGTTTCGGGTTCGCCGCGTTTGTCGCGTTCATCGAAGAACCGTCCGCGCACCAGCGGAACTCGCATCGCGCGAAAATAATCAGGGCTGACCATGCGAATGTTCGACATGATTTTTTCGTTGGGCGAACGCGGCACGTAACCTTCAATCGTGATCGGGTCCCAGGCAAACGACACAGTGCTCAGGGGCAGCGAATAACTGACGCCAGCAGCCTCCACTCCCGGCAAGGCGCGAATGCCGTCTGTCACGCGTTGATAAAACGAAATGATGGATTCGGGATTCGGAGCCTTGATTTGTGGCAAAGCCAATCGCATCGCCACCACGTTGCGCGGATCAAAGCCCGGATGAGAATTGAGGATGCGTTGATAGCTGCGAATCAACAACCCGGCACACACCAGCAATACCAACGACAATGCAATTTCAGCAACGACCAACAGTTTTCGCAATCGCTGCGCGGTGCGCCCCGAAGCTCCGCTGGCGCTGCGTCCGCCGTCTTTCAATGTTTCGTGCAAATCCACGCGCGAAGCTCTGAGCGCCGGAACCAGCCCGAACACGATGCCGGTCGCAAACGTCACCAACACTGTGAACATCGCCACGCGCCAATCAATGTCAACTTCATGCAATCTGGGAATGTTCTGCGGCCCAAACGCTCGCAAGGCTCGAATCGCCGCAAATGCCAATGCCAGGCCTATGACGCCGCCCACCGACGCAAGCAATACGCTTTCGGTCAGCAATTGCCTAACGATGCGCCAGCGACTGGCTCCGATGGCTGCGCGAATGGCGATTTCCTTTTGTCGTCCGGCGGCTCTGGCCAGCAACAGATTGGCGACGTTGACGCAGGCAATCAGCAAGACCAGACTGACCAAAATCATCAACATCGGCAGCATTGCGCCTACATCGCCAACCACCTGTTCCAGCAAAGGAACCACGCTGATCGTCAACCCGCCGGTCGGTGGATAATTTTGCGGAAAGTCCTGCCTCATGCGCGCGGCGATCAAATCCATGTCGGCTTGCGCTTGAGCGTGACTGACGCCGTGTTTCAGTTTGCCGAAGATATTGAAATCTTCGTTGCCGCGATTGCTGCGAGCGGTTTCGTTCATTGGCAACGGCAGCAACACATCGGCTCTGCCAATGGCGTTGACGGCGGGCATCACTTCGTTGGTCAGCGTAAATTCCGGCGACATCACGCCGACAATCGAAAAACTGTTCCCATTCAAAATCAGCGATTGCCCCAACACAGACTGATCGCCGCCGTATCGCCGCTGCCAAAAACTGTGGCTCAAAATCACAGAGGCAGGCTTGCCCGGTTCGTCTTCGTCGGCGGTAAACACTCTGCCCAACCCTGCCTTCGCGCCAAACAACGAAAAGAACGACGAGGACACACGAGCGCCGTCAATGTGTTCGGGCGCTCCCTGTCCAGTCATGTTGAAGCTCGCGCCAATGGTGATGGCGGTGTGTTCAAACACCTGATTCTGCGTTTTCACATCCAGATATTGCCCAGGCGAAAACCAATCCTGAGCAACGTTCAACCCAGGCGAACGGCTCCACAAAATCACCAGCCGGTCTGCGTCGGGATAATCCAACGGGCGCAACAACAGCGCATTCACGACGCTGAACACGGCGCTGGTGGCCGCAATCCCCAACGCCAGCGATCCAATCGCCACCAACGCAAAGCTTTTCTGATTCCGCAGCGTGCGAATGCCATAAAGCAAATCCTGCCAGAACGTTTTCATCAATTACCTTTCTGTTTCTCGTTTGTGGTCTATTGCGAAAGAGGTTGGGAAGTGTAAGTTTCAACAAGCTATCAGGCTAGGGCTGAGCACAACGGCAGAATCTTTTTACAGAATTTACAAACTTCGGTGAGTTGAAAAATTGCAGATTGGAAAACTCCTGTCGAAGTTTTACCGTACTCATCATCGGCTGTGTAACGTGCATAGTCGTTCCATTTCAATTCAACCCCATCTTTTGTGAAGGAGATTTATGAAACGCATTTCCTTGTTCACACTGACTGTCTGCGCTTTGCTGGCGCTCTTCGGCAGTTTGACTCTGGCGCAAACAGCGGCAACGCTGACCAGCGACGAACGCAAAGAGGCCATCAAGCATCTGGAAGAAACGCGAAAGAATTTTCTGGATTCGGTGAAAGACTTGAGCGAAGTGCAATGGAAATTCAAAGCCGCGCCGGATCGCTGGTCAGTGGCCGAAGTCGCAGAGCACATCGCCGTCAGCGAAGAAACCTTGATGGGCCTGGTCGCTGAACGAATCATGAAATCGCCCGCAACGCCGGAAAAGAAAGAAGCAGCCAAAGGCAAGGACGCTCGACTTCGCAATCAAGTCGTGGATCGTTCCACCAGAGTGCAGGCTCCTGAAATGCTGAAACCGACCAATCGCTGGGCGACGCAGGCGGAACTGGTCAAATCGTTCAATGCCAGTCGAGACAAAACCATCAACTACATTCAAACGACGCAGGAAGATTTGCGAAGCCATTTCGGGCCGCATCCCATACTGGGAGACCTTGATGCGTATCAATGGATCACACTGATTTCCGCTCACTGCGCACGTCACACGGACCAAATCAAAGAGGTCAAAGCTGATCCAAACTTTCCCAAAAAATAAATTCAAAAATTGGCGGAGCCTCCAGAAAGCTCCGCCAATTTTCATTCCGCCCGCAACGCAATCATCGGGTCAACTTTGGCCGCTCGCCGCGCCGGAATCCAACAAGCCATCAGCGCAACGCCAAGCAAAATCAGTGAAATTGCACCAAAAGTCATTGGGTCAGTAGGGCTGACACCAAACAGCAATTTCGTCATCAATCGCGTCAACCCAAACGCTGCCAGCACCCCAATACCAATGCCTGCCAGCGCCAGTTTCATGCCTTGGCCGACCATCAAGCGGATGACCTCGACCTTTCCGGCTCCCAATGCCATGCGCAAACCGACTTCGTGCGTGCGTTGCATAACCGAATAACTCATCACGCCATACAGCCCAATCGCCGCCAGAACGAGCGCCAGCGCAGCGAACAATCCGATCAACTGCAAATTGAATCGCTGCTGCCATAAGGTATCGGCAACGACTTGCTCCAGACTGACGATATTGGAAACCGGCAAATTACGATCCAGCGACCAGACAGTTTGTTGAATGGCATTGCCCAGCGATTCGGGTGCAATGCTGGTGCGAACCACCAACGTCATGGAGGTGAAAGGCCCAGCCGTGCCGGATGAAAAAATTTCGTCTTGTTGAAACGGCAGATAAATTTCGTTGCCAGGAGCTTCTACCCAACTGCGTTGTTTCAAGTCCTTGACCACACCGACAATGGTCAGCCATTGCACCGGCTGAGATGGATTCCGAGGATCATCCAACGTCAATTGTTTGCCAAGCGCGGTTTCCGATGGCCAATACTTTTTCGCCAGCGTTTCATTGATGATCACAACGCGCGGCGCATCGAGCGTATCGCGTTCCGTAAAATCACGCCCTTCGCGTAACGCAACTCCCATCGTTTGAAAATATCCCGGACGGCTCACCCGAAACAACGCGTTTTCCTCTTGACCGGCGGGCGGCAACGGATGGTTGGCAATCGTAACGTTCGTTCCCCACGTGTCGCCTGACAATGGCAAATGGTTCACCGCACTGGCGGATTCGATTCCGGGAACGCTTTGCAGTTTTTCGGTCAACTGGCGATACAACGTTTCGCGCGCAGAACCGACGTATTGAGAAGCTCCAGCCAGCGAAATAGTCGCCGTCAACACATTGCGCGGTTCGAATCCGGGATCAACGGATTGCAATTTGACGAAGCTGTTCATCAACAGCCCAGCGCCAATCAACAACACCAGCGATAGTCCTAGTTCGACAACTACCAGCAATTCGCGCCAACGGCTTCGACTGGTCGAATTGCCGCGTCCGCCGTCTTTCAGCACCCGATTCAAATCCGGTTTCGATGCAATCAGCGCCGGAATCAGTCCGAACAACAACGTGGTCACCAGCGTCACAGCAAAGGTAAACAGCAATGCGACGCCATCCACTTTGATTTCATTTACGCGCGGAACCTTGGCGCTGAAACTGGTGCTGTTTCCCGCCAGCAAATGCGTCAGCCATTCCACGCCCCACACTGCCAGCAAAGTTCCGATGATCGCTCCTCCCAGCGCCAACATCAGGTTTTCCGTCAGCATTTGCCGAATGATGCGCCAACGACTTGCGCCCAATGCTCCGCGTACGGCGATTTCCTTTTGTCGTGCCGCCGCCCGCGCCAACAGCAAACAAGCGACGTTGGCACAAGCAATCAGCAACACCAGCGCAACCGTCACCAACAACAGCATCAATGCTGGACGCACATCACCGACGACTTTTTCATTCAACGGATCAACGCGAATATTCAACCCGGTATTGGCTTCTGGATAAGCTGCGGCCAATTGTTTGCTGATGGCTTCCATTTCGGTTTGCGCCTGTATAAGCGTCGCGCCGGGTTTGAGCCTGGCAAACACGCGCAACGATTGGCCACCGCGACTGGTTGCGCGAGATTGTAAATTCAACGCCGTCCACATTTCCGCGCGCGTTGACCAGAAAGGCGGAAACTGAAACTGCGGCGGCATGACGCCAACAACGGTGTAACTGTCGCCGCTCAAGCGCACCTGTTTACCCAAAATAGAAGCATCGCCGCCAAACACACGCTGCCAAAGTTTATGACTCAGCACCAGGACGCGATCTTTGCCCGGCTGGAAATCTTCAGGTTGCAAGGTGCGCCCTAACTGCGCGGGAACACCGAGCATTTCAAACAGACCTTCGCCCATGCGCAGCCCGCTGAGCTGTTCCGGGCGCACGTTGCCCGTCAATGCCCCGCCCCACGCTTCCGCCGCGGAAACTTGTTCAAAGCTTTTGGCGTTGGCCTTAAAGTCCAAAAAATTGGCGGGGGCAACCGGCGAGCGACTTTCCTGCAACAAGGTCACGATCCGTTCAGGTTCCTGGTAAGCCAGCGGGCGCAACAAGACACCATTGACGACGCTGAAAATCGCCGTGTTCGCGCCGATTCCCAAAGCCAGCGTGATAACCGCCACCAGCGTGAAGCCGGGCTTTTTCAGCATCATTCGCACGCCAAATCGAATGTCCTGCCAAAGAGTTTGCATAAGCCTCATCCTCCAATTTTTCAGTGCTATTCGCAGCGAAGCGCAATCATTGGATCAACTGTCGTCGCGCGCCGCGCCGGAATCCAGCAAGCCATCAAGGCTACGCCGATCAGCAACAGCGAAATTGCCGCAAAAGTCACCGGATCGGTCGCGCCAACGCCAAACAAAAAGCTCTTGAGCAATCGCGTCAACCCGAATGAAGCCAGCAAGCCCAAACCGACTCCCATCGCCGCCAGCGTCAAACCGTGCTTCAGAATCAGCGTCAGCACATTGCCGGTTCGGGCGCCCAGCGCCATCCGCAACCCTATTTCGTTCGTTCGCTGTTCGACGGCATACGACATGACGCCGTAAATTCCCACTGCCGCCAGCAACAATCCCAATCCGGCAAACAATCCAATCAAAATCATGTTGAAACGTTGTTGCGACACCGAGCGCGCAGCGTATTGCTCCATCGAACGAATTTCAGCAGCGGCGACGGTAGCATCAACAGCGGCCAGTTCGCGTTTGACCGCCGCCACAAATCCAAGCGCATCGCCCGTCGTGCGAATAGTGAAATGGGCAGGCGTGAACGTGCGAATGACGCGCATCAACCGATCCGGCACTTGCGGAATGGGAATGAAAACCATTGGCGGTTCAGGGCTGTCCAGACTGAATTGTTTGATGTCGCCAACGACGCCGACGACCTGTCGCAAGGGATCGTTCGTGCCGCGTCCGACGGTAAGCTGACGTGAAAAGACGGATTGCCCGTCGAAAAATCGCCGCACGAATGCTTCGTTGACGATGGCTGCGGGAACGCCTGCGGCGTTGTCAGCGTCAGTAAACGCACGGCCTTGTCGCACGGGAATTTTCATCACGCGGAAATAATCCGGCGAAATCACGCGCATTTGCACGCTTTGAATCTGGTCTGGAGTTTCAGGAAAGACGACCGGCATGTTGAATTGCCAATCCAGCGGTAATTTGTTGATGACCGCCGCCGATTCGACGCCGGGCAACCGGCGAATTCGTTCAAGCGCGGTTTGATAATAATTCGCAGAGGCTTCGGTTGTGCTGTATCGCTGGCCGTCCAGCACGACCTGACAGGTCAGCACATTGCGCGGCTCAAAGCCCGGTTCGACGCCTGACAAATTGACGAAGGTTCGCGCCAGTAAACCGGCTCCGATTAACAAGACCAACGCCAAGGCAATTTCCGTAACCACCAACGCGCTGCGCAAACGACCTCGCGGGTTGCCGCTACGACCTGCGCTGTCTTTCAAGGCAGTGTTGACATCCACTTTGTAAGCCTGCCAGGCCGGAGCCAGTCCGAACAACACACCCGTCATTGTCGCCACACCCAACGCAAACGCCAGCACGCGCCAATCCATGTTGATTTCAGCCACGCTGGGCAACATGCCTTCGGGCAAGGTTGCCACCAGCAAATCCGTTCCCCACATCGCCAGCATCAAGCCTGTCGCGCCGCCGATAAGCGCCAACAACACGCCTTCGGTCAGCAACTGGCGCACAAGGCGTTTGCCGCCTGCGCCCAACGCCATTCGCACAGCCATTTCCTTTCGACGGCCAGCGGCGTGTGTCAATTGCAGATTGGCGACGTTGGCACAGGCAATGAGCATCAAAAAGCCCACAGCGGCAAACAGCAACCACAATTGCCGTCCGATGTCATCGGTAAAGGTTTGCTGATACGGCAATGCGCCGACGCTTTCGCCGTTCTGCATCTGGTTGGGAAAAGCGGCTCGATACCTTTCGGCAAGGGATTTCAGGTCAGCTTCGGCTTGCGCAAAACTGACGCCGGGTTTGAGTCGGCCAATGACCTGAGCGTTGGGATCGAAGTAAGCAGTAGGCCGCGCTTGCATTGGCAAAAACAATTCCACATCCGATTCAAAGCGAAATCCTGGCGACATGACTCCCACCACTGTGTACGGATTTTCGTTAAAGGTGATCGTTTTGCCGATCAACGATTCGTCACCGCCAAATCGCCGTTGCCACAAACCGTGCGTGAGAATAATGACGCGCTCGCCGCCCGGCTTGTCTTCCTCCTGGGTAAAGGCGCGACCACGAGCCGGCAAGATTCCCAGCGTGCGGAAAAATCCTTCGGACACGCGCAACCCGGAAACGTATTCCGCTTCGCCGCCGCCAGACAAATTGCCGCGAGCGCCGCCGTAACCTGAAATGCAGGCCAGCGATTCAAACGACTGGTTGTGTTCCTGCCAGAACAAAAACTTCGGTTCGCCTGATCCCTGCACGCCGCCTTGCGGATATTGCTGGCCGATATACAGCAATCGTTCCGCGTCCGGATATGGCAGCGGGCGAAGCAACACTGAATTGACTATGGTAAAAATCGCCGTCGTTGCGCCGATTCCCAGAGCCAGTGTGATAATCGCCACCAGCGTGAAGCCGGATTTTTTCAGCATCATTCGCGCGCCGAAGCGCAGGTCTTGCCAGAGTGTTTGCATAGCGGTTCACCTCACAGTGATGTCACAGTATCCCTTTGTCACCTGCTAACCAAACCTCGTGCCAGGCTGATCCGAGCGATAAATCGTTGAGATTGTTTGAAGTGGAAAATGCGTTGAAGAAATCAGGTGTCTGTTTTTGGGATTTCTTCATCCCAAAAATGGAATGCAATAGTTGCGCTTTGACAGGGTTTGGCGGTTGGCGCGATGATGCGAACTACAGCGCGATGAGGCCACCTGCGCTCTTATGTGGCAAGGTTCATACTGAGACAAACGGCGCAGTGGCGCCAACCAAAAAATAGGAGAACATCTTGCTCATAAAATCACCTGAATTGAAGCCGAGTGCCCAACAGGCGCTGCGCTCTCAGACCATCTCCGAATTAACGCCCGGTAGTTTGCTGCATGACTTTGCCGCTCTTCTGGATTTCGTCGCCACACGCGAATTAACAGCGACTGGCAAACAACAACTGTTGCCATTGGCCGCTCTGGAGGAATTGAACTCCCAGATGGCGCAGCCACTGAATCTGGGTTTGAAACGAGCCGTGCAGAAATCCTATCCGCACATCAATGGCCTGTTCCTGCTGGCGCGCGCGACAGGTTTGTTGCGCGTTGTCCGCCACGACGAGACGTTGCTGTGGCGTCTGGATGAGACGGCATTGTCGGTCTGGCAATCGCTCAATCACACGGAGCAATACTTCACGCTGCTCGAAGCTTATCTGTACCACGCCTCGGTAGAGATGATCGGCGAGCGCGGCCGCTGGCTGAACACGCTGGGTTTACTGGGCGATTGTCTGATGGTTTGGCAAAGGATTGGCGAGCAAGGTATCCGCGTTCCGCCGGGCAAAAAGCAGGATGGTTATATCAACAGCGCATGGCTCTATCATTTCGCGCTGTTAGAACTTTTCGGCCTGACCCACGTCAAACCCGGCGAAGCTCAAGCGAGCACAGGCTGGAGCATCGCCGAAATACAGCAAACACCATTTGGTCAGGCCTTGATGACTCTGGTCTTGATCTGCGCGGCTGAGAGTCTAAACCGGTTGATGGAGATTGATTTGGAAGAGGAGGAAACGCCGCCGCACAGCTTCACCAAACTCCAGGCGCAATTCCAGGCTTATTTTCCCGATTGGCAGCGCGGCTTCGCGCTGGCGAAGCAAGAGACGTTTCAGGAAGGCGTTTTTCAATTCAAAGTCAGCCTGGGCAAAATCTGGCGGCGCATCATCACCCCCGCCACTACGACGCTGGATGAATTGAGCGACGCCATTCTAGAGTCGGTGAATTTTGACAATGACCACCTTCATTGCTTCGAGTACAAGGACCGCTTCGGCGTGACGGTGCGCGTCAATTACGACGCGATGGAAGAGCCGCCTTACAGCAGCGAAGTCCGGGTGGGCGAGTTACCGCTGGCGCCGGGCAGTACGCTGAAATACACCTTCGATTTCGGCGACAACTGGGAATTCCAACTGGTATTGGAATCCATCGCGCCGCCGGACAAAAAGCTGAAACATGCCCGCATCGTCGAATCGCGCGGCAAAGCGCCTCAACAATACTAGAACCGGGGTTGAGCCGCTAAAACGAAGCGCAATCACAGTCGCTACGTCTCTCTTTCGCGCTCTAATCGCATCGAAGCGCGATCATCGGATCAACTTTCGTCGCGCGGCGCGCCGGAATCCAGCAGGCCGCAATCGTCACCAACAACACCGCAACCGTCACGCCCGCGAAGGTCGTCGGGTCAGTTGCGCTGATGCCGAAAAGCAGTGTCTGCATCAGCCGCGTCAAACCGCAGGCTGCGATCAAACCGATTGCGCAGCCCATCAAAGCCGACCCCATACCTTCTTTTAAGACCAACCGCAGCACATCACCGGGTTGCGCGCCAAGGGCAATTCGCACACCAAGTTCGCGCGTGCGCCGTGCGACGCCATAACCGGTCACGCCATACAATCCCGCCGACGCCAGCAACAGCGACAGAAGCGCAAACAGTCCCAACAGCCATGCTCGAAAACGTGGTTCGTCAATGCTCGCTGCCATCACCTCTTCCAGTGTCAATACGTCTGTCGCAGCCTGCTGCGCGTCGAGCGCAGTGATACGCCCACGCAAAACAGTTGCCAGAGCTTTCATCTCGCCGCTGCTACGCACCAGCAAGCGAACTTGCCGTCCGACGTTGCGTTCGACGAGTGTATCGCTGCGCTGCGTGAACGGAACGTAAAGGCCTCGCCCCGCTTCTGCATTGAGTCCGCGCCCTCTTGTATCGCGCGCCACGCCGACGACAGTCAGCCAGGCATTGGTCGAATTTGCCTCGCCCAGTTTGAGTCGTTTGCCGAGCGCATCTTCGTTCGGCCACGCTGTGCGGGCGAACGATTCGTCCACAATCGCCACTCCGGGCGCCGCGCGAGTGTCTGTCGCCGCAAACGCCCGACCATTGATGATCGGTATCGCAAGCACGCGAAAGTAATCGGCGCTGACGACGCCGAAATCCAGTGGAATTGATTCAGACCGCCCTTCGACCGTGGCCAGTCGTCTGGCGTTGGCTCGACTGAGCGGCAGGTTGTTTGCCACTGCGACCGCTTCGACGCCGGGAGTGGCCGCAATCTGTTCCACCACGCCTGAGTAAAACCGTTCGATCTCGGCCATCGTTGCGTATCGCTGCTCAGGCAATCGCACGCGAGCCGTCAACACTCCGCGCGCGTCAAAGCCCGGTTCGACGTTGAGCAATCGCGCAAAACTGCCGACTACCAGAGCGGCTCCGATCATCAACACCAGCGCCAGCGCTATTTCACTGACGACAAATACGCGCAAGAGCCGCCGTTGTCGCCCATCGCTCGCGCCACGTCCTGCCTCTCTCAACACAGCGCTTTCATTCACCGCCGAGCCGTTGAGCGCCGGAATCAAACCGGCGAGCGCTCCTGCCATCATCGAAACAACCAGGGCAAAAAGCAGCGCGCCGCCATCAAGTTGCACTTCGCCAAGCCGCGCCAATCCTGCGGGCAGCGCTGCCTTGAGCGCCCCCAGACACCACATTGCCAACAACAATCCTGCGGCTCCTCCTGCAAACGCCAGCAACAAACTTTCGGTCAACAATTGCCGCGCAAGCCTGAAGCGGCTTGCGCCGAGCGCTGCGCGAACCGCCATTTCTCCACGTCTCGCCGCGCCCCGCGCCAGCAACAGTCCTGCCACATTCACGCACGCAATGAGAAGCACCAGCGCGACTGCGATATTGAGCAGCGCCAACGCCGGGCGATATTCGCGCGCCAGTTCGTCGCGCAACAGGCCGAGCGTGATGCGCCAATGCGGTTCGTCATTTGCGCCCGGTATTTGCTGCTGCAACGCTGTCGCCAGCGCCCCGACCTCTGTTCGCGCCTGTCCGAGCATTTCCGGCGCCCTCAAACGCGCCACGGCCATCACGAAATTCGATTCGCCATCTGCACGCTGCTGCGCAATGCGCAGCGGCAACCAAATATCCGGACGATTTACGTTGAGCGGAAATTGACGAAAGTTCGCAGGCAGCACGCCGACAACCGTATAAGCTTCGCCATCTAGCGCAACCGCCGTGCCGATTGCGCTGATTGATGCGCCAAACCTGCGCTGCCAGAGTTCGTAACTGATCAGCACAGATCGCCCGTGCTGAAAATCTTCCGCTGCAAAGCCGCGCCCCAGCGTCGGACTGACCGCAAACAGAGGGAAAAAATCGTTTGAGACTTCCGCGCCTTCTACATATTCCGGCTCTCCGGCTGCGGCCAGATTGAAATCGCGTCCGACATACGCCGCCACCACATCACAAGCGCCGCCGGTTTGTGACATCGCGCGCCATTGGTCAAAAACCGCCACCGGAATCCAGGGCGAACCTTGGCGCACGACCAATCGTTCCGGTTGTGGATGCGATACAGGCGCAAGCAGCGCAGCCTTGACAACCGAAAAGATCGCAGTATTTGCGCCGATGCCCAATGCCAGCGTCAGCACGGCAATCAGCGTCAATCCAGGCTGTTTCAGCAACATTCGCCCGCCAAAGCGCAGGTCTTGCCAAAGAGTTTGCATGAATTTTTCTCGTTGTAATGATGAAAGATGAACTTCATCCCTCATCCCTCAGATTTCATCATTCACACCGAAGCGCGGCCATCGGATCAACGTTTGCCGCTCTTCGCGCGGGAATCAAACAAGCTAACAGCGCGACGACGAACAACAGCAAGGCAACAGCGCTGAAAATCAGCGGATCGGTCGCCCGAACTTCGAACAACAGCCCGTTGAAACTTTTGACCAGCCGAGCCAGCAACAATGCCGCTACGGTTCCCAACACAATTCCAGGCACAGCCAGCAGCATGCCTTGTTTCAGAATCAGTCGAAGAATGTCCGCGCCCGAAGCGCCCAGCGCCGCTCGTATTCCAAGCTCATGCGTGCGTTGTGTCACGGCGTAAGCCAGCACGCCATAAATGCCAATCGCTGACAGCAACAAAGCGACGGCGGCAAATATCGCCAGCAATAATGTGTTGAACCGTTGCCGAGCAATCGAATTGCCGAGCAGAGTGGCCAGCGTTCTTACATCGGCAATCGGTTGTTGCGGATCCAGCGATTGAATCACACGTTGAGCGGCAGCGGTCACTGATTCCGGTTCGACGCCTGTGCGCAGCACAAAGGTCATGGTGTTGTACGGCAATTCGGCAATCGGCCAATACGACATTGGTTCGGCAGGCTTGTCGAATTGCGCGTGCTTCACGTCGGCGACAATGCCTATGATTTCCGTCGGCACGTTTTCGTTTTTCATCGCAATGGTGATGCGCTTGCCCAGCGCCTCTTCGCCGGGAAAATACTTGTTCGCCAAGGCTTCGTTGACCAAAACGACGTGGCGCATTTCCTTGACCTCCTGTTCGGTGAACATCCGCCCGCGTTTGAGCGCAATCCGCATCGCCGAAAAGAAATTCTGGTCGGCGACGCAAACACCTGTGGTCAGCCCCTGCCCTGGTAATGGTTTTGGTTTGCCTTCGATCTCGAATCCGGTGCCAGCACCCGGTCCCGCAAAAGGCAGGAAGTTAATCACTCCTGCCGATTCGACGCCGGGCAGCGCCTGCATCTGCGTCACGGCTTGCGTGAAAAAATTGATGCGCTGCGCGTCTTGCGTATACCGGCGTCCGGGTAAAGCGACGCGCATCGTCAAAACATTTTCGGCGCTGAAACCCGTGTCCACCGCTTGCAATCGCAGAAAGCTGCGAATCAGCAAACCGGCTCCAACCAGCAACACCAACGCCAAGGCGATTTCGGTCACGACCAGAGCGCTTCGCAATCGCTGGCTTCGCACTCCTCCGGCCAAAGACCGGCCAGCCTCTTTCAAGGTTTCGCTCAAGTTCAGATTGGACGCTTCCAGCGCCGGAGCCAGGCCGAACAGCAATCCGGTCAGCAGGGTCACGACAAACGTGAATCCCAACACGGGCAAACTCAATTCAATGTCACGCAATGCACCAAGTTCCCGTGGGCTTAAATTCGCCAACGCCGAAGTTCCCCACCACGCCAGCAACAATCCGGCGGCTCCGCCCAGCAACGACAGCAAGAGGCTTTCCGTCAGCAATTGAACGACAAGTCTGCGACGCCCGGCGCCCAACGCCGCTCGCACAGCGATTTCTCGTTGCCGAGCCGCTGCTCTGGCCAACAACAAATTCGCCACATTCGCGCAGGCGATCAACAACACCAACCCGACTGCGCCCATCAACACACGCAACGCCGGTCGCAATTCGCCTGCAAATTGTTCGCGCACCGGAACCACCGTCACGCCCCAACCTGTGTTGAACTCCTTGTGTTCTTCGCGCAATCGCGCCGCGATGGTATCCATTGCCGTGCGCGCTTGAACAACGCCGACTCCGGGTTTGAGCCGAGCCACGGCGCTGGCAAACCTGCCTCGGCGGGTTTTCATTTGTTCGCTGATGGTCCACGGCATCCACATTTCGGCAGGTTGATTGGTCGTTGAATTGCCCTGAATGTGCCATTTGAAATCGGGCGGCAACACGCCAATCACAGTGTTCTCAGCGTTGTTCAAAATCAGCTTGCGGCCAACTATGGCCAGATCGCCGCCAAACCGCCGCTGCCACAACCCATAACTCAACACCACAACGTTGTCGCGGCCTTGCACAGCGTCATCTGGTTGAAATGCGCGTCCCAAAACCGTGTTCACACCCAACACACTGAACAGATTGGGTGTCGTCAACTGAGCCGGAATTTCCATTGGCTCGCCGTCTCCCGTCAGATTGGTTCGAATATCAACGAAGGTGGCCATGTCAGTGAACACATCGTTCTGCGTCTTCCAGTCAAAAAAATTGCCCAGATTGATGACGTTTTGCTCGCGCCGCTGGCTTTTTTCCCAGACCATCACCAACTGTTCCGATTCGTGATAAGGCAAGGCGCGCAACAACACTGCATTGACGACGCTGAAAATCGCAGTATTCGCGCCAATGCCCAGCGCCAGCGTGGCAACCGCAACCAGTGTGAAGCCGGGTTGTTTGAGCAGCATCCGCGCGCCGAAGCGCAGGTCTTGCCAGATGGTTTTCATCAATCCTCCATCTCAAAATGATGAATTCGGTAAGATGAAGTATGAACTCTTGGGAGCGTATCTCATCTTTCCGCATTCAGATTTCATCATTCATAACGAAGCGCAATCATCGGATCGAGCCTCAAAGTACGACGAGCAGGAATCCAACACGCCAGCAACGCCACACTCAGCAACAGGAAAGCAATCACCGCGAAGGTCAGTGGATCGGTGGCCGTGACTCCATACAGCAATTTGCTCAGGGTTTTGGTTAACATCACGGAAGCCACCAGACCTACCAGCAATCCCACCATCGTCAGGCTCATTCCTAAGCCAAGAACCTGACGCAACAGTTGGCGCGGTTGCGCGCCCAGAGCCAGCCGTATGCCGAATTCCTGTGTGCGTTGTGCCACGTTGTAGCTGATCTGTCCGAACAAACCTATGGCCGACAACACCAACGCCAAAGCGCCGAACAAACTGAGCAATGCCGTATACAAACGCGGTTCGGCCAGTTTGTCGGCCAGCAATTCTTCCGCCGTTTCGGCGCGACTAATGGGTTGCCGGGCATCCATCGCCCACAGCGCCGATTGAATGGAGCGCCGCGCCACAGAAGGAGAAGTTTTAGTGCGCACCACCATTGCCGCACTGAACCACGGCTGCTGTGCGTAGGGCGCATACAATTGCGGTTGAACCTTGCCCGGCTCGCCCTGATTCAAGTCGCGAACAACGCCGACGATTCGACGAGTTTGCGGCTGCCCCAGATAATTCAACGTGACGAACTGATCCAGAGGGTCTTGCTCCGCAAAGAATCGCCGTGCGAGCGTTTCGTTGACCACAGCCACTCGCTCGGCTGAAGCATGATCCTGCTCTGTGAAATACCGGCCTTTTACCAACACGCCTCGCAACGTCGTGAAATAGTTTGGACTGATTGCGTCGTAAAGAACGGCTTCATTGGCGGGCAATGGGTCTTTTGCGCGATTCAGTTGAAAGTTGAGATAAGGAAATACCGTCCCGGTGGTGACTGCCGCAGTTTCGACTTCGGGCAGATTGGCGACGGTTTCTTGCAGTTGGCGAATCAATTCGATTCGTTCGGGTTGGGGTTTGTTGATCGGCACGTTCAGCGAAACTCCAATCAACTGACGCGGATCGAATCCCAGGTTCACACGTTGCAAACGCAAAAAACTGTTGATAAGCAACCCGGCGGCGACCAGCAACACAAACGCCAGCGCTACTTCGGCGACGACCAGGCCATTTCGCAATTGCAGCATTTGCCGCCCGGAACTGTTGCGTTGTCCATCCTTGAGAAACGACCCGATTGCCGGGCGCGTCGCCTGCCAGGCAGACAACAACCCAAAACACAGCCCCGCTAGTAACGTGACGCCTACTGTGAATGCCAATAGCCGCGCATCGGTTTGCAATTGATCCTGCAATTGCAAATGCGCGTAGTTTTCAGGCAACCATCTCAACAGAGCTTCGCGCGCCCATAACGACAACATCCAGCCAATCGTGGCGCTGAATCCGGCCAGCATCAGGCTTTCGCTCAACCATTGCCTGACCAATCGCCCGCGCGTGGCTCCCAGTGCTGCGCGAACGGCGAGTTCGTGGCGACGAGTCACCGCGCGCGAAACCAGCAGGCTGGCAACATTGGCACAGGCGATCAGCAACACCAGCCCCACGGCTCCTAACAGAATCAACAAGGAACCGCGCACATCGCGCGACAATCGTTCGCGAAACGGCGTCAACAGAAAGCCCAGATTTTTGTTTTCGTTGGGGAACGCCTGCGCCAACCGCGCCGCCGTGGATTGAAGCTCCGCCTGAGCCTGTTCCAGCCGGACGCCCGGTTTCAACAGCCCGTATACTTGAAAATATCGGCTGCTACGATCCTGCGCCTGCAATCGTGCGGGCAGCGGTTGCCAGACTTCGGCCTGAACAGGATATTTGAAATCCGGCGGCATGACGCCGATCACCTGCACGCCATTTCCAGGCAAGCTTTTGCCGATGATGTTCGGGTCGCCTCCGAAACGGCGTTGCCACAAACGATGGCTGAGCACAATCACCGGCGGACAACCGTCGCAAGTGTCGCTATCCGCAATCACGCGCCCCAGCAAAGGTTGGGCATTGAGAGCTTGAAATAAACCGGGAGTGGTCAACATGCCGGGAACGGATTCGGGATTGTCCTGGTCAGTAAAGCTGAAGCCAGAACCAATCATGCCCACCAATGTCGCAAAACTCTGGTTGCTCTGTTGCAAGTCCCAGAAATCGCCCGGCGACAAGCCGGCGGTTTGATCTGTTCCTTTGCGATTATCGAACGATTCCAACACGACGAACCGCTCAGCATCGAGATACGGCAACGGACGCAACATGACGGCGTTGACCACGCTGAAAATCGCAGCATTCGCGCCGATGCCCAGCGCCAGCGTGGCAACCGCAACCAGCGTGAATCCCGGTTGTTTGAGCAACAGTCGCACGCCGAAGCGCAGGTCTTGCCAAAGAGTGTTCATAAAACGTCCCTTCATTTCTGGTCGTGTTCTTGATTGGTCGTTAGAGCGGAAAAAGAAACTCACGAATCTCTAGCCAACAGTGTGCCAGAAAAGAATCTCTCTAAGTGTTTGTGTAGATTGGCTTGTGTGGGCTGAGTTGTCGCAGGACTGTTCGCTATTGGGATGGCGCTGTCCCAATAGCGGCGTCGAAGAAAAATCACGGGTAGCGATCAGATGCAAAGTGGCAAGACACAAATTGCAAGACGCTACGGTTCGATTCTTTTGACAACACGAAAGCCAATGAAATCACGCCGCGCGGCTGCCGTCATCGTCACACGCGCCGCCGACCGTGTGTGCATCGGTGAATCCAGCCACGAACCGCCGCGCAGCACGCGGCCACTTTGGCTGGCGTCTGCGGTCATAGCGGATTCATCCGCGCCGTCGCCCGGATAACAGCGGACAAAAACATCTTCGACCCATTCCAAGACATTCCCGACCATGTCATACAAACCCCAGGCATTCGGACGATAGCTGCCAACTTGCGTAATCAGCGCGGCTCCGTCGTCAAAAGGCAGCGTCTGTCCCACATCTTTGAACCGGCGGCGCGTTCGTTCATCCTTCACGTTGCCGAAACCAAAACCGTCTTCCGCTTTCTCGCCCCAGAAATAGCTGGTTTGGGTTCCTGCACGGGCGGCGTATTCCCATTGCGCTTCGGTCGGCAATTGAAAGCCGAAATGTTCAGCGAAGCGTTTGGCGTCGTTCCAACTGACGTGAATGACCGGATGATTGTCGCGCACTCGATATTCCTTCAAGTTCGGGAATGGGTTGCGCCAGCTTGCCACCAGCGACCATTCACGGTCGCCGTGAGGCTCGGCGGCAAAAGAACCGACCGTGAACCGATCAAGTGGTGTTCCGGCTTCGGCGTCGGTTTTGTATCTGGTAACCGTGACGAAACGGCGGAACTGCGCAACGGTAACTTCGGTTTCGCCAAGATAAAACGGCTGGCGAATGACGCGGCGATGCTGATCTTCGCTGTTCAACCGGTTGGCTTCGCTTTTGGGCGATCCCATCACAAACTCACCCGCTGGAATCAGCACCAGAACCACGCCACTTAGTTTATGAATGACTCGTTTGGGCAGCCCTGTTGCTGCATCCGTCGCGGTTCCCGGCGCGGCAATATAAGCATCCGGCAATCGCCCTTGCTGTTGAGTTGAAACCTGTGGCAAGGCAAACATAACCACTGCCAAAAACAGCAAACCGAGAAAAGTCATTCTGTGTTTCATCGTTCTTGATCTCATTTTCATATCTGAGTTGAAGATTGCGCCGCCTGACAAAAGATAAATTCCGATGCGGTTGATTTCTTATTCGCACCGAAGTGCGATCAGCGGGTCAACCTTTGTCGCCCGCCAGGCGGGAATCAATCCGGCAACGAAGGCCACCAGCAACAAGACCAGCGCGATCAGGGTAAACGTCGCAGGGTCGCTGGAGCTGACTTCAAACAACAGCGTCCGCAGCCAGCGCGTCAACGCGAACGCGCCCATCAAACCCAGCGCAGCGCCAGCGAACGCCAACGCCATGCTTTGCCACAACATCATTCGCAGCACAGCAATAGGGCGCGCGCCCAAGGCCAAACGCACGCCGATTTCGCGTGTGCGTTGCATGACCGCGTATGCGCTGACGCCGTAAATCCCTATCGCCGCCAACGTCAGCGCCAACACCGCAAACGCGCCGAGCAGAAAAGTGTAAAACCGCGGCTGCGCGACCGTTTCGGAAACCAGGTCTTCCATGGGGCGTAAGCGAACAGGTTCCAGCGTGGCGTCCGCCGACTGAATCGCCTGTCGCACGCCGGCAATCAACGTCGCGGGCGGAACCGTCGTGCGAATCATCAAATTGCTCCACATAAACGGCGTCTGCGCGAACGGCGTGTAAATGGTCATTGCCCTGTCATCGTCCAGACCGGAATACCGCACATCGGCGACGACGCCGACGATTTCGCGCCAGTCATTGGCCTGTTCGGAATTGATGAGTTGTATGCGTTTGCCCAGAGCGCTTTCATACGGAAACAGCTTCTGCGCCATGAATTGATTGATGATGACGGTTTTGGCAGAAGTCGCAGAGTCGCGTTCGGCAAATTCGCGGCCTTCGCGCACGGGCGTGCCCAAAGCGCGAAAGTAATCCGGGCTGACGGCAATGAAATAAGCAGTGTTGTCCGCCAGCGCTGGCACACCCTGCGCAGCAAAGCGGCTCATGCGTTGCGCGGTCACGGGCGGCAATGCGCTGCCGCCACTGGCCGTTTCGACGCCGGGAACCTGGCTGATTCGCACAAGCGTTTCGCGCAAAACCGCCGTCCGCCGCGCTTCGTCCTCAAAATCCATCAACGGCAGATTGACGGTCAGCAGGTTTTCAGCTTTGAACCCCGGATTCACTTGCAACAAACGACTGAAACTTTTCAGCAACAATCCCGCGCCCGCCAGCACGATCAACGCCAGTGCGATTTCAGTCACCACCAGCGCCCCGCGCAACCTTTTGCCTTGCGCCAATCCCAGAGTGTCGCGTCCGCCTGCGCGCAAGGTTTGATTCACATTGCCGCGCGCCACTTGCCACGCAGGCACAAGTCCGAAAATCACGCCCGTCAACACCACAGCTCCCAAAGTGAATAACAACACAGGCGCATTGAGCCGCACTTCGCTCAAACGCGGCAGATCATCCGGATTGAACCTGACCAGCGCATCCAGCCCCCACACCGCCAGCAACAATCCAGCCACGCCGCCAACACAGGCCAGCAACAAACTTTCGGTCAACAACTGGCGCAACAGGCGGAACCGCCCTGCGCCAAGCGCCGCGCGAATCGCCAGTTCGCGTTCGCGCACGGCCAATCGTCCCAACGTCAGATTGGCGACGTTGGCACAGGCAATCAGCAACACGAATCCCACAGTTGCCAGCAAGACCCACAACGCGCGGCTGACATCGCCGACCAGCCGTTCATACAACGGCATGAAATTGAACTGTATGTTTTTGTTGGTGTCGGGATATTGCTGCTGCAACCGCGCGGCGATGGCATCGCTTTCGGCGCGCACCTGCTCCAGACTGACTCCCGGTTTCAGATGCGCGACGACACGAAAGATGCGGAACTGGCGGTTTTCCATTTGCTGTCGCGCGTCGGCCATCGCCGCGCCCAGCGAGTTCCAGATTTTGAATTCGCGGCTTGGATACTGAAATTCCGGCGGCGTGACACCGACGATGGTGTGCGGTTTGCCGTACAGGCGCAGCGTTTGGCCGATGACATTCGGATTGCCGCCAAAATTGTTTTGCCAAAGATCATGGCTGATGACGGCCAGCGGCTGTTTGTCTTCTTCCGCGCGCCAGAATCGTCCCAAAGCGGGTTGCGTCAGTTGCGGCAACAACTCCGGCGTGACGATGGCTCCGCGCATCTGCACTGCTTCGCCGCCAAAATTGACGTTGTACAGATTCGATGCCCACAACGCCATCCAGTCAAAACTCTGGCTGGCGGCTTTGAGGTCACGGAAGTCCGGCGGCGAGATATTCGCCACCACAATGCGTTCGGCGTCTTTGTAAGGCAACGGTTTCAGCAACACGCCGTACACCACGCTGAAAATGGCGGTGTTCGCGCCGATGCCCAGCGCCAATGTCAGCACCGCGATCAACGTAAAGCCGGGATTCTTTGCCAGCATGCGCGCGCCGTAGCGCAGGTCTTGCCATATAGTCGTCATTTGGTTTCCCTTCAGCGTCTGGCCTTGGCTTCTTCATAAGCGGCAGCCACGGCAGGAACAGCAACATAATTGCTGAACAAAAGTTTTCTGACTGGCGAATCACCAGCGAGTTGTTGCTGAAATTCTATGAGGTTTACGCTCTTGCGAGCTTGTTCCAGCGTTTCGCCGCGCGAAACCGCAGCGACTGTTTGCTTGCTGATGGAAGCAAACATGTCGGAAAGAGTTTTCAGGTAAGCATCATCGCGCAAGATCGTCCCGTGCCCCGGCACAATGATTGATGAACGCAAGGCGCGAAGTTGGTCAAGCGTCACTGCCCATTCGCCTATGCGCGATTGCGGATTGCCAACCAACGGAACCGGCCAGACCACCAGATCGCCTGTAATCAGAATGCCTTCCTGCGGGAGATGAACCACCAGATCGGCGGCGGTGTGCCCACTTCCCAGATGACGTATGTCAATCACACGCGAGCCGCGATGCAAAGTCATCCGATCAGTCACCGTGATGGTGGGCAGAATTGTTTGTGCAATGGAGCCTTCACTGAGCACCAGTTCCGCCAACCGAATGTCCGCGGCGAGACTGGCACGTTCTTCTGCCTTCAATTCGCCGCCCAACAGGCTTTTGTCTTTCGCCAGAAAGCCCTTGAGTTCAGCGAGAAAACCGGGCGCACCTTCAAGAAAATTTTTCCGATTTTGCGCACCCTGTTTGGGCAAATACTCGCGGGCAAAGGCATGCGCGATAAATTCCACACCGGGAAAGGCCTCGCGGTAAACCTGATTCCCGCGAATATGATCGTCGTGGTAATGCGTATTGATGACGTATCTGACCGGTTTGCTGGTCAATTTGCGAAGCGCCGCCAGCACTTGCAACGTGATGACGGGCGCGCCGTTGGCGTCAACGACAATCACGTCTTCTTCATTGATGATGAAAACATTGTTGGCATCTACCATGAATCCGGGTGGTTCCTGTCGGATGACGGCGTAAACGCCTTCGGCCAACTTCTGAACCACAAAATTGCCTGCGGGGGCTGTGGCGACTTTGTCCTGCTGAGTGGTTAAGGGGGATGCTAAAACCGATTGGCCATCAACAAGGATGTCGTCCAATGGAAACACAGCATTGGCTTCGCTCAAAAATTCTGCCGCCATCACACTGCCCAAACTGAACGTAACGATGGCAATCAGAATGAAGCCCGGCTTCTTCAACAGTATCCGTACGCCGAAACGAAGCTCTTGCCAAAGAATTTGCATAAGTACTTCTCCTCGAAAGGATGAATTTGGAATGATTGAGGATGAACGTTTCTTTTCATTCATCATTCCAAATTCAGACTTCATCATTCGCACCGAAGCGCAACCATCGGATCAACGTTCATCGCTCGTCGAGCAGGTAAGGCGCAGGCCAAAACAGAAATCACGAACAACAGTGCAGCAACGGCGGCATAAGTTTTCAGGTCAACTGCGCTGACTTCAAACAACAGACTTTGCAGAAACCGCGTCAGCCCGAATGCTGCCGCCAGACCAATTGCCACGCCGATTCCCACCAGCGTCAAACCGCGTTTGAGCACCATGCGAAAAATGGTTTTGCCGTCGGCTCCCAACGCCAGTCGCACGCCGATTTCCTGTGTGTGTTGCGTGACGAAATACGACAGCACGCCGTAAATTCCCAACATCGCCAATAACAACGCCAACGCCGCAAACGCCGTCAGCAACAACATTCCCATCTGGCGCGTCTGCGTGTGTTCGGCAAACACGGCATCCAATGTGCGAATGTTGGAAAGCGGCTGGTTGGGGTCAACGGCGTGAATGGCTTGGCGCACCGAGGCGACCAGGCTGGTGGGTTCGACTGTCGCGCGAATCACCAGATCGCGCGGCGCAAAAAACGAATGCGTCCTGATCTGGCGATAAGGGAAATACATTTCGGACTTCGTCGGTTTGTCCACACCCATTTGTCGCACGTCCGCGACGACGCCTACGATTTCCAACCACGGATGTTGTGAATTCGCCGAGCCGTTTTTGAATCTTTTGCCGACGGCTGATTCATTCGGCCAGTACTGTCTCGCCATGGTTTCGTTGATGATGGCTACGGGCTGAGTTTCGCCAGCGTCCTGTTCAGTAAAGTAACGCCCGCTGCGCAAGGCAATGCCCATCGTTTGATGATACGCAGCGCTGATTTGCCGATGATTCGCGTTCCAATTGCTGTTCGGCGCAACCGGACGACCTTCGATGGTAATGCCGTTCGCTCCACCAGCCCATTCCAGCGGAACCGTAGTCGAATATCCTGCGGATACGACTCCGGGCAGAGCCTGAACACGTTCCAACACCTGATCGTAAAACGTTACTCGACGAACGTGCTCCTGGTATTTGTTTTCCGGCAGGATGGTGCGAATGGTCAACAAACTTTCCGCTCGCAGATCGTCATACTGTCCGTGCAATCTGGAAAGCGTTTGAATCAACAATCCCGCGCCAACCAGCAACACCAGCGCCATGGCGATTTCGCCGACGACAAATGCCTGCCGCAATCTTCGCTGTCCGTGTCCGATTCCGCCGCGGCCAGTGGCTTGTTTCAACGTGGCATTCAAATCCAATCTGGAAACCCGCAAAGCCGGAATCAAACCGAACAACACGCCGGACACCAAAGACACCAGCAAGGCAAATCCCAAAACGCGCGCATCCATTTCCAGTGTCGTCGAAGCGGCCATCTCCGCTGGAACAAGCTGTTTCAGCGAGGCAAAGCTCCAACTTGCCAACAGCGCTCCCAATAAGCCGCCCACACCGGCCAGCACAACGCTTTCGGTCAACAGTTGCCTCACGATGCGCCAGCGGCCTGCGCCCAGTGCCGAGCGCACGGCGATTTCGCGTTGTCTGGCGGCCACACGAGCCAACAGCAATCCTGAAATGTTGGCGCAGGCAATCAACAACACCATGCCAACCGCGCCAAGCAGCAACCACAGCGAATTTCGCATCTTGCCCGCAACCTGTTCGTGCAACGAAACCACTGTTGCGCCAAGCTGTCCGGCCTGCTCAGGAAACCGTTCTCCAATGCGTTTCGTGATTGCTTTGATTTCGGCATCTGCCTGTTCCAACGTCACGCCGGACTTCAATCGGCCAACGACATTCAAATAATGATTGCCGCGACTGGCCAGTTCTTCCGGCGTAAAGGCAATCGGCGTCCACATTTTTATGTAGCTCGCCCCGAACTGGAAATTGGCGGGCATTACGCCAATGACGGAGTATTTTTCGTCATTGAGCACAATGGTGCGATTGAGAATACTGGCGTCGCCGCCGTACCGGCTTTGCCAAAGCGAATGACTGATGATTGCAACTCTGTTTGCGCCGGGCTGATCTTCTTCGGCGGAAAAGTTGCGACCCAACGCAGGCTTCACACCGAGCAGCGGAAAGAAATTCGCCGTGACTCCATAAGCCTGCACTTTTTCCGGTTCGCCATCGCCGATCAGGTTGAAGCTGCGATTGTCGCGCGCGGCCATCTCGGCAAAGGTCTGCGACTGCGCTTTCCAATCGGCGTAATTGCCCGGCGCGGGCGTGTCCTGCGGAAAGCCGATAAAGGTGGCGTCTTCCCAGATCATCGCCAAACGTTCGGGTTCGTGAAATGGTAGTGGCCGCAATAACACTGCATTGACGACGCTGAACAAGGCCGTGTTGGCTCCAATACCCAGAGCCAACGACAACACGGCAATCATGGTGAAGCCCGGTTGTTTGAGCAGCAGCCGCACACCAAAGCGCAAGTCTTGCCAAAGAGTTTGCATAGTTCCTCCTATTCACATCTCAAGGCAATCATCGGATCAACCTTCGTCGCCCGGCGAGCCGGAATGTAGCAGGCAATCAGCGCCACGACAGTCAACAGCACAGCCATCATCCCATAAGTCACGGGGTCATTCGGCTTGACGCCAAACAGCATTTTGGAAAGTTGCACCTGGCTTTCCAGGTATCTAGTCAACACGTATGCACCTGCCAATCCCAACGCAATTCCCAACATTGCCAGAGCCATTCCCTGTCGAAGAATCATCTTCAGCACCTCGGCTTGCGAAGCGCCGAGCGCCATGCGAATGCCTATTTCGTGTGTGCGTTGCGACACGGCATAAGCCAGCACACCGAACAGGCCAATGGAAGCGAGTTGTTGAGCCAGCAAGCCAAACAGCGTAACGAGTTTGGCGAACAGCTTTTCCATCCGCAGCGTTTCGCCGGCCTGTTCGACCTGGGTCTTGAGATTAGAGAGAGGCAGGTTATCGTCCACTTCGCGCACTGCTTGCCGCACGGCGGCGATGGCGGAATTGGGATCGTTGGTGGTGCGAATCTGGAAATTCGCTCCCGATATCCAACTCAATTGATAGCGATAAGGCAGATACATCGTAGGCCGGATTTCTTCGCGCAAGGTGGCGTATTTGGCGTCCTTGGCGAGACCGACGATTTCATATTCATCCGGCTTTTTAGCGTCGAAAGCGAAGCGTTTGCCCACCGGGTTTTCGCCTGCGAAATACTTGTTGGCGAAGGTTTGATTGACGACCGCGACGCGCGGCGCTTTTTCATCATCGCGGCGATTGAAGGAGCGTCCGGCCAGCAGTGGAATTTCTATCGCTTCCAAAAAGTTTTCCCGCCCGTAGACGATATTGCTGCTGCCCGTGGTCTTGATGCGCCCGTTCGCATCCGGCGCGGCGGACAAGGCGGAACGTAAATAGAAACCACGTGAATTTGTATTTTCCGAGAGAAAGGCGGTGTTGGCGAAGGTCACCTTGGTTGCGCCAGGAATAGCTTCCAACCGTTCGGCGATCCGTTCGTAAACCTGGATTAGCTGTTCGTCTTTGTAACCATTCGCCGCCGGGGTCACGTCGAACAGCAAAAGGTTGCTGGTGTTAAAGCCCGGATCAACCCGCTGCAAGTTGAGCAAAGTGCGGACAAACAAACCTGCGCCCACCAACAACAATAACGACATTGCAACCTGCATCACCACCAACCCGCGACTGAGCAACGACCGCGAAGCCGCGCTCGAACTGCGCCCGCTGTCTTTCAAGGTCGGCGTCAAATCCACCTTGGTCGCGCGCCACGCCGGAGCCAGCCCGAAGATGATTCCCGTCAGCAAAGACAACGCCATCGTGAAGCCGAGCACGCGCCAATCCAGTTTCGGCTCCAGCGCTTTCGGTCCCCAATCGCTGACCGCCAGCAACCCGTCTTTGATCCACAGCGCAAACACCAAACCCAAGGCGCCGCCCACTGCCGCCAGCAAAACGCTTTCGGTCAATAACTGCCTTATCAACCGCCCACGACTTGCGCCCAGCGCCAACCGTACACCGATTTCTTTTTGCCGCCCTGCCGCCCGCGACAGCAACAAATTCGCCACGTTTGCGCAGGCAATCAGCAACACCATTCCCACCACTCCGAGTAGCAGATAAAGCGACGGCGCGTAATACTCGCGGCCATTCATTTCGCCTTGCGCGCCCGAAGCAAGCGCAAGGCGCGGATAAAGCTTCGGGTCCAGCGGGCTGACCGCATTGCCGCCTGTGGCGAGAGATTGCGTATTGCGCGCGGTACGATGCTCAATGACGGATTGTTGAAAGGCATTGCCGAGTTGTGCCTGCGCTTCTTCGCGCGTCGCGCCCGGTTTCAAGCGGCCCATAATGCGCAACCACCACATGCCCGCGCCGTAATTGCGCGAATCTTTCGGGTCAGACTTGAGTTGCGGTTCCAGCGCCAGCGGAATCGTCACGTCGCGCGTGTCGCCCACCTGCCCGGTGCTGTCAAAGCCTGGCCGGGTCACCCCAATGATCGTGAACGCGCGATTGTTGAGGTTGATTTGTTTGCCGACCACCGCCGCATTGCCGCTGAAGCGTTTTTGCCAATACCGATAGCTCAACACTGCGACGGGATTGCCTGCCGCTTTGTCATCCTCATCCGTCAGCAAACGCCCCAGCAGTGGCTGCACACCCAAACCCACGTGATAATTGCCCGTGGCAAATTGCCCGTTGACGACTTCGGCCTGCCCCTCGACCACTACATTCAAACCGACATTGCTGAAGGCGAAGATATCGGACAACGCGCTCTGTTCATTTTGCTGCTCGCGCATGCGCTGATAACTGACATACGGAAACGAAGTCATCCGTTGCAGCCCGGTCACAGGGTCTCGCCGGGAATTACCGCTGTAACCACCCGGACTAAATTCCTCCGGCGCCAGGGATTGGAACAACACTAAACGTTCTGGTTCCCTGACCGGCAGCAGCTTAAGCAGCATCGCATCCACAATGCTGAACAACGCCGTATTCGCGCCGATCCCCAACGCCAGAGATAACACAGCAATCGTCGTGACTCCTTTTTGCTTCATCAACATTCGCACGCCATAACGCAGGTCTTGTATGAGTGTTTGCATCAATCCTCCTCTTTGAAAGGATGAAAGCGGAAGGATGAAAGCGGAAGGATGAAAGATGAACTCCAACATCCTTCATCATTCCGAATCCATGCTTCAGACTTCATCATTCACAGCGTAGCGCAATCATTGGGTCAACTTTTGTCGCTCGCCGGGCTGGAAGCCAGCAAGCCAGCAGCGCCACAACAATCAGTAGTGCCGAAATTGCGGCAAAGGTCAGCGGATCAGTCGTGGTAATGCCGTACACGAATTTCGACAACGTTCCGGCAATCGCCAACGCGGCCACGACACCAATTACTACGCCCAGCAAGGCCAGGCGCATTCCCTGGCTCATCATCAACCGCAACACGTCAGATGCGGTTGCGCCCAAAGCCATGCGTATGCCGATTTCGTGTTGACGCTGCGACACAGCGTAAGCCGTTACGCCGTACACACCCATTGCCGCCAGCAACAACGCCGTCACCGCAAACGCGCCGAAAATCACCAAACTGAAGCGGCGCGTATCCAGCGAAGCCGTGACAACTTCCGGCAAGGTCTGGAATCGCAGAAAGGCTTCGCGATTGAGTGATTCAGTGATGGAGCGCATGGCGGAAATGGCGGAGCCTGCCGGTAGCGTTGTGCGCAGAACATAAGACTGGTTGGACACTTGCCACCATTGCGGACGCTGCAAGGAATGGGCGTATACCGTTGGCTCGGCTGGTTGATCCAACCCGCCGTCGCGGATGTCGCCGACTATGCCGACGATGTGCAGCAGGTCTTTGTCGCCATCCATGTTGCCGAATTGAATGGTGCGTCCGATGGGGTCTTCTCCCGGCCAGTATTTTTGCGCCACTGATTGACTGATCACGCACGCATCCGGTGCGCTGCCGCGGTCGCGCTCGTCAAACATTCGTCCGCGCAACAACGGAATTCCCATCGCGGCAAAATAACCGCCGCTCGCCAAACGGAAATTCGCATCGCCCGTGGTCGCAGGGTTGCCGTCTTTTTGAAAAGTTCCGTTTGAGCCTCGTCGGGAAAGCGGCAACGCATTGATGCCGCCTGCCGCCACCACGCCGGGCATGGTCGTCAGACTTTCCAGCAGTTGCAGATGGAATTGCTGCAACCGTTGTTCTTCCTTTTCATCAATGGTCGTTGGCAACGACAAGGTCATGACTACGGCGCTTTCCGGCTTGAAACCGGTGTCGGTTTGCATCAACCGTAAAAAGCTGCGCCCGATCAATCCCGCGCCAATCAACAGCACCAGCGTCAATGCGATTTGCGCGACGATCAGTCCCTGCCGCAAATGCTGGCTCAAACGCGAAGCCGAAGCTCCGCGACCTGTTTCTTTCAACTGGTTTTGCAAATCCGAGTTGGAAAATCGCATGGCAGGCAAACTGCCCAATACGACGGCAATCGCAACGGCCAGTCCCAACGTGAAGAGCAACGCGCGCCAATTGACGGCGATTTCGGTTACGCGCGGCAAATTGTTTTGGTTGAGGCTCAGCAGAACGTCTACGCCCCAGAAGGAAAGCAGAATTCCCAGAGCGCCCGCGCAGATCGTGAGCAGAAGATTTTCGGAGATAAATTGCCGCGCCATTCGCCAGCGCGAAGCCCCAAGGGCTGCGCGCAAGGCAAATTCCGACGAACGCAACGTCGCTTGCGCCAGCAACAGATTGGCCACGTTGGCGCAGGCAACCAGCAACAACAAACCGACGGCGGCAAACATCAACCACAAACCCGAACGCGCTTCGGAAGTCAGAAACTCCTGCAACGGGACAACGGCCAAATCCACCAAATCCACTTGTTTGCCGTGTTCCTGGCGCAATTGTTTGCCGATGGCGCTGATGTCAGCGCGCGCTTGCGCCGGTGGGATGTTCTCTCGGATTCGTCCGATGACGAACCAATTGTGCGCCGTGCGCGATGTTTGAACAGGTTCGGTTTCGCGCGGAACCCAAACATCCGCTTCCTGCGGATAACCGAAACCGGGCGGCATGACGCCTATGACAGTAAACGCCGGCCCGTCCACATTGATCGTAGCGCCGCTGAAATCCGCGCGTCCGCCCAAACTGCGTTGCCAAAATCCATGACTGACAATGGCGACTTTTGCGCCTGCGCCGGGTTTGGTTTCGTCAGCGGCAAAGCCTCGTCCCATCGCTGGTTTGACGCCTATCACGTCAAAGAATTCATTCGACACCCAATAGGCGCGTCCGCGAACCGGCTCTTTCCCGCCGGTGACGACAACTGTGCCGCCGGAAAATTGGGCCATTGCATCCAGACTGCGTTGTCGCTCCCGAACGTCCAGGTAATTCGGCTCAGCGACGCGAATCGAAACGCCGCGCTCGTTGACTTCGCGGATTTGCACAATCCGGTCAGCGTTTGGGTACGGCAACGCGCGCAGCAACACAGCATCCACAATGCTGAAAATCGCTGTGGTCGCTCCAATTCCCATCGCCAGAGAAAGAATCGCGGCAGCCGCAAAGCCCGGCTTTTTCCATAACATCCGCACGCCGTAACGAAGGTCTTGTAATAGGGTTTGCATCAGTTTTCCTTGCTCAATGATGAATGCGGAGTGATGAATGATGAATTTTTCGTTGCTCATTCATCGTTCCGCATTACGACTTCATCATTCATAACGCAGCGCAATCATCGGATCCACTTTGGTCGCGCGCCACGCGGGAATGAAACACGCAATCAACGCCACAACCGTCAACCCCGCGGCAATCACACCATAAGTCATCGGGTCTGTGACTTTCACGCCGAACAGCATTTGCGACAGGTTCACCCAACTTTCCAGGTATTTCGTCAGCACATACGCGCCGATCAATCCCAGCGCGATTCCCAATATCGCCAGCGTCATTCCCTGCCTCAAAATCATCTTCATCACATCGCCTGTTTCGGCTCCGAGCGCCATCCGAATGCCGATTTCGTGCGTGCGCTGCGAAACCGCATACGCCATCACGCCGAACAATCCGATGGAAGCGAGTTGCTGAGCCAGCAGCCCAAACAACGTCAGCAATTTGGCGAACAACCGTTCCATCATCAGTGTCGCGTCTGCTTGTTCGATTTGGGTTCGGATGTTGACCAGCGGCAAATTCGCGTCCACTTCCTGCATCACCGAGCGAATGGCGGCAGTCAAATCGGTAGGATTCCCAGCGGTTCGCACTTCGATGGTGGCATTGCCCATCGAGCGCAGTTCCTGTCGCCAGGAAGCATAAACCGTCGGAGGAACGTCATCGCGTTGGCGTGTGTATTTCGCGTCCTTGGCCAAGCCGATGATTTCCACTTCGTCCGGTTTTTTCGGATCGAAGGTGAATCGTTTGCCGATGGGATTTTCATTCGGGAAGTATTTGTTGGCGAAGGCTTGATTGGCGACCACCACACGCGGAGCATTTACATTGTCTTGAGGCGTCAAATTACGCCCAGCCAACAAAGGAATCTGCATCGTTTCCAGAAAATTTTCGCGCACTTGATGAATATATCCTTCGCCGCTTTCCTTGATCCGGCCTTCGGAATCAGGGGGCGTGTTTAACGCATCGCGCAAAAAGACGCTGCGCGAACTCGATCCATGCGCCAGCAACGTCATGCGCGAAAACGTCACAGCTTGCACGCCGGGAATGGCTTGCAACCGTTCAGTCGCCTGTTCATACAGATGGGTCAGCTTTTCGTCTTTGTATCCAATCAGCCCAGGCTGAATGCCGAAGATCAGCAGATTTTTGGCATTGAATCCCGGCTCCACGCTTTGCAAATTCAGCAGCGTTCGGACAAACAATCCCGCGCCCACCAACAGCAATAGCGAAAGAGCGACTTGCACAACCACCAGACTGCGGCTGAGCAACGAACGCGTTGCGACGCTCGAACCGCGTCCGGTGTCCTTCAACGTCGGCGTCAAATCCACATTGGTTGCGCGCATGGCCGGAACCAGCCCGAAAACGATGCCGGTCAACAATGACAGCCCCAACGTGAATCCCATCACCCGCCAATCCAGTTGCGGTTCCAATCCGCGCATCCCGCGTCCGCCCCAATCGCTGACGGCCAGCAATCCGTCCTTGATCCACAGCGCAAACAAAATCCCCAGCGCGCCGCCCAACAACGACAACAGCACGCTTTCCGTCAGCAATTGGCGAATCAATCGCCAGCGACTGGCTCCGAGCGCCAAGCGAACGCCGATTTCCTTTTGCCGCGAAGCCGCTCGTGACAGCAACAAATTCGCCACGTTCGCGCACGCAATCAGCAGCACGATCGCCACCACCCCCAGCAACAAATACATCGAAGGCGCGTATCGGTTTCGAGTGTTCATCTCTCCCTGTCCGCCGGGATCGAGAAACAGACGCGGATAAAATTTGGGATCGAGATCATTGATCGCGTTGCCGCCTGTGGCCTGCGCTTGAGCCTGTCGCGCGGCACGATGTTCTATCACCGATTGATGAAACGCCGATTCCAATTGAGCGCGCGCCTGTTCCGCCGTTGCTCCGGGTTTCAGCCGCCCCATCATTCGCAACCACCAGGTTCCTGCGCCGCCCATATTCGAACGTTGGCGATCCGCATAAAGCTGAGGTTCCCAGGAAACCGGAATTGTCACATCCAACGTCGAACCTGCCTGCATCGCCCCATCGAATCCCGGCGGCGTGACGCCCACTATCGTGAAGCCGATGTTGTTCAAATTGACCTGTTTGCCAATCACGGCCTCGTTGCCGCTAAAACGCTGCTGCCAATATCGGTAGCTGATGACGGCAGCCGGGCTGGCTGATGCGCTGTCGTCTTCATTGGTCAGCACGCGACCCAGCATCGCCTGCACTCCCAATCCCGCATAATAATTGCCGGACACGGCCTGTCCGCTGACAACGTCGGATTGCCCATCGGCGCTGACATTCAATCCCACATCTCCAAATACGAATATGTCAGACAAGGGACTTTCCACTTCGCGCATTCGCTGAAAAGCCTGCATCGGGAACGAAGTCATGCTGCGTTGCCGGGTCACCGGGTCGGTGTTGGAGTTTCCGCTGTAACTGCCAACGCTGAATTCACGTGGAGCGACCGACCGAAACAGCACCAATCGTTCCGGTTCTTTGACCGGCAACATTTTCAACAACATCGCGTCCACCACACTGAACAAAGCGGTGTTCGCGCCAATGCCCAAGGCCAGCGAAAGCACAGCCACTATCGTGATGCCTTTTTGTTTGAGCAACATTCGTACGCCGTAGCGCAGGTCCTGCCAAAAGGTTTGCATGGTTTCTCCTTCTCGATCAGAGCTATTCGCTGCGAAGCGCAACCATTGGGTCTACTCGCGTTGCCTTCAGCGCAGGCAGGTAACAGGCCAGTAAGGCAATTCCCATCAGCGCCACAGCCACCAACGCAAAGGTCAGCGGGTCGCCTGGATTGATGTTGAATAACAGCGTTCGCATCAGACGCGTCAGTCCGAAAGCGGCAGCCAGGCCAATTCCCAACCCGACCACGACCAGCTTCATGCCCTGACCGATGACCAGACTCAGTACATCTTTCGATTGAGCGCCCAATGCCACGCGAATGCCGAGTTCATGCGTGCGTTGCGTTACGGAATAAGCGACCACGCCGTAAATTCCTATGGCCGCCAGAGCCAATGCCAGCGCGGCAAAAATTCCAAGCAACAGCATGTTGAATCGCTCCGTAGCGACCGAGATCGAAACCACTTCGGCCATCGAGCGGACTTTGGTGGCTGGAATTTGCGAATCAATTTTCCACAAACGACTTTTGACGGCGGCGGCCAGCGCGGCAGGTTCCTGCGAACTGCGAATCGCCAGATTCATCCAACGTTTCCATTCGCGCCCGGATTGCGAATACGGCGTGTAGAGCGCAGGCAGTTCTGAGTCGTTCAGACCAAAATGCTTCACGTCGCCGACAACGCCGACAATCGTGATCCAGTTGACCTGTTCATCGCGCGCCCAACGAACACGCGCGCCAATCGGGTTTTCATTCGGGAAATACTGTTGAACAAGGGATTCGTTGGCGACGCCGACAAGCTGAGAGTTTTCGTGATCCTGTTCGGTCAGAGCGCGTCCGGCAAGCAGCGGGATTTGCATCACGCGAAAGTAATCTCCTTCCACGCTGCGAGTTTCGACGCTGGGTTCATCGCCCGGCGCAACGGGCGGACGGCCTTCGACGGCAAAATCGTGATTGAGCGAATCTCCGCTCAGCGGCAATTCGCTGACCATTACGGCTTCCACACCCGGCAGCGAATTGATTTCCGACAACACTGCGCGCCGGTAATTCGCCTGCTTGGAAATTTCCTTGTAACGCGCTTCCGGCAGATCAATGCGCATGGTCAGCATGTTTTCCGCATTGAAGCCGGTTTGAACCGAACGCAATTGAGAAAAGCTGCGAATCAACAATCCCGCGCCGATCAGCAAGACCACGGCAAAAGCTGTTTCCAGCACGACCAGCGATTTGCGCAATCGTTGTTTGGCGGAACCCGCTGTGGCCGCGCGTCCTCCCTCCTTCAACGCTTCGCCAACCTGATTGCGCGAAGACGTCCACGCAGGCAGCAACCCGAAGATCAATCCCACGGCGACGGAAATGCCAAGCGTAAAAAACATAACGCGGCGATCAATCGCGATTTCATCCAATCTCGGCAAATCGTCCGGCTTCAGAGCGGTCAGCAAATCAATGCCCCACATTGCAAACATGATGCTGAGCGCGCCGCCTGCGACCGCGATCAAAACGCTTTCGGTCAACAGTTGCCGAACCAATCTGCCGCGTCCCGCGCCGAGCGCCGCGCGGATGACAAATTCACGTTCGCGTTCCGCCGCACGCGCCAACAACAAACTGGCGAAATTCACACAAGCAATCAGCAGCACCAGCGAAACCGCGCCAAACAATACCCACAAGGCGTTTCGGCTTTGCCCGACGATGCGGTCATGAAGCGGAATCAGAATTGCCCGGCGATTCTTGTTTTCCTCCGGATACGCCGCTGCCAGTCGCTGGTCAATTCCCTGCAATTCTGATTGCGCCTGCGCGATGGTAACGGTGTCTTTCAGCCGCAAATAACTGCGTAGAAAATGCACGCCGCGATATTTCGCCGCCAGTGGATTGACGACGTGCAACGGCGCCCAGGCTTCGACTGTTTCGCGCGGAGATTTGAACGAAGGCGGCATGACGCCAATTACCGTATACGTGTTGCCGCTGAGCGTGACCGTTCGGCCAAGAATCTGCGCATTGCCTCCAAATTGCGTCTGCCATGTCTCGTGACTCAGCACCAGAACAAAGGGGTTTCCTTCTTTGTCATCGTCATAACCGATGATTCTGCCGAGCAGTGGATTGACGCCCAGCGTTCCAAAATACCCGCCCGTGACCACCCCGGTTCGCCATTGCGCCGGTTCGCTGCCGCCCGTGAAATCCAGCGGCATGGTCACAATCCCACCAACCGAATCATAAGATTGACTCCAATTTGCAATATCAGCCAAATCCGGCGTGGATTCGTTCGACCGCAACGTGACCAATCGCTCAGGGGCCAGGTATGGCAATGGTTTCAGCAACACCGAATTGATGACGCTGAAAATGGAAGTGTTGATGCCTATGCCCAACGCCAATGTGAGAACAGCAATCAACGTGAAAGCGGGACGCTTGACCAGCATCCGCCAAGCAAAGCGCAAGTCTTGCCACAACGATTCCATGCGGTCGTCCTTTCAAATCAAAAATGGGCAGGAGTCTGTCGCAGAGTTCAATCCAAATGGCGTGCCAGCGAACGTTGAAAGGTAAACTGTTGCATCAGGTAGGATTTGGCTTCGCCAGAGAATTGGCAAAGCTGAAAGCAAGTGTTCGGTTGCGGGAATGGCTGTTCCCAAAACCGAAGAAGCATCAAGCCGCGTTTTGGCGATTGGCCAGCCAGGCGTGAGCCGCCAACAAAGCCAACACAACGATCAACAACAACCAGACGAAGCTGCGATATTCCCATTCCAGCGAGGTCGCATTCGCCCAGTTTCCCCAACGACCGGAAGCGGCAGAAGTCAAATCGGATTCTTCGCGCGAAATGGCATTTGCGGCCAATGTGTATTTTGCAGTTTCGGTGGCGAATTTATATTCGCCACCGATGTCGGCTTTGATCGTCACTGCGCCATCGCGCACGGCAAGTTGGCGAGAATTCTGCGCCGGATCGGTGACGGTCACTGACTGTGTGTCGCCATCCACAATCAACGTGGCTTCGCTGCCCAACCGAACATTCGGTTGGCGCAATCCGGGCGCGACGCTCGCCCGCCACTGAATCAGGTTGGAAATCAGAATCGGCCAGTTCGGTGTTTGCTGCACGGTTGAAAGTTCCGGCCTCAATCGCAAACGGAGTTCGTGGCGACCGGCGCGATCCACATCCGTCAACAAAGCGATGTTGCCGGCAGTAATGATAGGGGTTCCCGGCAATTCGGATTTTCCCGCCGCCCAGACCACTCCGCCCAACGATAGCCCTTCGGTCAGCGGATGCGCCTTATCCAGGACAAATGGTCCAACTTACGTTTCGCTCACTCAGGAGAGAGATTTTGAAAATGAGTGACCAATTGG
>ERZ1066125.162-NODE-162-length-41447-cov-28.814095_pt1 | contig 41447 bp, 24 predicted proteins | sample MGYA00382772_ERZ1066125 | MGnify/ENA primary metagenome ERZ1066125 (study PRJEB33369, sample SAMEA5778355) | biofilm metagenome | biome: Industrial cooling water; feature: Water cooling tower basin; material: Biofilm | place: United Arab Emirates | collected... | reverse complement strand
TGATCCTTGCTCAGGTGAATTATCAATGACCAATTACCATTCCGGCTCCAACAAGGCAGAGCCGGGTAGTCTAAACTCGAATTCAAATGATGTCTTCCATCATATCAAGTCAACTCATCGCTTGCTTGCCTAGTCTGATTATTACACATCCCAGCCATCAATCTGTTCGCTCTTCGGCTGCGGTTTGATCATCGGAGCGGCGGCGCGTTCGCGCTGGGCTTGTTTCGTTTCGTTGAAGTACTGCTGCCATTCGGCGGGAGCATCAATAGTTTCGCCTCCATGCTTGGTGATGCGCGAACGCACAGCGCACAACACAGGCGTATTCACGGCCACGCCGCTGACGATCACCTGTCCTTTGGTCAGTGCAGGAAGCTCATCCAGCAAACGGCGGCCTGCGCCTTCCACCGACGAAGCGATCGTCTGCTGATCTATCGGGTTGACGATTCGCATGATGAATTGCGTCATGCATTGCGACAACACGTCCTGATCCAGCTTGCCCGGTCGCTGGGTAATCATGCCGATGCCGACGCCGAATTTGCGGCCTTCGGACAAGATGGTTTTCAAAATGTTGGTCGAGACCACTTGCTGACCGGCGGGCGCGTAACGGTGCGATTCTTCCAGCAGAACGAATACCGGATAAGGCAAAAAGTATTCGTCGTTTTCGTGAGCGTTGCCGCGAACCGTCGCCACGCGAGCTTTGTTGATGCGGCGAAGCAAGGTTCCGACGATCACCTGCTGTTCGGTTTCTTCGATGTCGGACAACTGCAAAACCGTGCATTGGCCGGGTCGAAACAAATCCTGCAACGGAATGTGTTCGTGATCGGAAAACGTCTGGCTTTGTTCAAAGCGCCGACGCAATCGCCATTCAAGCCCGTCAATCGTGCTGACATTTCCGCCACCGCCTTTTTCGTCTCCGTATTTTTGCTGTGTAACTTCATCAAGCAAATCCTGAAATCCCCACATGCCGCGTTCACCTTTACCTTTGGTGTTAATCAGCGCCTTGTACGCCTGGCTCAGAAACGTGCGCATCTTTTCGGTCATTTCCGGCAACAGGTAAGTGATGTCGGCTTCGGTCAACGACGAGATGCGAACTTTGACTTTGTTGTGCGGATAGATTTTGACTTCGGGCTGGTAAGCGCCGTCTTTGAAACCGGCGTGCGAATTGATGGTTTGCAGCGTCGAGTATTCGCCGTGCGGATCAACGATCAAGACGGCTGCGCGGTTGTACGGCATCAACAGTTCTTCGACCAGCACGCCCGCCGCATAAGATTTGCCCGAACCGGTCGAAGCCAGAATCGCCAGATGTGTCGAAACCACGTCCTTGACCGACAACACAATCGGCACGGCTCCGGGTTGGCGCGTCAACAACGAACCAATGTGCGCTCCGCCGCGTTCGCCTTTTTGCCGCGAAGACAACATCTGCGAAAGCATCTCGTTCGACGCCAAAAAGACTTGTTGGCCGGGATTGGGCGGAATGCGCGGGTTGATGAAATCGCCCATCGTTTCGCTGAAATAGCCTATGGTTTCGACGACGATTTCGTAAATTTCTACGGCTTCGCTGTCTAGCCCGATCAGACTGGCGACAAACTGCGGCGGCGTCGCGGGATCGGCCAGAAAGCTGTCCGGCAGATTCCGAACCAGATGACGTTCGGTGATCGTGCCGACAATCTTGAATGCGTGTTCGCCATCGCTCGCCGAGTAATAGACAAATTCGCCGACGCGCGTTTGCGCATTGTCGGTGGTGATGAAGGTGAATTCGTGCGGGTTTTCGCCGGGACCTTTGACCGTGCCGATGAGGATTTCTTGCATAACGTTTCCAGGTGTCTGAGAGTTTTTTGCGTCGCCAAGTCGCCATAGTAAACAACTCTTCGATCTTCTGCTATCATCCGCGCTCGTTCAACAAAATCAGGTCACCGTCATCAGCGATGTGCCCAATTGAAAACCTTTGAAAGGCGTCCCCCCACTCAGCCGCCGCAAGGTAAAACATTTTCCGAGGTACGCACGATGCGCTACAGAATTCACCCAACTCCGCTTGCGTTCATCCGAACGATTCTCGTGCCACTGTTGATTGCCCTTCTTTCCGCCTTCGGCTTTGCTCAAACCATTGACCGCGATATGCGCGCAGCGCAGTGGGATAGTTACCAACTGCCTGAAGGAAAATTCGTCCGCTTTGTGGATCGCCAGAAAGGTTATTCCTTATGGCATCCGGCGGATTGGAAAGATCGCGTTGCGCCGAACGGCATACGGTTGTTCCAGCCCGGCCCGCAATCCGTCAACATGCTGGCGCTGACCGAAGACATTCCCGAAGGCTTCGGCGTGGCCAATTACACCAGCAGCTATCTGCAGGGGCTTCGCAACCAGCCGACGATTGAAGATTCCGTGCTGGTGCGGCGCGCGATTGTGAATGGTCTGGAATGGCGTGAAGTTTCCTATGACATTGATCGGCAAGGCACTGTGATTCATCAAACGATGTGGTTGACGGCGGTTGGCGCGCGCGCTTATGCCTTTGCGCTGACGACTCTGCCCGCCGATCTGGAAAAGGACGAAGCCCTGTTCAAACGAATTCTGCTGACGATTCGCATCGGAGCCGCAGGGCATTGGGACGAAGAGTTTGAAAACCTGTACCAGAAATTCGCCCAAACCGCCCCGCCCGATGGCCGCGAAATTGTCGCTGCCACGTTGGCCAATGAACTTCGCACAGCCAAACTCGGATTTGACGGAGCCGTGGCCAAACTCAGCGAACTGTTTTCACCATCTGGTCAATCCGCGGCGGCGGCGCTGGATTTATTGACTGACGCCGATCCGCAAATTCGCGCGGCAGCCATCACCGCCCTGGGCAAAACAGCCGCCAATGAATTGAACAACGAAGCTCTGGTCTGGGCGCTCTGCGACAAAGACGCCATCGCCAGCTTTGCGGCAGCGGCGGCGTTGACGGCGCGCGGAACATCGGCGTTGCAAACCGTCAAAGCCAAATTCGCCACGTTGGCCGAAACCCCTGCGCCGTTGGTTCGATTTGGAATGGCGGCGGGCGAAGCGACTTCACGCGAACTGATCGCCGAATTGCTGCGCAGCGACAGTGGCAAACAACATCTGGCGGCGATGGTCTTGGCGCTGGCGTTGCCAAAATTCGACCAACCGTTGCCGCTGGTCAAATTGCTGACGACGGCCGAACCGGGATTGAAAAACGCGACCGCCGCCGTCATGCAAAAACATTTTCGCGGCGCGAGCGGGCAGAAAATGGCGGCGGACGCCACAGCCGAACTCGTCAAACTGTTGCGCGGCGATCAGGAATGGTGGGCGGCTTATGCGCTGGGCGAAATCGCTCCGGTGGAAATCGCCGCCGAGTTGAAAAAACGAATTGCCGAAGTGGACGCCCGGTTGACGGCGCTGGGCAAACCGAAACCGTCAGCCAATGGCAAAAACGGTCGTCGCAAAAAACCGAATCCAACCGATGCAACCGTCACCACAACCAAAGTCGAATCGTTTTCGGTGACTACGCTGGCCGATTTCAAAACCAAATCCGAAGACATGCGACTGGCGTTGACGCGCGGCGAACTGGAAACAGCGTTGCGCAAAATCACGTTCCGCGAAAGTTGGGGCAAGGCTCAAACCGACGCCGAACGGCAAAAAACGCTGACCGAATTCACCAGAGAAAATTCCGACCTGAGCGAATGGGCGCGTTCTTTTTCGGCGGCAAGCGGCGACGCTTTGTCGCTGAATGCCGCTGAGCTTCGGTTTGACGCTGCAAGGATGAACAACGCGCCAACTACTGGAGAAACGATATTTCCGAAAACTTCGGTCAGTTATGTGATGGCTCCGAATTTCGCCGGAACGATGGAACGGTTGGACGCGGCCTTGTCCGGCGTGCAGATGGGAACCGTCCGCGATCAGATGACGCTGGGGCTGATGCTGAAAATTCTGAAAACCACTCTGGCGGACAAAACCGGCGTCAGTTCTACGGGAGACGTTTCGTCGGCCACGGGTGTTGATTTGAAAGCGCCGATTTCAATGGCGAACTGGACGGGAGAAAACGCTGGCAAATCGTTCGATCCGCGCTCGGCCATCGTCGCGCGCGTGAAAGACCGCGCGCGGTTTGAGCGATTGCTGTTGACCTATCAGGATCAACTTGGCGATCTGAACAACTTCACGGTGGTGGTGGCGGTGTTGTCGCGGTTTGCCGGATTGATTCCGGCGGCAGTGCCAGTGGCGTTTGCGGCTGTGGCTTCGGACGAAGCGCGCAACGCCATCACCGGCAAATTGCCTATTTCCGGCGCTCGTCCGGCGCCGTCGCCGATCAAACCGTTTGAATTGGTGCGCCGCGAAACGCTCGGCGGATTGCCCGTAACCGTGTTCGACAAACCGACGATCAATGCCAACGGCGGCGTTTCATGGGAAAGCATCTGGCTGGTGTATATGGACGAAACGGCGATTGTCGCTTCGTCGCAAGCGGCGTTGTCGGACGCGCTGCAAACTGCTGCCGGAACGAAACCGGCGATTGTCGAATCGGCTGGTTTTACGCAATCGCGCAGTGAACAGGGCGAAATCGTATTTTTCAGCAACTTGAAAGGCATTCTGAAAGTCGCCGACACGGACAACGAACTGGCCGGTGACGAATTCGTCGGTTCGTTGTTGAAAGCTTTTGGCGCGGAAAGCGGGGCGTTGCGATTGACGGCGAATTCGTGGGAAACGGTGTTCAACGTCACGCTGGCCGACAATCAGTTCACGGGCAGTTTCAAACCGTTTCGCGCTGATTCGCTGGTTGTGCCGCGCGAAGTGCTGCCCTCCACAACGACGTTGTATGCGGGCGCGGTGGTTGATCCGGCCAGATTGTTCGGCGCGATGAAAAAGATGTCCGCCGAGTCAAACTCCAAAAACGTCTTCGCCAGCCAGGAACTTGACGAAGCCTTTGAAAAGCAGATCGTGCCGGAAATGCAGGGCGAAATCGGCGCGGCGATTCTCAGCTTCAAGCCGTTGTATGACAGCGGCGACTGGCCCGCCATCGTCGTCGCCGTTCGATTGAAAAGCGGCGCGCTGGCCGACGCCATGAAATCAGGCAAGCTGTTTCCAAAATTGAAACGATTGGAAAAAGTGACGGCATTCGGTTCGCCGGTGGTGTCGCTGGACAAGGACGAGGAATCGTTTTTCGCCGCCGTCACGAGCGAATACCTGTTGCTGGCCGACAGCATCGAAACGCTGAAACAATTGGAGGCTGCGCCGAAAGACAAATTTTCGACTTCGCGCGATTTCGTTCGTTCGCTGCAAACCTCGCCGGAAAGCGTCTCGCTGTTTGCCACGTACAATCTGCAAGCGGCTTTTGCCGAAGCAGTGCAGGTCATCAGCGCCAGCGAATCGCAGCAGATGCTGCCGTTCATCAGCGCGCTGGTCAACGCATTCCACAGCCAGCGAGTGTTTTTCACTTCGGACAAAGACGGATTGCGCGGCAGTTTGTCTGTTTCCTTCGACCGCGAAGGCCGATACGCCGTGGGCGATCTGGCCGCTCGGTCTGGCGAATTCGATGTGGCCAACGCTTCGATCCGACCGAAAGGATTGAGCGTGATTGAATCGCCGTTGGTCGAAACCATGACCTTGCGAGTCAACGCCAAACAGCCCGACGTGGCGCAACGAGTGCGCGACGATCTGGCAAAATTCCCCTGGCAGAAAATCGAATCGGCAACCGGTTCCAGCGTCGTGGTCACCAGCAGCGCGCGCCGCATTCCTGAAAATCAAACTGTGAAATTGCCCGTCACCGGGACGGAATTCGCGCAAACGCTGGCCGCAACGCCGCAAATCAATTCCAACGCGCCGCAAATCGTCGAACTCGGCAAACAAATCGCAGGCAACGATAAAGACGGACGCAGCGTGGCTCGCAAAATCGGCGAATGGACGTACACCAATCTGAAATGGAAAAAAGTCGAAAGCGACGTGGTGGACACGCTGGCTTCGCGCGAAGCCGATTGTCTGGAACACGCCGAATTATATGTTGCGCTGGCGCGTTCTCTGGGATTGCCCGCGCGCGTAGTGACAGGAGCCGCGTTGAGCGGCGGCGCGTTTGGCGCTCACGCCTGGGTGGAAGTGTATCTGGGAAAATGGGTCGAACTCGATCCAACCTGGGGGTTGATGGATCACGTGGACGCCACCCATCTGCGCTTCGACGGCGACGCTTTTACCAGCTATGCAATGCTGAATCAGATCGAACTGGAAATCACCGCCGCGCGGCGAACGGTGGCGGAGTTTCAACGCGATCCCATCCGGCTGGTCAAAGAATTCAGCCTGGACGAATCGAAACGCGAACTGGCGTTTGACTTGTCGCTGACAGTCGAACACACGCTCGGCGCTGAACGTTGGAACCAGTTGGATGACAAACAACGCAACGCCGTCATCAAGGCGTTTGAACGCACAGTCGCCGGAATGTGGGACACCTGGAACCCGGAATTTGACGAACCAGTCCGCGTCATTCGCAACCAGGCCCAAAACGATCAAACCGTGTTGACGCTTTTGCGCGGCGAAGTGATGTTGCGATTGACGCTCAGCCGTCGCGACGGCGCGTGGTTCATTGTCGAACACGAAATTGTGGATGACGCTCTGGCGGAATTTGCCGACGCGCTGAACGGAGCATTGAATCCGGCCGCGCGGCGCGGCGTGATTTTTGAAACTTCGTTGGATGCCGCGATGAAACAGGTCGAACGGTTGATTGCCGCGGAAGGCGAAAAACCCGAACTGCTGCTGCTCAAAGTTCGTGTGTTGGATTCGCAGCAAAACTACGAAATGTTGGATAAGGCGTTGAAGGAAGTGAAGGAAAAAGAAAAGGAACCTGCGCAGCCATCACAACCAGGCGCCGCACCACCAGCGCCCACCAACCCGCCAGTGGATCGTGCGTTGGAATTGTTGAAAGAAATCACCAAACGCTGGCCGAATTTCGCTCTGGCACAATTGGCGCTGGGGCGCGAACTGTTGGCTCCGTTTGAGGAAGACGCGCTTTCGCCGCTCAGCCAGGATGCTGAACAAGGCATCGCGGCGTTGCAGCGATACGCGCAACTGGTGCCTGACGATCCGCGCGTCTGGCGTGAACTGGCGCAGACTTACGAACAACTGGAAAAACCCGTCGAAGCCGAAGCGGCGCATCGCGCGGCCATCGAACGCGACCGCAGTTATCTGGATCATCACGCGGCGTTGGTTAATTTCCTGCTCGATCAGGAAGAACCCGCAAAAGCCAAAACGGCATTTTCGCAAATGCTGAAAGTCGCCGCCGAACAGAATGCGATTGACGAAGCTTTTGAATATCTGAACGAAGAGGAGGGCTTCGATCCAGATTCGGCCAAATTGCGCGAAGACCTGTTGCTGGCTTTTCCGAAAGAAGTCACCGCCAGCCAGTCGGCGTTGCGGTTGCTCGCGGATTTGCAGGAAGCGCAGAACAAAATCAGCGAGGCGATCAAATCCACACAGCGCGCCATAGCATTGGAAGCGACCGTCGAAGATTACGAATCGTTGTCGCGGCTGTATCGCCTGCAACGCCGCTTTACCGAATCGCTGGCCGCCGCCAATCAGGCGCTGAAACTGGACGACACCGCCATTTATGTGCAATTCGAGCGCGCGTGTTCACTGGCGCAATTGGGGCGCAAGCGCGATGCCATTGCTGCGCTCAAGCTCATGATTGAAGCGGAACAACCCGTCTTTTTCGATGCGGACGATCCAGACCTGCAACCGTTGGCGGCAATGCCTGAATTCAAGGCGCTCAAAGAAAAGATGAATGCGCCGGTCGTCAACGAAGCTCCAACGAAACCAGACAAACCGGTCAAGCAGTAGAATTGACGCTGAACCTGCTGGCAGTTGCCTGACGCTCAAAATTTGTTAGCATCTGGCAGCAAGACCTAAACTTTTTTCCGAAGAATCAACAATGTCGAATTTCGATCATCAACTGGGCACGGATGTACTGACTGAAAGCCAGCAGAAGCTGCAGAAGCCTCCGCTGTACAAGGTGCTGTTGCACAACGACAACTACACGACGATGGAATTCGTCGTGCAGATTCTGATGGAAGTCTTTCATCATTCGGAAAACGAAGCGATTCGAATCATGCTGCAGGTTCACAACCAGGGCGTGGGCGTCGCTGGAGTTTACACATTTGAAATTGCCGAAACGAAAATCGCCAAAGTCAGCGCGATGGCTCAGGAATATGAATACCCTTTGCTCTGCACTCTGGAAGAAGAGTGAAAATCGGCAATTTCCAAAAAACGATTTTTGCAGGTTTATCCCCGAGGTTGAGAATGATTTCTGTAATTATCCCCACGCTCAACGAAGCTCAGCGTGTGGGAGCGGTCGTTCAATTTGCGCTTTCGGATCCCAACGTCACCGAAGTCATAGTGATTGACGACGGGTCGGTTGACGGAACGCCCGAATTGGCGGCATCGGCAGGCGCAACGGTCGTCATGAGCACGCTGCTCGGCAAGGGCGCTTCGATGCACGATGGTTTGATGGCCGCCCAAAACGACGTGTTGTTATATCTGGATGGCGATCTGACCAATCTGGACGACGATCTGATTTCGCGGATGACCGATCCGATTTTCATCGGTGGAGCGGATTTCGTGAAAGCGAAATTCGAGCGTAGCGCCGGTCGCGTGACGACGCTGACGGCACGCCCGTTGATTCAAACGTTTTTTCCCGAATTGAATGACTTCACGCAACCTTTGGGCGGAATCATTGCCGCCCGGCGCGAAACGCTGAGCAATCTGGCGTTTGAAAATGATTACGGCGTGGATGTCGGCTTGTTTCTCGACGCGGCCTGCACCGGAGCGCGAATCGTTCAGGTGGACATTGGACGCATTGACCACGACAGTCAGCCGTTGCAGGTGCTGGGCGATATGGCGACGCAAGTATTGCGTGTGATTCTGGATCGCGCCGCGCGTTACGGACGGCTCAATGCCGATCAAATCCGCGAGGTTCGTGAAGTCGAACGCATCACTCAGGCGGCCTTGCCGGTGATCTTGAAAAACATCCAGCATTCGGAACAACTGGCTTTATTCGATATGGACGGCGTGATTCTGAACGGGCGATTCATCATTGAACTGGCCCAGCAAACCGGAAAGACGAACGAATTGAATAAATTTCTGGATCATCCGACGCTCGATGACGGCGCACGCACGCGGGCCATAGCATCGTTGTTCGCCGGAATTCCCAAAACGATTTTTGAACAGACGGCGCGCCAAATTCCGCTCATTCACGGGGTCAGACGCGCCATCGTCGGTCTGCGAAAAATGGGATACAGAGTCGGCATCGTCACTGACAGTTTTTTCATCGCTTCTGAAATCGTGCGACGCAGAGTCTTCGCGGATTTCAGCATTGCTCACGTTATGCGATTCCGTGACGAACACGCCACCGGCGAAGTGACCATTTCGCCGCCCATGCTGCATCCGGGCGGTTGCGCCGATCACGACATTTGCAAACTGAATGCGATGCTGCACCTGACGGAACAAATGCGACTCGATCCGAAAAACGTGATTGCCGTCGGCGATGGCAACAACGATGTTTGCATGTTGCGCGCCGTCGGTCATTCGTTTGCTTTTCAACCGAAAACCGCGAAAGTCCGCTCGGCGGCCAAACGGGTTCTCGAAAATTCACTGCTGGAATTGTTGGACCTGGTCAGCGACGCCCCACAACGCGCCTGAAAGCTTTTTATACCGATTTCGACGCCAGAAATAAGACGGACCGAACATTATGATTACACGCGAGCTACAAGCAACCTTGACACTGGCTGCCAACGAAGCAATTAAACGCCGCCATGAATTTTTGACGCTGGAACATCTGCTGTATGCAATGACTCACGACCAGACGGCCAGCGACGTGCTGTTCAATTGCGGCGGCGACATTGAATTGTTGCGGCGCGAATTGGACGAATTTTTCAAAACCACCATGACGCCGCTGCCGCGCGGCGTGGATCGTTACCCGGAACAGACCGCCGCCTTTGAACGCGTGATTGATCGCGCGCTGATGCAGGCGCAATCATCGGGGCAGGACCAGATTGATGGCGGCAACATTCTGGCTTCGCTGTTTGACGAACATCATTCGCACGCCAAATTTCTGATCGAAAAACAGGGCATCACGCGAACGGACATTCTCCGGTACATTTCGCATGGCATTTCCAAACTGGACGGCGAAGGCGAAGAACTTCCGCTCGGCGAAGACGACGACGATCTGGAACCGCAAAAAGTCCGCGATCCTTTGGCGGCCTTCACCACCGATCTGATCGCGCGCGCCGCCGAAGGCAAAATTGATCCGTTGATTGGTCGCCAGATGGAACTGGAACGAACGATTCAGGTGCTGTGCCGGCGACGCAAAAACAATCCGCTCTATCTGGGCGATCCCGGCGTAGGCAAAACCGCCATTGCCGAAGGGCTGGCGCTGAAAGTCCACAAGGATGAGGTTCCAGACGTGTTGAAAGGCGCAGAGATTTATTCGCTGGATATGGGCGCGCTGCTGGCCGGAACGCGCTATCGCGGCGAATTCGAACAACGACTGAAAGCCGTCATTACCGCGCTCAAGAAAAAACCCGGCGTCATTTTATTCATTGACGAAATTCACACCATCGTCGGAGCCGGAGCCGTGCAGGGCGGTTCGATGGACGCGTCGAACATTTTGAAACCGGCGCTAGCTTCGGGCGAATTGCGCTGCATCGGTTCGACGACTTACAACGAATACAAAGCGTCTTTTGAACGCGACCGCGCGCTGGCCAGGCGATTTCAAACCATTGAAATTTCCCAGCCGAGCATCGAAGACAGCTATAAAATCCTGCTCGGTTTGCGCAGTTATTACGAAGAGCATCACGGAGTGAAATACACCGACGAAGCTCTGCGCGCAGCGGCAGAACTTTCGGCCAAACACATCAACGACCGTTACCTGCCCGACAAAGCCATTGACGTGATTGACGAAGTCGGCGCGGCAATGAAGCTCAAACCGGCGGAAGAACGTCCCGAAACCATCACCGAACACGAAGTCGAACTGGTCGTCGCCAAGATGGCCAAAATTCCTCCGCGCTCCATTTCCAAATCCGACAAGGAACGGTTGCAAGACCTGGACAGCGATTTGCGGATGGTGATTTTCGGCCAGAATCACGCCATCAAACAGGTGGTGGACGCGATCAAACTTTCGCGTTCGGGGCTTGGCAATCCCGAAAAACCGATTGGCTCGTTCCTGTTTTCCGGTCCGACCGGCGTAGGCAAAACCGAGTTGTCCAAACAACTCGCCAAAAGTCTCGGCGTGGAATTCCTGCGCTTCGACATGAGCGAATACATGGAAAAACACACCGTGTCGCGGTTGATCGGAGCGCCTCCGGGTTACGTCGGTTTCGACCAGGGCGGATTGCTGACCGACGCGGTTCGCAAAACACCTTACGCAGTGGTCGTGCTCGACGAAATCGAAAAAGCGCATCCAGACCTGTTCAACATTTTGTTGCAGGTCATGGATCACGCGACGTTGACCGACAACAACGGCAAAAAAGCCGATTTCCGCAACGTCATTCTGATTATGACCACCAACGCCGGAGCGCGTGAATTGAGTGGCAACAAGATGGGGTTCAAACAGCAAGACGAACACGGCGGCATAGGCGGCAGCGGCAGCAAAGCGCAGGGAGCGATTGAACGCACCTTCAGCCCGGAATTCCGCAATCGTCTGGACGCCTGGATCGCATTTGAAAGCCTGAGTTTCGAAAACATCGAGCGAGTGGTGGACAAATTCATCGGCCAGTTGTGGGCGCAATTGAAAGACAAAAACGTCGAGTTGGAACTGGCCGAAAGCGGTCGCGCCTGGTTGGCGAACAAAGGCTTTGATAAACAATTCGGAGCACGCCCTATGGCTCGACTGATTCAATCGCAAATCAAGGAAAAACTGGCCAACGAAATTCTCTTCGGTGCTTTGCAAAACGGAGGCAAAGTCGTGGTCAGCGAAGAAGGCGGCGAATTGAAGCTGGATTACCAAAGCAACTGACGGAGGCTTTTATGTCGGAAAGACATTTACGCCAAAGTCCCGCAACGAAAACGATGCCGCATCTCATTCGCTCAACGATTTTGTTGCTTGCCATCTGCTGGTTTTCTCAACCAGCCACAGCCCAAACCGCTGCGGCCATCGAAGCCAACGTCAAACGGCTTGCCTCCGCGGAATTCGCCGGACGCGCCAGCAAGACCGCTGGCCATCAAAGAGCCGCCGATCTCATTTCGACTCTTTTTCGTGAAGCAGGATTGAAACTGCTTTCCGGCGCTGAGCCGAAAGTCGCCGCGTTGATCGAAGGCAAAACGCGCAAGGATGAATTCGTGATTGTCGGCGCTCATTTCGACGGCTTTGGCGGAGAATTCGCAGGAGCAATGGACAATGCAGCGGGCGTGGCGGTGATGATCGAAGTCGCGCGGCAACTGGCCAAAACGCCTCCGCAACGCAGCGTGCTATTCATCGCGTTTGATGGAGGCGAACAGAACAACGCTGGGGCGAAACGTTACGCCGAACGCCCGTTGGTTCCGCTCGACAAAACTGTTGCTGCCATCAACCTGTCCGGTTTCGGCGGAGGCTTCGGCGACCATTTGCACGAAAGCTTGTTCGTCATCGGCGCGGAGTTTTCGCCGCAACTTTCCGCCGCCGTCACTAAACACAAACGCAGCGAAGCCTGGCTGGCGATGCTGGGCGACGATATGACGCAATTCGCGGGAGCCGAACACCTGCGTATCAAACTCGGCCAGCTTCCGACGCTCAACATCACCAACGGAATTCACTATGCGTATCACAGCAAAGCCGACGTGCCCGGACGCATCAACTTCCCCGCTCTGGAAAAACATGTGGCGACGCTCAGCAAGCTTGTCGCCGAAATCGCCAATACGCCGAAGATCGAACGCGCGGCGCAACCGAGTTATGACGCCGACGAAACTGCGGAATGGCATAGATTGTTGACTGCATTGCGCGAAAACGTGCTCAAAACATCAGCCAACGCCGCCGCACAATCGCAAATTGACGATGTGCTGTTGGAACTGCGCCGGTTCAAAGGTCGTGCCATTTCGGAGCCCAAGGCCCGTGAAGCCGTCATTTTGCGCGCGGCCAGCTTATGTTTTTACATCGCCAACCCGAATGGCGTGGAATACAACTCTCTGCTCATTGACGCCCGCAATTACGAACAAAAAGGCGACCGCACTCAGGCAATCGCCTCCTATCAAAAACTGCTCAAATTGATCGAAACCGAATACCGCGGCGACGATCAAACCGTCGCCGACATACGAGCGCGAATCGCCAAACTCTCAACGAAGTAAAAACACAAAACAGGATTGCCGTGATTTTTTCAGGATGAGCAGGATGGTTGCTGGGCAATCGCTACTCAGCGCAGTGCCTGATCGTGTCAATCTTGGAAAAAATCCTGTTCATCCTGTTTTGCCTGCCTGTGTGATTGCCAAAGCTCAAGATTCGTATTCGGGATACTCACGTTCAACAACCTGACCCGGTCGGGCCGGTTCGGTCAGCATCAACAATGCGTCGCGCAAGACTTTCTTTTGCAATTCGCGCTGGCCGGGTTTGCCCAGGCTGTTGCCGACCTTGAACCCTTTCGGATACATGGCACGCGGCGGACGCATCTGCCGCGAAGCTTCGGGGCCGACGGTAATCAGCGCCGTCGGAATGCCGCGCATCTCAATTTCGCGTTGAACCGCTACGACCGTGCGGTGACAAACCTCCGGTCAGCCTCCGGTCAACACGACCACATCGGCTTTGCATTTTTTGTCCACATATTCGGCCATCTGCGGAGCGATTTCGTCATACATTTTTTTGAGCTGCATGGTGTAGCCCATGTATCCCACGTGCTCCTTAGCAACTTCGCCAATAAAACCTTCGGTCTGAAGCTCGCGCAACAATTCGAGTGGAAAAACGCAATTGATGTCGCGGTCAGCGTCCGAATGATCGTAATGATGGTGCGTTACCATCAGATCGGCATTGACTGCGTCGCCGTTGACGATTCGAAAAGACAGATCGCCCAAATCGTCGGCAATATTGAAAGGTTCCTGATCGCGGCGATGCACTCCGGCGGCAGTCACCAGCACGACACGAGACTTGGCCAAATCGCGTTCAAACGGCGTAAAAGGAACGCATTTTCTGGAAAGCGAAGACATAAGCTCCTTTCGATGACAAACGGCGAACAGCGTAGTTGGATAAAATTACGCTGTCCGCCGTCGGTCAGATTCGACTTCGGTTATGACAGGTTTCGCAACACGTCATGAATGACTTCGTTGTCGGGTTGCTTGCTGATGTCGTGGATGTTGGCAAAAGCAATCTTGCCGTTTTTATCCACGATAAACAGCGCGCGTTCGCTGATGCCATCGGCATCACGATAAGCGCCGTAAGCTTTGGCAATTTCGCCTTTGGGATTGAAATCGGCCAGCAGTGGGTAGGTGATTCCGCCCAGACTTTTTGCCCAGGCAACGTGGGATGGAATGGAATCAATAGAGATACCCAGAACCTGGGTATCAGCCTCCTCGAAGCGACTCAAGTCAGCTTCGTAAGAAGGCATCTGCACAGTTCAGACAGGCGTCCAATCAAGCGGGTAGAACGCGATGAACACGTTCTTTTTACCCCTGAAATCCGAGAGCTTGACAGTGCCACCCGCGTGGCTTTTCAGCTCGAAGTCAGGAGCGGCATCTCCAATTTGAAGACTCATAAATTCTCCTATTTTGAATTTTTGAATTGAAAGTTTCCGTGCTGGCCTGTTTGTTTGGCCCTGACACGGCGTCGCAATGCAATTGTGACGCCCGGATTATATGTTCGGCTCTATACTCCGGCAAGCAAGGTGTTTAGGACTCGCATTAATCCTTGTGCCGTGTAAAAATTGGCTTGTTTTCCAATTTTAAACCAGCACTTTTTACAGCAAACTTTTCCATGTGTAGCCAATAAACACACTTCATTTTCTACATATAAACGAGATGGTTGCATTGAAAAAAAGTTGCTAACTTAAGGGAACTATTCAACTAAGCGGGCGTGTTACGCGACGGAAGATCACTTCCGCTCGCTTGCGCTACAAGGCTATCAAACTGGCTGATTGAAATCTTGAAAAGTTTTGAGAAGCCAGCAGCCGGTAGTTAAGACGCTTCACCCGTCGAGAGCGAATGTAGATGAATGATCTTTTGCACAAAAGTCTTGAGTCGCCCCGCAACCTAGAGCGACTTGAACATGGCAATTCACCGATGACAACTTTGACGTTAAGCGCCGGATTGAAGGACGCTGAGTTTGAAATTAAACCTCCGGTGCTGGCTGTCGAGCCTTCAGATGACCTTCCCGTCGGCAAGATGGATGATCATCAATTGCTTGCGGCAACGCTAACCGGTGATGAAGCAGCCTTCAAGGAATTAGTTCGACGCTATCAAAATCAAATTACCAATTATGTCTACCGGATGCTCAACGATTACGACCGTGCGGTGGATTTGGCTCAAGAGACTTTTGTCAGGGTTTACACCAGCGCTGAGCGCTACCAGGCTACTTACAGTTTTTCGACCTACATTTATCGCATCGCACACAATCTGGCGATCAGCGAATTGAGGCAGCGAAAACGCCGACGGTTGATTCCGTTTCCAACGTTCTTTTCAGATAAGGACAGCGAAGAAATCGAAGTCGAAATTGAAGACAAGCGCCAGGTTCTGGCCGATGATTCAATGATCGCCGACGAGCGTCGCCTCGCAGTGCAAAAGGCGATTGCCAGTTTGCCGGAAAAATATCGGGCGGCTCTGGTGCTATGCGACATCGAAGAAAAAAGCTACGAAGAGATTTCTGAAGTACTTGGCCTGCCGGTCGGTACTGTTAAATCGCGCATCAACCGAGCGCGAAACCTCTTGAAAGACAAACTCAAGGAATTTCTCTAAGATTTGGATTTCAAGCCTTCAGGTTCCACCCCGTTAATCGCAAGCTTCGTGAAGTCAAAAGCTTCAGAAGTTTTCCCAAGTGGAGACGAACACAAATGAATTGCAAAGACGTTCAAACGTCAATTGACACTGCGTCGCGCCGTAACCCAATGACACGCGAAACGCACAACCATCTGACAGGTTGCCCGGATTGTCGCCGTTATTCGGATCAGTCGAGCGCCTTGCTGGCGTTGTTGACCGCGCAACCGCGCGTCGAAGCTCCGGCGGATTTCGACTTTCGCCTGCGCGCTCGCATTGCACGGACACAGGCCAAACCGGCCAATCCGTTTGCCTTCCTGGAAAATTTCTTCGCTCAGACATTTTCATTAAAACACGCGGCAGCTTCGTTGGCGGCGCTGGCTGTGATGGCGGCAGGGACGACGTTTTACTTCACGCAGAGCGATCAACCGGTTCAAAACACAACCATCGCCTACAACCAATCATCCGTGAAGCAAATGACTGAAACGCCGCAATTGCCGGTTGAAACTCTGGCGAATGTCCGCAGCGTGACGGTCAAATCGTCGTCAATCGCCAGACCAGCGATGGCGACCAACGCATCGGCCAGACCTGTCGCTTTGGCCAGCAACGCCGATTCAGACAGATTCCACAATCGTCAAAAAGGCGTATTGATCGCGGCCAGCAACAATTCTGTCGTTTACGGTGCGGAGAGATCGGTTTCCGCAACCAAGTCACAGGAATTTATTCCTTCGCTCTAAAAAAGCGAGGCTTTGCAAACCAGACAGGCCGCAGGGTGTCCCAAACGCCGTGCGGCCTTCATCTTCTTCAAGGCAAGCCATTTTCTGCCGATTGTTTTTCAGCATGTCACTGCGAATCCCGGTTGTTTGTTGTTGGATTTTCGCGCTACTTGCCACAGCGTCCGCCCAAACGGTTCGGCGCAAAGCTCAAACTCCACGAACTCGTCAAACTACCCCGTCCATTCAATCGCCCAGCGATAAAACGGGAACGCCTGTGCTTCGCCAGAACATGCCTGTCGGCTGGGCCTGGGTAACACAAACGATTGACCTGTCACAGCAATTCGGCAGCGAAGAAAACATCTTCACACTCGATGGCGAACCTCCGCCTTCATTGCAACAAAAACGCGTCGCTCTTGGATTGATACTGGACGACAAAGGCCATGTCGTGACGCGGTTGATTGACGTAACGCCAGGGAATCCACCGGCTGAATTAACCGTCAGGGTTTCCGGTCGCGGGCCAAACAAGGCCAAATTCATAGGCATGGATACGGTGACAGGGTTTTGCGTCATCAGAATTGACGAACATTCGTTGCGTCCAGGCGAGTCGTTGCCGACTCCGGCAGACCTTGACGGACAGTTGGCAATGTCGGCGAAACTCGCTGTCAAACTGTTGGGGTTTCATCCCAACCAATCGCTGCAACCGGCTGGGCAGGCAACAATGACCATCACTCCGCGCTTGAACAGCTTTCAAGGCTCGATTATCAAAGCCGTCGGAGATTTTCGTTACAACTCCAACAATCCGATTTATTACCTGCAAACGCCGGAAATCACAGCCATGCAGGATGGCAGCCTGATTTTCGCCAAAGATTCACTGTTCGGGATTGTGCTATACAACACCGGACGCGAAGGTCATCACATCGTGTATCCGGTTTCGCGTGTGATGGCGATTGCCGAATCCGTCATCAAATCCAATCAAAGCATCGCCTATGGCTGGCTGGGAGCGAACGGACAGAATTATTTTCCAGCGCTGCCTACACAAACCAGCCAACGTAACTTGAGCGAACCCGGAGTCATCATCACAGCCATTGCGCCTGACAGCCCGGCAGACATTGCAGGTGTTTTGCCCAAAGACATTTTGTTGAGCATCAACGACCGCAGAGTGGAAACCCGCGAACAACTGGCCTCTGCGATTCGCCAGATTCCTGCCGACAGCGAAGTTTCCTTGCGGGTCAAACGCGGAGCTGAATACAAAATTTTCAAGGCCAAACTGGCTCCTGCACCTTCGACCGAACCTGAGCAGCAGCTTTTTGCATTCGTTCGCCGACTTGAAGCGATGAAAGAAGAATTACGCTCGACTCCAGCCAATGATCCCAAACGCCAGATGCTGGAATCGCGGCTGAATATGATGTCCGGCTTCGTCCAGGCCGTGACTTCGCCTGCGCCGCCGGACATACGCTTGCGAGTCTTTTATGGTCTGGAAGTGCATCTCTTGAGCGGCCAGTTGATGAGCTATTTCGCGGTGACCAACGGCCTGCTGGTGTCCTGTATTTCCGACAAAAACAAAGCTGCGCTTGGCGGTTTGCAGGCAGGCGACGTGATTGTCAAAGTCGGCGAACAACCGATCAATTCCCTTTCCTCGCTGGTCAACGCGCTGGACAATGCCAAAGGCGACAGCATTGAACTCACAGTTTCCCGCCGCCGCGAAACGGTCAAACTTTCCCTTCCTCGCTGATTCGCAAAGTTGCGGCTCAATTTCCTAGCTGGTATGCTCCGCGCCTTAATGCGAGGCGCAAAACGCGCCCGGAACTCATCATTGCAATCATAAAAAAAACCGCCCGGATGGAAGTTACCGGGCGGTTGGGAATCGAATTCGATGTCAGCCAAAATCACTGTCATTGTTTACATTGTCATAAGCTTCGAAATTGGCATTTTGCTGTTGTTATTGCCGTGGTCGTCATGGTGGCACGACAACTTTTTTCTTTATTTCATTTCTGGAAAATTACACGCGCCCTGGGTGGCGACGTTCCTGACCCACAAAGCAGTTCGCGGAGCCGTCACGGGAATCGGAGTGTTGAACATTCTGGCGGGCATTTACGACATTTTCACCTTTCGGGAAAGCGTCAACAAGCTGGCCTCATTGGACGAAAAACCCGCCCGTGAAAACGCCGCCACTGAATCGAAAGAGGCGCCGGTTGAATCTGCCGCTGCACAAACCGCTTCTGTGTCTGATCACCAATCGTCGGGGCTTCCTCCGACCAACTGATTCCGACGCAGCCGCCAGCCGATTGCAAATCGAAACCATCCGCCAGGCTGCCGCCGCTGGATGCCAACTGATTCAGATTCGAGAAAAAGATTTGCCCGCCAGGGCGTTGGCCGATTTCACTCGGCGAGCGATAGCCGTGGCCAGACCATTCGGCGCAAAGGTGCTGGTCAATGATCGGCTGGATGTGGCGTTGGCAACCCTGGCCGACGGCGTTCATTTGCGCGTCAATTCCCTGCCCGCCGTTGAAGTTCGCCAGACAGTTTCCCGAAAAGGTTTGAAAGATTTTCTGATCGCCGTTTCAACTCATTCGCTGGCCGAAGCAAAAGCTGCCGCAGCAGCCGAAGCAGATTTTATCGTCTGTGGCCCCGTGTTCGACACGTCGTCCAAACGCGAATTCGGAGCGCCGCTCGGATTGGAACAATTTGCAGAAATTTGCCAGAGCATTTCGATTCCGACTTTGGCGCTCGGCGGCGTCAACCTCGCCAATTTCCGTGAACCATTGCAACGTGGAGCCAGCGGCATTGCCGCCATTGGATTGTTCACTCAGACGGAAACGCTCGACTCAACCATTCAAACCCTGCTCGACCCATTCGCTCCTTAAATGCAAAAGAGGCGGCGCAAAACTTCGCGCCGCCTCTTTTTGAGTTTGAATCATCCAGTCTTTAACAGAATGGAATGAACACAGGAATCACCAGTGTCACCGTGTCGCTCAGCGTCAGGTGATGCAGGTTATGCCCGTGGCTGAACGCTCCTGCCGACGAACCGGCATTTGCGTTGTAATTGATTTGCGCGCCCAACAACCCAGCGTCGCTGACCGTCCAGAACTTCATCCATCCGGTGCGTCCAGCCGGAAGCACACGATCGAACGGCGTGAACGTTCGCGGGAAGGTGTTGTCCAGAATGCGGCGGAACTGGCACGCAGAAACGTTTGCCGTAAAGCTGAAAGCATTTTCCGTGTCGTCGAACAACTGACCGTTGAGGTTGCCGATTAACGCGCCCGAAGTGGTCATATCGCCTCCGACGCGGTTGACGACCAGCATGGTCGAGTTGCCGTCGGCACGGCTGCCTATGCCGTTGGCGGCCAGAATGCGCGGCAACCGGTTGTAATTCATTCCGTCGAATCGCAAGGTTGCAGTGGTCACATTCGGATTCGGTCCCGACGGGAACATCATCGAAGACGCAATTGCTTCCGCCCCCAGATTCGCCTGATGCCCCGAAGAGAACTTCACGAATTCATCGCCGATCAATTCATTGAATGCGCGCGGAATGCCGTTGTTGTCATCCACCGCAACGGCAATCAGATACCCCGTGTTGCCCGGATCGAAATCCGACGCCAGGAACGAAGAAGTCTGATTCGGCGTCAAGCACAGGAACGCATCCAACACGGCGCAACTCGCTCCATCCACCGCGAACAAATGCACGGTCGCTTTTTCAGTGGCCGATGTGTTCGTGATGTTGATGCGCGTGTTCTGCGCGTTGGAATTGGTCGCATCCGAAGTGTAGATCGGATAGAAGAGGACAGAACCTTCTTTGATGTCGCTGGCTTCAGACAGCGCAGGATAGGCAATGCCCGGAGTCGTTCCCGGAGGCACGACACGCAAATCGGCAAATGCGCGGTTGTTGGCCAGCATTCCGGTTCCCGGCGTGATGATGGCCGGTTCGCCCGACAATGGATTGGTTTGCACCGCCAGCGTGCCGTCTTCCGGCAAACAGTTGGTCGAAGCAATCGTCGCCGTGTTGGTCACGGTAATGGTCGGGTGTTTGACCGGCACGCGAGCCACAATGATGATTGTGCCGCTGACGGGCCGATTTACCTGACATTGATTCGCAGCGCCAAGAACTCCCAGATTGGCGACAACGGTCGTAATCCCGTTCGCCCCGGTGGTAATGGTGAACGTCGTTCCAGGAACCGTCGAAGTCGGCGTTCCCACCACCGTGAAGCCTTTCGGCAACACGTCGGTGATCGTCACTCCGTTGGCGTTCGACGGGCCGGCATTGGCGAATGTGATCGTATACGTTACGTTCGATGGCGTAGCCGTTGTGCTGTATGAAACCGGGTTCGGAGCAACCGTTTTGTTGATAGAAAGATCGGATTGCGCCTGCACGGTCGAGGTAAACGACGCGGTATTGTTATTCGGATTCGGATCTGTCGTTTCCGAACTGATCGTCGCCGTGTTCAACATGTTCGGCACGCACATCTGAGCATCGGTCAGGTTGCGAATCTGCTGGAAGTCCGGACAGACGCGAACAACGATGGTCAGCCTGCGAACCACGCCCGGCCCGGTCAAGCCGCCCGGCGTACCGCCTGCGGCATCCCAGGTAGCTTTGACAATGCCATTGGCGTTCACAGCAGGCGTCATCAAGGTCGCCCCAGGCGAGGCCACAGCCGAGATAAACACCGTCCCAACAGGCAGCGGATCGGTAATCATCAAATTGAAGGCCGCGCTCGGCCCGGCATTGTTGGCCGTGATGGTGTAAGTCAACAGATTGCCGGCAATCACCGGATCAGGCATCGCGGTCTTGGTTCCTGACAAATCCGCGGCGAAGGCAAGCGGCACCGTGTCGCAGATGTTGGTGTTGTTTGCCGGATTCGGGTCTGTGGACATCGAAGTCGCCGTCACACAATTCTGATATGAAATCGGGATCGGTTGCGGCGTGAAGGCATCCTGAGTGAAGGTCAAACGAACGATGAATGTGCCCGCCGGATTGACCGTGCCATCAGGATTTTTGTTTGGCGGCAATTCCGCAGCAGTGCAGGTCACGCTGGTGGTATTGCCAGGCATTCCCACTGGAGGCGTCGCCGTGCAAATGACGTTCGGGTTGCCGTTGCCATCTTTGGCGTTCGGCGTCACGAAATTGCCGTTGCCATCCAATCGTCCAACCTGAATGTTGGTGATTTTCTGGAAAGGCGGCAGAGTGTCCACCAGATTGAACATCTGCGCGGAACTTGGACCGTTGTTGGTCACCGTGATGTTGTACAAATTGCCGCTGCTTCCGGCAGTCACCGGCCCACCCACGACGCCTGCGGCATTGGTGTGAGTTTTGGTCAGCGCCAGATCGGATGTCGCGGCAACCGGCGTGGTCAGCACAGCCGTGCCGGAAACCGGTCGGTTGACGTTATTGATCGTCGCGTCAAAGATTGCCGTGTCAACCAGATTGGCTTTGGTTGTCGGGTCAATGAAGACCGTGATGTCAATCGCCGCCGTGTTATTCGGCGCATTGGCCGACAACAATGGAGCCGTGCAAACCACAGAACCGCCATTACCCTGCGGATTGTTCGACGGGTTGACGCCGGTTGGCGGAGCGCAAACAAAAGTCACACCCGAAGGCAGCGGCACTGGCGACGCTGAAATATATTTGACTCCCAACACACGTCCCGGAGGCGTTTCCAGCCCCGAAGGCAAAATATCGGTCACTCGAATGTTCGACACATCCGATGGACCGTTGTTGGTCAGCGTAATGCGATAAGTCAGGAACGTGCCCGGCAAAACCGCCGTGCCTGTCGTAATCGTTCCATTGGGCGGCGTGGCCGGACCAATCGGACCAGTCTGATTCGGATTGCTGGCCGATGTGACCGCCGATTGAACGATCTTGCTGATTGAAAGATTCGACGAAGCAATGACCACTGTCTGCGTGGGCAAGGTGGTGTTGTTCGAGGTGTTCGGATCGTCCGTACCGCCGCAAACGATTGGCGGGAAAATCGGCACACTGGTATTCGGGCAAAGCCCTGAGGTGATATTGGCCGGGTTCGACACAATCGTTCCGCCCGCAACCGATTCATTGACTTTGACGAAGAATGTCAATTGACCGGTATAGCCCGCAGGCAGAGTCCCGTCAGCGTAAGACGGATTCAGTCCGGTGTTGCCTTGCGGACGACAATAAATCGCCTGACTGCCCGGCGCTCCATTGACCGTACAAGTCAAACTGACGTTTGGTCCGAGCGGAGCAACCGTATCAACCGCCTGAATTGTAAAGGTGAACGGAACTGGTGGAGGTTGCACTCCGGGGACGAAGACTCCGCCCGTCGCCAAAGCGCCGACAAAGGCTGTGTTGCCGGGAACCTGATCGTTGAGAATCACATTGACGGCATCCGACGGGCCGTTGTTGCCAAACGGCAGGTCGTAACGGATGTATCCGCCCGCATTGACCGAACCCGGCGGTACGTTAGGTCCGACAACAGGCAGCGGCACTGCTGGCAGCGGCCCTGCGCCGTCAGGATCAACAACCGGCAACGCCAATTTGCTGACCACCAGATCGGCTGACGAAACGACAACTGACGACGCGCAAGAGGTGTTGTTAGACGTGTTCAGATCGTACTGACCAGCCGGAACAGAGATCGGACCGGCGCTTGGCGCGGAAATCATCGCGCAGTTTTCAATGCTGCTTCCCGGAACAGCGTTCGAGTTTATGACGACTTTCAAGACAATCGTCGTCATCGCGCCGACCGGAAAATCTCCTGCCGCGCCAGCGGCATTGACGCAAGTCACCTTGACGCCGCCAGCCGGAGTCAACGGCCCGGTCGGAGTGCAGGTAAATCCACCTGCCTCGCCTGTTCCTGCGGTGGCCGAGACCAATGTCAGAACCTGAGCAGGCAGCGTATCCATGATCGTTATCACGCCGGGATTCATTCCGCCCGTAATCGGGCTTGGCCCCTCGTTGCTGAGCTTGAGCCTGTACTCAATCGTCGAACCGGCAACGACTGTTGCAGGAGCCGTCTTCTGAATTGCCAGGTCAGCGCAATGATTGGCCGCAGTATTGGCCGTCGCAGTGCCAACAACAATCGTGCCCGTTCCTGCGCTTGTGATAGTCGCAGTGTTCGCCAGATTTCCAAACGGAGCATTCGCATTGAGCTTCACCGTGATGTTCAATTCGTGAAGGCCGCTCGGAATATCAATCGCGGAACAGGTCACCGTTCCGGGTATGCCACCGTTATGCGTACAGCCATTTGCAAAAGGGCCAGTCCCATTCAATGAAACAAATGTCGTGTTGGCAGGCAGCGGATCGGAAATGGTCGCATTGATGGCCGTGCTTTGCCCGCCATTGTTGACCGTAATGTTGTAAGTAAAGGTGTCCCCGGTGCATACCGCCGCCGGGCCTGTCTTGGCAATGGACAGCGGCGCATTGACCTGCAAGACCTGGCCAACGGAAGCGCTGTTCGGAAACACATTCGGCGTCGGTTCTTGCGTGTTGGAAGACACCGTTGCCGTGTTTGTGCGGTTGCCACCAGCCTGATTCGCTGCCGCCTGGGCGACAATCGTGATCACCGAAGTCGGAGTGCCCCCACTTGGCACCGGGAAATTTCCGGTACAACTGACAACGCCATTCGTTCCCACAGGCGGCCCTGAACAGGTCAATCCCAATCCGCCGGTATTCGTGTTGACGACCGTTACACCTTGAAAAACGATGCCCGCCGGCAACGGGTCTGTCACCACAACGCCGTAAGCAGCGCCCGGCCCGTTGTTGGTGACCGTCAGCGTGTAACTAAACGCTGCCCCCCCATTGATTGGGTTTGCATTGCTGGTCGTTTTGGTGATTCCCAAATCCGCCTGGGCAACCGGATGGTTGGTGGTGTTGGAAAGATTGGTGGGAGTCGCGCCGGTTTGCTGTTCGTTGAAGAATTGCGCCTGGTTGCTGACGATGGCTCCCGTTGCGCTGCTGTTGACGCGAACTTTGAACTCGAATTTGAAGACGGCGAATTCACGCAAAATCCCGCCGGTCGCGGTCAGACATTCAACGCGATTGTTTCCACCGTCGAAGCTGCACGTCCACGGTGAAGAACCGTTTCCGGGTTGTTGCAAAATGGTCACGGTTCCCGGCTCATAAGTCGTGTTTGCCGGAATGCCATCTCTAACGCGGAGCCGGTTGGTTCCGAACGTTTCATCCACCGCAGCATCGTTCGTCACCGTCACGGTGTAAGTAATCAATTGGCCGCCGGAAACCGCCGTTCCATCGGGCGGACTGGCAATTTTGGTGATCGGCGCGTCAAAAAGCGCCGTGGCGTTGCCGCCTGTCGCAATCGCTGTGTGATTGGCTTCCACCTTGACCGGCGATTTCGCAGAGGTTTGCTCAGCCGCTGTCAAAAGTCGTTTCGCCGGTTTGACCACCCCAAATTTCGCCATCACCGCCGACAACGGAGTGAAGGTAAACGTCAAGGTGGCTAACAGAACAAACGCTAATGCGGCCAACAATGCGCGCCGCGAATGGTTTTTGAGTGTGTGTGTAGTTCGCATCGTTTTCTCCAGTTTTATTGAAGCTTCGATTGAAAAGAGAGCTTCTGTCACAGATCGAGTGGACGAATCCGAAAATCAAATTTATCAGTCGAGGTTTTGAATGCTCATTCAGGGCAAAGTTATTGAATGCATGCCGACGCGCCGATGTTGTTATATGCAGCTCGTAGCAATCGGTAAGCGGTGACACGCTGCGGTCCGGTGCCAGTGAAATTGCCGGAACCATCGAAATAGGCGGATGCCTCAGTGAATCGTGTATTTCCGCAATTGGTCGGAATTCCGGAACCGTTGGATTTTGCCAGGGTTGCTTTGACCGAATTGTATGTAAATGTCAGGTAATAATCATCATCAATCAGAATCGCAGGGATTGCGCCGCTATTGCCTGTCAGTTCTTCTTCCACAAAAAGGCGTATGGATTCGCAGTACCCGGCATCTGCGGCGATGGCTTGCAGAGCATTGAGCACCTGATCCGCAATACCCGCGGCAATCGCAAAGGCGATGCGGAAAGGATTCGGAATCATGACGCAAAAGATCATGAATTCCGAAGGTTGGGCTTCGACCACCGTATGCAGCGCCAGTGCGACTCCCTTGGCAATGCCAAGATCAACGCCTGAGGGATACGTGCTGGGATCGTCAAAATTGCACGCGGGAGGAATGTAGGCGGGAGCCGCAACCACTCCGCGAGCATTTACCGTTTTCGCCCCGATAGAAATTGATGAATTCCGAACCGGCTGTTCTTTGAAATGTCGCTCTGCTTTGTGAATCGCTTCCAGGAACGCGGCATCCGTTCGTATGCTTCGTGAGAGCTTGACGAAACGGTCAAGGGTTCTGGCATAAGGCCATTTTTCAATCTGCGTCGCCAATTCAGCGTCGGTCAATTGTTCCAATCGCAACCGCTCAGCGGCCAAATTTTGACAAACAGCTTCGTAATCTTTCAGCGGGTCGCTTTGCCGAAGAAAGCCAAATCCGGCCAGAAACCTGATCAAGGCTTCGCTTTCCTGATAAGCGCTCACCAGATCGCGCCGCAATTTCTCTGCCTCGCCAGTTTCCAGAATCATTCTGTTTTCCTGTGAACTGGTTTCGATGGCTGTTCGGTCGCCAGGCTGACGATCTTTTGCAGAATGAGGAGACGGGCAAACAATCAGCGCAAAGCCGATGGCCACCAATGCGGTAAGGATTTTTCTGGTCATAGTTCGTATCTGGCATCCGGGGATTGATGGCCGGAGCCAAACTCCTTTCAGAGTGTTTAAGGCCATTGCCGCGCAGGCGGATGTTCAGTCATCCGCCAAACGCCTTATTGCACGCACGAAGCAGCGCCGATGTTTTGGTAAGCGGCTCGGAGCAAGCGGTACGCCGAGACCCTGTCCGCGCCGCTCGCTCCATTGAAATTGTCAGACCCGTCGAAGAAAGCCGACGCAGCCGTCAATCTTGCCGCCCCGCAGTTGGTCGCCACTCCTTCGGTGGTGGCGGTGGCCAGCGCAGCGCGAACGGATTTCAACATGAAGGTGAGATAAAAATCGTCGTTCATCAAAATCGTCGTCAGCCCACGGTCGTCTTTCAACTTGTCTTCGACAAACAACCTGATTCTTTCGCAATAACCGGCGTCGGCGGCGATGGCGTCCAATGCAATCTTCACTATATCCGCCACGCCAGCCGCAATGGCGAATACGATGTGAACCGGATTGGGAACCATCGTGCATCCTGTCTGGTATTCGCTGGGCGCCAAATCCGCAGCGAACTTCAACGCGATCTGCACTCCGCTCGCTATGCCCAGATCAACACCGGAAGGGTAATCGCTGGGATCGTCATAATTGCAATTGGGCGGGATATAACTTGGGGCAGCAATGACTCCGCGCACATTTCCGAATTTATTTGTCGAAGCCTTGGGGCGAGGGCGACCGATTGCCGCTTTCTCCATTTTTTCCACACGCTCAATTATGGATTGAAACCGGGCGTCGGTTCTGATTTGCCTGGACAGCCTGGTCACGCGATTGATGAACTGTTCGTCCATCCAATCCTGATCCCGCGCCATCATCGTCACCTGCTCCGTGGTCATGCGCACGACTCGATCGCGCATTTCCACAAGCTGTTGGCGAACCAGCGGATAATTTTTCATGGTCTCGCTTTGGCGAATGGATTCATATTCGCCAAGGAAGTCGAGCAGCGCGATCGTTTCGGTGTAAACACTGAGAAAATCAGCGCGCACTTTTTCCACCCCGGTTGGTGACACGATTTGTGAAGCTTCCTGCTGTGCGGACTTCGGTGAAGCAAAAACAAATAATGCAACGCTGATTGTTGCCAGTGTGACAAGAATTTTCCTGGTCATATCAACTGCTCTGTCTGCAGGGATGATCGCCCACAGACTGACTCCTTTCCTGGGTTTGAACTCGCGTGACGCGACTTCAAATTCGATCTGCTGAAACTGCCGACTTGATGACAACGAATCGTTATTGCACACACGATGCGGCGCCAATGTTTTGATAAGCGGCGCGAAGTTTCTGGAACGCAGTCATACGTTGCGCCCCCGTGCCTGTGTAATTGTCCGAACCATCGAAAAACGCCGCTGCTTCGGTCAATCGCGTGCTGCCGCAATTGGTCGGGATGGCTTTACCGGTCGCCTTGTTCATCGCCGCTTTGACGGTTCTATACATATACGAGAGATAAAAATCATTGGTAATCAGCAACGCCACGTGGCCTTCGTCATGCACCAGATTGTCTTCGATATACAGAATCATCGCTTCACAGTATTCGGCGTCCGACGCCACTGCCTGCAATGCGTTTGTGACCTGATCCACCGCGTAAGCGGCAATGACCAGAGGGATTCTGGCCGGGTTGTCGAGCGCGACAAAGATGCCAATGATTCCCGGCAACGCATCGGCCAGCGCATGCAACCCAAGCGCGACTCCATTGGAAATGGCGATGTCGGTTCCTGACGGATAATTGCTCGGATCATCGAAATTGCAGATCGGAGCGATATAGGCCGGAGCCGCAATCACCGAACGCGAATTCGAGGTTTTTCGAGTTGATGCTTTCCGCGACTGCTCAGTCAACTGCGAATAGCGCTCCGCTTTGCGAACGACTTCATCGAATTTTGCATCCGTCCGAATGGTTCGAGAAACTTCAATGATCTGATCAATCAACTTCGGATTCGGCCACTGGTCGGCTTTCGCCATGAATTCGTTGATGGAAATGCGTTCGAGCCGCTTGCGTTCGAGTTCCAATTTGTGAAGCGCGGTTTCGTATCCTTCCATGGCGGCGCTTTCACGTAGAAGACTGTAACCGGCCAGAAACCTGAGCAGAGCTTCGGTTTCTTCAAAAGCGACAATCAGATCGCGTCGCAACTTGTCTGCTTCAACCGCATCCACGACTGCTCTTGTGTTCTGCGGCTTGGTTTCTGTGATGGCGCGATTGACAACCTGACGTTCTTGCGCCGAATTCGGAGCCGGAAAGACAAGCAGCAGAAAACCGATTGCCACCAATGAAGTAAGGATTTTTCTCGTCATAATCAGTGTCTGACATCCGGGCTTTGCCGCCAGATGCATACTCCTTTCAAAAGTTCCAAGCCGTGTCACATCGTCGCTTTTTCAGACGCGGTTGCAAACCATTTCACTGCACACAAGCAGCAGCTCCGATATTTTGAAACGCAGCGCGCAGCTTTTTATAAGCCGTGACGCGGTCGGCTCCGCTCGCTCCGTTGAAATTGTCAGAGCCGTCAAAAAATGCCGCGCCTTCGGACAGCCGGGTTTGTCCGCAATTGGTCGGAATTCCCTGACTGGTCGCTTTGGTCATGGCCGCTCGGACCGATTTCAGCATGAAGGAAAGATAGTAATCGTCCGCCATCAAAATTCCCGTAAAGCCGTTTTCGTTGGCGAGCTTGTCTTCAATGTACAAACGGATTTTTTCGCAGTATTCGGCGTCCGAAGCCACTGCCTCCAACGCATTCGTCACTTGATCGGCCACGCCCGCGGCAATGACTATGGCGATTTGAACAAAGTTCGGAACGCTGAACAGAAATCCCAGCAATGCAGGCAATACATCGGCCAGTGTGTGCAATCCACTCGCCACCCCCCTGGCAATGGCCAGATCGGTTCCTGATGGGTAGTTGCTGGGATCGTCATGATTGCAAACCGGCGGAATGTAGGCCGGCGCGGCAATCACCCCACGCGCATTCAAGCTGTTGATCGAAGGCGGTTTTGATTGCGCACCTGTCTGAGAAAATCGCTCGGCTCTGCGAATGACTTCCCGAAACTTTTCATCGTTTCTGACCTGCCGCGAAAGCTCTATGACGCGATTGAGAGTTTCGGAATCGGGCCAGTTGATGGACTGTGTGACGATTTCCGGCAACGACAGGTGTTCGATGCGTACGCGTTCTTTTGACAGGTCTTCGAGAACAGTTTCGTAACCGGCCATGACCTGGTTTTGACGAAGGAAGTCGTAACTGGCCAGGTATTTCAGCAACGCCTCGCTTTCGGAAAAAGCCGTCACCAATTCGCCGCGCAACTTTTCCGCTCCAACCATATCCATCATCTGGCGATTTTCACCTGGCCGCTCAATCGGCTTTCTGGTGCCCACCTGACGCTCCTGTGCCGATTGGGGCGGAGTAACGATGAGCAGCATCAGACTGAAGATCGTCAATGCAATTAGGAATTTTCTCGTCATTTTGTTTTCTAGGCATCCAGATAGCGCACCCGATGCACTACTCCTGTTCTTGGGGTTACTGAAACTCGCAAAAAGCCCTTCAAATAAGGCTTGATTTCGGTGTTCAGAAAACTACTTCATTTCTCAAGGCGCAAAGTACCCAGAGACATCAATCACCAGATTCGTCGTCGAAAGCGTGAAAATCTTGAAAGCGCCGTCGCCGCCCAATCCGACCGTGAAGTGCCGGTTGAATATCTGGCCAGCCGCGTAATTTGAATTGGCGACCAACGGCTGGGCGGCGCTGCTCGGCCAGAAGGTCAGGAAACCAACACCAGACGGAACGACGACCGTCGCGTTGCCGACGATGGCCGCGGCGTTGGCGGCAATCGTCATCCCGTCGCAAACTCCGCGAGCTTGCTGAGTCAGCGTCGAGCCAGCGGCGAGTGGTGCGCCAGGGGTATAACATCCCGGTTCGCCCGCGCGCGTTTCCAACAATCGCACCGGACGCGGCAATGGATTGAACAACAATCCTTCGCCGTTCACATCAAACTGGTCGGCGCTGTAATAACCCAACACGTCAATCACCAGATCAGTGATGTTCGTCGAATAAATGTTGAAAGCGCCGTCCGGCCCCAACCCCACGGTAAACGGCCCGTTCATCAATTGCCCCATTCCGTAATTCGATGTGGAAATCAATGGACGCGGAACATTGCTGGGATAAAGCGTCAGGAAACCGATTCCACCCGGGTCCACCACAGTTGCGTTGCCGACGATGGCCGCAGCATTGGCCGGAATCGTAATGCCGTTGCAAGTGATGCGCGATTGCTGAGTGCGAATGACTCCACCGATGACAGGCGCTCCCGGAGTATCGCAACCTGGCTCACCAGCGCGCGTTTCCAGCAAGCGAATCGGCGATGGCAGCGGATGGAAATACAACCCGCCCGCACCCGGAGGCGCGTAATATCCGGTTACATCAACCACCAGGTGCGTGTTTGACGTGACGAAAATCTTGAACGCGCCATCGCCTGCTCCCAATCCGACCGTAAACACATTGTTCAGAACTTCGTTCGGCAGGTAATTGGAATTGGCGACTGTCGGTTGAGTGGCGTCACTGGGGTACAGCGTCAAATATCCGCCGCCCGATCCGACCGTCGTCACATTTCCGGTCAAGGCTTTGGCGTTGGCCGGAATCGTAATGCCGTCGCAGGTGCGTCCGGCGGCCGTTTGCGTCCGCGAAGTTCCTCCAGTAATCGGCACGCCCGGAGCGTCGCAACCGGTTTGCCCTGGTCGCGTGTCGAGCAACCGAATCGGTTTGGACAGCGGATAGAACATCAATCCGCCTCCACCGCCTATGACGACTGTGTAACTGCGCGATCCAGTGCAGGAGTTGGCGTCCGTCGCAGTCACGCTGAAATTGAAGCTTCCGGTCGCAGTCGGATTTCCAGACAACTCTCCGGTCGCGGGGTTCAGTATCAATCCGTTCGGCAAGGCGCCGCTGAAACTGAAAGTGTAAGGAGCCGTTCCGCCCGAAGCAGTCATTGTCTGACTGTAACTTGCGCCAATGGAACCGTTCGGCAAAGTCGCCGGATTGACTGTAATCGCGCTGCAAATTCGCACGGAGTAATTTCTCGTTCCACTGCAACCGCTCTGGTCGGTTGCCGTAACGTTGAAATTGAACAAGCCAACGACCGTCGGCATACCGGACAAAACTCCCGCCGTAGACAACGCCAAGCCGCCCGGCAAACCAGCGTCCGCCGTGAATGTGTATCCGGGCGTGCCGCCGCTGGCGGTCAGCGTCTGGTTGTAATTTGCGCCCAACAATCCATTCGGCAGCGTGCTCGGATTGACCGTAATCGCCGGGCAATTGCCAATCACAAACGTGTAGGCGCGTTCGCCAAAACAACCGTTGTTATCAGTTGCGCGAGCGGTGAAGTTATAACTGCCCGCCATCAACGGCGTTCCTGACAACAGTCCATTGGCTGACAAAGACATATTGCTCGGCAACGCGCCAGCGCTCACAATCCAGATGGCATTGCCGACGGCTCCGGTTTGCGAAAGTTGCTGATTGTAGGGGATGCCCATATTTCCATCGGGCAGCGTTGCCGGATTGACCACAATCGTCTGGCAATTGACGGTCAAGGTATAAGCGCGCGAACTGGTGCAACCGGCGGTTACCAGATTTGCCTGAACAGTGAAATTGAAAGTGCCGGAAACGTTCGGCGAACCGGACAACAATCCTGTGTTCAAATCCAGTGTCAGACCGCTGGGCAATGCGCCGGCAGAGATCGTCCAGGTGACTGTGCCGCTGCCGCCTTGCAGAGTGAATTGCTGGCTGTACGGCGAAGCAATCGGAATCGAACTCGGACTCAACGAAGTCGGCATGACTGAAGTGACGCAGGACATAGTCACCGAATAAGCGCGCTCGCCGAAACAACCATTGGTATCAGTCGCTCTGAGCGTAAAGTTGAATGTTCCGGAGACGGTTGGAGTTCCAGTCAAATTGACTGGATTGCCGGTGTTTGAACTCAGACTGATTCCCGGCGGCAAACTTCCTGCGCTGACGCTCCAGGTGATTGTGCCGACGCCGCCTGATTGCGAAACCGACTGGGTATAGGCGGTTGCTACTGTTCCGTTCGGCAGTGAAGTCGGCGACACGGTGATCGTCTGGCAATTGACCATCAGAGTGTATGCCTTGTCGGTAAAGCAATTGTTGGCGGAATCAGTCGCTCGAACCGTGATCGGGTAACTGCCCGGAACATTCGGCGTGCCGGAAATCAATCCGCCAGACGAAAGCATGAGGTTGGCGGGCAAGGAACCGCCGCTTAACGACCAGGTCACGGTTCCACTGGCGCCGGTTTGGAAAAGCTGTTCGCTATATGCCACGCCATAAGTCGCAGGAGTCAACGTCGCAGGAGTGATGTTCAACGGAGTGCAGCCAACCGACAATGTAAAGCTCTTATCTCCGAAGCAATTATTCGCATCCGTTGCTCTGAACGAGACAGGAAAGCTTCCAGACACAGCCGGAATGCCTGAAATCACTCCGCCTGGCGAAATCACTAAATTTGCTGGCAGGGAAAATCCGGGAGTCAGGCTCCAGGTAATGCTGCCAATGCCATTTGATTGCGTCAGTGTCTGGTTGTAATTGACTCCGACAGTCGCGGGATTGAGCGAGGTTTCGTTGATGACGAGCGTCTGGCAACCAATCGTCAACGAAAACATTTTTGTCGTGAAACATCCGGTGGCATTGACTGTGGCTTGCACAGTGAAGTTGAACGGCCCGGTCACGGTTGGAACACCAGACAAAACGCCCGAAGTCGGATGCAAGGTCACTCCCATGGGCAAGGCTCCGCCAGAAATTGTCCAATCGGTTTGTCCGCTGCCGCCTGAAAGCGAAAGAGCTTGATTGTAAAGTGTCCCGGCGGTTCCGTTTGGTAACGGCGATGCCGTCGTGATGCTGAGCGCCTGACAGTTAATCACCAGCATGTAAGGCATCTCGCCGTAACAACCTGTGGAATCGGTCGCCCTGACTGTAAAGCTAAAGGTCGAAGGAACGGTCGGCATCCCGGACAACAAACCAGAACCTGGGTTGAGCATCAATCCGGGCGGCAAAGACCCGCTGGAAACCGACCACGTAATCATGCCGGTTCCGCCAATTTGGGAAAGCGTCTGACTGTAATTGACTCCGATCTGACCGGCAGGCAGGTTGGCCGGAGAAACATTGATCGGACATCCCGAAGCCTGATTGATGGTGACAAGTTCGCCCGCCGCAAAAATGGTTCCGGTGCGCGGCGGCCCTGTATTGGCGGCCACGGAATAACCGACCGTTCCATTTCCCGTTCCGGCAGTTCCGTGTTTGATGGCAAGCTCACGACCGGCGAAAAACCGTTCGTTGGGATTCGGCGCCAGACTCGACGTGATGGTGATCCAGGGAACATTGCTCGACGCCGTCCACTGGCATCCGCCGGTTGTCATCACTGACGTGGTGAAAGCGCCGCCTGATGCCGGAGCCGATTGCGTCAACGGAGAAACCGTGTAGGTGCATCCGCCCTCTTGCTGAACGATGTAATTCACGCCGGCGATGGTCATCGTTCCGGCGCGCTGCGAACCGCTGCCGTTCGTGGCGACTACATAACTGGCAGTTCCATTGCCTGTGCCAGAACCCGAAGTGATGACGATCCAGGGAGTGTTGGTTGACGACATCCAACTGCACCCGCCCGGAGCCGTGACATTGACGTTTGCCGTGCCGCCCTGCACCTGAAACTGTTTGACGGTTTCAGACAATGAATAATTGCATGCGCCATCTTGCGTGACTGCGTAATTCAGTCCGGCAACGGTAATCGTGCCTATTCGCTGAATGCCGGGGTTCGATGTCACGCTGAAATTGACCGTACCGTTACCGGTTCCCGAACCCGATGTAATCATGATCCAGGGAGTGGCCGTCGTCGGCATCCAGTTGCAACCTGACGGAATGTTGACATTGAAAGAATGACTCCCCGCCCCTGAGCCGATGGACAAATTGTCCGGGCTGAAAGTCGGCTGGCAAACGCTGGCTTGAGAAATGGCCAGCGTTTTACCGGCGATATTGATAACTCCCGCACGTTGAGTGCCGGTATTGGCAGTGACCGAATAATTCACGGTTCCATTTCCCGTGCCTCCGGTCGTCATCAGGTTGATCCAAGAGTCATTGGTGGTTGCAGTCCAATTACAACCTGCCGGAATAGTGACAGCGGTGGAATAGCTAGCTCCGCCGGGAGCGGCAATTTGCGTTTCCGGGTTGAGCGTTGCGCCGCAAGGCTGATCCTGAATGATGGTAAAGGCCTGTCCTCCAATCAACACCGTACCGACTCGCAACATCGTGCCGGTGTACGGATCAACCGTAAATTGAACGAAGGTCGGTCCAGTGCCGCTGGTCGCTGAATTGATGGTGATCCACGAATTGACATTCGTGATGTTCCAATCGCATCCCGCCCCGGTGATGAGTTCGACGACTCCGGGGCCGCCGGCAGCCGTGTAACTCCGCACCACCGGATCGAGAGAGGCTGTACAAGGTCCTTCCTGCGTCACGCCGTAATTTTGACCGGCAATGGTGATCTGCCCGATGCGTTGCGTTCCGCTGTTGGCCGCAACGTTGATGACCACCGTTCCAGGCCCAATTCCGCTTGCTCCAGATTGAATCGTGACCCAGGGTAGGTTGCTGGTGGCTGTCCACGAACATCCCCCGGCCAACTTGACGCTGATCGAAGTCGTTCCGCCCGGATGTAGAAAATTTGCCGCTGGCGGCAAGAATGCAGGAGTGCAATTGCTCGGCCCAGCGCCGGGCACTGTGCTGCAAGCCGAAAATTCCGATGTGGCTCTGGGCGTGCCTGCAATGACCCGCGTTGCCGTCGCCGTGACGAAAGTCCCGGCAGGAGCGACAAAATCATTCAAGGTCAGGTTGTAACCGGCGATCCCAATGATATCCGTGGTGGCAGTCGTGGCGCCGAGATAGGTTTCCCCTTCCCCGCTGCCGCCTGAATCGCATTGGTTATTCAAAAAGAATTCAAACCGGTAAGTCTCAAACGCACCAGCGAAATACGTGCCGCTGAATGTGGTGGTCGTGCTTCCAAGAGAAATCCCAGGCGCAACGGGCGCATTCGGCACTCCGGGAACTGAACCTTTGTCAATCCCTTTCCCGACATTTTCGCTGATGTAATTTTGCAGAATGCTGTTTCCAGCCGTGCTAGACCCGGAAAGAACGACTCCTCCGTTTTGCAGGTTGTATTTGATGAAATTGAATTCCCCATTGCCAGCGCCGCCAATCGAGTTATTGACAGCATCGAGCAGCAGCACTCCAGGAGCCAGGCCGCCGCCGCCAGAAACCCCATTGCCCAGCGGATACACTCCCGCGTAATCAGTTCCGATGTAATTGCCGATCACTCGATTGTTGACTGCGTCTACAGTCTCAATCCGCACTCCGCCGCCGTTGTTGCCGGAAATGACGTTACGTTCGTCTTCGGTCGTTCCGCCGATGATGGACGCATCGCCGCCGGAGATGTTTACCCCGGCCCCGATATTTCCAACATCGAACCTGCCGGTAATGTCCGATCCGATGTAGCTGTTGATAATCTTATTGCGCGAGGCAGGGATGATGGTTGGGGGATTCGGCGGCGGATTGACGATGGTCACAAGCGCAATCAAGACCCCGTTCGTCGTATTGCCCGAAATCGTATTCCGATCAGCAAACGCCGTGCTTCCAATGGTGTTGTCCGAAGAACCACGAATCGCCACACCGACGTTATTGGCGCGCCCAATTGTCCCGGAAGCATCCAAGCCGATGATGCAGCCTTTGATGGTGTTGAAACCAGTCCCGGTAATGCGAATGCCATCGCCCGTAAAGCGGTTGATGACCAAACGTTCAATGACGCTGTTGCCGCCGCTGATGGTCAACCCATTGGCGTTTGCACCTGCTCCTGCCCCATTCAACTCCACGCGCGTGGCTCCCCCCGTGTTGCCGTTGATCGTCACCGCTTCCGTGATGGCCGGCAAAGGCGAAAGCAAATTGATTGTGGGAGTCCCCGTACCCAGATTGAAAACGATGCTGTCCGCTCCGAGAGTGGAATTGGCAGAGATAATGGCGCTGCGGAGCGAGCCTGCGCCGGAATCGTTCGTATTCGTCACAGTGAAGGTAGCCGCTGGCGCAGAGGCTGTCGCTGGCGATGAAACTACACTGGCTGCCCCCAAATCACCGGCCTCCTTGCGCCGCGCTTCGATAAACGAAAAGCTGAACAACCCGAAAATCATCAGCAAGCCAGACAAGGCGAAGTACGCCAAACGCCTCAACCTGGCGACTGATGATGAACTCAATTTGGGGTGTCGGTTCACCGTATGCATAGTGTGTTCCTTCGTGCGGTAGAGTAGATACGGATACACTTCAAACCTGTTGGACAATCTGGCTGACGCCTTGAGGCTTATTCACCTTCGCCAACGCCGTCGGCAAAACCATGCCAAGGCTTTTGAAGCCTTGATACAACAGGTTGAAACAATGTGCGGATAAAGTGACTTACGCAGTGTATGAGCAGACGCCAAAAACTGTTCAATCAGATTGCAATGCCTTCGATCTTAACTGGAGAACAGCGAATGTGAAGGGACGCCTGACTCATATTCATCAAACTTACTTACAATTCAGTTTTGAGGATTGGAAAAACTTCTACCATTCCTGACAGCAATCGCCGGGCAATAGCGGATTCGCCAAACTCTCCACTGAATCCCAAGAAATTGATTCAAAGGCTACAGCGCAAGCAGTGAGCAACTTGCGCTAAGAGATTTGGCGTAATTGCCCTGAGAAAAAATGACTTCCAAAAAGCGGGCGGATAATAAGCCAACCAATCTCTTTTGTGAAGCGACCAGAATAATCTTAAGACATATTTTTACTGACAGGTTAAGGCATAAAAGACTGACATCCATGTACGGCCAAAAATTCAACGCTTTCTTGTTGCTGGGAAAAAGAAAAATTTGATTCTTGCCATTATTCCTGAAACTCACATTGTACCACTGTCGTAGTACAATGTGACAAACAAGAAACACCCGATGTAACATCTGGGAGAAATGGAAGAGCGATTCATAATTGATTTTGACGACCCAACTCCTATTTACGCGCAACTCGAACGTGCGATTCGGTTCGCCATCGCCACCAACAAATTGCGTGTCGGCGAACAACTGCCGACAGTGCGGCAATTGGCTGTTGATTTGAAGATCAACGCCAACACAGTGGCCAAAGTGTATGGAGAATTGGAGCGCACGGGGATTTTGGAGACACGACGCGGCATCGGGACGTTTGTCCGAGCCGATCAAACTGTGACAGCGATGCGTGTTATGCGCAGCGACCGGCAACGCGAATTGCGAGAATTCGCCAACCGCATTCTGTTGGAAGCGCATTCGCTGGGAATTTCACTCGAAGAAGTTATCGAAGAGCTTGAAACCAAGCTCGATGACAAGTCCGCTGCCGCCAACCGGCGGTGACGGCAAAAGGAGATCAACCATGTCTGATTTCACCTCATTGACCAAAACCAAACCTGCTTCACCCGCCGCCAACGCCCCGCGAGCCAATGTCGTATCGGCAGCAATGTTCACCGCACCTTTTTTGCTGGGCCTTGCCGCGACGATTTTTTCGCTCAATCCCATTGGAGCCATTTTGGGCACGTTAATTGGATTGACGGCTTCGCTGGCTCCCAGAATAGCCAAACAATGGGAACGCGCGGTCGTCTTGAGATTGGGGCGTTACATTGGTTTGCGCGGGCCGGGGTTGTTTTGGGTGATTCCGTTCGTGGATTCGGTGACGGCGTATGTTGACCAGCGAATCATCGCCACGGATTTTGCGGCGGAAAGCACGCTGACTTCGGACACCGTGCCGGTCAATGTGGACGCAATCATGTTCTGGATGGTGTACGACGCCGAACGCGCCGCGCTGGAAGTGCAGGATTACAAACTGGCTGTCAGTCTGGCAGCGCAGACTGCGTTGCGCGATGTGATCGGAAAAACGTCGCTGACCGATTTGCTACGTGGCCGCGAAAAAATCGAAGAAGAGTTGCAGCACATTATTGACGACCGAACCAACCCTTGGGGCGTGACGGTTCAATCGGTTGAAATCCGTGAAATCATCATTCCTGACGCGCTACAGGATGCGATGTCACGCGAAGCCCAGGCCGCACGAGAGAAAAAAGCTCGCATCATTCTGGGCGAAGCCGAGGTCGAAATCGCCAACAAATTCATGGAAGCGGCCAAATCGTATCAGGACAATCCAACGGCTTTGCACTTACGAGCAATGAACATGCTGTATGAAGGTTTGAAGGAAAAAGGCGCAATGATGATCGTTCCCAGCACAGCCGTTGAATCCATGGGGATGGGCGGTTTCATTGGCGGAGCCGCCATGCGCCAGCAGCAACTGACGCAAACGCAGAAGAACGAAGATGAAGCGTAACGAAAGAGACCGGAATTGGGAGATAAGGCGAAAGGGTGAAGGAATGCTCCTTCACCCTTTCGTCGTTTTAGCAGCCGGGCGGGAAGACGGGAACGATGAAACTTGAAGCCGTCGTCAAAGTCAGATGATGCAGATTATGTCCTTGATTGAAGGCGGAACTGCTGGCCATCGCGTTCGGATTGAAATTGATTACTGCGCCAATGATGCCGCCATCGTCGTCTCGCCAAAATTTCATCCAGCCGGTTCGACCTGCCGGAATCACATTCGCAAAACGAGGCACAGTTCGCGGAAAGTCGTTGCTGGACAAAATGGCTCGAAACTGCCGCCGTGTAGTGCTGCGTTCGAAGCTATAGGCGTGTTCCGCGTCGTCATACAAAATCCCAAAAAGCTGGCCAATCGTGCTGACACCCGTTCCCAGATTTCCTCCAATACGATCCACCACCAGCAACGCCGAATTGCCATCCACTGGACTGGCGATGCTGCTTACGGCCAATGCTCGCGGTGCCGCGTTGTAACTAATGCCGTCAAAACGCACTTCCGCTGTTACGGAATTGCCATCGCAAGCGGGCGGCGCTCCGGTCAACGCCGAAAATGCCACCGCTGCCAGGTTGGCCGCGTGCCCGGAATTGAGCTTCACGAATTCGTCGCCAATCAAAAAGTTGAAATTGATAGGGCATCCGGTTCGATCATCCACCGCAATGGCGATCAAATATCCGGCAATATCAGGATCGAGATCGGAAGCGATGAAGCTGGTCGTCTGATTGGGAGTCAAACACACATACGCATCCGCCACCGGAGCCGAATCGTCCTGCACAAAAAACAGATGCACGGCAACGCGGCGCGTCGGTTCGATGTTGGTCAGATTGAATCGAGTGTTTTCGCGCGTGGAGTTGGTGGCGATGGAACTGTAAAACGGAAAGACCAGCACGGAACCCGCTTTTTGATCGCTGGATTGTGAAACTGCCGGAATCGCCAAACCTGGTCCGACTGCCGGGCAATTGACGGTCAAACATGCCTGCGAATTCAGCGTTGCGTTATTGATGCCGTCATTGTCGGAATCGAAATTGACGACGGCCTGAACGCAAAGCTGACTATCTGGCGCAGCGCCGTCTCTGATCTGCGCATTGAATTTGATAGTCACGGTTTCGTTGACGGCGATGGCTCCGTTCCAATCGAGTTGCGAACCGGAAAGGGCGCAATTGCCAATCGTCGCCATGCAACTGCCCGCCACCGCCGACAAATTGGCCGGAAGCGAGGCGACAAATTCCGAACCCGGATTGTTGGGTTGAAGGCGGTCGCCGACGTTTTTCAGCGTTGCTTCCACCACAACCAAATTCCCCGCTCCGCTGCACACTGCCGCGTCTGTGATTTTCAACGCAACGCTGTTTGGATTGAACAACGCGCCGCCGCTGCAATCGCCCAGCGGCGAAGCAGTGTTTCGCGGCGCAGGCATTCCCGTCACAAAGTTCAGCGCGTTTTGGTTCGTGTCGCCGCAACCTTGTCCGACGCGAAAAATCGCCATCGTGCCGCTCGGAGCCGGAGCCGCGCCTGTGCCTTCCACACAATTTGCGCTGTTGCCGTAACCGACAAAATCAACCGTGTTCGGTCCCAATGGACAAGCTCCGCTGAGCAAGCCAGTGTTGTTGACCAACGCGACTTTGCCCGCCGTCGCGGCCATAGTGATTGTCCCTACAACATCCGGCGTTGGCAGCGCGACGCCGTTGGCTCCGCCCGAAGCCTGTTGAACCAGCAGATACTGCCCAGGCGCAATCGTTCCCGTCAGATCGGTTTTCTGCCAGGTCGCTCCGCTGGCTGTGCCGTACTGCACAGACCAGCCCGCCAGATTCACGGGCGAGCCGCTGCGATTGAACAGCTCAATGTAATCGTGCGTGAACGGTGCTCCGCTGTTGCCGCCTCCGCCGTACACCTGACTGATGACCACATTGCCCGGCGGAGCAGGAGCCTGCACGGTGAAGTTGATCGTCAGGTTGCTGCTCCGCGATTGCGCATCGGCGATGACGACCGGAATCATTTTCGCTCCAGTCGAAGTCATCGGTTCGACCAGCGGCTGAAACGAAAACACATTGTCGTTGGCCGTCGCGTCTCCGTTTTGACCATCGTCATAAAACGTCTGCGAACTTGCGCCGCCAATGGAACTGATGTCGGCAGTCACCGTCAGTCCGGTGCTGGTCGGATTCGTTCCCGGCGTTACCGTCACGGTTAGCAGCACCGCGTTGCCAAGAATCGCTGGATTGGGACTTGCCGCTCCCAACCCTGTCGGATTGGTCGGCGCTCCGCAAACGGCGGCGGGCAAAGCGTTGTTGCGAGGATTCGGCGCGGACACGGCAAAGTCCGAAGCATTGTTGTCCGTTTCCGTGCAACCGTTCATTGCGCGCAACGCCGCAGTCGTCGCGCTCAAATTCCCTGTCGGCCCCGTACCTTCAAAACAATTCGCCGTCGTGCCGTAACCAAGAATATCCACTACGGTCGCCCCCGCCGGACAACTCGTGCCGCCGACAATCAACGTGTTGGTATTGGTCAGCACGACTTTTCCAGCAGCAGCCGCCATCGTAATTGTTCCAGTAATGTCCGGCGTGGGAAGCGGCGAACCATTCGCTCCGCCCGCTTGCTGAATCAGCAGATACTTTCCCGGCGCAAGCATTCCGCTCAAATCGGTTTTCGACCAGGTAGTTCCGGTTGCCGCAGCGTATTGCACGGCCCAAGCAGTTGCACGGCTGTCCAATCAGTCACACTCAGTCCCA
>ERZ1066125.161-NODE-161-length-41686-cov-30.922726_pt1 | contig 41686 bp, 34 predicted proteins | sample MGYA00382772_ERZ1066125 | MGnify/ENA primary metagenome ERZ1066125 (study PRJEB33369, sample SAMEA5778355) | biofilm metagenome | biome: Industrial cooling water; feature: Water cooling tower basin; material: Biofilm | place: United Arab Emirates | collected... | reverse complement strand
CATTTGCTTATCTTGTTCGACAACCTTCCATACACACAAGTGAAAACCGATCTAGGGGTAATCACCGCAAAACCTGTCGAAAAAACAAGATCACTGATTGGGGAAAGAATCAGCGCATAGCTCCGGTTTTCGGGTCGTACAGTCGAAAACACAATATCGCCGTGCTGAACCAATCGTCTTGCTCTGCCCGGCGCATCTCTCAACGAATAAGTGGTGATTTCGTTGATGCGGCCAGTTCCAACCGAAGAAATATCCACGTAGTTGATAACCGCATTTTCGTTTTTCTCAAAAATGGTCTGAAGATTAACCTGCGCGACTTCGCTCAAACTCTTCAACTCAAAATCGCCTGCCTGTGCGTAAGGGCAACGTCCGCGCACGAACCATTCGCGGTAGAGGTTTTGCGCCAACACTTCGAGCAGGCCGATTTGCTGCTGGTAATTTTCGATCAACGCATCGTATGCAAAGAGGATTGAGGCGATTTTTCGTTGGGTCTCAATTGGCGGAAGAGGAACTTTAATTTGCCTGACAATCTCTTGGTTCAACGAAGTCATAGTTGCCCCAAAGGAACAAACTGCTTCCATCCAATCTTTATGACCAGAGGTGTCAAAGAAGTAAGAAAAGAATTGATTGCAGACCAAATTGCTTTTGATTCTGAGGCGCAAACAGTCGGAACCCTGGAGCCATCCTTCAATGGTTTCATCAACCAGTACATGTCTATCCGACGACCCCTTCCGCCCGAATACAATGTCTCCCTTTTTTAGCAGATGAACTTTCAATCTTTCCGCGGTCATCTCGTCAATATATTCGAGCTTCTCTTCACGAATCCTGCCGTGCCCAATATTCCTTACGTTGATTACAGGTACTCCTGCTTCTACATAATCACTCGCCTTGAGTTGTGTGCCAAAAGGCCCAGTTTGCAAGTCGGCTTCGCCTCTATCAATAAATTCGGCAATTGCAGTTATTGGCCAATTCATCGCGCCGCCTCCACTTTCGCTTCTGCAAACAAGGCCTTCACATCTTCCGCAATCAACCGCTGCAACTCATCCGCTTCGTTGTGCAACGCGGCGAGCGCGGCGGCATTGTTTAGCAGAAAGGCGCGGAAGTCTTCGGCATTCATTCCGTCGTCTTCCAGCGCGACGCCGACGTAACGCCCCGGATTGAGCGAAAATTGCTGCTCGGCAATCTCCTTTTTGGTGGCAATTTTGCAAAGCCCTTCGACATCGCGCCATTCACCGTCGGGAAAATTGGTGTCGAGCCAATCAAGCTGCGCGTCGAAATAGGCAATGCGTTCCAGCACAAACAGCGCATCGTCGCGTGCTTCGATCACGCGTTTCAGCGCGCCGCGCAGGTCGGCTTTGGCGAAGCTTTTGTCCTTGTCCGGACGCAGGCGTTTGTCAGCGAAGCTGACGGCGTCTTCGGCCCGTTTGAACTGTTCGTTGATCGCCGTCTTGTCGGCCAGTTGCGCGACGGTGACGGCGGTCAGCGACCGAAGGCTGGGTTTCCAATCCAAGTTTTCGGCCAGCGCAGTTTTGGCTTCGTCGCTCAGGTTTGGTTCGACCTGGTCGAACCAGTCGCCAAGCGATTCGCCAAGCGCGCGACAAGCTTCGGCCAGGATTTCCTGCTGAACGGCCAAGCCACGCCAGGTTTTGTGGCGGCCATTTTTGACCTGCTCTTCGTCGCGCAAATCGCTGACTTCGTCCTTGCGCCAGGTTTCGCGCGCCTGTTCGTACAGCCGCCGCAATTCGTGAAACTTGTCGTTCTCTTCGCGATACAGCCAGACGATGGCGGCCAGGTTCAGCAATTGTGCCTGGGTGAATTCGCGGTGAGCGCGTGTCACCTGATGAAAGATTTTGCGCGCACCAATAAACAGCGTCTGGTCGTGGCGCGAATGTTCAGGGTCAGTTTTCGCCCGGTCAAAAAACCAGAGCGTGACCGGCAAGGTGACGGTGTAAAAGAAATTCGACGCCAGCGTAATCATCACATCCACCAATCCGGCCTCGACCATACGTTGGCGGACTTCGGCTTCGCCGCCGCGCGCATCGCTGGCCGAATTCGCCATTACGAAACCCGCACGCCCCGCCGGGTTGAGCGCGGCGGCAAACAGCGAAATCCACAGATAGTTGGCGTTGGAAAAGGTGTCCGACTTCTTGCCCGTTTTGGCTGTGCTGACCGGCAGGCCGTAAGTGGTAAACAGCGGATGGTTGGCGACCGCTTCCAGCTTGACGCCATCCACATTGAACGGCGGATTCGCCATCACGAAATCGAATTTGCCCGGCGTATCGGCATGTTCGTCCTGATATTCGGCGGCATCCAGCGAACTGTTGACGTTGCGAATGTCGCCTTTCAGACCGTTGACGAACAGATTCAGTTTGCCCAGGTTGGCGGTTTCGGTGACTTTTTCCTGCCCGTAAATCGAAAGCCGCTGCAAGCCCGCGTGCTGTTCGACGAACTTCGCCGATTGCACGAACATCCCGCCCGTGCCGCACGCCGGATCAAAGACGCGCGCATCGGTTTTGAAGGGTTCGATGACTTCGACAATCAGCTTGACGACCGAAGTCGGCGTATAAAACTCGCCGCCTTTTTGCCCTTCGCTGATGGCGAACTTGCCGAGAAAGTATTCATAGATTTTGCCGAAGCCGTCGCCTTCGCTGACTTTGACCTCGGAAATGGTGCTGAGAATGTCGCGCAGAATGGCATCGGGAATCTTGCGGTAATCGTTCTTGGGCAGCGTGATGTTGGCGCTGGGGTTGGCTTCGTCCTTGTTGGCTTTCTCGAAAGCATCCATCGCATCAATCACGGCTTGTTGCGCGTTGTCTTCGCCTTTCAGGTTCAATAACGTTTCATAACGCGCCTGTTCCGGCAGATAAAACCCGCAGAGGCGCTTGTAAACTTCCTCGATGGTTTCGCTGTTGCGCTGGTTTTGCCCGGCGGCAAATTCCTGCGCGGCCTGCGGCGTGACGGCGTTGAAGCGGTTCGACGCATAACGCAAAAAGAACAGCCCCAGCAATGGCGCGGCATATTCGTTGGCTTTCAATTTGGCGTTGGCGCGCAGGTTGTCGGCGGCTTCCCAAAGCCGGTCTTCAAACCGGCGAGTTTGTGGAATGCGATCAAATAAGAAAACGGAAAAATCAGATGAGGTCATAGATGAAATGTTCCTACAGGAGCTTGGAGCTTGACAAGGCGTTCGAAAGCTAGGCAATGATCTTCTGAAAATTTTGCATGATTGAAAGCATCCGCATCATCGAAGGGAAGGCTTGAACGAAGACAACATCGCTAAAATTAATTTGTGGATGTAAAAGTTCTGGCCATCAACGTGTAAGGTGGCCCAAATAATCAAGACAAAAAGCGGCACAACGAAGACATCAGCTTGGCCGGGTTCCCAAAAAACGCTTCAATCGTTCAGCGACGTTCATTTCCGCCAGCAATTCGTGGATGGCTGTTCCCTGCCCTCGCCCCAAAAATTCAGCCAAATCTTCCGGTTCGTCAATGTCCAGAGCTATGTTGGGCAGATTGATAAGCTGACAAGCGGCGTTGGCTTGTTCGGCTTCGCGGAGGTGTTTGGCCAGACTGCCCGCGCCGAAATGCGAAGGGAACAAGGTCGGCGGTCGGCGCAGTATCGCGTTCGTTCCACTGCCGTCGCGCGACGGAACTATGACCACCGATGGGGTGGCCAAAGAATTGGGTTGATCGGCAGCAAGGATCGTTTCAATGTCCTGGCTGGAAATCAGCGGCAAATCAATCGGCAATCGCAAAACGGCTTCGGCTCCGAATTTAATCGCTTCGCGCGAACCGAAATCCACCGAAGCGCTTTCGGAAATCTGCTCGGTTTCCAAAATCACATCCATGCCGTACTGCTTCGCCAATTCGATGGCCGGTTCGTACAGGGTTACAACGGCTATGCGGTCTGCCGAACGAGCGGCGGCGGCAGCGGCGAAAGTGTTTTCCAGCATCGCCCACGCCAATCGTGTTCGTTCGGCCTGCGTCATCAACGCTGCCAGACGCTGTTTGGCGCGCGAAAGGTCTTTGACTGGAATCAGTAAATAACGCATTCGGAAATCAGGCAGACAACGCAGTCAAAATGGTTTCGGCCAGCGCACGTTTTTTGTCGGCGTCGCGCATGACAGTGTCCGTCACCACAACCTGCAATCCGAGCGCTTCGATTTCCGGTCGCAAAGCTTCGTCGCGCTGATCCAGCACAAACATATCCGCGATGTCCTGATACAGTTTGGCAATCTGCAACGCCGACACTTCCATACCTAAATCTCGCAGCATTTGATCCGTCGGCCCTTTCAACGAAGCGCCGTCCACCACCGAACTGATGACGACGACTTTGGCCGCAGTCTGTTTGACCAGATCGCGCATGCCTGGAACCGCCATAATCGGGCCGATGCTGATTAAAGGATTGCTGGGACAAATGACCACGGCGTCGGTTTCGAGCAGCGCCGCTGCCACGCCGGGCGCAGGTTCGGCGGTTTCTATGTTTTCAAATCGAATGCCTGTGACTTTGGGTTGCGCCAGATGTTTGACCAGGTATTCCTGAAAGTGCATTTCGCTGTTTTTGGTCAGAATCGTCGTCGGCGTGTGAGTATCGGTCATTGGCAGGATTTTCGATTCGACACCGAGCGTCAGACGAATCTGGTCGGTGATTTCCGAAAGTCTGGCTCCCTGTCGCAACCGGTGCGTGCGAAAAATATGTGTCGCCAGGTCGCGGTCGCCCAGATTGAACCAGCGCTTCTGTTCCTCGTACCGCAGCAACAAATCCAGACAATAAAACGTGTCGCTGTTGATGCCCCATCCCAGATCGGGATTTACCAATCCGGCCAACGTGTACGACACTATGTCCAGATCAGGCGCAATATACAGTCCGAACATTTCAATATCATCGCCTGTGTTGACGATGACCGATAACTGTTCCGGCGGCATCGCTCGACGGAATCCGTCAAGGAGCTTTGAAGCGCCTACACCTCCGGCCAATGCAGTAATCATTTTTTCACCTTGTTGTTCGACGATTTATGACACCACCGTCTGAGCCAGTGTGGGCAAGGCGACTCAGAGCTTTACGCGCCGACGACCGCGGAGAAATCGCCTGCGCTGCGGCAGTGTTTATTTTGCGCTTGTCCGGGTAAAAGCGCCGTGTGACAAAAACTTCAGGGGTCTTGCGGTGGGGATCAATCCGCATTCCGCTGCCAGTTCAAAATACCGGTTCATCCCGGCAATGTTGTCCGCGTCCAGATCGTAATTGACGCAGTTCTGCAAATAATCCAGCAAATCTTCCTGCGGCAGGCGAAGCTCTTCGGAATAGCTGATTGCCAGTTGTTCCAGCCGCTCCAACCCTTCCTGTCTGGCGGCCAGAAAATCACGAACCAGCGCCGGATCGGCAAACTCTTCGCGGACGGCCCAGACTGCAAACACAAAAGGCAGGCCGGTCATTGCACGCCACTCTTCGGCCAAGTCGTAAATTCGCACGCCGAATTGCGAGGCCGAAGCGGCCAGACGTATCGCCGGATCGCCGATGACCAGGGCGGCGTCTGTGTCTTCGAGCATGTTTTCGCATTTGACGCTGGCGTTCGGCGTACGTTCAGTGAATTCAGGCCGCATCCCATACTGACGCTCGAACAGAATCTTGACCAGAGTCTGCGACGTGCGCGAGGACGTGTCGAGCGTCACTCGACGGACTTCGGTCAACGGACATCGCGCAGCGATCAACACGCTGCGAACACGAGTTTTGGACGCGACGGCGACTTCGGGAATGATGACCAATCCAGGAATGCGCTGATATTCGATGACCGGAATCAACGCAATTTCACACTGCCCGGCAACCAGCAGGCTCGCGCATCGTGACGGCGCGGCGTCTCCCAAAAATTCGTAATTGTGGCGCAACGCGCCCTGAGCGAAACTGTAAACCAGCGGTGCGGAATTGAGGTAAGTGGATGCGGCAATTCGCATAAATCATTGTTCGAATCCCCCCAACGGCGACGAAACGGGGCCAATTCCCTGCCTGCCGTTGAGCGAAGTCATTCTATGAGAAACCCCTCCGCGCTGGCAAATTGAGCAGCTAAGTCTAACTATCATTGGAGTTAAACCGGGTTGCCTGAGATTGGAAAAATTTTGTAGACACCAAATTTTTCTGTGCTACACTCCGCGCCGTTCCATCCTCTGATTTTCAGGTTAAATCAAAACACTCAACGACGGTTCTCAAATCTTATTTGAAAGGATTGGTACTTTGCTTATGAAGCTCTCTGCCCATGCTCTGCGCGCATTGGAAGATCTGGACGAAATTGGTCGTCAAGCTGTGGAGCAAATGGTTCGCCAACACGTTCACGCTTGCCGATTGAATGGCTTTCAGCCCGAAAACCTGGAGCGGGTTTACCAGGAAGCGATTGAAATCATCCGACTCGAAGGCCCCCCGAAAAAAGATTTACCGTTTTCTGTCAGCAAATACGAACCGACTCGCCGTTACGAACAATACCGCAGTCCGAGAGCTTTATAAGCGGTGTTTCTGATCGGCGATTTCGATTTCGTGATTCGTAAAAATCCTTGCCGACCCGTAGCCAATGAATTGGGCTTATCACCCCGTCGGCGTTCTATTCACCAGCAATGGGTTCAAAAAGGAAGGAAGAACATGACTAAAAAACTCGTTTCATTACTTATCGCCTTGGCTGTGGCTCTGAGCATTGTGGCGGCTTCGACTGCCCAGAACAAAGACTCTGACAAAGTCACCTTGACCGGCAACATCATTGATAAAGCCTGCGCCACCGGACGCATGAAAAAAGACGACGCCCAGGCTTCGATTGACGCGCACAAAAAGAGCTGCTCGTTGATGGAAAATTGCCTGAAAAGCGGACTCGGCGTGTATGCCGATGGCAAATACACCGAATTCGATGAAAAAGGCTCGGCAATGGCCAAAGCCGCACTGGAAAAAAGCGCCAAAGACAATGGCGCAAAATTCAAAGTCACCGGCAAAATGATGGACGGCAAACTCGCCGTCGCCAGCATTGACGAAGTGAATTAACTTCGCCACCAGACAAACCCGGCTGTAAATACAAATGCCAACAGGAAACGCTCAAAATTTCCTGTTGGCATTTTTGCTGAAACGACGAATCACCCGTTACGACGCGCCATTGCTGACACCAAGTTCATCATCCACCGGTATTTCTTCTGCCGAAAGAACAACCACCTTACCGTCCCGCCACGCCGCCACGCTTTGACCAAGCTTCTTGTGCCTTAACAAAGCGTCTCGAACCGCCCGTCGAAAAATTTCTTCAATCTCTTTGCCATGCGAGACAAATAATTTTTCTGGAATTGAAGCTGGCTGTCTCATTGCACCTCCTCACAAAAAAGCTGCCAGGAATCAGGCAGAAATATGTTTTCATTTTCCATTTCGCCATTGGCAAGCATCATCGGCTCGACCAAAGCCGAATTGTCATAAACCGCCCAACTATCGGCAAGCGGGCGATAAAGCGAGAAAAAATTGCGAATCCCTTTTTGATAGCGCCGCCGAATCGTTTTTTCCGGGATGTCGTGGCCTCCGGAAGCCACGCGCTGCCGCACTCGCTCCACGGCAATTTCAACGGAATGTAACCAAATGAATGACAAGTGAACCTGATAACCATCAACCTTCAATTGCTTGAGCCAACTCGCATAAGACCGAGTCGCCAGTGTCGTTTCAAATGCAAAGCTCTTTCGCTGCCCAGCCAATTCGCGCAACCTTCGGAGCATAATCCGCCCGGCTTCAAACGCAGCATGCTCCGGCTGAAACGCGGACAACCCTTGTGCGATGGTGTCGGCGTTGACGTATTCCAGCAAGCCCAGCCGGTCGCGCAACAAATACGGCGCGAGCGTAGTTTTGCCTGCGCCGTTTGGACCAGCAATGACGACGATTTGATTCTGAAGTCTATCCTTCATCCTGTTGATCCAGATCCAGCGCAATCTTTAATGCCAGGTTCAACTGTTCGAGCTTCTCAGCGGAAAGAGCGCCGATGTAATTGGTCAACATGGATTTCGGCAAACTCACCAATTCGTCGCAATGGATGCTGCCATCGTGCTTCTGCCCTTCGTCAACCCCAACCTCAACCTGAGTCGCCAGGCCGTTGTGATGCGAATACACCGGGGCGCAAATCACGGATGAAAAGCGGGCTTCAATCAAAACCCGGCGGCTGACTATCACGAAGACGCGAAACCGCTTTGGATCTCGGCTGGAAGGATTTGCCACACGATAAAGCTCGCCACGTTTCACAATTCCACCTGGTAGCTGAGTACGTCCAACGCTTCTTCATTCAAAGCGTCGGCGTTTCGATTGATGATTTCGATGTCGCGCGCGTCGCGTTCCTGCCTTGATAACTTTCGACCATCCGCACCTGTTGAACTAACCAACGTCAGTTCAACCCGCTCCCCTTCAGGCAACTCAATCGGTTTGAGCGGGCGCAGCAGGCCGTGTTCATAAATTGCTTCGATGTGCATTGTCATAACGTCACCTCGCGGAAATGATAACTCAAGCTTTTTCCAGCCCGGCAAACTTTTCCACCATCTTCTTCAGCCCGTAGCCGGGAAAGTTGATCGTCAGTTTGACGTTGTCGTCTTCGCCTTCGGATTTGACGACCAAGCCAACGCCGAACTTGGCGTGGCGAACGCGTGTGCCGACTTTGAATTTGCCCGAACCTCCTGAGCCGCCGGAACTGCGCGAAGTTTCGCTGGAATCGCGTTTGACCAGTTTCGGTTTCGCCGGTTCGGAATCCAGTTTGACGCCTTGCCGTTTGAAAAATTCGTTGACGCTGTCGCGGCTGTTGTAAGTCTGGCCTTGATAATTGCTGGTGCGTTTGACAGGTGGTGGAGCTTTGCCGGTCAGGGCATCAATCGCCGCCAGATTTTCTTTGGTTGAAATTTTGTTGGCGAATCGCAACCAGCTTGGGCCTTTCGACAAATCCTCGATCAGCTCAATCGGGAACTCGTTCAGGAAACGGGACGGTTCCGCGGCGATTTCTTCGCCGTAGGTTCGTCGCTTCATGGCGTGCGTCAGGTACAGATATTTTTCGGCGCGGGTGATGGCGACGTAACACAATCGCCGCTCTTCCTCGAGTTCCGCTTGATCCTGGCTGGCGCGCGAATGCGGAAACAGGTTTTCTTCCAATCCGACGATGAAGACCAACGGAAATTCCAATCCTTTGGCCGAATGCATGGTCATCAGCGTCACTTCGGCTTCGGCCTTGTATTGATCGGCGTCGGACACCAGAGCCGCGTGATCCAGAAAATCGCGCAACGTTTCTCCGCGCGTATCGGTTTCGGCGGCGGCGTTGACCAATTCATCCAGGTTCAACAATCGGCCTTCGGCTTCTTCGGTGCGTTCTTCTTTGAGCATCAATTCGTAACCGGTATCAATCACCGCCGCTTTGACCACGTCGGCAATCGGCACGGCGGAGTTTTTAGCTTTTTCCATCAATTGAGAAACGACAAAGCGAAAGGCTTTCAGCGCATTGATCGCGCGCGCTTGCAGCGTGTTTTGTTCGATGACGGCAGCGATGGCTTCCCAATGCGAACAGCTCAAGGCTTTGGCCTGACGATCAACTTCGTCCAGCGTCGTTTTGCCCAATCCGCGCGGAGGCGTGTTGATGATGCGCTGCAAGGCGATGGAATCGTCCGGGTTCAGCGCCAGTTTCAGGTACGCAATGATGTCTTTGACTTCGGCGCGTTCGTAAAAGCTGAACCCGCCGACCAGATTGTACCGAAGCCCTGCGCGGCGACACGCTTCTTCAAACGAACGTGATTGCGCGTTGGTGCGATACAACACGGCGGCTTTCAACTTCGGTTCGCGGCGCAAATGCTCTGTGATTTTTTCCGTCACCCAGCGTGCTTCGGATTCGCCGTCGTACACTTGAGCGTAACGAATCTTTTCGCCTTCGCTGGCGTTGGCGCGCAATCGTTTGTCGAAGCGTTGCGAATTGTTGGCGATGACTTTGTTGGCCGCTTCCAGAATGCGCGCCGTTGAACGGTAATTGTCTTCCAGCTTGATGGTGCGCGTGCCAGGGAAATCGCGCTCGAAATTCAGGATGATGTTGAAATCCGAACCACGGAATTTGTAGATGGATTGGTTTTCATCGCCGACGACACAAAAGCTGCGATTCGTCCAGAAATCCGGCGGACGAATGGCCAGATTCAAGGCAATGTCGCCTTCGACCAGCAATTTGCACAAACTGTATTGAATGCCGTTGGTGTCCTGAAATTCGTCCACCATGACGTGACGAAAGCGGTTCTGGTAGTAGCGCCGCGTTTCTGCCGAAGTCCGCAACAACTGCACCGTGCGAATCAACAGGTCGTCGAAATCCAAAGCATTCGAAGATTGCAGTCGCTGTTCGTAAAGCGCGTACACGCGAGCGATGGCGGCGCGCTTCGGATCGGCTTCGCCTTTTAACGCGGCGGTTTCTGGGTCTTCGCCGCGATTTTTCATTCCGCTGATCGAAGTCTGCGCCAATCGCGGAGTGATTTGCTTGTCGTCAAAACCGCAATCCCGAATGCAGGCGCGCAAAAGTTTTTGCTGATCGTCGGCGTCGTAAATCGTGAAAGAGCGCGTGTAGCCTTTGCCAAGCTGTTCAATGTCTCGGCGAAGAATGCGAACGCATAGCGAGTGAAACGTAGAAAGCAACGGCGAGCTATTGCGCGGCACACCTTCCAACAACTTTTCCACGCGCTCTTTCATTTCGCCTGCGGCTTTGTTGGTGAAGGTAACGGCCAGAATGTTGTTTGGGTACACGCCGTTTTCAATCAGATGCGCGATGCGAAAGGTGATGACGCGCGTTTTGCCGCTGCCGGCTCCGGCCAGCAACAAAACAGGGCCTTCGATGGTGGTGACGGCTTCGCGCTGCTGAGCGTTCAAGCCGGAAAGAAAATCTGCTTGCATCGGAAAAACCTATCAGAAGGTTCTTCCACGAAGACGCACAAAGAGGACACGAAGAAGGGAATTTTTTTGACAGGATTTACAGGATGGAACAGGATTGGCTTCATGCAAGTGTCAGTAGCCCGCGCGTAAGCAAGGGCTTTTGGCCGAACCCAAGCCCTTCCTGACGGTCGGGCTACTGACACAGCAAAATGCCTCATCCTGAGAAATCCTGTGAATCCTGTCTAAATTCTTCTTCGTGCTTTCTTCGTGTGACTTCGTGGGAGAAAGTTTTCAACTCAATTACTGCTGAATCGTTCGCCACATTTCAGCACGCGGAACGGCTGGTTCAATTGTTCGCAAGTGGCGACAAATTCATCCGGCGTTTCGGTGTTGAACTGAAACATCTCGAAGTGCATGGGAATCGCCAGCTTCGCGTTGATGGCTTTGGCAAACTGGGCGGCTTCGTGTCCCCAGAAATTTCCGGGCACGCGGCGTTCCGCCTTACGACCATTGATCGGCAACAGAGCCACGTCAATTTTGCGACCATCAGCCGCGGCCAATAACTCTTCGGCCATTCCGTCAAAGCCTTTGTTGTCTCCGGCGTGATAGATCGTGAAATTGCCGAAACGCACGATGTAACCCAGATGCGTGCAACGGCCTTCTTCGTCAAATTCGATTTCTTCGTGAGCGGCGGCCAGGCCAGTGATTTCAAAATCGCCAAGCTGGACAGTTTCGCCGTCGTCACTGCCGACCAGCCACGCCGCATCGCATTTCAAACGATCTGCCGCAAAAGCTCGATTGGCTTCGGGAATGACCAGCTTCAAATTCGGATTCGCAGCCATCAACGGCAACAAAGTTTCGTGATCCAGATGATCCGTGTGATTGTGCGTGGACGTGGCTACATCAATGAAATCCAGCCGCGCGGGATCAACCACTATCTCAGTCATTCGCACGTGCGGTTTGTCAGTCGCGGCATATTTTTTCGTCAGCGAATCGGACAGGTACGGATCGAACAGCAAATGGCGACCATTCCACTGCAACAGGAATCCTGATTGCCCCAGCCACCACAAATGAAATTCGTCGGCAGTTTGGCTCGACGCTTTTACGTCCGCCAGAAATTCGTCATTGCTTAAAACGGGTTTGACCAATTCGGTCGTTTCAATCGTCAAAATCCAAGCTCCTTTTTCACCAGCTTCACACCGGTGACCATGTTGTTAAGTTTCTGCCGCGCAGCCCAGCGCGCCGTCTGGCTCAATCCGCAATCCGGCGCGAACGACAACCGTTCAGCCGTAGCGAATTTCAGACAGCGGCGAACGCGGTCGGCTATGTCGGCAACGGATTCAATGTAATAACTTTTTACGTCAACAATGCCAACCGCCACATCTTTTTGCTCGGCGATGTCGGCCAGAATTTCGATCTCGGCGAATTCGCGGCTGGCCATTTCCAGATGGAATTCGTCCACCTGCATGTCCATAAACGCCGGAAACATCGGCGCATAACTTCGCAATCCCACCGCGCGGCCTTTGTAATTGCCAAAGCACAAATGCGTGGACAACCGGCATCGTCCAACAACCGGGGACACAGTGCGATTGAAAATGTCTACGAACCGGCGCGTGTCTTCGCGATGCGCGTAACAGCTCATCGAAGGTTCATCCACCGTGATTTCCCGACAACCGGCGGCGACCAGAGCTTCGAGTTCGGCGCGAACGATTGGAACCAGAGCTTCTGTGATGGCGAAGCGATCCTTGTATTCCCGATTCGGCAACAGGCGACCGCTGAGCGTGTACGGGCCGGGCACACTTGCCTTTAGGACGATTGCGGATTGCGGATTGCGGATTGCGGATTCTAGTCGTTTAAGCCTCTGCCATTCTTCAACCACGCCAAGCCCGCGCAACGCCGCCAGTTCGCCCGTGATTTTGTGTTTGCCGCGTTGATCGTGTGCAGGCGGGCCAAATCGGCGAGGTTGCGCCGGTTCCAATTCGATTCCAGACAAAAAACCGTAAAACGACAAATTGAAATCCAGTCGCGTCTGTTCGCCGTCGGTGATGACATCCAATCCGGCAGCCAGTTGATCGTGAATCGCAGCAATCACGGCGTCTTCCTGCAATTCGGCGCGGTCGGCTTCGCCAAACTGGTCAAGGTTTTGGCAGGCAAATTCCAGCCAGCCGGGAAACGGATAGCTGCCAATGACTGTAGTTCTGAGTGGTTGCTCTTTCATTGATGATCAGTTGTCGGGATTCGGTTAGCTGATTCGCCAGCCGCCATCCACGGTCAAAATTTCGCCGGTGATGGTTCGCGCTTTGTCGCTGAGCAAAAACAGCGCAGCTTGGGCGACATCTTCCGCCGCAAGCAAATCTTCAGCGAGCGGTTGTTTGGTTTTCATCAGTTCCAGAATTGCCGGATCGTTTTGCGCGCGGGCACTCATCGGAGTCCGCACCAACCCCGGCGCGACGGCGTTGACGCGAATTTTGTGCAGCGCGTAATACGCCGCCATCGCGCGCGTCAAACTGATAATCGCGCCTTTGCTGGCGGCGTAAGCGTGCGTGGCGAAATGTCCGGCTTCGGGCGCGAGCGCCAGAACGCTGGCCATGTTCACAATCGAACCTCGCAAGCCATTTTCGCTGACCGGTTGCCGCAGCATCTGATTCACGACTTCGCGGCACATCAAAAACGTAGTCTTCGCGTTGTTGTCAAAAGTCGTTTGCCAACCTTCGACGGAACATTCATGAATCGGGCCATCGCCAAAGCGGCGTCCGCTGATTCCGGCTACATTGAACAGCGCGTCAATTCGTCCGAACTGAGCGACGCAGGCTTGAACGGCTTCGACAACGGATTCAGGGTCAGTCAGATCGGCAACGTAAAAGCCGTGCGGTTTGTTTTCCGCACGCAGTCCATCGGCTAACGCGCGGCAACTGTCTTCGTCGCGGCTGACGAAAAAGACTGCGTGGTTTTCGCTTGCAGCCAGCTTGATGGTTGCTGCCGCGATGCCGATTGACCCTGTGATGACGTAGGTTTTGTTCATTTTTTGTAGCGCAGGTTTTCCAACCTGCGCGGGACTTCTGCCCCAAAACTTCCCAAGCCAGAAATGGTTTTCTGATGTAAACCGAGCAGGTTGGAAAACCTGCTCTACGCATAAAGATGCGCCAGGCTGCGGCGATAAGCTTCGTAAAACCGTTCCAGTTGTTCCGCCGCGTTGGTGTTGCCTACGAATTGGTGGCTCGGCAACAGCTCCGGCTTGATGCCGCGTTCCAACAACTTTTCAGCCACACGCGAACGCAGCATGTTGATGATCATCGCTCCGGTTACGGTTGAAGTCGGTCCGGTTCGCCATTCCAACCCGTCCAGTTCAATGACGCAATCGCCCGGCGGGCATCCGTTGTCAATCACCACATCGGCGCAATCAATCAGCTTTTTGCCGGACGAATGCGCCGGAACCGATTGTTCGCAATGCCGACGCGAACATATCCCAATGACCGGCAAGCCGCGTTTCTGCGCTCCCACAGCCATTTCGACAATCACAGGGCGAATGCCGCTGGTTGAAATGACGATGAAAGCGTCGTGCGGACCAAAATTGAAGCCTTTCAAAATCTCTTCGGCATAACCTTCGTACTTTTCCAGATGCAGCGGCGCGCGCAATCCGTTTGCGCCAATGATCGAAGCGTGATTGGACAACGACAATTCCACCAGAGCGACAAAGCCGGGAAAACATCCCTGCCGCGGAGTCATTTCTTCGCACATCATTCGCGAATGCCCATTGCCGAAAAGAAAGACCAGACCGCCGTTGGCGATGGAATTGGCGCAGACTTCCGCTGCGCGTTCGATGTTGTCGAGTTGTGTTTCTCGCACGTGCTGCAACAGCGCGAGCGTTTGTTCAAAGTAGGTAATTGATGCGTTCATAAGGCGGCTTCTATCCGGCTCTTAATTTTTGAATGCGTGTCTCCGTTGAATACTGGGATGGATATTGTCCTTAGATTGCCAAGATCGTCAGTTATTGTAATTACAAACCATAAACCGCTTTCCACCTCATATGTATTGCCATATAGGTGAAGTGATTGCGATTCAGGATTGGACTCAACATGCGTAACCGAAGCATTTTCAATACCTTTGAGCCTCAGTACCGTTGTGACCATATCCGCAATCAACTTAGCTTGTTCCGCTAATTTTTCGTTTTCGTTCATAAAAATTCCTCCGTTTAATTGAAAGGTCAGAATTATCATTTGAGCTTACCGATGTAATCGGCGTCTCTTTTTCGACACAATGTATCGCCGCAAAGCAGAGTTCCAGGCTTCGCAAATTATCGTGAGCGTTATTCGATGGTTCGCGCTGCTCTTCAATCGCGCAGAGCAATTCGGCCATCGCGCCGTGAAAGCCTTCGCGGAACCACGTGCCCGTCAGTTCCGGCTGCGCGTAACCTTCGGCGGTAAACAGCGTCACAGCTTGTTCGGACAAACTCGGCCCGCGACTGGTGATTGTGCCTTTGGTTCCGGCGACGACGGTTCGATCTTCCTGACCATGCGTGACGTTGGCGTTGAAAAACAGCGAAGCCAATCCACCGTCGAATTCAATCACGGCTTGCGCCAGCATAGGCGGTTGAGCTTGTTGGCCGATGGCTCGCGTGACTGTGGCAAACACCTTCCGCACGCTTCGGTCGCCGAAAAAACAAACTGCCAGATCAAACCAATGAACGCCAAAGTCTGACAGAATCAAATCAGCAATCTGTTCAAAGTCAGTTCCGATGATCCAACTGTGATCCCAGTGCAAAGTGAAATTGACGCTTTGCACATCGCCGATCAACCCAGTCTGAATCGCCTGCCGAATGTAACTGAAGTGCGGCGCCCAACGGCCATTTTGATTGACGGCCAGTTTGACGTTGTTCGCTTCGGCCAACGAAACCAGTTGCCGCCCGATTACCAAATCTGTGACGAAAGGTTTTTGGCTCAGCACGTGTTTTCCAGTCAGCAAAGCGGCTTCGATGATTTCGACTCGATCCGCCGGATGCGTTGTCACGTCCACGACTTCGATTTCCGTCAGCGCCAGCAAGTCGCGGTAATCGGTGAAGATTTTCGCTTCGGGATAAAACTCATCGCGCCGAGCAACAGCTTTGTGTTCATTGCGGTCACACAAAGCGACAATGCGATAACCGGCATGGCGATAGGCGTTCAGATGTTGCGCCGAAATTCCTCCGCACCCGATCAAGCCAATCGCCGGGCGATAACTTCGCGGTTCGCGCGGTTGATACGGCAAATCCGGCGCGGCGATGTGTTTCGTCGCCACGGCTTTGCTCAATCCGTAATCGTCAACCAACTCTTCAGGCATAACTTGTTTGAACTACGAATAAACACGAATGCTCACAAATCAAACTCAATCAGCCAAAATCCATTCGTGGTCATTCGTGAAAATTCGTAGTTGATTGTTTTCTACCCGGTCAAGGTAACAGTTCGTTTTTCGCGCGCGCTAATCACAGCCGTATCCACAATTCGCTGTCCTAATCGGCTGGTTGCCAACGACAACGGGCCGGTGACGGCTTCGCCGGTTTCCAGACAGTGCAAGACATAATTCACTACGTTGTCGAACGGCGGTTGCAACACATCAACCGGAATGTCTTCGCCCGCCGGATTGGCGACGGTTTGCAATCGAATGGTCGGTTCGTAATCGTAACTGCCAATGGTTCCCTCCGTGCCGACAATCGAAAAGCCGCATTTCGGCTGCGTTTGATGAGTCCAGGGATCGGTAAATGTTCCCCAACGCGTTTCCATTTTCGACAACCCGCAATCGTACCGAGCGACGGTGATGCTGTGTTCATCCACTTCCAGTCCAGCGGGTTGATCCACCGTCGTCGTGATTTCCAGCGGAGCTTTGTTGTCGTGAAACCAACTGCCTAGCGTTGCGCCGTAGCCCAGATAATCCAGCAACGATCCGCCGCCGCTCGCCCGTTTGTACCACCAGCTTTCGGGTTTCTGGCGCGCGACTTCTTCGGCGCTGACTTCGATTTTGTCGGCGGTGTGAAACAGCGGGCCGCGATTGCCGCCGTAATAGTGAACTTCGATGACCTGCCCAATGCGACCTTCGTCAACCAACCGTTTGGCTGTGCGATGCGATGCGCTCCAGAACAGCGGCCAGTTGATGACCAGCGTTTTGCCTGTCGTTTCGACGGCGCGAATCATACGGTCGGCGTCGTTGAGCGAAGCCGCCATCGGTTTTTCCATCAGAATGTGAACTCCGAACGGCGCGACCTTTTCAACGTATTCCGCGTGCCGAGAAGTCGCCGGGCAAAGAATCACCAAATCCGGTTTCGTTCGTTCCAAACACTGGCGGAAATCGGTGAACTGGCTTTCGGCGGCAATGTTGAAATTCGCAGCAGCCTGTTGCATCCGTTCTGGTCGTTCGTCACAGATGGCTACGATTTCTGCGCGCGGATGGTTGAACGCCATCCGCAGCAAATCGCCCATGTGCATGTGGTCGAAATTGATTCCGGCAATTTTCCAGGTTTTCATAGTTAATCGAATCAGCGCTGGTAACGTTTTGGACAGAGTCGCAAACTTATTGCTTGAAGTCGTCAAATGCAACTGGCGAATTCGTTTGTTATCATCGCGCCGGTTTCAAGTTATGAGTACAACAAAAATTATCAATGTGATTGGCGGTGGATTGGCCGGTTCTGAAGCCGCCTGGCAAGCGGCGAGGCGCGGCGTGCGGGTTCGACTGTTTGAAATGCGCCCGACGAATTCGACCGGCGCGCACCAAACCGGCAACCTGGCCGAATTGGTGTGCAGCAATTCGCTGAAATCGGATGAATTCGGTTCGGCTCCGCGATTGTTGAAAGATGAATTGCGCGCGGGAAATTCCCTGCTGGTTGAGATTGCGCACGAAGCGTCGGTTCCCGCCGGAGGCGCGCTGGCCGTGGATAGGGAGAAGTTTTCTACGCTGGTCACGGAACGGCTCAGCAACCATCCGAACATCGAACTCCACCGCGAAGAAGTCACTAGCATCAATCCAGATGAAATTACGGTTATCGCTGCCGGGCCTTTGGCGTCGTCGCCGCTGGTCGAAGCGATTGGCAAACTCACCGGCGAACAAGACCTGTATTTTTTCGACGCCATTTCGCCGATTGTTGACGGCGAAAGCATCAATTACGACATAGCATTCAAAGCGGCGCGTTACGGCAAAGGCGGCGACGATTACGTCAATTGCCCGTTCAGCAAAGAGGAATACCTGCGTTTTTACGAAGCGCTTTCGACTGCCGAAACCGTCAAGCCGCATGCCGGAATGGAAGACGAACGCAAATTTTTTGAAGGCTGTCTGCCGATTGAAGAACTGGCGCGACGCGGCGTTGATACTTTGCGATTTGGCCCCATGAAGCCGGTCGGCTTGCCCGATCCGCGCACAGGCCGCGAAGCTTATGCCTGCGTGCAATTGCGGCTGGAAAATCTGATGGCCGATGCTTACAACATCGTGGGCTTTCAGTGCCACATCAAATACGGCGAACAAAAGCGCGTGCTGCAATTGATTCCCGGTCTGGAAAACGCCGAGTTCATTCGCTTCGGCCAGATGCACCGCAACACTTATATCTGTTCGCCGCGATTGCTCAGAGAAACTTTGCAAATGCGCGCGTTCCCGAACGTTCTTTTCGCCGGACAGATTTCCGGCATCGAAGGTTACACCGAAGCCATGGCGACGGGGATGATTGCCGGAATGAACGCCGCGCGGCTGGCTCTGGGAAAAGAAACTTCGGCTCCGCCGCGATTGTCGGCAACGGGTTCGCTGGCGTTTTATCTGGCCAACGCCGACGCCAAAAACTTTCAACCGGCGAACACCACATTCGCGTTGTTGCCGCCGCTGGAACCGGAAATCAGAAAACAGGCGAAACGGAAACCTGACCGTCATCGAATTCAGGTCGAACGCGGGTTGAAGGCGTTCAACGATTGGCTGGCAGAAATTGGCGAAACTCAACTATGAAAATCAAAAGGCAAAAGACAAATATCAAATATCAAAAATTGTCGGCAATGGTTTCGCTGATCGCATTGTTGTTTGGATTTATGATTGTCTCGCCTTTCGTTCACAGCCAAAGCGGTCGCCCGGGACAAGACACGAAAAAACAGAAACCTGAAATCACGCCGCCCAACACACCGCAACCGAAAATCCGCGTCCCGGAAACCAAATCGCAAAATCCGCCGAAAAAAAAGGAGGAAGAAGACACCATTCGCATTGACAGCGATCTGGTGACTGTCGTCGCTTCTATTTCCAAAAAATTCACGACTGATTCCTTGAACCTGACCGCGGCGGATTTCGAGATTCTGGAAGACGGCGTGCCGCAGGAAATCGCCAACTTCGCGCGCGACGCCGAACAGCCGCTGAATCTGGTCATGCTCTTCGATGTCAGTTTGAGCGTCACGCAAAAGATCAATTTTGAAAAACGCGCGGCGGCCAAATTCTTCGAGCGTGTGATTCGCCCGCAAGACCGCGCAGCGTTGTTTGCCGTGTCCACAGACGTGGCCATCACTCAGGATTTCACCAATCGGATTCCGCTGCTGGTCAACGCCACCAGACAGTTGAAGCCACAGGGCGCGACCTCGCTGTACGACGGAATTTATCTGGCCGCCAATTACCTGAACGCCGCGCAAGGCCGACGCATAATCGTCATTGTGTCCGATGGCGGAGACACCACCAGCCAAAAAGGTTTGCTGGATGCCTTGCGACAGGCTCAGTTGAACGACGCAGTAGTGTATTCGGTGTTCACGGGAAATTTCGGCATGTCGCAAAACCTGCGCGATCTGGCGGGCGAACGCGCGCTGGAAACTTTGGCGACGGAAACCGGCGGCGAAGTATTCAAACCCAAAGCGACGCCCGGCACGCAAAGCCAGGAAGTGGACGATCTGTCGCTGAAAGAACTAGACAAGGCGTTTGCCAGTCTGGCCGAACAACTTCGCACGCAATTCATTCTCGGCTTTCTTTCGACCAACGAAAAACGTGATGGCGCTTACCGCAAACTGACGGTGACGATCAAAAAAGAAGGTTACAAGGCTCGCGCACGTGCCGGGTATTACGCGCCTAAAGATTGAACTCCGCTGCAAATCTGAACGAATAAAAGCCACGTCAGCAGATTGAATTACCTGCTGACGTGGCTTTCGGTTTTGACGGTTGTTTCGTTTTTCAGCCCCAGCAAAAAGCGCGTTGCACTGCCGGAAGCATCAGGATTGCGACATTGATCAGCGTAAACATATTTTTTTTCCTCCTTCTTATTTGAATCTGAGTTTGATGATGTTGGCGGTTTTGCCGTCAACCTTGAGCGCCATCTCCACCTCGCCGATTCCTGCCAGTTCGTTGGGCAGCAACAGATTGATCTGATCCATTCCCAACAAACCCGGCGATTCATCGGCATAGAGCGGTTCAACGTCCAGACTGCCTATTTGAATCTTCACTTGGTCAATCGAACTGCGATGGCGGAATCCCGTTCCGAACAAAATCAAATAAACCTGTTCGCCCGGCACGGTCAGGTCAATCGGCGCAGCGACGAATTTTTGTTGCTGCGAATCATAATTGGCGACCGTTTCGAACACTTGCTGGCCATTGGCGCGAACGCGCAATGCAACAGCCGAAGCCAGACCTTTGCCGCTGGCGTCGGCGGTGAACAATCCCGGAGCGACTTTGGCAATTTCCGTCGCACCGGTTCGCATTTGCCCGGCGCCGTTTCGCACAGTGACGATGGCTTTGCCTTCTGCCAAATCGGCAGGCATCAGGTAATTGATCTGATTCGGCGAGACGAAAAACAGTTCGGCCAGCTTTTCATGGCCCTGACTGTCGCGCACAGTGACGGTCGTTCCCGCCAGCGAAGTCGGCAACGGCAATCCGTTCGACAACTCCGTTTGTGTGGCCAACCCCGCACCGAAAGCCGACACGATGGATTCGGGCGCCAGCGCTTCGCCGTTGAAACTGGCGGCAGAGACGTTGGCCACTGCTCCAAAGATCATGAACTTCAAAGAGTTGGACATCAGATTGGCTGCCGTATCGCGCACTTGCACATTGGCTGAACCTTCCGCAGCGATGTCCGGCGCTGGAATGATCGCCTGCAATTGCGTCTTGCTGACGAAAGTCGTCGGCCTGTCCGCACCGTTCCATTGCACGCGGCTGGCTCCGTTGAAATTGTCGCCATTGACCGTCAGCGTAAAGCTTGCGCCGCCGACAAAGGCCGCCATCGGAGCCAGACTGGTCAACGTCGGAGCCTCGGTAGCCAGCGCTTCCTGAGAAATCGAAAACGTCTTTCCGGCAATCGTCGCCGTACCGTTGCGAGCGGCTCCGCCATTCGGCGCAACGTTGTAAACCACTGAGCCTGTTCCCTGCCCCACAGAGCCACCGGTAATCCCTATCCACGGGTCATTGCTGACCGCCGTCCATTGGCAAGCCGCATTCGACGCCGTGACGGTCAACACTCCGCTGCCGCCACTGGCGTTGAAATGCCGTCCCACTGGATTGAGCGAAAACACACAGCCGGACGGTTGCGTGATGGTCACGGTTTGTCCGCCGACGGTGATCGTCCCTGTTCGCTGCGGGCCGTTGTTGGCGGCGACGGTATACAGCAATGTCGCGGAACCTGTGTGCTGGCCTCCATTGGTCAATGCGATCCACGAAGAGTTGCTGGTTGCAGACCAGGAACAAGCGCCGTTGCTGGCCGTCACCGGCAAACTTTGGTTGGCTCCGCTGGCGGCAACCGTTCGCGTCGTGTATCCCAATGTCACCTGACAACCCGAAGCCTGATTGACGGTCACGGCCAACGCGCCGGTTGCCGTGTTGATCGTGATCGTGCCCGAACGCGCAGGGCCGTTGTTCGCCGTCACGCTGAACGGAACCGCGCCGTTGCCAAGGCCGCTTTTTGCGCCGGGCAAATCAATCCACGAAACAGATTCGCTGGCCGTCCAGTTGCACGATGACGAGTTGGTGGTGATGTTGATGATGCTTTGACCGGCCTGCGCGCTCATTTGCGCCGTGCCCGGACTGACCGAGTAAGTGCAGTTCGCAGCTTGAAACGCCGTGAAGCTGCGACCGGCAATCTGAATAAACGCCGTTCGGGAAGCGCCGGTATTGTTGGCCGCGACGGTGACTTTCAACGAACCGCTGCCGTTGCCCGCCACGCGGCTCAGCGACAACCACGTGTATCCATCCACAGTCGTCCAACCGCAAGGATCGCCAGGCGTTCCGAACGCTGTAATGTTGACAGTGACTTCGCCGCCCGCCGCCGGAAACAAATGCACATCCGGCGAAATCGAAAAGTTGCAGGCAACCGCCGCTTCCGAATCGGGCGGCGGAGTTGGCGTGGATGCTTCGACGTTTATCCAGCTCAGCAAACAGACAACCAGCATCAGCGCCATCTGGCGCAGAACTTGTGAGATCATATTTTTCCTCCTTCTCGTTTCTTCTCTATTGATCCGAATTCGTCACCAATGGCGCTCGCCACCGTGCGCTTCGGGTTCGTTTCTCTGACGATTGGGATATTCGCGGACGGCGATGATTCCGTCCCCGTTTGTTTGATAGGTTCAAAAAGTGGCTGAACAAGGAATCAAAAAGATTGGCGAGAAGAAAGAGGCAGCTTTCCCCGTTTGAACTGACGGGCGTCAGCGATTGTCGGATTTGTGGCGATGGCGCAAACGAGGATTTTCGGTTTCGGTTTTTTCCAGCCAATGGCGTTGGTTCATAGGCACGCGCAACGTAACAGTCGTGCCTTGTCCAATGTTCGACACGATTTCCAGCGCGCCGCCCAATCGTTTGGCGCGAAGCTGTATGCTGGACAATCCGTTGCCGTCGCCTTCGGCTTGGAAGCTGCCGTTGCGAACGGCGGCGACATCAAACCCGCGCCCGTTGTCTTTGACCGTCAAGGTCAACCAGCGGCGATTGGCTTCGAGTTCGATTTCCGCCAGCGTCGCGCCCGAATGCCTGGCCAGATTGTTGACGCATTCCTTGAAGATCAAATAAACCTCGCGGCGAAGTTCCGTGCCGAGCCGGAAATTCTGTTCTTCGCCAGGTGCGCGAAAGCGAAGTTCGATGTTTCGCGCGCTGAGCATATCGCTGGCGAAACGGCGGCAACGATGCGCCAGATCGGTCAGGTGTTCTTTTTGCGGATTGATCGCCCAGACGATGTCGCTCATGGCGTCCACCAATTCCTGCGAAGCGCCGTTGATCGAAGCGATTTGCTGACCAACGCGCAAATCTCCGGTGCCGATACGCTGGCGAATGACTTCGGACAAAATGGCTATGCGCGACAACCCTGAGCCAATGTCGTCGTGCAAATCCGTGGCGATGCGCATTCGCACACGTTCGATTTCCAGTAACCGCGCCACGCGAATTCGCTCAAAGGCAAACAACATCCCCGCCAATGCCACAATCACCAGCGCAATAAACCACCAGCGCAGATAAAACGGCGGCAATACCTTGAAGCGAATCGAAGCCGTTGCTTCGCCCAGCGCTCCATCTGCGCCGAGCGCGCGCACCAGAAACCGATACTGTCCGGCGGAGAGATTGGCGTAAGAAATTTGGCGTTGAACTGTGGGCGCGCTCCAATCGGCGTCCGCGCCTTCCAGCTTGTGCTGAAATCGCAGCGATTCACCGGAATCGAAACTCAATCCCAGATATTCTATGTCCAACTTGCCCTGTTCCGGCGTCAGTTCGGGCAAAGACAATTCGCTCGTTCCGTTCGGCGGCACGGCATATTCGACGCCGGCAATGACCAGCTTGCTCAGATAAACCGACGGCGGATTGGGCGCACGTTCAGCCACAGGCAACAACCGCAACAAACTGCCTTCGGTTCCGAACCACAGCGAACCTTGCCGATCACGAAACGCCGAACGGAGCTGATGATTCGTCGCGCCGTCGGCCTGACCGTAAAACGCCGTCGCGCCGGTTTGCGGATCGAAACGCGCCAGACCGCGTCCCGGATAAAAATAAATTCGTCCGGCGTCGTCTTCGGCCAAAGCCGTGCCTGCGACGAAATCCACCGCAGCGTTGAACTTCGCATGCTGCACAAACCGAGGCCGCGCCGCGCCGACTTCTTCCACCCAGCCAAACCCATTCGGCGAAATCAAAGCCCACAGTTTGCCGTTGCGGTCACGATGCAGCGCGTTCACATCGCCTTTCGGCAAACCGTCGGTTCCGGTCAACACAGTAAATCGCCCGGCGGCAAACCGCGCCAAACCACCATCACGAAATCCAAACCAAACTCCGCCCGCGCCATCGTCGGCAAAACTCATGGCGGTTTGCGCCGGCAATCCGTCCGCTGAACCGTAGCGGAAAAAAAGACCGGTCGCACGTTCCCAGCGCGTCAGCACCTCGCGCCCCGGAGCGAAGACTGAAAACCAAAGATCGCCCCTGGCGTCTTCGAAGATGTTGAACGCATCGTTGCGCGCCAAACCGTCGCGTTCGGTGTAAACGGCCAGCGGCTTCGCTCGCGCCAGTTGTCGAATGTCGGCAACGCGCGGAAAGCGGTAAATGCCTTCCAGCGTGCTGACCCACCATTCACTCAGATGATCGCGCAGGATAGGCGAATTATGCCGTTGCTCCATCTCCAGCAATCGCGCAGGCAAATTCGGACGCACTGCTGTGAACCTCGCCCCGTCCAAACTGTAAATCGTCCATCGCGCCGTCACGGCATAGAGCCGCCCCTGATCGTCTTCGCCCAAGCGCGAAATATACAAATCATTCAACCCGTCGTGTTCGCCATATTGCAAAAAACCGCTCAACGACAATCGGAACGCGCCGGACGTATTGGTTCCAATCCACAAATATCCAGCGCGATCCGCCGCCAATGTGGCAACGCCTTCTTTCATCGGCAATTCTTCTTTGGTGTACCGGCGCAACCGGCCATCCGAAAAACTGCTCAAGCCGAACGACGAACCGATCCAGAGTTTTCCGTCCACCGTGCGCGCCAACGCCAAAACGTCTTCGCCCGCCAAACCATCGGCGGCGGTCAACCAAACGGCATCGCCCGCAACTTCGGGCAAGCTGATGCCGCTCGGAGCAGTGCGGCGCAATATCCGCCACGGAGTTTTATCTTCGGCATTGGTTTTCGCCGCCGGCAATGGTCGCAACACAACCAAACCGTTGCTGTACCCAATCCACAACCGCCCGTCTGGATCGAACGACAGCGCAAACACCGTTCGCGCGTTTCCATCTGGACTGGCCGGGCTGTTTCGCCAAACGACAATTTGGCCATTCGGCAATCGCCGCAACAATCCCCAATTCGTTCCGATCCACAAACTGCCTTCGGCGTCTTCGGCAAACGTCCAGACCATCAACGGGCGATCCGCATCGAATGACGTTTCGACGACGACGCGCGAAAATTCTGTTTCGCCCGGCGCCAGTTTGAACAAACCGTTGTCCGTGCCCGCCCAAATGATTCCCGCACGGTCTTCAAACAAAGTGTTCACGCGCTGACTGGCGGCGTTGTCGCCGCAAACATAAACGGTGAATCGTTGACTGACTGGTTGCACTGTCAGTTGCCTGGAACCATCCACCGCGTTGAACCGCGCGACGCCACCGCCATTGGTGGCGACCCAGTACGTTCCGGCGCGCGTTTCCAGCAGGTAATTGATCGAACGATGCGGCAAGCCTTCTTTCTGGCCGAGGTTGAAAAAACGATGTCCATCAAAACGGCTCAAACCCGCCGACGAAAACCAGACGAAGCCGCGCGAATCCTGAACCACATGCTTGATGCGATCCTGCGGCAGGCCGTCGTTGGTAGTGTAGTTTTTGACGGGAAGTTGTGCGGCAAAAGATTGCTTGATGCGTGTGGGCAACATCACGCTCAGCACCAGAACCGCCAGAATCAACAGTTGAATTCGCCGCATAGCTGAAAATGGAATGGCTCAAACAATACGATTGCGAAGCGCCTTGGCGACGGCTTCGGATTTGGAATGCACTTGCAGCTTTTCGTAAATGTTCCGCATGTGAAAAGCCACCGTCGTCACGCTGATGCCGAGTTCCGCCGCGGCGGTTTTGTAGTTGTGGCCTTCGACCAGCATTTTCAGCAATCGCGTTTCATGCGGCGTCAATTTGTAATCGGCGCGTTCCGGCGGACGAATTTCGCGGAACAGTTTGATGACGCGGCTGGCGACTTCGGGCGACATCGGCGCGCCACCCTGCATGGCTTCGCGTATGCCTTCGATCAATCGCGCGGGCGGAGTCTTTTTCAGCAGATAGCCGCAAGCCCCGGCGCACAATGCGTCAAAAATCACTTCGTCGTCGTCGTAAATCGTCAGCATCAACAATCGCAAATCCGGATGCCGCTCTTTCAAAATGCGAATGCCTTCGACGCCGGACATTCCCGGCAAACCAATGTCGGTCAACACCACGTCCGGCAGATCAAATCCGATTTTTTCGATGGCTTCTTCCATCGAACGATAACTGCCGGTGCAGACAAATCCGTCGGTGGCTTTGACGATCCAGGCCAGCCCTTCGCGTATGTCGCGCTGGTCTTCGATGATGGCGACCTTGACACTGGCGGTTGCCGCGTTGTGTGGACTTTGCGTTGGCGATTGATCGGACATGGACAAAAACTCCTTCAGGCGAAGGTATTGTACTGCGCAGCCAACGAACCTGTCCCCGTCTGAACAGACGGGAAAGAAATGCCAGGCGCTACCTTTTCGGTTAGCGTGCGGCATGACGCCATGACTTGCCCGTGCTAGAATCCGCGCTGGTCAGACAAATTCCTACTCAATACCAGACAGCGATTTCGGCAGTTAGCTTCAAGATTCATACATTCATAGCCCAACGGAAGCCAGCCGTCAGCGATTGCTGCTCATAACTACATTTAAGGATTTATGGTTTATGCAAGCAGACATTATCTTGATCCGCACGGTATTTACTCTTGTCCTGGTCATCGCCGGAACCTTGATTCAGCCGATTCCCGAATGGGTCGGCAAAAGTCTGGGATTGCCCGGTGGCTCGCGTTTGTTGTCAGCCCTGTTTGGAGCCTTGCTGGCGGCAGGAATCATCTTCTTTGAGCTTCGCATTCGCCGCGCGTCGCTGAAAACCTTGATCGGCGCAGCCATCGGTTCAATTATGGGAATCTTCGGCGCTTCGCTGATGGGTTTTCTGATTACGGCGCAGGCTTGGGACGCTTCGGTCAAATCGTTTCTGACACTCTCGCTGACTCTGTTCATGGCTTATTGCGGATTGCTGGTCGGCGCAGCCAAAGGCGATTACCTGGATTTGTCTGCGCTCGGCGGCATTCTCAGCGACCGCACGACCAAACTCGGCTACAAGATTCTGGACACCAGCGTCATCATTGACGGGCGCGTCGCAGACATTGCCGAAGCAGGGTTCATGGGCGGCACCATTCTGATTCCGCAATTCGTCTTGCGCGAATTGCAGCAGATCGCCGATTCATCCGATTCCGCCAAACGCAATCGTGGCCGTCGCGGATTGGACATTCTGCAACGCATACAGAAAAACCAGGGGCTGGACGTGCAAATCCACGAAGCCGATTTTCCGCAGGTCAAGGAAGTAGATTTGAAATTGATCGAACTCGGCAAACAACTCAACGCGCCCATCGTCACCAACGATTTCAATCTGAACAAGGTCGCTCACCTGCGCGGCGTAGAAGTGCTGAACATCAACGAACTGGCCAACGCGCTGAAACCGGTCGTGCTGCCCGGCGAGATCATGAAGGTTTTCGTGCTGAAAGAAGGCAAGGAATACAATCAGGGAGTGGCTTATCTGGACGACGGCACAATGGTCGTAGTGGATAACGCCCGGCGCATGATCGGCAAAAACGTGGATATGATCGTCACCAGCGTCCTGCAAACCACCGCCGGCAAGATGATTTTCGGGCGTGTGGACGACACCAAACCCGAAAACCATCGCAACGACACCCGCGATTACCGCGACCGCCCGTCGCGTTCGACGCCTATGGCGATTCACGAATCGGCGGCGGAAATTGAGTGAGCAAGTCAAAAGGCAAAAGTCAAAAGTAACCGTGACCATTGCTTTTCATTTTTGCCTTTTGCCTTTTTTCTTTTTGCCTTTTGATTTTATGAACATCGCCATCATTCCTGCCGCGGGCAGCGGGTCACGTCTGGGCGGGCAAATTCCCAAACAATTTCTGGAACTGGCCGGAGCGCCGATTCTGGCGCATACGATCAGTCGCTTCATCGAATGCGACGCCATCGGAGCCATCGCCGTCGCCTTGCCAGCCGACCGACTTGACGAATTTCGCGCGCGGCAACGGGGCGCGCGTGCCATCAAACCGATTTATTACGTTCCCGGCGGAGCCGAACGCAGCGATTCGATTTTGAACGCGCTGGAAGCCTTCGCCGAACTGCAACCGGAAATCGTCGCGGTTCACGATGCCGTTCGCCCATTTGTCACGTCCGCGCAAATCAGCGCCGTCATTGCCAAAGCACAGGAAATTGGCGCGGCGATTCTGGCTTTGCCAGCCACCGACACCATCAAGGAAGTCGAAGACGGATTGATCCAACGCACGATTGATCGCCGCCGAGTATGGCGCGCGCAAACTCCGCAAGCGTTTCGTTATGAACTGTTGATGCGGGCCAATCAGGAAGCTCGCGCCGCCGGATTGGCTTCGGCGTTGACGACGGACGATGCCTTGCTGGTCGAACGATTGGGAGCGCCGGTCGCCGTCGTCGAAGGTTCGCCGAACAACATCAAAATCACCACGCCGGAAGATTTGATTCTGGCGGAAAAACTGTTTGAGCGATTGAATGGCTGAATCCGCAATCCGCATTGGCACAGGCAACGACATTCACCGTCTAATCGCCGGTCGCAAACTGATTTTGGGCGGCGTCGAAATTCCGTTCGACAAAGGTTTGCTCGGCCATTCCGACGGCGACAGCCTGAGCCATGCCATCACCGACGCTTTGTTGGGCGCGGCAGGTTTGGGCGACATCGGCACGCATTTTTCGGACAAAGACGTTCGCTGGAAAGACGCCGACAGCATGGTGTTTTTGCGACACGTGTGTGAACTGCTGACTGATAGCGGGTTCAAGATTGGCAACATTGACGCCACGATTCTGGCCGAACGCCCGAAGATGATGCCGCACATCGCGGCAATGAAAACAAAGCTGGCCGAAGCGATGGCGATTGATCCTTCGCAACTGAACATCAAAGCCAAAACCAATGAAGGGCTGGACGCCATAGGACGCGGCGAAGCCATCGCAGCCCAAGCCGTCGCGCTGATTTTCAAAGCTTGAATTTGCGGCGTGTGATTCCTGCGCAAACGCACAACAAAATCACACCGGCCAACGACCACACGACGCCATTGCGAAAGCTGTGCGCGCGAAACCGGAATTCGATGCGATGTTCGCCCGCCGGAACTGCAATTCCTCGAAACAGGTAATTGGCTCTTTCCACCGGAATGCGCTTTCCATCCATCCACGCTTCCCAACCGCGATAATAAATTTCGCTCAAGACCAGAAAGCCTGCGTTCGGATTTCGCGTTTCCAATTCGATGCGGTTCGGTTCGTACCGCGTGACGTTGACCGTGGCGTTCGCGGCATCGCCGATTTCCGGCAAGGTGACCGGGCGATTGCCGAAATCTTCTTTTTCCAGCAACGCCACGTCCGCCGGATTGAAGCGGCTGCCATCCGGGAGCTTGCCGGTTTTGATCGTCGCCAACACGTCCTGGCTCAATTCGACGGCCAGCCGGTTGACGAACCATGCGCGCGGGCGAGCTTGCAGATTTTCGTAAACGGCAATGTCGCCGAAGACGGCCAGCCGTTTCCATCGTTCGGAATAAAAATCCATCGTTTCCAGCGGAACGCTGGTTTCGGTCTGCGCGTCGAACAGCGAAGCGCGCAGCAGCAGCAACGTCGCATCGGGCAAGGCGTAATCCAGTTCTATGCGTTCAATCTCGGCGCGATCAAACGGCAACCGCGCCAGAAACCGATTGGCCGCGAATCCGTCCGCCGGAAACGATTCGGTGACTTTCGGGCGGCGGTGTTTGATCGCGGCGGTGACTTCGGGTTTGTCATAAGCCCATTCGGCGGTGTCGCGTCCGGCTTGAAGCTGCTGTTCGATGACGCGACCGTCTTTGGTGTGCAGTTTGATGTTCAGCACAGTCGTTCCATCGGGAACGTGCGTGGCGTGCGACATCAACGTTTCCATCGCCAGTTCGGTCGCCGCCACGCCTTCTACGGAAACTTCCATGCGCGTGCCGGGCAAAAAATTCTGATGCACTTCCTGACGATTGAACCGCACTCCGTCAAACTCCACGACCTTGTCGGGCGCGTTCGTGTTGGTTTTCGGGATCAACAGGTATTTGACGTTTTGCAGGTTGAATCCCTGATGCTCTTTGCCTATGACGGCGACATCGCCGATCACGCCATCCGAACCCATTTCGCCGGAAATGGCTCCGTGCCGGATCAACCGCAGCGCGTCGTAACCGTTGACGCTCTGTAATCCCCGCGCAATCGAAACATTAGGTAAATTCAGTTGATCGTAGTTTGCTTTGTCGAGCAACGCTCCGTAACTGACGACGCGAAAACTATTCAAATCGCGTTCGCGCGATTTGATGAACTGCACGGCAGGCGGATCGTTCAATCGTTCGCCAACGTTCGACAAAAAATCACGCCACCCGTAATTGAAACTTACGGTGAAGACGAACAGATCGGCAAACAACAACGCGACCAGCAATCCCGCGCTGACTTTGTTTTGCGTTCGCACGTAAAACCAGAACACAGCCAAACTCAGCAGCGCCAGTCCAAGCGGCAACAACACTTCCAGATTAGTCAACGAATCGAAGCCCGGAGCTTTGTAAGCAGTCGTTGCGATGTAACGACTGACCAATCCATAAACGAGCAACGTCACCACCACCAGCGTCGTAAAAACCGCGCCCGCTTTTTTATAAACACGGAGCGCGGTTTCGCGATCGAGCTGCGCCAGCAAACTCGCGCCCAGTCCGGCCAGCATTGCCAGACTGAAAGTGAATTCGTACATGTGCCTGCCCGAAGCACGGAACAGGTTGTACACCGGCAACCGATGCAGAACGTGATTCAAGCCGAACGGCAAATACCCGCCAAACGCCAACAGCAGCGAAATGATTGCCAATCCGAACCAAAACCAGATCAATTTTGTCCGGTCGCTACCGCTCGCTGTTCCGTACCGGCTGCCGAACAGCGCAGCCAACGCCAGCAACAGCGTCAGCAATCCGACATACCCGCAGGTTTCATCAATCGTGGATTGTCCCCAATATGGAATTCGATATGGTGGAATCATTCCGCCAAAGAAAAACGGAAAGATGAGCGTCAGGAGATTCAATGGCGGAAAGGAGTAACCGGAAAAGTATTCGTAACTGATGCCCGCGCGTTCGCCCATCGCCAGCAGTTCGCGTTCGGTCAGCAATTGCATCAACGAAAACAACACCCCGAACACAGACATTGCTATCGTTCCAGCCAGAAAGCGCAATCGCGTTTCGCGCATCGGTCTGAGTGCCAGCGAAAACGCGCCGTACGCCGCGCATACCAGCACGGTGTAAAAATTCATCTGCGGCTCTCCGGCAAACAACTGCAACGCGATGAATGCAGCTCCGAGCGCCACCCAACGCCAGCGAAATTGCAGATACAGATGCTCAATCGCCAGCAGAATCCACGGCAGCCAAACCGCCGCCGCGATGCGCGAAGTGTGTCCGGCATGCGCCACCAGATAACCGCCAAAAGTGAAGGCCAATCCGGCCAGCAAAGCTCCGATGCGCGTTGCGCCGATTCGTCGCGCGTACAAATACGCGCCGATCAACGCCAGATGGTACGTGGTGATGACGACGATGTTCATCGCCGTTGTCGGCGAAAACACGGCGAACACCCAGTTCGGCGGATACAACGCGCCCGGATAAATGCTGGCCAGCAGCGGCGTCCCCGAAAAGATGTACGGATTCCACAGCGGCAACTGGCCAGCGGCCAGCATTTGCCCGATCAGAATTCGCACGCCGAAGTTTTGCGTCAGCCCATCGCCCGGAACCAGCGTCAGGTTCCAGATGAACACGGGCAGGAAATACACCAGCGGCAGCAAAACCAGCACGGCGGCAGTCGCCAAACGTGCTGTTCGATTTGAAGGTTCGGTCGGTTGCGAATTGTTCATTTTGATTCCGGGATTTGAAGGTTGAGCGACAAATGGGATCATCATTCAGGTTGTTGCCGATGGCAAACCTCCCAATCCCGACAAGTCTTTTTATTGCACAAGATCAATTGAAGAAATAATTGACTGCCCAATACTACAACAGTAGAATCCGCGCGGTTTAGGGTTCAAACTTTTCAATCGTCAACCATTTATCAATCGTGAGTTTATGCTGCATCACGGAGGCGATGATTCCCGTTTAGGGAATTTCACAGTCAAAACTCTGGCGGCGGCGCTGGAAAAAATTCCTGACGCGCCGGACTCCTGGATGCGCTTCATCGGCTTTGGCGCGGAAGAGCATTTTTTTACCTACCGGCAGTTGTATGCGGAAGCCCGACGACGCGCGGCTCATCTCACCCGCTTCGGATTGAACAAAGGCGACCGGCTGGTTTTGATGACCAACGAAGCGCACGAATTCGTCAAAAGCTTTCTGGGCTGCGTTATGGCGGGCATCATTCCCGCGCCGATTTCTCCGCCGATGATGGCCAAAGGCAGCGAAACGCTGGCTCCGGCGGCGGCTCGCATCGTCGAAGACGCGCAAGCGAACGTTCTGCTGACCACCGAAGCGTCCAAACCCTTTGCCGAACAAATTCTGGAACTAACGAATGGCGAAACGCGATTGTTGACAATGGAAACTGCGTTTGCCGAACCGGCTCCGCCATTCGATCCTCCGCAAATTCAACCGGAAGACATTTGTTTTTTGCAGTACACGTCGGGCAGCACCACCCTGCCGCGCGGCGTAATGGTTTCGCACGGCAATCTGATGGCCAATATGCGCGGCTTTATGGGACAGCGCGGCATGTATCCCGGTCCCGAAGACGTCGGCGTCAGTTGGTTGCCGCTGTATCACGACATGGGATTGATCGGATTCATTCTGGGGCCGCTGGTATACATCGGGCCGGTGGTCGTGCTGGCGACCAGCGCATTTGCGCGCGATCCACGCATCTGGTTGAAGACCTTGCACAAATATCGCGGAACGATCACCTACGCGCCGAATTTCGCTTATGCTCAGGTCGTCAAACGACTGCGCGATTCCGATCTGGAAAATCTGGATTTGAGTTGTGTGCGTATTGCCGGATGCGGAGCCGAACCGATTCAGGCCGCGACGCTGAAAAGCTTTGCCGAACGCCTGGCTCCGGCAGGTTTTCGCGCCGAAGCCTTTTTGCCGAGTTATGGAATGGCCGAATCCACACTGGCGATTACGTTGCACAAACCCGGAGCGCCGATCCGCACGGAACTGGTCAACACCGAAGAACTCAAGCTTGGCAAAGCCGTTCCGGCCAGCAACGGCCAAGGCCGGGAATTCGTTTCCTGCGGTTTCCCTTTGCCTGACCATCATCTGGCCATCGTCAACGAACACGGCGAAACGCTGCCCGACCGCGAAGTCGGCGAAATCGTTTTTCGTGGCCCCAGTGTCACGCAAGGCTATTTTCAAAATCCCGATGCCACCGCCGCCACCTGGCGCGACGGTTGGCTGCACACGGGCGATCTGGGGTATCTGGCCGACGGAGAATTGTTTGTCTGCGGGCGCAGCAAGGAACTTATCATCATTCGCGGCGCAAATTATTATCCGCAGGACATTGAATGGGCGTTGCGCGACGTGCCCGGCATCAAACGCGGCAACGTCGCGGCGTTTAGCATCAGCGACGAAACAGACGAACGACTGGTTCTGATTGCCGAAGCCGATGCCCGCGAAGACGCTGAAGCATTGCGACAGACGATTCGCGCCAAGGTTCTGGAATCGGTCGGATTGGAAGTCTTTCGCGTCGCGCTGGTTCCGGGCGGAACCTTGCAGCGGACGACCAGCGGCAAACTGCAACGCCGCAAGATGAAGCAACTTTTCGAACAGGGCAAAATTACTGAACTGTAAATCAATCTCCAACGGGAAGGAATCACATTGTCAACAAAAGCCGATATTGCCGTCACCTACGATGTCTCGAACGAATTTTTCAGCCTCTGGCTCGACCGGCGGATGATTTATTCGTGCGCGTTGTTTGAGGGAACGGACGATCTGGAACAGGCGCAATTCAACAAGCTCCAGTTTTTTCACGACAAAACCAAAGTGACGCCTGACAAGCGCGTGCTGGACATCGGATGCGGTTGGGGCGGATTGATGGAATTTCTAGCAGTGGAAAAAGGCGTCAAAGATGTCACCGGCATTACGCTGTCCGAAGCGCAGTATTCCGCCATCCGGCAAAAAGCGACGCCAGGCATTTCCGCCGAACTGATTTCGTATCTGGATTATCAACCGCAAAAGAAATTCGACGCCATCATCAGCATAGGCATGTTCGAACACATCGCCACTCCTCAACAGGTGCGCGACGGAGAAAACATTCGCGTGTACCGCGATTATTTTCGCCGCGCCTGGCAATGGACGAATCCCGGCGCGATGTTCGGTTTGCAAAGCGTGATCGGAGCATTGTTGCCGCGCAAACGCGAAGACATCCGCGATCTGGAATGGGGAACCACGACGATCTTCCCCGGAGCCATCACGCCGCGCCCCGAAGCAATTCTGGCCGCCGTCAATCCTTACTGGGAAGTGATGGAGATGTATACTCGGCGCGAACATTACGCAAAAACATCCGCTGCCTGGTTGCAGCGATTGCGGCAGAACGAAGCCGTGATTCGGGAACGCTGGGGCGACCAGACCTTTGCCGATTACGAACGATATTTGAACGGCTGTGTCGGCGTGTTTGAAAAAGGATTTCAGTCGCTGGCGCAACTTGTGCTGCGGCGCGTTGATTGACGATAGACTTTATCCCCTACAACCTTGGTTCGATTTCAATTGGAGGATCACTGTGACCGATGACGAAATTTTAGGTTTGATCAAAGAGGCTTTGGTTGAATCATCGCCACAACATGCAGATGCAGTTCTGACGATGGACAGCTCGCTCAGCGCGCTGGGCATCAGTTCCATCACGGCGCTGGAAGTCGCCGGCCATCTGGAAGACAAGCTGAACATACGGCTTCCCGATGACGAACTGGCTCCGCTGAACACCATCGGCGGCCTGGTGAAACTGATTCGCCAGCAAATCTGAAAAGTAGGGCAGGTTTTCCAACCTGCCCACGTTTCATCAGCCTGAGATTCAGAGCAGGTTGAAACACCGTCCCCACATCAACAGGAGGTAGTATGAGCGCAACCCTTTCGCAACGTGAAAAGATGTATCGAGCCTATTGCGAGTACTTCGATACGGCGGAGAAAAAACGTCGCTGGAATCCGTTCAACGACGTGGCGTGGGAAAAGATGAACACCGATCTCAACACCGAAGAAGACGCCGTCTGTCTGGAAACCTTCTGCGGCGTCGAATTGTACGTTCCCGATTACACGTCCAACGCCTTCAAGATGACGCGCGATCTGTTCGGCGCGGCGTGGTTCGAAGCCAGTTGGGGTTACGAAGAATCGAAACACGCGCTGGTTTATCGGGAATACCTGATTCGCTCCGGCCTCAGAACCGAAGAGCAATACAACGCTTTCGAAGACCACATCTTCGGTAAAGTCTGGCAACTGCCCTTCCACACACGGCGGCAGATGAATTGTTACGGCGCATTGCAGGAATCGGCCACTTATCTGATTTACGCCACGCAACGAGACAAAGCCAAAGAGAACGGTAACGAGTTGCTGCAACAGATTTATTTTCTGGTCAGCCGCGACGAAGCCGCACATCGTGGTTTCTATCAGAAGATTCTTCAGTTTGAATTGCAGGAAGACCCCGAAGGCGCGCTGGAAGATTTGGCGCACGTCGTTTTCAACTTTTACATGCCCGGCATCGGTTTGATCCCGGAATACGACGAACGGCTGAAAATCAGCGGCGTCGGCGTCACGCCGCAATACTTTCTGCAACACGGCGTGTTCCCCTTGCTCAAAGCTCTGGGAACCAGTCGCGCCGAACTCATCAAAGCCTATCGTCGCAAACAAAACCGCGAAGCCAACAAACCGACGGAAGAATTTCCTGCCGTCAAACAAACTCTGGAAGCGGCTCAACTGGCTGCCTGAGATGAGATAGCTTCAGGGCAAGCACTGAGACATTTTTCTTTGACAGGATTCACGGGATTTCCGAACAGGATTTGCAAGAACCATTCATGCTGGAATTGACCCGGCCTGGCTTGAATCCTGCTCATCCTGAGAAAATCGTGTCAATCCTGTCTCAAAGGTTTTGGCTGGATGTAGCTTTGTGTCTTTTGCGCTTTTTGTGGTTTCAACTGAATTTCAATTTGCGGCCAAATAGGAAATTGCATTGAACATCGCACGGCAACAGATCAGCATTGCAGCTTCCGATGGTCGCCAGTTGTCCGCACGCTGGTGGCCGGGCGCACAGTCTGCGGAACGAAGCGTCGTGTTCGTTCCCGCGCTGGCCGCTCCGCAGGAATACCTGAACTTTTTCGCAGCGTTTCTGGCGAAGCAAGGTTGGGGCGTGCTGACCTTCGATTACCGCAGTGTCGGCGGTTCGCGCGACGGAGCGACCGATGCTCACGTCACGCTGGATGATTGGGCGAACCTGGATTTGCCTGCCGCCGTCGCCGAAGTAAAACGACTCGCCAACCCGAATTTTCTGGCTGCCATCGCGCACAGCATAGGCGGCCAGTTGATCGGCCAAAGCCCGATTCGGCACGATGTTCACGGTGCGCTGCTCATCTCTTCTCAGCGCGGCATTCCCAAACTTTATAAAGGCATGGGGCGGGTTCGCATTGAATACGCCTATGCTGTGTTTCCTCTGCTGATCGGCTTGCTCGGACGTTTGCCAATTTCTTCGTACACCTTTCCGACGGAATGTTCAGGCCGTGCAGTCAATCAATGGATCAAATGGGGGCGCAGCGGCGTGTTCACCGAAACCGGCGGCACGAACGTCGAACCGCGTTTTGCCGAATTCACTCGTCCGTTGACGGCGGTGACGATTCACGACGATGAGTTGTATGCTCCCGCCGATGCCGTCGAAGCATTGACGCGCGTGTACCAAAACGCCGACGTGCGCCGCGAACTCATTCGCCCGCAGGATTACGAAATGGAACGCATAGAGCATTTCGGATTTTTCCATCGCCACGCTTCGCGCAAGTTATGGGAAACGGCGGAAGGCTGGTTGCGCGATCTGGAAAACAGAGCCGGACGATAACGCGATTCGCGGAAAAGACGCGAAGCAATCAAGCACAACGAACAACGCGAACGAGAACGAGGATTTTCATGCCAACCAACATCTTCGCGGAGATCGAACAAACCGCTCGCCTTTATCCCGACCACCTGGCGTTGGAAATGTTCGGCGACGAAACGGACACGCGCTACACGTATCGGCAAGTGATGGACTTTGCCGCGCAGCTTGGCCAGTCGTTGCGAGAGCGCGGAGTTGGCAAAGGCGACCGCGTCGCATTCTGGGCGCGGCTGACGCCGAATTGGGTCGTGGCTTATCTGGGCGTCATTCAAATCGGAGCCGTAATCGTTCCGCTGGATTTTGAATACTCTTCAAGCGACCTCGCTTCGATTCTGGAGCGCACTCAAAGCAAATTCATAATCTCGGTCGAAGAAAAGCTTGCGGCAATCAAAGGCGTCGCTGCGACATTGTCCGCTCCGCCAACCGTCGTTTTGCTGGATGCTGCGCAATCCAACTCAGAAGCGCTTTGCGTCAACGAGTTGTTTCAGCAATCCCTGCCTGTTGAAACCTTGCCGGAAATCGCGCCCGAAGACGTTGGCATGATCTTTTTCACCTCCGGCACCACAGGCAAACCCAAAGGCGTGGTCATAGAACATCGCAGCATCACCAACACCATGCATGGATTGCTGGATTACATTCGCGTGTCCGCAACAGACAAAGCGCTGGCGGTGATTCCTTCGCATCATATTTTCGCCACGTTGGCCAATGTGCTGATGCCGCTGCTCAAAGGCGGCAGCGCCACATACCTGCGCGCGCTGAACAGCGTCGAATTGATGCGGACTATGAGCAAAGCCAAAGTCACAGTCTTTCCCGCCGTGCCGCAGGTGTTTTACCTGCTTCACAAAAAAATCTTTGACGAAGTGCAAAGCAAACCACTGAGCGTTCGGATTGTTTTTAAGCTGTTGCTCGGACTTTGCCGCAGCGTTCGGCAAACGACCGGTTTGAACCTGGGGCCGAAAGTGTTTGCCAAAGTCCATCAGGTCTTCGGCGGACATCTGCGTTTGCTGGTCAGCGCCGGTTCGTATTTCGATCCGCGCATCATCCGCGATTTGTACAGTCTGGGCTTCACCGTGCAGCAAGGCTACGCGCTGACTGAAACCTTCGGCGCGGGAACCTTCACGCCGTTCGACGACAACGTCATTGGCTCGGCGGGCAAACCATTGCCGGGAACGACGATTCAACTGGTTGGCAAAGACGAACTCGGCGTCGGCGAAATTGCAATTTCCGGCGATTCGGTCATGCGCGGTTATCTGAACGACCCGGAAGCGACAGCCGAAGTTTTGCGCGATGGATGGTTTTATACCGGCGATCTGGCGACGCAGGACGACGCCGGAAACATCTTCATCAAAGGCCGCCGCAAGGAAATGATCGTCTTGAGTTCGGGCAAGAACATTTATCCTGAAGAAATCGAACTGCATTACCAGCAGATTCCCTACATCAAGGAAATGTGCGTGTTGGGTTTGTCGGGCAACAATGGTTATTCCGGTTCGGAGCGATTGCACGCGGTGATCGTTCCCGATTTCGATTACCTGCGGCAACAGCGCATAGTCAATTCCAAGGAAATCATCCGCGAAAGCATCGAGCAGTTTTCGGCGTCATTGCCGAAATACAAACGCGTGCTGAGTTATGAATTGCGAACCGACCCGTTGCCGCGCACGGCCAGTCGCAAGATTCAACGCTTCATCGTCGCTGAACAACTTGCCAAAACTGAGTCGGAAACGAGTCTGAGCGCCTACGCTCCAATGGAAGGCGACGATTTGCTGATGGCGCTGGAAAGTTCACGCCAGGCGTTGGAGGTGTTGCGCCGCGAATCGCGTATGGAGGGCGAAATTCATCTGGATATGAATCTGGAACTGGATTTGGGCTTCGATTCGCTGCAACGCATCGAAACCCTGATGCAGATCGAACAGTTGCTGCACATTCATCTGGGCGATGAAGTCGCCAGCCAGACCTTCACCGTTCGGGAATTGCTGAAAACCGTCGCCCAAAAAATCGAGCAAGGCCAAATCGCAACCGGCGACCAGACGCAACGCGCGCCTGTCACCTGGAAAGAAATCATCGCCACCGCCGATGCCGACGACATGGCCGCGAAATACATTCTGCAACCGAGCGCCTTTTCCCGAATCGTTCACTTCGTGTTTTTGCGCTTTATTTTTCTGCTGGGAAAACTGTTGTTTCGATTGAAAGTTCGCGGGCTGGAAAATCTGCCGCAAGAACGTCCGTTTTTGATTTGTCCGAATCATCAAGGTTATGCGGACGGTCCGTTGATGAGTTCGGTGTTGCCGTACCGCGTGCTGCGAAACATGTTCACGCTCGGTTTCACGCCGTTTTTCAGCGGGGGAATCAAAGATGTTATTGCGCGCATTGGCCGCATCGTGCCCGTTGATCCCGACACCAATCTGGGACGCGCCATGCGCATCAGCGCCATCGGATTGAAAGCCAAACAAAACCTGCTGCTTTTCCCTGAAGGTTCGCTCAGTTGCGACGGCGAATTGCAGGTGTTCAAAAAAGGCGTGGCGATTCTGGCGCGCGAACTGCAAATTCCAATAGTGCCCGCAGTCATTGACGGTTCGTTCGACGCCTGGTCGAAAGTCGGCGACAAAATCCGACTCAAACCCATCAGCATCACCTTCGGCAAACCGCTGCCGCCGCCTTCCACCGACAGGGATTCCGAACTTACGCGCGAACAACTCGATCAGGAATACGCCCGTTTTACACAGCAGATTCGAGATTCGATCAGCGACCTGTTTGAGCAAGTCAGAGGCAGTCAAAAAAACCTTTGACAATGATAGCCGGGAAACAATTTGGGTGCGTTATCCAGTGAAAACTTCCTGTATTCAACAGAAATAAACAAAGGAGAACCGCCATGTCAGGACGACAGTTGTTTCTCGTTGGCGAAGGATTTGTAACTTTCGGCCCAAATACCGCCTCTTCCATCAATACTCATTCTTCAGCGCGCGCCTTCCGGTATGGACGTATATTCAAGAAAAGCGCCTTTTCCCCGGATACCAGAGCTTTGGAGGCTCTGGGACTGGCGATGCATTCGCCGCCGCCAAAGAATGACGAGCCGCTGGATTCCAAGGCGGAAAATCATTCCTCTCTCCCGGCTGGCTATACATACCTGGGCCAGTTGGTCACTCACGATATTATTTTCGACTGCACCACAGGACTTTCGGGTGGCGAACTTTCCGCGGCGCAAATCAGGCAAGGCCGCACGCCTTCGCTGGAACTGGATTGCCTTTATGGAATGGGGCCTCTTTCGGAATCGAGCCGCCATTTTTACGACAACGACCGGCTCAAATTCAGAATCGGCCTGACTACGCCGACGCGATTTGGCGATGCGAATTTCTCGCTGCCGAACGATTTGGCGCGCGATGGATCGCGCCAGGCATTGATCGCCGAACATCGCAACGACCGGAATCTGGCATTGGCGCAAACCCATCTGGCTTTCATGAAATTTCACAATGCCGTCGTTGATCGGCTTCTTGAAGAAGGTTTTCTAGGCAAGGAACTGTTCGACGCCGCTCGCAAAAAAGTCATTCAGCATTATCAATGGATGATTCTGCACGATTACCTGCCGAGAATTTTGGACATCTCCGTGCTGAAAGACGTTCTGAAAAACGGCGCGCATTTCTTCGTGGAGTTATCGGATAACGACCGATTTTTGCCGATTGAATTTGCCTTCGCAGCCTATCGTTTCGGGCACAGCATGGTGCGCGACGAATATGAATGGAATCGCGTCTTTCAGTCGCCGAAAAAAGACAACTTTGGCCCAGCCCGTTTGCACACATTGTTCGCGCTTTCGGGTTTGAGCGGAAATTTGCAGGGTTCGCCGACTCTGCCGACCAACTGGATAATTGACTGGACTCGTTTTTTCGACTTCTCCGACTTTGACGGTGTAATCAAGTATCGCAAGCCGAATCAAGCCAAAAAAATTGATACGACCCTGAGCCTGGGACTGAAAGGGCTTCCGGGTTTTCCAGCCGATGTGCCGGTTGAATCGCGTTCGATTGCCGTTCTCGATCTGCTGATGGAAGCCAGGCTGCATCTGCCCACTGGGCAGGAAGTCGCGGAAGCATTCCGGGAGAAAAAAATAGAGGCTAGAACCCTTTCCACAGACGAAATCAGGAAAGGCAAGCATGAATGCCTGCTCGCTATGCCCGGTTTCCACGAAAACACGCCTCTTTGGTACTACATTCTGAAGGAAGCCGAAGTTCTGCATCAGGGAGAATGTCTGGGGCCAATCGGTAGCCGAATCATCGCGGAAACGCTGGTCGGGCTGATTCAGGCCAGCGAATTTTCCATTCTGAAAGATAAGAGTTGGAAACCTGATCTGGGAGGACGCAAACCCAATCAGTTTGAAATGGCCGATTTGCTGTTTTTCGTCAACGACCTGAATCCCTTAGGTCCAACTGTGTAAACATAGGCGGTTATCCGCCCGGAGCGCGGTTTCCATAACGAAATCGGCAAGCGGAATCAGATGAAAAACGGCGACTGGCAGTGTCTTCGTTAAAAAGGAGTCTGACATGTCGTTTGCGACAACGCCCTGAAACGATGAAAACGGCTG
>ERZ1066125.159-NODE-159-length-42607-cov-32.472739_pt1 | contig 42607 bp, 35 predicted proteins | sample MGYA00382772_ERZ1066125 | MGnify/ENA primary metagenome ERZ1066125 (study PRJEB33369, sample SAMEA5778355) | biofilm metagenome | biome: Industrial cooling water; feature: Water cooling tower basin; material: Biofilm | place: United Arab Emirates | collected... | reverse complement strand
TCCAATTGGTCACTCATTTTCAAAATCTCTCTCCTGAGTGAGCGAAACGTAAGTTCCAGTAATTCGGAAAACAGTTCACGGACCTTGCCCGTCGCTTCCACCAGTGCCTTGCGCCCTTTCGGCGTCGCTTTGTATTCACGGCGCGCTTGTCCGCCGACGCCTTTTCCGAAAGATCGCAGATAGCCGCGTTCTTCCAAACCGTGCAACAGCGGATACAACGTGCCGGGACTGAGCCGATACCCATGTCGCGCCAGCTCTTCCATAATGCCCACACCGAAAATCGGCTCCTGACAGGCGTGGTGAAGAATGTGCAACCGAATTAAACCGGAATAGAGGTCTTTGTCTGCCATAAATCCAATTGGCAATATCGAATCTCGAATCGGAATCCGATATTACGAATGAAAGTTTCTTTGTCAAACTCACAGGATTGGACAAGCCTGAAAGTTGTCATGAAAAAGCGTCTTTAGTTCGGTTCAATGGCAAATGACGCGCGTTTGTGGCCGCGCAGTTTGGCGAAAAAATTCAGTGTCCGTTTCATCAATCCGTATTTGGCGTTCAACAGATTGTCCGCATGCTTGGCTTCTTCGGATTCCAGCGGGCGGGCCGTGGCATCCACCCAATCACCTTTCAAATTGCCGCGCATATCGCACGGCGCAATGCGACAGCGAGGGTTGTTTTTCAATCGCGTGACCTTGAACGAATGCGCGATGGTGTAAAAGTACAGCACGTCGCCATCCTGCGCGAACCACAGCGGCGTGCGAATGGCTTCGCCGGTTTTGCGATAACTTTCCAGGTTCAGATAGTTCTGATTGGCGAATTGCGCCAGTTTATTGTTCATCAGGGCTTCCTCCTGTTGAGATCATGCTTCGTTTTTGACCGCGCCGAATCGTATCATAACCATATCCGAATCTGCGGAAGGCTTCTTGATCAACTGCCTTGCTGGCCAAACCAACCAGCGACAGGCATAATACCGGCGTTTTTGATGTCGCGGTCGGTTTTGTAACTGTGGTGAAGTAAAGACGCTTGAGGGAGTCAATGAGTCAGATTCTCGTAGTTGACGACGATCCTGCTTTGCACGAATTGATCGAAGCCACGCTGAGCGGTGAAGGCCACTCGTTGCAGCACGCATTCAATGGGCTTGAAGGTCTGGAAATGTTGCGACATGGCAACTTCGATCTGGCGTTGATTGATTACGTCATGCCGGAAATGAACGGCGGCGAGTTTTTGGAACAGTTGCGCAACGACCATCCCGATTTGAAAGCCGTCATGATTACCGGTTTCGGCATGCCCGAAGCCGTGCTCGTCGCCATGCGAAAACGCGTGTGCGATTTCATCACCAAACCGTTCAGCATCGCCGACCTGAAAGCCGCCGTCGGCGCAGCGCTCGGAAACGAACCTCCCGTCGAAATTGAAGTCCTTTCCGCCGACCCGCATTGGGTGCAATTGCGCGTGCCTTGCGATCTGGCCGCAGTGCCGATCCTGCAAAAACTGCTGATGCAGTTGAAAGCCGATTTGCCCGAAGACACACGCGAAGGAATGGCTTATGCTTTCCGCGAAATGCTGAATAACGCCATCGAACATGGCGGCAAGCTCGACCCAACCAAATCGGTCGAAGTCGCCTGCATCCGCACCAAACGCGCCATCATTTACTGGATCAAGGACCCCGGCGAAGGCTTCAACCCTGCACAACTGGAACACGCCGCCGTCAACAATCCGGCGGGCGATCCATTCCGTCACATCACCATCCGCGACGAAAAAGGTTTACGCGCCGGAGGCTTCGGCATACTGATGGTCAATCAACTGGTGGACGAACTGGTCTACAACGAACGCCGCAACGAACTGATGTTCATCAAATATCTTCCTTAAAAACCGGCCTGACTTCTGACCTGAAACTCCGCAATGAAATTGGAAACCTTCATTCGCCGCATGCCCAAAGTCGAACTTCACGTTCATCTGGAAGGTTCGATTCAACCCGAAACGTTGCTGGAACTCGCGCGACGCAATCAAGTCACGTTGCCCGCCACCACGGTCGAAGGTTTGCGCCAGTGGTACAAGTTCACGGACTTCGCGCACTTCATCGAAATTTACATCACGATTTCGTCCTGCATTTGTTCAGCCGACGACATCGAATGGATCGCGCGCGAATTCCTGCGCGGACAAGCGGCGCAAAACATTCAACACAGCGAAGTCACGTTTACTCCCTACACGCATTTCAGCTTGAACCGGCACATTCCCTTTGAAGACCAGCTTGCCGCGCTGAGCCGAGCGCGCGATTGGGCGGCTGAAGAGCTTGGCATCAGCGTCAATTGGGTGTTGGATATTTCGCGCAATGTCCGCCCGATTGAACACGGCTTGACCGTCGCCGATTGGGTCATCAGCGGCAAAGATCACGGAGTTGTCGCGATAGGATTGGGCGGCCCGGAAAATGGACATCCGCCGGAATTATTTGCCGAAGCGTTTGACCGCGTGATGGCAGCGGGAATGGCCAGCGTGCCGCATGCCGGAGAAGTGGCGGGCGCGGAGAGCGTTTGGGGCGCGTTGAGGGTCTTAAAAGCCCAGCGTATCGGACACGGAGTTCGCTGTCTGGAAGACTCGGCGCTGGTTGCCGAATTACGCGAGCGGCAAATTCCGCTGGAAGTCTGCCCCACCAGCAATGTTTGCCTGGGCGTAGCGAAATCCATAGCCGACCATCCGCTGCCGCAATTGCTGGCCGAAGGATTGTACGTGACGATCAATTCCGACGACCCGCCGATGTTCAACACCACACTGACCGACGAATACCTGAAAATCGCCGAAGCCTTCGACTTTAGCCGAGAAACCATCGAACAATTAGCCTTAAACGCCGTGCGCGCCAGCCTGTTGCCAGAACTGACGCGCACAGAAATGGAAGCCCGGTTTCAGCGTGAATTCGCCGCTTTAGGGCTTGGCTGATTCGCGGTTGAAGACCAGCGTGGTTTCGTCCCACCCGGCCAGCAGATTGACGGTGCGTTTGATCTTCAGCACGTTTCCGCCTTCGGCCAGTTCCCAGAGTTCTTTGACGTACGAGGTGAATTGATTTCCCTGCACTTCGTAATCGCGCTCCAGATGGATTTCCAGCGTCTTTTCGCCTTTTCGCCAGAACGCGCGACGTTTGAGTTTGCTGGGATTCAATCCGCCCACTTCGCGCACGCTGACTTTGCCATCCAGGTCGCAGCTAAACCGCCGAAACACCGTGGCCAGTGCGCGTCCGTGAGCGAAGACCACCTTGTTGCCTCCGGACGTGCCGTCGGTCGCTCCGCCGCCAATGGAACCCGTGCTGCTGCCGCCTCCGGCAACCGCGGTATTGATGGCGTGTTGCGCAGCCGTCTGTGGCGGGCGGTTTTGATCCTGCGCGGTAACCGGCGTCAAACTGCCTTCGACTTTGGTTTCCATGGAAATTTGTTTTTCGTCTTGCTTCACCGTCAGGCGATAGCCCTTCAAATCGGGCGGCACGTCCCGCGTCTTTTTCAAATCCAAGACCCACGTGCCTGAAAAATCCGCTTGGGATTGAGCCACAACAACTACACTAAGACCGATTAGCAAAACGCTGCAAAGGGTGATTCTGGCAAAAAGCTTGTTCATCGCTTGCCTCCTGATTTGTTCGACAGTTACTAAACTTGCTGGAGAGTTTTTAGGATGGCTGGCATTTTACAGGAAGACGACCAGCCCGTCATTGGCCTGACAAAAATTTGGCAGAAAAATTTCGACTATTGAAAAAGTTCAGCGACGCGGCATCGAAAACCGGGAAGCAATTGCTCACTGGTCAAGTCTTCGGCGGCGGTGAAGACGCGAATCTGCGTCGGCGAATCATAAACAAACACCTGTTGCTGAAGTTGCGAAACCAGCCAAACCTGTTGAACACCAGCCGCAAAATAGTCGCGCACTTTGTCTGTCACCTTGTCCCAAACGTCATTCGGCGAAATGACTTCGACGGCCAAATCCGGCGGAATGTCCCACTTGCTTGAAGGCGTACCTTCTTCAGGAATGTGCGTGGTAGAAACGAAACTTACATCCGGCATGCGTTCATTTGCGCCTATCTGGAATGTTGTATTGCCATTGTAGAGCTTGCCGATAGGATTTTTCTCAAGGTAAATCCCTAGTTTGATTGTTACTTTTGCGCCAATTTCGCCATGCTTCGCTCCTGCCATTTTGACCTCCTTCACGCCATCAACGAGTTCGTAATCCAAATCGTCTTCAAACACCATTTGAGCAGTTGCGGTCATACGCTTGTACCTCCAGTGGGAAATTTCTGATGCCTCGGCATTGTAATCTGGCTTGAGTTGGCGGCAAAGCAAAGGAGCGGCCCGATGACCGCTCCTTGCGTTGATAGATTGAGTTGTCAGCTTACTGATCCTGCTCGTCGTTTTGACCGGCTTGCGATGGTCTGGCAGGACGTGGAGCCGCGCGACCAACGTGCAGGTGATCGAAGTTCAATGCCGCGTTGAACAGCAGCGCAAAACTGCCGTGCGTTTGGTGTCGCCACATCGGATTGTTGGCGAACATCACCACGTGGCCTTTGCCGACAGGAATATCAATCACCGCCGGTTTGCCGACGAGTTCCGAACCTCCGGCGAGCATACCGCTGACCAGCAAGTCGCGTTCGTTCGATGCAAAACGCAGCACGACGCGCGGTTGCGATTCCGGCGACGGTAACTGGGCTTGCACCATCGAACGAATTTCTTCGGGGATGCCGTCTGGGTTCGGTTGGCGCGGCGGCGCGGGCGGCAACGGCGGACGACCTTGCACTTCGTCTGGATCGTTCAAACCTCCGCGTCCGGTCGGGCGACCTTGCGATTGCTGCCCCTGACCGCCGCCACGACCTCCGCCAAATCCGCCAAGCCCGCCAACTTGAAACAGCGGCGATTGATTGAAATACACGGCCAGCTTTTCATCATACCCATACGAAATTGGACTCTTCCGGTCGGCAAAGCTCGCGCTCATCACCGAACCGCGCGCCATCAACGTCCGCGCTTCCTGAATCGAAACGCCTTCGGTAATACCGAAATCAATCGGGATCGAAGCGTTGTTCCCAATGGTGATGAACAGGCCGCCGGATTCGATGAATTTCTGAAGATTGGCGACGCCGACGATGCCCATGCCGCCGCGGATGTCTGCGGAAGTATCTGGCGCCTGTCCCATGTTTGGCGTGATGTCGGATTTCTGCCAGGGAATGGGCGGTTCGCCTTCGCGTTTGGCTATGCCGCGCACCAACGATTGAGCCGTTCCGCCGACCGGTCCCCAGATAATCACGTCGAATTTGTCGCGCAGATTCGCCGTGTCCCGAATCATGTGATCGGAAATGTAGCTGTACGGAATCCCCAGCCGGTCGAACTCGATTCTGTACCAACCTTCGTTTTGCGTGTTCGTCCAGGTATGGACCAACGCGATGCGCGGCACGGCCAGGTTGTGGCTGGCGACCTTCGGCAGCTCATCAACTCCAACAGCCGAAATGCCAAGTTCGGAAACTTCCTTGCTCAGCCGCGCAGCGACATCCGCCGGATTGCCTTCGATTTTGATGATGTACGAACCAGCGTTGAAGCTGCGCTCGCCGATTTTGAACGTGTCTTCGGCGGCGGCAATCTTCACGTCTTTCAACCGGAAGCGAAGTTGCGCCAGCGCGCTTTCGGCGTTGTGATTGATGACCCAACCCGCTTTGCCTGAACCAGCAACATTTCCGGTGACTTTGGCCATGCCGTTGATCAACGTCATCGGCGCATCCAGCACGGCGACATCTTTGACGCGCACGGTTTTGACATTGCGCAACGGCCCCAATGTCCAACCCGTGTCGTCATAAGGGCGCGGATCGTTGACGTTGTAATACTGCGTGTCCAGCAGCATATCGGCCATGCGCGAATACGGCTGATCCATTCGGACAACGTAACTGCCCGCCGGGAATTTGCCATCTTTGGTTTCAAATTCCTTGTCGGCCTTGTGGACTTCGCAGCCTTGCATCTTGAGCAAGTTCACCAGATCGGCGGCTTCGTTCGGACGCGGATCGTTGCCCGGCAAAACCCACGCCGCCGGGCCTTCGGTGCGCGCTTTGGCAACGGAGCGTTTGCTCTTCAGGTAAAAGTTGTTCAGGAATTTGTCTTTGTTGTTGGCGACGTGATTCATTGCCAAAAGAATTCCGCTCTGCTGCATGTTGACGTTGTTGCGGAGCGACCATTTGACGCGCGCCAGCGGCGGATTTGGACGAAACCACGTGCGTTCGCTTTGCGCACCCACGACGCGGTCTTGAGTGTCGGCTCCGCCGTTGCCGAAGGTTTCGTAAAAGCGGCCAATCGAGTTGTGGCCGTTGGCAACGTAAAACATGTAATTCGGCGCCCAGCCATCATAAAACCCATGCGTCCACACGCCGGGCACGCCGCGTTTCGTCATCTCTTCGATTTCGTGATACGCCAGGTCTTGCCATTCGCTGACGACAATCGGATCGAGCCACGAGTTGTACGGCCCCGTGCCGGTCGAGGTGTACAGGAACGGAACCGATTCGTGCAGGTCGTGCAGCACCGTCGGATGGTAATCCAGAAAATGCGCCATCTGGTTGCGCGTCAGCGCCAGAGCCATGCCCATCGAATCGCGGTTGTTGTCGTGTGCGACGTATTTGCCCCAATACAACAAACTCGGCGCGCGTTTGCCTTCATTCGCTTTGCGCCAGTTGTAGAGGTCAACCATCATGTCGCGCCCGTCCACTTCCAGCGTAGGCGTGATCAGCACAATCACATTTTTGCGAATCTGCTGAATGAACGGCGTTTCTTCGACCGCCAGCCGATACGCCAGTTCCATCAGCATTTCCGGGCTGCCGGTTTCCGGCGAATGGATCGAACCCGACGCCCAATAAATCGCCTTGCCTTCGCCAATCAACGCTTTGGCCTGTTCATCGTTCGTCCGCCGAGGATCAGCCAGCCGAGCCGTGATTTCCTTGTACCGGTTCAGATTCGCAATCGAAGCTTCGTCGCCGACGGCAATCAACAACTGTTCACGGCCAAGCTCGCTCTTTTCCGGCGCGGTGAAGACTTTGACGCGCGGCGAAGCCTTTTCCAGTTCGCGGTAATACCGAAATTGATCTTTGGTGTACGTCAGTTTGTTCGGCGTACCGACCGGATAGCCAATGATTTTGGCTGGCGTCGGCACTTTGTCCGAAGCGGGCAGATGATCCACCAATTCGGTCAGGAACTGTTTGTCGGTCGTATTTTTCAGAATGGATTCGGTGTATTCCTTGTCAATTTGCTGCGGCTGATCGCTTTTGGCAGCGGGCGCAACCGTCGCTTTTTTTGCTCCTTGAGCAAACGCGGGATTGGCGACAAGCGAACCGAGCAACGCAAGCATGGCGAAATGCGCAACGACGCTTCGCAGCGTGAATGGCGAGCGAGTCATAACGGGCCTCCGATGAAAATGTGGTTTCGTGTTCGCGCTACAGAACGGCGCGGTTGATGAGTACATTGGTTCAGACGGGAAGTGGCTAAAGAAAGTTACGGTTATGCGCAGCAAATCGTTTTTGCTTTTCAGCGCGGACGTTTCAGCATTTGTACCGCTCGTCCATAAGCAACGCCCTCAAGCCCACCAAGGGTATCGTACTCAATATCGCAGCCTTCACCCAATTTGCTGGTCCAAGCGCCTGTTTCAGTCTGCCTGGCAATATGCGTTGGCCGTCTGTCATCCCTGACATAAATCGCCACCTTCTCAAAGTCTTGTTCAAGCGTTTCAGCATAATCACAAGGCTCATAACCCAACTCACTGAAAGCGGCAACGAAGTTTTCCAGAGTTTCCACAAGCGGCAAGTCCGCAGGCCAATAACCGTCAATGGATGGCCACCACCAACGTATTGAATCGTGTGCAGCCCAGGCGATGCAATTGTATTCGGCGCTCTCGACACTGGTGAGCTTGAAACCGCCTTGTCGCAGATTCGGAAAACACTGCTGTACCCAGTGCGTCCACTCTTCATTCCAGTCGGGCATCTAAACCAATCCTCTTTGTCTGCCCCATTCCAACCAGCTTTCAGTCATCTTCCGCACTTGCCCGGCATCTTCAGGCCTGACTGGATTTTCCCCTGTCAACGCCCGCAAAGCCCAGAACCAATGTCCGCCGTGCTGTTCAAGCTCGCGCAGCACCAGCGGAACGACTGCAGGTCCCAATCCTATGATTCGCTGGTAAGCGGGATGCACAGCTTTTTCAGTGGAAGATGACAGCATCAAAGTCTCCTGCCGCCACGCAGCAACCAACGCAGCAAAAGCTTGTTGCAGGCTTTCCGCATCCGAAAATGTTAAATGGGGTGAAACAGCTACTGTCGGCATAAGCATTATTTTCCTGTTTCTTGCAGTTGATTGTTGGTCAGACAGGCAGAGTTTAGGACTACCGAATGACGATTGGCAACACGTTCTGCGGCTGAAACAAAGTCTTGACTTCACTCAGTCGCTTGAATAATTTGCCTACGGGTTTTCATACGACTCTTCACCTTTCGCCCCATTGGACTTCGATTGCGCTCATCACATTTGGAAACAGGAGATTGTTGATGCCACGTCTGACCGAACAGGAACAGCAGGAAATCATCCGTTACATCGAAGCCGACAAACCCTTGCCGGAGAAATACCGCTTTCTGCTGTTTGAAGACAAACGCGAAGTCGAATTGGTCTGGAACGGCAAGACCAACGAAGTCTGCAACATCGTGCTGCCTTTTCAGGTCATCGAACAGGTAGACGAACCGCGCGCCGAAAAGCCCGAAGACACCGCCAGCCAGTTTTCGCTGTTTGACGAACGCGGACGCCAGTTGCAGGGTTGGACGAACAAGCTGATCTGGGGCGACAACAAGCTGATCCTTTCCAGTTTGAAGAACGGCCCGCTGCGCGAAGAGATCGAACGGCAGGGCGGATTGAAGCTGATTTACATTGACCCGCCCTTTGACGTGGGCGCGGATTTTTCGATGGACATCGAAATCGGCGGCGACACCTTCACCAAACGACCCAACATCCTGGAAGAAATCGCTTACCGCGACACCTGGGGCAAAGGTGCGGATTCGTTTATTGCGATGATTTACGAACGCCTGATCCTGATGCGGGATTTGCTGGCGGAAGATGGCTTGTTGTTACTTCACATGGGATGGAACATCAGCCACCACGTTCGCCTTGTGATTGATGAAATTTTTGGCCGAGACAACTTTATCAATCAAATCATCTGGCGACGACAAACAGCGCACAGCGATATTGGACAAGGATCGAAACATCTGGGGCGCATCCACGACGTGATTCTCCTTTACTCGAAGTCAGAGCAATTCGCTTGGAACATGCAGTATCAGCCGTATTCAAAAGAGTATGCAGAGGCTTTTTACAAAGAAGTTGACCCCGAAACGGGACGCCGCTATCAACTTGGCGACATCACCGCACCCGGCGGCGCATCAAAGGGAAATCCGTATTACGAGTTCCTTGGAGTCACGCGATTCTGGCGATTCAGTGAAAAACGAATGCATGAACTTTATGCAAAAGGCATGATCGTCCAGAAAAAGCCGGGGACAGTTCCACGACAAAAGCGGTTTCTCGACGAGATGCCTGGCGTTCCACTTCAAGACTTGTGGCTCGACATCAACACAGTTCAACCGCAAGCGCGTGAACGTACTGGCTACGCCACGCAAAAGCCTGAAGAATTGCTTGAACGCATCATCAATCTTGGAAGCAACGAAGGCGACCTGATCGCCGACTTCTTCTGCGGCTCCGGCACGACTGCCGCCGTGGCCGAAAAGCTGGGGCGCAAATGGATCACCAGCGACCTGGGCAAGTTCGCCATTCACACCACGCGCAAACGCTTGATCGGCGTGCAGCGGCAACTGAAAGCCGAGGGCCGGGATTACCGCGCCTTTGAAATCCTGAACCTGGGCAAATACGAACGGCAGCATTACATCGGCGTCAACCCGAACTTGCGCGAAGCCGAACAGCAAAAACAGTTGCAGGAAAAAGAAGCCGCCTTTCTGGATTTGATCCTGCGCGCTTACCGCGCGGAAAAAACCGAAGGCTTCGCCACCTTCCACGGCAAAAAGGCCGGACGCTTGGTCGCCGTCGGGCCGGTCAATCTGCCGGTGACGCGGTTGTTTGTCGAAGAAATCATTCTGGAATGCCGCAAAAAACACATCACCCGCGTGGACATTCTGGGCTTTGAATTCGAGATGGGCCTGTTCCCCAACGTGCTGGACGAAGCGCGGGCGAAAGGCATAGACATTGCGCCCAAATACATTCCGGCGGAAGTTTTCGATAAACGGGCGGTGGAAAAGAATCAGGTGGTTTTCCACGATGTCTCGTTTATCGAAGTCAAACCGCACGTTCGCCCTGGGCGCGCGGGCGTCCCGCCCGCTGTGGCGATTGAACTGACCGACTTTTCGGTTTTCTATTCGCAGGATTCGATTGCCAACGCCGAGGCTACGCTGAAAGACAAAGCCAGCAAGATCGTGGTGGAACGCGGCCAGATCGTGAAAGTGAGCAAGGACAAACACGGCATCGTCAGCCGCGAAGTGCTGACGCAAAGCTGGAAAGACTGGATTGATTATTGGGCGGTGGATTTCAACTTCGAGAGCAAACGCGAACTCGTCCGCGTCAAAAACGAAGACAGCGGCGAATGGGAAGAACGCTGGACGGGCGATTACATTTTTGAAAACGAATGGCAATCGTTTCGGACGAAAAAAGACCGTTCGCTGGAATTGACCAGCGTCTTTCATGAATGCACGCCGGGACGCCGTAAACTGGCGGTCAAGGTGGTGGATATTTTCGGAAACGATACAATGACGATTGTGGAGGTAAGAATATGAGCATCCCACGACGCGAAGAAGTTCTGGATGTATTGCGGCACGAAAAAGACGAACTAGCCAATCGTTATGGCGTCATCACGCTGGGCGTGTTTGGTTCGGTAGCGCGCGACGAAGCAGGGGAGGAAAGCGATGTTGACGTGGTCATCACGATGCGCCAGCCCGACCTTTTCACGATGGTGCATATCAAAGACGCGCTGGAACAAGCTCTGCATCGCCCGGTGGACATTGTTCATTACCGGGAAAAGATGAACCAGTTCCTGAAGCAAAGAATTGACCGGGAGGCGGTTTATGTTTGACGCCGAATTGGTCAAGGAAATCCTGGGACAAATCCTGATTGCGACGAACAGGATTCAGCAACGGTTCGCCACCATCCAGCAACCCGAAGATTTCACAGAATCGGAAGAAGGTCTGATGCGGCTGGACAGCATCGGAATGATGCTCATCACCATCGGCGAAAGCCTGAAGAATTTAGACAAGCGCGCGGCAGACCTGTTGCAGCGTTACCCGCAAGTGGACTGGAAAGGAGCCAAAGGGCTGCGCGATATTTTGAGCCATAACTATTTCAGCCTGAATCCGAACACAATTTTTGCGATCTGCCGCGACCAAATACCGCACTTGCAAACAACCGTTGAAAAGATGCTTGAGGATTTAAGCTAATGGCGCTACACCCTGACTTCCCCGCCTCGCCCCACGCCATCCTCGCTCCCGAACTTCGCTGGTTTCCGGCAGATGAAGCCTTGCGTTCAACCAGCGCCGACCGGCTGATGCCGCCGTTGGTTCCGCAACTGCGCCGGAAGGTCAAAGAATGGCGCGACAGCGGTTATGTCGGCGCGACCGACACCAGCCGGAGCTTGCTCAATTGGTGGTTCAACACGCCACATTTGCTGCCGCAAGCCGATGGCGTGATGACAGAGTTTCAATACTACTTCGCGCAGCGCGAGGCGCTGGAAACGATCATTTACCTGTACGACGTGGTCGGCGTGCAGGATAAATACGACTTGATGCGGTTTGACAGTTCGGGCGCGGTTTCGGCGGGAATGTTCGACGAAACGTGGCGGCGCTTCGTGGTGAAAATGGCAACCGGCGCGGGCAAAACCAAAGTCATGAGTTTGGCGCTGGCCTGGAGCTTTTACCACAAACTGTATGAGCCGGAATCCGGGCTGGCGCGCAACTTTCTGGTGATTGCGCCGAACATCATCGTGCTGGATCGCATTTACAAAGACTTTCAGGGGTTGCGCATTTTCTTTGCCGACCCGGTCATTCCAGACAACGGTGTGGACGGGCGCAACTGGCGCGACGATTTTCAATTGACGCTGCATGTACAGGACGATGTGCGCATCACCCGGCACACGGGCAACATCTTCCTGACCAACATCCACCGTGTTTATGCAGGCGACGACATTCCGCCTTCGCCCGACGACGAAGACACGATGGATTACTTTCTGGGCAAACGTCCCAGCGGCGCAACCACCGATTCCAAAGTGGATTTGGGAATGATCGTGCGCGACATTGACGAACTGATGGTGCTCAACGACGAAGCGCATCACATCCATGACCCGCGCATGGCCTGGTTCAAATCCATCGAAGACATCCACAACCGGCTGAAACAAAAAGGCGCCGCGCTGTCGCTGCAAGTGGACGTGACCGCCACGCCCAAACACAACAACGGCGCAATTTTCGTGCAAACCGTCAGCGATTACCCGCTGGTCGAAGCCATTTCGCAAAACGTGGTCAAACATCCGGTGCTGCCCGACGCCGCCAGCCGCGCCAAACTGGTCGAACGCCAGAGCGCCAAATACACTGAGAAATACGCCGATTACCTGAACTTGGGCGTGGTGGAATGGCGCAAGGCTTACACCGAGCACGAAAAGCTGGGCAAAAAAGCCATCCTGTTCGTGATGACCGACGACACCAAAAACTGCGATGACGTGGCCGAATATCTGGAAGGCAATTACCCTGATTTGAAAGGCGCTGTGTTGGTCATTCACACCAAAGCCAACGGCGAAATTTCCGAAGCCAGTTCAGGCAAAAGCAAGGAAGAGTTGGACAGGCTGCGCGAACAAGCCAATTCGATTGACGGAATGGACAGTCCCTACAAAGCCATCATCTCGGTCATGGTGTTGAAAGAGGGCTGGGACGTGCGCAACGTGACGACCATCGTGGGTTTGCGCGCCTATTCCGCCAAAAGCAACATCTTGCCCGAACAAACTTTGGGACGCGGTTTGCGCAAGATGTATCCAAATTCAATGGGCGGCGTGGAAGAATACGTCAGCGTCGTCGGCACCGACGCCTTTATGGATTTTGTGGATTCCATCCAGGCCGAAGGTGTGGTGCTGGAACGCAAACCAATGGGCGAAGGCACACAAGCCAAGACGCCGCTGGTGGTGGAAATTGACACCGAGAACGAGAAGAAAGACCTGGAAGCGCTGGACATTGAAATTCCCATTCTGACGCCGCGCGTTTACCGGGAATATAAAAACCTAAGCGGCTTGGAAGTGAGCGCGCACATGGCTGGGCGCGTCGCTTACCGGCAATTCACGGAAGAAGAGCAGCGAGAGATTGTCTTCAAGGACATCACCACAGGCGCGGTGACGCATACCACGCTGCTGGATACTTCGGGCATTGCCGATTACCGCAGTGTAATCGGTTACTTCGCGCAAACGGTGATGAAGGATTTGCGGCTGGTCAGCGGTTACGACGTGCTGTATGGCAAGGTAAAAGCGTTCGTGCAGGATGGCTTGTTCGACCAAGCCGTGGAACTCGAAGACCCGAATACGCTGCGCAACTTGTCGGAACTGGCAGCGACCAAAACATTGATCGAGACCTTCAAGAAGGCAATCAACGCGCTGACCGTGCAGGATAAAGGCGACGCGGAAATCCGTGACTACATCAAATTGCGGCAAACGCGCCCGTTCGTGGCAAAAGACCAGGGCTACCTGATCCCGAAAAAAAGCGTCTTCAACCGCATCATCGGCGACCGAAACTTTGAATTGCTGTTCGCCAGCTTTCTGGAAAGCTGCAACGATGTGGTGTCTTACGCCAAGAATTACCTGGCGGTGCGTTTCAAGCTAGATTACGTGAAAGCCGATGGCGATATTTCCAATTACTACCCGGATTTTCTGGTCAAACTTTCAGAGACCGAAATCTTCATTGTAGAAACCAAAGGACTGGAAGATTTGGACGTTCCGCTGAAGATGCAACGGTTGCGACAATGGTGCGAAGACCTGAACCATGCACAGTCAAAAGTAAAATACGACTTCGTTTTTGTAGACCAGGAAAGTTTTGAAAAATACAGCCCAACCTCTTTCAAGCAATTGGTTGACGGTTTCAGAGAATACAAACAAGCTCCGATAACAATATGACCACTGCAACGAACCACCCCTTCATCTTTTCCGATCTGGCATTGTCGCGGCGCTTGGAGCGCACCGAAGCCAGCGCCAATGCTGAATTTGTCGAAGCGCGCGCAAAATACTTTCCCGACAGCGGAGCTTGCTGGATGGAAGCGGCGGGAGCGTATGCGATGTTTGACAGCGTGGGTTCGCCGTTGACGCAGACGTTCGGGCTGGGCGTGTTTGAACCGGTAACGGCGGAAACGCTCAACCGCATTGAGTCGTTTTTCCGCCAGCGCGGTTCGGATACTTTTCACGAAATCAGTCCGATGGCTGACCAATCATTGCTGGCGTTGCTAAACGAACGCGGCTATCACCCTATGGAACTGACCAGCGTCATGTTTCGTCCTATCGAACGCGGCGTGAAGCTGGCCGCTCAGTTAAACGACAAACTCACGGTGCGGTTGATTGGCAAAGAATCCGACGCCGATCACGAACTTTGGGCGGAGACGACTCTGAAAGGTTGGAGCACGGAAGGCGATTTCGGAGATTCGCTTCGAGACTTGTTTCGATTGACGGCGAAAAAGGGCATCGCCCCAACGTTTCTGGCTGAGCTGGACGGACAGGCGATTGCCGCCGGAGCGTTGAGCATTACAGACGGCGTCGCCTTGCTGGCCGGAGCCAGCACCATTCCCGAAGGCCGCAAACAAGGCGCGCAATTGGCGCTGCTAGATGCGCGATTGCGTTACGCGGCGGAACAAGGCTGCGATCTGGCAATGATGTGCGCCGCTCCGGGAAGCGCTTCGCAACGCAACGCCGAACGGCAAGGTTTCCGCATCGCCTACACGCGAATCAAATGGCAACTCGCTGAACAATCTTTGTCAGTTGAATGACGTGACGCTTATACTCGCTTCCGTTGATTGGAGGTGTTTATGCCAAGAATCGAAGACTTCTTTCAGATTGCCGATAACGCTGGAATCAGGCTGGAAATCATTGGCGGGCTGCCAGTGTGGGAAATGCTGCCGAACCTGACTCACCAAAAGACGATTGATCGCGTCCGGCAAAGTTTCAAGCACGCTGAGCACATCAATGGTGGATGCGAGTGTCTTCATTATTCTGACCTGCACATCAAATTCCCGGACGGTTCTGACAAACGCCCTGATGTTTCCATTTTTTGTCACGAACCAACTGAAACCGAATCTGCTGTCACAGAAGTTCCCGAAGCTGTTGTTGAAATCATCAGCAAAGGTTATGAGAAAAAAGACCTGGAACTCGGCCCGCCGTTTTACCTTGGCCAGGGCGTCAAAGATATCGTCGTTTACGATCCGTTGACCAAAATCACCACTCACTTCACTGCTGCTGGTCGCCAGGAATACACAGGACAAATCACGCTGACATTGCATTGCGGATGCCAGTTGACGCTGTAGCCATAAAAATTACCCGACGTTGGCCAGGCCAAAACGTGGCTGGCTGCGAACGTGTTGAATCAATTTGGCAGTTTCTGCTGAGTTGGCGCGTTCGGTCAGCAGGTAATTGGCTTCGCGTTTGGCGATTTCCAGAATCTTCTGGTCGCGGACGATGTTGGCCACGCGAAATTCCGGCAAGCCGGATTGCCGCGTCCCCATCACTTCGCCGGGGCCGCGAATTTCCAAATCCTTTTCGGCAATTTTGAAGCCGTCGGTCGTCTCTTCCATGATCTTCAATCGTTCCTGCGCTTCTTTGGTTTTGGAAAATTGCGCCAGCAAGATGCAGTAACTTTCCGCGGCTCCGCGTCCGACGCGCCCGCGAAGCTGGTGCAGTTGCGACAGTCCAAATCGTTCGGCATGTTCGATCAACATGACCGAAGCGTTCGGCACGTCCACGCCGACTTCAATCACCGTTGTCGCCACCAGAATCTGTGTTTCGTTTGCGCTGAATGCCTTCATCACTTCTTCTTTTTCAGCCGGCTTCATCTTGCCGTGCAACAAGCCGACCTGAAATTCCGTGAACACATCCCGACGCAGATGTTCGTACATTTCGGTCGCGTTTCGCAGGTCCAGCTTTTCCGATTCTTCGATGATCGGGTAAACGACGTAAGCCTGCCGACCGGCTTGCAGTTGTTGGCGAATGAATTCATAAATTTTGTCGCGGCGGTCGTCGCCTCGCACAAAAGTTTTGACCGGCGTGCGACCGGGCGGCAATTCGTCAATGATCGAAACTTCCAGATCGCCATATACAGTCATCGCCAGACTGCGCGGAATCGGCGTCGCCGTCACCACCAACACATCAGGATTTTGCCCAAGCTGGCGAATGGCCGCGCGTTGCATCACGCCAAAACGATGCTGTTCATCAATCACTGCCAAACCGAGTTTATGAAACTCTACGGCTTCCTGAATCAGCGCGTGCGTGCCAATGACGATGTCAATTTCGCCGGACTTCAGCGCTTCCTGAATCTCGCGCTTCTCTCTGGCTTTGGTGCTGCCCAGCAATAGTTCGACGCGGTAACGAGTTTCGGCCAGCCATTTTTTGAAATTGCGCGCGTGCTGTTCAGCCAGAATTTCGGTCGGAGCCATCAACGCCGCCTGGTAACCGTTTTCGACAGAAATAACCATCGCTTGAACGGCGACAATGGTTTTGCCGCTGCCGACATCACCTTGCAACAAACGGTTCATAGGCTCTTCGCCGGTCATATCGGCGACGATTTCTTTTACCGCTCGTTTCTGCGCTTCGGTAGGTTTGAACGGCAAAATGCGGCGAACGGCTTCGCGGACGCGGTCGGTAATTTCTATGATTTCGCCTTTCGGTTCCTTGACTCGTTCCAACCGTCGAAGCCCGATGGCAAAGGTCAGCCAGAACAATTCCTCGAAGATCAATCGCCGATGCGCCGCCGATTTCATCTGGTTGTAATCGTCAACCGGCGAATCGTCCGCCGGAAAGTGTGCGTTGCGCAGAGCCGCATCGCGTCCAAGCAGCGCGTTTCGTTCGACTACTTCGGCGGGCAAAGATTCGGCAAAGGCTTCGGGCAAATTCGCCAACACGTGATGAAAGATCGAACGAAGTTGCCGCGTGCGAAAATCGCCGAGCTTGCGATACACCGGCACACGTCGCGCAGTGTGAATCGCACCGGGTTCATCGTCGCCTTCTTCATCGGTCAGCAATTCGTATTCGGGATTTTCGACCTGGTAATAACCTTTGTACTTGTTCCATTTCCATTGGCCGTACAACACAACGCGCGAGCCTCGATTGAAGACGCGATTCAAAAACACCTGATTCCACCAAAAGGCGCGCACCTGCCCTTCGCCGTCGGTGGCGATGAATTCATACATTTTCAACCGCCCGCCTTTCAGCGGAACGATGCCGCCGACGCGAACTTTCACTTCCACCGAAGCCATTGCGCCGTCTTGCAAATCGGCGATTCGAGCCAGATTCGACCGGTCTTCGTATCGCATCGGCAAATAATGCAGCAGGTCTTCGACGGTGGATTTGTACGGATTGGCCTGGGCGGTGATGGCAGCAATTTCGACGGCCAGAGACTCCGAGGTTTTCTTGCCGATGCGCGGCAAGCCGTGATGATGAAGTTCGATCAGAGGAGTGCTGAGCAAGAGCAAGATGAACTCCTGAATCGTGACGTATCAATGCTCGCTGGCTTTTGCCAGGTTTAGCATTTCATCCAGCAAATCCTTGAGTCGCTGACATTTTTGATAAGCCAGATTGGGATCAAGTTTGCCGAATAACCCGTTTCCATCAACGACTTTTTTGTACGGTCGTTTCAGTTTTTCCGAGAATAGCTTTTCGAGTAATTTAGCTGGCGGTTGGTTGAAATTGACTGACTCTGGTTTGGCGACTGCGCTTGGGAAAGCATTTTTCACTTGAGCGGGGAACAGCGTCGGGTCACTCAGCGCCCAGGCTTCAAGCTCGTGAACAGCAAAGAATTGGTGGAACTTTGGGTGATTGATACGTTTTTCGATGTCCTGTTTCGCCCAATCATAACGCTCTTTCGCGTCGTTCAAATGCGCCGGGAAATTCAAACCGTAAAGATCGAGCAATCCAATGACAGCAATGACATCTTGGTTGAGAAGGTAAAGCCCCGCCCTCTTTTTGACTTCGGTAAGATATTTGTCGTTTCCGTGAAAGCAGACTGGGCTGATGCCAACAGGTTTGGATAATCTGGAATCAAGCCATTGCTTGAAGAATTTAGGCAGCGATTGCCGTTCAGTCTCGCCTTCGACAAACAAGATGAACTTCATGCAATTGCCTCCAAATCTCCATCGTGAAACAACGTGCCAAGCGAATACTCGGCGAGCCAGTAATTCAGTTGCTCGCCTTTCAAGGTGTGCAGAAAGGTTTCTCCATTCTCCCATCTGGCCACGGTTGTAGTGGGTTTGATGTCGGTAAAGGCATCAAGGAATTGGGGCGAGTGTGTTGTAAAAACGACTTGCGTGCGAGACGAAGCTTCGACTGCATACTCGGCAATGATCGGAAACATTGACGGATGTAAGCCGGTTTCCGGTTCGTCAATCGCAATCAACATGGGCGGATCGGGCGCAGAAAGAATTGTCATCAACAGCAGAAATCGTAACGTGCCATCTGAAAGATCAGCAGTTGATTGCGCTCGTTGCAAAGACCGCCAGCGAACTTTCATTTGCACACGTTGATCGCCCGCGTCCGGCGTGAACACCAGCTTTTCGTAATCGCTGCCGAACGCAGCACGCATCGCAGCGTCAATGTTCCATTCAAAATCCCGGTTTTCAGTGTACAGCGTATGCAGAACAGGAATCAGGTTTTGGCCGTCTGCTTCGACAAACCTTTCATTGCGAGCCACAGACGGCTGTCTGATCTGGGACTTTTTGCTGACATCCAAGTCGTGATAAGTCGTAATCCCTTTCAACTTGATTAAGTCCAGAAGCTCTTCCGAATCTTCTGGAAAAAGGTTCGAAAAACTTAGCTCGGTTGAAAGCCATGTTTCGTTGGATCTGGTTGAGGTGGAAGTGCGGTTCGTAAACTGGCTGGTCTGATTTGAGTCAAATAAACTTTCGCCTTCGATTGAATAACCACTGGTTGAACCCAGTCGCGCCAAATTCAATTCGTAATCGAAAGTAGGGTTTGCCAATTTCAGATTGATCCAAATAGAGGAAGCCCGACCGTCCCAAAGAATTGCGCCCATTCCTCCAGCCGAAAGGATGTGCTTTGACAAGCTGCCCTGCGTCGAAGCCGAGAGCAATTCCAGCGCCCGCAGCAAATTCGATTTGCCGCTTCCGTTTGGCCCAATCACCACATTCAAATCACCCGGTTGCCAGCTAACATTCTTCAGCGATCTGAATCCCGCAATGTCTAGTTGTTTGATCTTCATTGGTTCGTTTCCTTCGGCGTTCAACCTGTTGCGACGCGAATTCTAAACTCGCTTTGCCATTGCGAGCTACTCATTTCCGGCTGCCGAAGATAGTCGCCACGATGCGTCGCGCGCCACCGTGGTTGCGATGTTCGCAAAGGTAAACGCCTTGCCACGTTCCCACGCGAAGCCGCCCGCGATGAATCGGGATCGAAAGCGACGCGCCCAGAATCGAAGCTTTGATGTGAGCAGGCATGTCGTCCGCGCCTTCCAACGTGTGTTCGTAATACGGAGCATTTTCAGGAACCGCGTGGTTGAAGTGTCGCTCCATGTCGCCGCGCACGTCAGGGTCTGCGTTTTCGTTGATGGTCAGCGAAGCCGACGTGTGTTGGATGAACAGATGCAGAATCCCGACTTCGATCTCGCGCAGTTCGGGCAGATGTTCCAGCACTTCCTGCGTCACCAGATGAAAGCCGCGCGGACGCGCGCGAAGCGAAAATTCTTTTTGAATCCATTCCATGCGGGCAGCTTAAAACAAGTCGAAAACTCGCACAAAGGCAGTTTCAGCGCGCGACGGCTTCGTAGCTGTTTCGTTGTTGGCAGGTTTTCAGTTCGACGACTGAGTTTGCGGCTTCGGCTTCGCGGCGGAGTTTCAATCGTTTGGCGGCATCTGAAATTGACGTTTCGTCTGATGCTTGCGCCAGCAACCAATACTTGCCGGGCGGCAGATACTGAAATTCGAAACTGCCGTTGGCGCCGGCTTTGATTTCAAAGTACCGCAGCGCGTCTTCGGCGGATTCTTTTTCTGCTGGGATCAAATGAACTCGCAAATTGGCAGGGAGCGATTTGCCAGCGGCTGCTTTTACTTTGCCGCTGAACCTGGCTGCGCCGTTGGATACGGTGATCGTCACGTCCTTGATCTTGTCGCCGGATTTGATTGCCAACCCATCGGCCACGCTCAGCTTTCGTTGCGAACGGGAATCGGACTGCGCAATCGAACGCACATACCAGGCTTCGCTGGGCAGTTGCAGACTGAAGCGATAACGAGCGGCAAACAACCGGTTGATTTTGAAATCGCCTTCACGGCTGACGGCTGAATGACCGCGCTGTGGGCGTTGATTGGCTTGGGAATTGGGCTGTTCGGCGGCAACAGCGACAACGCTTTCTTCGACCTTACCAGCGCGCAGTTTGGAGCAAGCGGAATCGTTCACTGCTGCTGATTGTGGCAAATCTTCAAGCACGACTTTGCCAGAGATCGAAGCCAGCGGCATCAATCGCAATTCATTGCCACTGCTATCAGCGCCTCTAACCGAAATTCGGCGAGGTGACGACGCAGCTCCGTCGTCGTCACCGCTCAATCGTTCGGCAACGAGATCGTAATCGCCGTCGGCAACGCCGCGAAGTTCAAACACAACGGCGTCTGCCGACTTGGGGTCCCGCACGTAACTAAAGCTTGAGGCAATGTCTTCGCCGTTGCCGGGCAAGCGCAAATAAACGAGCACACTGGCGTTGGCAATCGCTCCCAACGTTTTGCCACTGACTTTGTGACCGCGTTCTGCGCGGTAGCGAATATCAATCCCGCTGAGTTCAACGCCGGGTTGCACGGTCAATTCCAGCGCAGTGTCGCGCGACGAAGACGGATAATACGTTGGCCCATCGTTGACTTGATCGTCGGCTTGATACGACCAGCCCGCGTCCGCGCCATCGGTTTTGACGATGTACATTCCAGCGGGCAAGCCGAAAATTCTGTACACGCCTCTGTCATCGGTGCGCCGCGTGTAGCCGGTTCCGCTGACGGGCTTGCCTTCGGCGTTTTTCAATCGAATGGCCTGAATTTTCAATCCGGCAATGGCATCGCCGTTTGAGTCGCTGACGCGGCCTGTGATGACTCCACCTTTGAGCAAGGTCAGCGTCGCCGAATCGCCATCGCGGAAAAACTGTGGTTCCCCCGCCGCGCCAACCAGCGGTGACATCACATAAGCGGGAAGAAACGCCGACAGCGTGTAATTCGTCGGCGAAAGCCCGGTCAAACGGAAACTGCCGTCTTCGCCGCTGATGGCCGTGCGAGTCGTGCCAGTGCGCGAACTGGCTTGAATCGAAGCTCCGGCCAACGGCTGGCCATCTTCGCCAACAACGCGGCCAGTAATGACGCCTTTGGATTTAGAATCAGTTGTTTGCGCCAACGCGACGCAACTGCACAGCAACACTGCCAGCAAAATTCGCAGACGCATTTCCCTTCTCCTATTTTTCAATGGTCAGTATGATTTCAGCCGTTTCGTTTTCATTGATCATTACTTTACGACGCAATCTTTCAGAGGCAGTTTCAGGAACGTCGTCATATACAATTCGAACAATGACGTCGTGTTCGCCAGCGGCTAAACCGTTAATCAAAAAGTTACGGTCAGCATCCAATGTTACTGGTCGCGCCAACAAAGGGTTATTGGCGCGTTGAACAGTGACAACGAAACGGAAGCGCTCAGGGATTCCTGAAGGAATTACCAATCGCCCACGGAGCGCGCCTGTTGCCGGAGTCAGCACAACGCGAACATTGCCGAGTTGTTCAGCAGGCTTCAGGTCGAAGGCTTCATTCATTTCCGCGCTGCCGCGTTCGATGCGTAACAAATGCAGCTTGTCGGTTTCGCTGACGACTTCCAATCGCAGCTTGCCCGCGGGCAAGGCTTTCAATTCAAATTTGCCATCAGGTTGAGGTCTGGCTCCGACTAAGTCGCGCGGCATTGCGCCTGCTTCCAAACTGACCGGGCGCAAATAGATTTTGGCTTCGCGCAACGCCGCCAGCGGATCGGTCACGCCTTCAACCTTCACTGTGCCGCTCAGGATTGCGCCGCGTAACAGTTTGATTTCCAGGTTTTCGATGTCTTCGTCTTTGACCTCGAAGGCGACCAAGTCACTGTATTCGTTGCGATTCGGATTGGGCGAACCGTTCAGCGAAAATCGTCCGGGCAGCAGGCCGGAGAATTGAAATTCGCCGCTGGCATTGGCTGGCACACCGAGCGACCATTTGCGCCAGCGATTGACTGCGGTGTCGAAAATGTTGAAGTCAATGTAAGCGCCCGGCGCTGGCTGGCCGTCAGGATCAATCGCTCGGCCAGACACGGTAAAGGTTTTTTCCGCCGGAGCCAGTTTGAAATCAATGCCGTCGGCTTCGCTGCCTGTTTTGACTTCGACAAGTTGCGCGCGTTCGGCTTCGGTGACGCCGGGGTAATACATTCGCCGATAAAAACCGCGCGTCCGTTCCGAAGCTGTTCCATCACCTGTGTCTTTGCCTACGCTGACCAGATACCGTCCGGCAGGCAAACCGAAATAACGATACACACCTCGATCATCAGTCATGCCCATTTCGTCGTTGATGAAATTCGGAAACGACTGGCGTTTGCCGTTGCGATCAATGACGCTCAGTTGCACCCGCTCCAAAATCACCGGTTTGTCGTTGGCATCGCTGACGCGCCCGGTGATGACTCCGCCACGCCCAAGACGAATGTCTTGATGTTCCAGCTTTTCACCCGTAGCCACAGTGCAAAGTTTGAACGGTTTGATTTCCGAATTCCAAAACTCATCGCTGACGTTGACGTACGAAGCCGCCAGAATTCCATACCGTCCGGCGGCCAATCCGGTGAATTCGTAGCGGCCTTCGTCGTCGGCGCGTACGCTTTGGCGACCAGGAGTGTCCGAGCTGCCATAAGGCCCCGGAACCAGAGACACTTTTACGCCGCGCGCAGGAGCGCCGCCTATCGTCACACGTCCGCTGATCGAAGCCGTCGGCTCGGTTTGAGCTTGGGCAACTGCCGTGAAAGTGAGAACCAAAAATGCAATGAAGCTGAGTTTTTGATTCATAGGTTTTGTCCTGAATGTAAAGATTTCCGTTCACTAACAGCTACTCAGCGATGCGGAAAATCATTGAGGCGGCACGCCATCAAAGTTCAGAATCCCAGACTGCGGCACATGCCGCACTGATCGCAGGGTTTGCCTTTTTCGATGGTGCAGCCTTGAGCAGAGGTGAATTCCAGCAGGTTGCCGAGTTGGGTGGTTTGATTTGCCAAAAGGCTGGATGCCTCGGCGATGTCGAATTTTTGCTGGCTGGGATGCGCTTCATAACTGACGCCCGTCCACGGCGCAAAGTATTCCTTCGGCGACGGTTTGCCGCTGTCTGGCGAAGCGGCGACGCCAGCATCGTTCAGCGCCTGACGGACGGCTTCACGAATTTGAGTTCTCAGATCGGTTTCGTTCACGCGAATTTTCCTAACTATGATTTTCGATGAAGTCCACTACGCCGACGATGGCGGAATCAATGGCGGCTCCGGCTTCGCCTGTCGAAGCCGTCGAAGCCGACCAGCCTTCCTGAACGACGATGACCAGATCGCCTTCGCCTGCGTCCACCGAATCCAGCGCCAGCACCGAAGCTCCGCGCGGAGTGCCGTCCGGGTTCACCGGCTGGACGAGCATGATGCGCGCTTCGCCGTATCGAGCGTTCTTTTGCGTCGCCACCACATTGCCCAACACGCGCCCCAGAATCATGCCTTGCCTCCTGTTGCCCCAATTGCTTTCACATGAGCTTCGGAATCAACGATGCCGATGATGGTGCAATCGGTCGGGACTTCACGGCTTTCAGGCGAAGACGTGGCAAAGGGAAAGCTGGCTTCTTTGCCGCGACACCAGAACACCAGTTCACCCGCGCCTGCGCCAACGGAATCCACGGCGACCAGCGGTTTGCCGGAAGCTTTCAGATTGCCGTCGAGCGGTTGAATGACCATCAGCTTGCGGCCTTGCAGCGTAGAGTTTTTGATCGTCGCTACGACGTTTCCTTTGACGCGAGCCAGTTGCATAAACTTTATTGCGAATTGCAGAATGCGGATTGACGAACGGTCAATCCAAGTGCGAACGGATTTTCGACCATCAAACCTCATTTATCAAATTTACCGAAGGAACAAGGAACCCGCTGGTTACCGCGCGCGGTGCTGGTTCGGGCAACCGATAAACATGCTCAAAGCAATCATCTTTGATTTCAACGGCGTGATCGTGGACGACGAACCGCTGCATCTGGAATTGTTTCGTCGCGTGCTGGGCGAAGAAGGCATTGCGCTCAGCGACGAAGATTATCACGCCAAATATCTGGGTTATGACGATCGTGGATGTTTTACCGCCGCGCTCGCGGATGCCGGTCGCGCCGAACTGGCCAACGATGCCGCCGTCATTGCCGAATTGATCGAACGCAAAGCCGGGTATTACCGCCAAGCCATCGAAGAACGATTTCTGCTCTTTCCCGGAGCGGTGGAATTGGTGCAAACACTGGCGGCGAAATTTCCGCTGGCGATTGCTTCTGGCGCGTTGCGCGAAGAAATCGAAATCGTGTTGCAGCGAGGCAAAATCCGGGAATGTTTCCGCGCCATCATCGCTTCGGAAGACGTGACCGCCTGCAAGCCCGATCCTGAAGGTTATGTGATGGCTCTGGCGGCGTTGAACGCTTCGCGCAAAGACTCGATTCAACCCAACGAATGTCTGGTGATCGAAGATTCCATCGCCGGAATTGCAGCGGCCAAACAAGCCGGGATGCGATGTCTGGCCGTAACCAACAGTTATCAGGCAGAAGAACTGACCAACGCCGATTGGATAGTAACGACGTTGGTTGATTGCAATCCTGAACAATTGTTTGCGTCGTTGGAAGATCGCTGATCGGTTTCAGCCGCCTGGTTTATTTGACTACCAGCAATTTGTGAGAGCCTTCTTTGATTTTGAAGCTGGCGGCAGCGCCGGGCGATGTGCTGCCCAGCACCTTGTCGTCCACGGAAGCGGTGATTTTCTTTCCTTCGGCTCCGGGAATTTGCACGCGCACTTCGGTTTTGGTTTCCACCATACAAGCCAGAATGCGGTCGTTGCTGCGATACCCGCGCAATCGAACCGGCGCTTCAAATTCGATTTCGACGTTGCCGTCGCGGCGTATGATGGTGCGTTTGGGGCTGAGAACTATGTCCAGACTCGATCCGGCAATTTTCACTCTTTCGATACGCGCTTCTTCGGTCGCGTTCTGATTACCGAAGGTCAATCCAAACCAGGGGTCTGTGGCCAGCGCTTCTTCGATGGCGGGCAAATACAACAAAGGCGCAAGCGACGGTTGCCGAACGTTCATATCGAAACGCGGCGAAGAAGAGTTTGCCAGTTTCAAATTGTGTCGCGCCAATTCCATCGCCTCGGCGTAAAACCCATACCGTTTCAATCCGACATACACCAGATAACTGATCGCCGGTTGTTCGGCGCCGAGTTCGGCAAGCTGCTGTTTCCAGTCGCGCAACGATTCCAGCATCAGTTTGGCGCGCGGCGCATCTGGAATTCCAGCCGCCAGCGGCAACAACAAATCCGGCGCACGGCGAGAAGAAAACTTCCCTTCCCAGTGCCGGTCCAGATACAAACCGTCTTCTTCGCTCCACAGATGGTCGTTGATCAGGCGTTTGATTTCGTCCAATCGTCGCTGCCAACGATCCGTTTCGGCGGTCAATCCGATTTCGCGCGAAATCATGACCATCAGTTCAGTGTCGAGCGCGTACAGCGAATTCAATGCCACCGGCGAAAGCTCCAACGTGTGCGCCAGATCGTTGAAGCGCGTGTCGGCGGTGGGCATAACGGATTCGGACAAGGCCAGATGCCTTTTGTCGGCGCTGGTCAGCGAACGAAAACTGAGTTCGCCGAATTCCAGTTCGGGATCGAATCCATGTTCCAGCAATCCGTCGCGATTGCCGTCGCGCCATCGTCTGCCGTCGCCACGGTTGGCGTGCCACCAATCATTCCATTGCTGCAATCGCGGATAAGCCCACGCCAGAAACGACAAATCCTGCGTGGTCAGATAAACCTTCAAAGCCGCCAATGCCCCCAGCGGAGGCATCGAACGCCCGGCCAGCACTGGCGATTCGCCCTGCGGTTCGGTTTGCCAATATCGTCGCAGCGGAACGCGACCGTCAGGCGTTTGCCCGGAAAGCAAAATGCGCAAACTCGCCGTCGCGCTTTCGCCATCGGTCAACCCGGTCAACACCGACATCAATAGCGAATCCCATCCCAGTGCATCGCCGCGCAATCCAGCGCCGGAATGCCGGTGCAGCGTGACGTATTCATAACGTTGGTTGAACGAATAAAAACGATTCCACATGGTCGCGCGGGCGATGGCGTCGAAGCTTTTGCCAAGCATGCCGCCGGTCGCGGCTCCAATCGCAGCGTATTTTTTTTCCGCCTTGTCCAGAGTTTCGGCAATGGAATGGCTGAGCAAGTTGTCGGCTTCGCGCCCCATCGTTTCAAAATCTTCGCCGACCGCGGCGACAAATCCCATCGGCGCAGATGGACTTAGCTCAAACACCAGATTGCCGCGCGCCACATCAGCGATTTGAGATTGTTCCCTATTGTTTTTCCCTGATTCGGCTTCGGCGGATTTCGCCAGATCGGCGCGTTCCGTTCGCAGCAAAAAGCGATTGAGCGGCGCTTTGGTTTTCTGGTTGTGAACCTGTTCGCCGAGAATCGTTCGGCGGTCGGATTGTTCGTGATACGCCGACCAGGCCAATCCGTCGCGCGCGTCTCCCCACGGACGATAGGTTTCCACCGTCAACCGTATGTTGTCCGAAACGCTCACTTGTCCAACGACGAGTTGTTTTCCGGCACGACTCCAACGCAAGGTGACGGTCGTTTTTGGATCGAATTCCGGTTGCCAACTGACGCTGGCAAACGAACCGTCTGGCGCGTGCTGGCCGAGTTTGAATTTGCGTGGGCTGGTTTCCGCCTTCCCAGACAGCGAAACGATGAAGCGCACTCCAAAGCAGTTTTGTTCCAACGCGTTTTGTTGTCCTGTGATGAAAACCAATCCGTTGACATGCGCGGCGTCGTAGGCGTCCATCAACACGCGGTCTGTTGACGCTGGCGAGTTAGCCGGTTCCTGCTGTGTTCGCCCAGATTGCAGCGGCCACGACGCGATGGCTGAAATCAAAATTGCTGTCAGAATTGCTTTACTCATAACGACAACCGCCTCAACAACCGAAAGCATTGGGCACCCGGCGCAGCTTATGTTGATCGCTGTTGGCTTGCAAGCATTTGGACTGTCCGGCGTATCGCGTACAATCCGCGCGGCAATTCCGCCGCATTCATCAAAAACTTCATGGCAACTTACAGCGACCTGAGTCTGCACGTCAGACTGTTTCTAAAAGGCTATCCGTTTTCGCGCTACGCGATTGAGCCGGGTTTGTGCGCGAAACTGAGCAAGCCGCTCAACCAATCGCGCGTGGCGTTGGTGACCACAGCCGGATTGCGAACTCCCGACCAACAAGGCTTCGATCATTCCAACAAAAAAGGCGATTCCACATTCCGCGAAATTCCTACTGCGATTGCATCGCAAACGTTGATCGAATCGCATCGCAGTTATGCGTTCGATCATCTGGGTTTGGCCGCCGATACTAACCTGGCGTTTCCGCTCGACCGATTTCGGGAATTGGAAACGCGCGGCGTGATTGGCCAGCTCAACCATCGGCATTTCAGCTTTATGGGTTCGATTGTCGGCCCTGGAAAACTGATGGAAGAAACCGCTCCGCAGGTGGCGCGAATGTTGCGCGAAGACGGCGTTGACGTGGCCTTTCTGACTCCCGTCTGACCGATGTGCAACCAGACGGTCTGTCTGGTGCAAGCCGCATTGGAACGCGAAGGCATCACGACGGTTTCGATCTCGCTGTTGCGCGAAGTGACGGCGCAATTGAAACCGCCGCGCGCAATGTGGGTTCCGTTTCCCATGGGCTTTCCACTAGGCGAACCGAACAACCCGGACTTGCAGCATCAAATCATCGCCGCTGCGTTGCGATTGCTGGAACGCAATGACGTTCCGGTGCTGGAAAATTTCAAAGTGATCGAACCCGGAACTACAAATCTTCACGAATAAACACGAATGAAACTTCCGGTCGCCTTCAACTGACAACATTTGATTCGTGAGCATTCGTGTTCATTCGTAGTTGAAAAGGAAACAAACACTCAATGACCAACCTGCTCGAACAAGTTTTCAAACTCCGCGAAAACAACACCTCCGTCCGTACCGAAATCGCCGCTGGAGTCACGACGTTTTTGACGATGGCCTACATCATCTTCGTCAATCCTTCGATCCTCAGTGAAGCGGGCGTGCCTTTCGCAGGCGCGCTGTTCGCCACCTGCGTTTCGGCGGCGATTGGTTCGTTGATGATGGGATTGATCGCCAATTATCCGTTTGCGCTGGCTCCGGGAATGGGATTGAACGCTTATTTCACCTATTCGGTCGTCAAGGTCATGGGATATGACTGGCGCGTGGCCCTGGGCGCGGTGTTCATTTCCGGCGTGGTGTTTCTGATTCTGACGATGGTGCGCATTCGCGCGATGATCGTGGACGCCATACCGATGACCATGAAAACCGCCGCTGCTGCCGGAATCGGCCTGTTCATCGCCTTCATCGGATTGAAAAATGCCGGAGTGATCGTGTCTTCACCCGCGACATTCGTCACGCTCGGCCACATCATTTCCAAACCGGTGTTGCTGGCGCTCGGCGGATTGCTGATAACAGGCGCGTTGCTGGCGCGCGGATTCAAATCGGCGATCATCGTCGGCATTCTGGCGGTGACTGCGGCGGCCATTGCGCTCCAATTGACCAAATTGCCGACCGGTGTGGTTCAATGGCCAGATTGGCGTTCGACGTTTTTGCAGTTGGACATTCGCGGAGCGTTCAAACTCGGTTTGTTCGACGTGGTGTTCGTCTTTCTGTTCGTGGATTTGTTCGACACGATTGGTTCGTTGATGGGATTGGGACGCCAGGCTGGATATTTGACGCCCGACGGCAAGATGCCTCGCGTCAATCGCGCGTTGTTTGCCGACGCAGGCGCGACAGTTGCGGGATCGTTGTTCGGGACTTCGACGGTGGTGACTTATATCGAAAGCGCAACCGGCGTCAGCGAAGGCGGGCGAACCGGATTGACTGCGACTGTGGTTGCCGGATTGTTTTTGCTGGCAGCGTTCTTTTCGCCGATTGCCGGAGCGATTCCGCCGTTTGCGACGGCTCCGGCGTTGATTATCGTCGGCGCATTGATGATCAGTTGCGTCAAGGCCATTGACTGGAACGACATTACCGAAGCCATTCCGGCGTTTTTGACCATCCTGGCCATGCCGCTGACCTTTTCCATCGCCAACGGGCTGGCATTGGGTTTTATCTTTTATCCGTTGATGAAGCTGCTGACCGGTCGCGCGCGCGAAGCCAGTCCGCTGGTGTATGTGCTGGCTGCGCTGTTCGTGCTGCGGTACATCTATCTGGGCGGTGAGTAAAATCAGCTATACCGCAACCATCGAACCAGTTCGGGAATTGTCGGGCGTTTGCCATACATCAACACGCCGACGCGGTAAATCTTTGCCGCCAGCCAGACGACGCCGATGATCGTCGCCACCATCAACCCAATCGAAAGCGCAATCTGCCAGCCGGGCGCAGCCTCCAGCGTGATTCGCAAAAACATCAGCGAAGGTCCGAAGAATGGAATCAGCGAAAGAACCGTCGCCGCTGTTCCGGTCGGATTTTCTATCACCAACGAAGAAACGATCATCGAAACCATAAAGGTCATGGTGATGGGCATCTGAGCCTGCTGGCCGTCATCTTCGTTCGAGACAATCGCTCCGACCATTGCATACAAAGTCGCGTACAGAAAATATCCAAGCAGGTAATAAATCACGAAATAAACAAACAGCCATGGAGAAATCTTCGGCATCTGGTCGGCGTACATCATCAGCGCAGGAGCGGCGGACAGCGCGCTGAGAGTTATGCCGAATACAGACCAGGTCAGGTATTGAGTCAACCCAACCAGGCCTATGCCTATGACCTTGCCCATCAGCAAATCGAATGGACGAACCGAAGACAGCAAAACTTCGATGATGCGATTCTGTTTTTCTTCGGTGACGCCGCGCATGACCGTCACGCCGTACACCAGAATCGTCAGGTAAATCACCATCAACAGCGTGAAAGCCAGAATTATTTGTCCGCGTCCGCTTTCGCCGCGTTCGTTGACGGCTTTGAGTCTCACGTCTTTGGTCAACTCGCGCACTCTTTCGGCGTCCAGACCGGCCAGCGCTATGCGGATTTCCGAAATGGCCTTGTTCAGCGCGTCTTCAAATCTGGTTCTGCCGATGACCGCGCTGGCGTTTTTGGTGTAAAGGGTCAGTTCATTTTGGTTGAGGGCGTCGGCGGGCAGAATCAGTATTCCGTCAATTTCTTTTCGCGCCATCCTTTCGGCAAAAGCCAATCGGCGCGTTTCCATATCTTCGCCAGGTTTTAAGGCTTCGCGGGTTAATTCGTATCGCGGTTGCCCCGAACGTTTCGGCATCAACAAGGCGTCAAGCCGTTCGTAAAGCGACGAATCAACGGTTTGATCCAGCACGACAATGGCGTATTTATCCGGGCCGCTGTAACGTCCGATCAAAAATGGAACCAGGACGAACGACGACATAATGATTGGGCCGAGTATCGTGCCGATAATGAAGCCTTTGGATTTTACGCGCGTCAGATATTCGCGTTTGATGATCGTCCAGATTTTGCTCATGAATTATCGCTTCTCCGAAAATGATGGTTTTTCGACGCACAGCCTACTTGGTCGGCGGCGATTTCCCAAGCGCTCAGACAACCAGCATTTTGCGCTGAGAGTCCTTGCCGACCTAAAATTCCTGTGCAATCAATTTCCTTTGTAAGGCTGACAATGAACCAATACTTGAATCTGTTGACGCAGGTGATGGAACGCGGCGTCGAAAAAACCGACCGCACAGGAGTGGGAACCATCAGCGTATTCGGCCACCAGATGCGTTTCGATCTGGCCGAAGGCTTTCCGGTTGTCACCACCAAAAAGCTGCACTTGCGTTCGATCATTTACGAACTGCTGTGGTTTTTGCGCGGCGATACCAACATCAAATACCTGAATGAAAACCGCGTCACCATCTGGGACGAATGGGCGGATGCCGATGGCAATCTGGGGCCTGTTTACGGCAAACAGTGGCGAAGCTGGGGCGCAGCCGATGGCTGCACGATTGACCAGATCAGCCAGGTCATTCACCAAATCAAAACCAATCCCGATTCACGCCGGTTGATCGTTTCGGCCTGGAACGTCGCCGAACTGGAACAAATGGCGCTGGCTCCCTGTCACGCCCTTTTTCAGTTTTATGTGGCTCAGGGAAAACTGTCCTGCCAATTGTTTCAACGCTCGGCGGATTGTTTTCTAGGCGTGCCGTTCAACATCACCAGCTATGCGCTGTTGACGCACATGATTGCCGACCAGTGCGGATTGAACGTGGGAGAATTTATATGGACGGGCGGCGATTGCCACATTTACCTGAATCATTTGGAACAGGTGAAACTGCAATTGTCTCGACAACCATTTCCACTGCCAACGCTGCGGATCAAACGCAAACCGGATTCGATTTTCGATTACCAATACGAAGATTTCGAGTTGTTGAATTACCAATCGCATCCATCAATCGCCGCACCGATTGCCATTTGACTTCTACCGAAACGATTTCAAAGCCTTCCAGAAGGCGTTCAGAGTACCAGCTTTAGCTGGCAGCGGCGGCTTCAGCCGCCAACACGATTCACAAACGAACCGCTTCCGCCTAAAGGCGGTACTCTGAACGCCTTCACTCAAAACGCCATCAAGCAACGCGATTGAGCAATTCCTGGCCATCCGCAAAGCGCCTGAAGTTTTCCAGAAAGTGATCCACCAGCCGTTCCATTTCGTCGGAATGGCCTCCGCCACTGTGTGGCGTAATGAAGCAATTCGGCGTCGTCCACATCGGATCGTCCGGCGGCAGAGGCTCCGGTTCCGTCACGTCCAAATACGCAGCAGCCAGCCGTCCTGACAACAACGCTTCGCGCAAAGCCGCTTGATCCACTGTAGTTCCGCGTCCGACGTTGTAGAGAATCGCGCCGGGTTTGACCTGTTTGAATCGTTCGGCGTTCAAGAAGTTTTTCGTCTCGGCGCTGGCGGGCAACACATTGATGATGTGGTCAGCCGTCGGCAACAAACTGTCCACTTCGCTTTCGGGCAAAACGCGAATCGGTTCGTCGCCAACAACCCGGCGACGAACGGCGACGAGGTTCATTCCCAGCGGCGCAAGCAATTCAGCAATGCGCCGAGCGATATGCCCGAAACTGAGCAGTAACACGGTTTGCCCTTTCAGCAGCCGCGAAGCCGCTCGCGTGGGATAAAACGGCCAACCGCGTTCGCCAAGCTGATTGGTCATGCACTGCGGCAACTGCCGAGCCATGGCGTACACCAACGCAACCGCGTGTTCGGCAGTCGGTTCGGCGTACACGTCGGAACTGTTGGTCAGGATTTTGTTTTGCTGTTTGAACGCTGCTCGAAAATCGTCGCGGTCATAAGCCGTATAACCAGCGCTGTTCAAATGCGCCCAGCGCAATGCTGCGCTGTTCACCAACTGCGTAACATCGGGTTGGCCAAAAGCAATTTCGGCGTCTGCGGGCAAATCCGAAGCCGGGATGGAATTCCCAATCGTCGGCACGTTCGCAGTTTCGTCGGCAAAGATGATTTGATGATCGCCGAGAGCTTCGCGCAATCGGGCTTTCGATTCCGGCGGGAAAAGAGCGTTACACCAGATTTTCATGATAGGTGAGTGAATGGAAAGGTTGGGGAGAGCCACGCCAATGAGCGTGGCTCTCTGCATTGGCTCAGTATTCCAGTTTGTCGTTGTACATCATATCGGCGACTTTGAATCGCATGTTGAGTTTGATCGCCGACGACACTTCGGCATAAAACCGCACGTAACCGCTGTCCGCTGTGACAAACGGTTTTCCATCCACCACGCGCGGAAAGACGAACTTGGCTCCCATGCCGTCGCTGCTCGGTTGCAGGTATTGCTCCACAAAGACGCGGTTGCCGTCTTTGGTTTCCAAATAGGTGTTGGTTTTGAGCTGGCCGGGATTGGCCACGGCAAATGCCTGCATGGCAGGACCGGACAAGCGTCGGTCGGTCGAATCGAAATCTACAGCCACCACCACCCATTTGTCCGAGGTCTGTTCGGCAAAGGCTTTCAAATCCTCTGCCATCTGCGGGTTTTTCATAATGACCTGTTTGGCAAACGCCTGGCGGATGGGTTTGGCCGACAAAAACCGTATGCGGTAGTTCATGTTGACGGCCTGGTTCAGCGCGCCTTGCTGGCTGCGACTGGAATTGCCGCCGCCGCTCGCCGTCGGGCTGAAAAACATTTCGGACGTATTGGTGTCGGTTTGCGTCTGCCCCCACGGCGAATCATTCAACATCTTGGTGACATCTTTTTCCGACCATTCCATCCAGGGTTTGTATTTCTTTTGCGCTCCGGCAACAACGGTCAGAGCAAACACGCACAGCAGAATCACGAGAACTTTTTTCATTTTTCCTCCAGATCAAAAATTTTCCAGCCAGATTGGCCGGTTCGGGCTGATTAGAATTACGGGCAAACAAAATCCAGAAATGTCGAAAACCGATCCGAACCATGATCGAGCGCAATGTCTCGGCGTTCATGGTCAATGTGCAGCACGGACATCAGCAGAGTGGCGCGTCCGTCGGTCAATCGCAAACTCAGCGGTTCGTAGCTTACTTCGCCAGCCAGCAAATCGGAAATCAGAAAGTGGCGACAGGCGAACGGCGGAATCGTTCCCAGCGAGATTCGCGTGACCAATCCGCGCGAACTGAACAATTCCAGCGAAGGATTTGCTTCCAATCCTTGATCGTCAATGTTGATGACGCCAATCAGCTCATCAAACCGAATCGCTGTTTTGGTTTTGACGACGCGCGCACCCGATGCAATGTAATCGGTTGCCAGACCGCCGCGTTCTTTCGGTTTTTGATACAACCGCGCCGAACGCAATCCGGGGCGAAAATGCGTGAAGGCATAAGCGTCCCATTCCGCGACTCGCACTTCGACTTTCATCAGCGTGTGATTGGTGTCGGGCGAAACCGCCACTCCCAAACCGCCAGCCGTGAAATCCGGCGAAATAGAAAGTCGGTTGAAATCCAGCGCGCAACTTTGATTCGCGCCCAATCGAATGACGCCACGTTCGGTTTGCTGAGGCAATGCCGACGCCAGTTTTTTATCCTCCATCGCCGACCAGATTACTTCGCCTTTGCCATCCACCGCGAAGGGGTACAGCCACAACGATTCTTCCAACGGCAAGCCGGCTCCCAGATAAAACCGCGAATCGAACGTCAAGCCGCCAATTTTTTTATGGTGAAACAGCAGCGGCGTGTACAACACGTTTTTCGCCTTGAACTGGTTTTTGTCGTCAAACGGCGCTGCGGCGGATTTTTGTTTGAACACGCTTTGATGAATCGGGTGTTCGACGCTGAACCGATGTTGCGCGCTGCGGCGAATCATCAAATAGCCAAAACTCTTCGCCGTTCCCTGATCGTTGACGACGGCAATCAGTCCGTTTCGGTCACTGGACGCCGTCTTTTCCGACGACCACGGAGCGGAAATCGTTTTGCCTGATTGCAGGTCGAACAACAACGAAGCGTGCGGTTTCAAATCGTATCGCTGACTGGCAAAACGTTTGCCCAGCGAATCAAAGACGTTGATTTCGCCTGCGCTGCGGTCGTTGTTCGGATTGAACAAACTGAACACGTTTTCATAACCGCCGGGAAACGGCATCGAATAAAAATAACTGTCGGTGTTCTGCCATTGCAGCGGATCGGGATTGGCGTGAACGTTGTCGAACGCTTGCCCCGTTCGCCAACGGATGAATGCCGAGCTGAACAAATCGCTGGCATGCGGCATTGCGGTTTCAGTGGCCGCCGAAACCGCTGGACGCAATCGAACTTTCAAGCCGCCGAAAAACTGTTTGGCCTCGCCGATCAATTCTCGAATCGGAATGACTGTCGTTCGCATTGCGGGGACGGTCATTCGTTTGGTGATGCCGTCTGAAGAACCGAAGATGCGTCCTGAAGCGTCGTACAGACAAATTTCGTAATCGGTGGAAAATTTGCCGTCAGTGTGTCCGGCGATTCCGGCAAAGGTGTCAGAGGTCAGCACGAGATCGCATTCCACACCGAGTTCCTTATCAACGACCACAAACGGCGCGGCCACTTCCAGCCAGCAACCTGCGGTTGAAGCTCGGAACGATTCGGCGTTGACGATTTTTGCAGGAATGACGGCTCCGGCAAGCGAGCAGGAAATAGAGGCCAGGAAACTGCGACGGTCGAAAGAAGACATTGAATTACGGCGTAAACAGCCCGTGCGGCTCAAATGGCCATACGGGCTGTCCACGCGAATCGAAGGTTAGAAATTCAACCTGGCAACGATTTGAACCAATCGTCCGCCCGGGTCTTGAGTATTGCTCGTATCCTGGAACGCCGACGTCACCTGACCGAACAACTGGTTGTTGAAATTGGTCAGATTGGTGCTGCCCAGGAAGTTGATGTTGTTGAACGCATTCAGGAATTCACCGCGCAATTCGAAGTTGACTCGTTCGGTGATTCTAAACCGTTTGACCGCGCTCATATCGAAGCGGGTGAACATCGGGCCGGTGACATACAGGTTTTGCCGCGCGCAATCGCCAGTAACCACCTGAATGCAATTCCGATTGTTGGCCGGAGCCAGATAACGTCCGGTCGGGGCGCCTTGCGCTCCGTAACCGTCCGCCGAAGTCGCGCTGACGCTGAACGCCTTGATCGTATTTTCGACGATGTCTTTCGGCAAGTGATAAACCACTTTCGCCGCATCGTCAAAATACAATCCGAACGATTTGCTAAATTCTTTTTCGGTCATGCCGACCAGATTGACGTTGCCGAAATCCTGGATGCGTCCGCTTTGCACCCGGCCCGTTCCGTGGAATTCCCATCCGCCAATGAACTGATTGGCGAAATTGCCAATACCGCCCCAAAAAGCTTTGCCTTTTCCGAACGGCAGTTCGTAAACCCAGTTCACCTTGAACGAATGCGCGACAAAACCGGGCGTGTCGTTATTGAGCGTATTGACGCGCGGCGTGCGGAACGAAAACCGCGACGAACTGAAACCTTTGGCCCAGGCGTAATTGGATTGGACCAAAAACCCATCTGCCAGACGGCGACGGAATTCCACCTGCAAGGCGTCGTAACGGGTGTAACCGCCGTTGCCGATGAACAAAGCTCCACCGCGCAAATCCGGGTTGGTCAAAAACAGGTTTGCAGGCAATCCAGCGGCCAGCGCATTGGCGCGCCGATTCGCATCGGTGTGCAGATTGGCGGCATAAGTCAACGGCGCGGGATTGTTCAATGCCAACGGATTGACGAACGTCGTGCTGGTGAACAAATTGGCCGCCGTCGAACCGATGACCGCCGCCGTGTAATTGGCGGCCACGTTCGGATCGCGATTGCCCGCAAAATACGCCAGCGTGATGGGCAATGGCGCAGTCCCGGTGTTCGGACCGAAATAACGGAAATTGGCTCCGCGTCCCGCCGCGATGTTGGCCTGCAAATTGGCCTGCGCCAGTTTGAATTCGTTGAGCATCCCATTTTCCAGAATGTTCTGCTCAACATCGTTCAAATTGTATTCAGTCCAACCGCGCAGATTGCGCGTGCCGACATAACGCACTTCAATCGCCATGTTCTTGCTGATTTCGCGTTGAATGCCGAAAGTCCACGATTGGGAATAAGGCACTTTGGTATTGGGATCGAAGATTTGCGCATCGCCGGTAATCACTTCTCTCAGCGGGTAATTTGGCGTACTGGCAAAACTCGGCGGCCCCAAGCGGCTGGTTTCGCGCAACAGAACCGGCAACGATCCCAGACTGCCGCCGACCAGATTGCCGATGGTCAAATTGCGGTCGGCATTGATTGCCGAACCGGGATTGGCGCCGAACTGGCCTGAAAAATCTCCCAATCCATTGCGGTTATACGCGATGGAATATCCGGCGCGCACGACTGTCTGGCCGCCATTTCCAACCAATGACTTCAACCAGCCGTTTTGCGCCTGCGGAGTCCAGGCAATTCCCAGATTGGGAGCGAAGTTCTTGTAATCGGTGTTATATGCCTGCGCGCCGTTTCTGAACGGAACGAATTGCGGCACGCGACCTGTCATCGTGCCCGGTTTGAACATGTTGCCAAGCCCGGAAATCCCAAACAGATCGCTGACGGAAACGGTCGTCCAACCTTCGTTCAGCGCAGTGAACGGCCCTTGCACTTCCCAACGCAAACCGTAAGTCAGTGTCAGGTTCGGGCGGGCGCGCCACGCATCCTGGGCAAAGATGCCGAATTCACGCTGGCGACCACGGTTGACCGATTCGCCCAGGTAGACATATTGCCCTGTTTTTTCGTCCAGCACCGCGCTGGCGGCAATGGAGGTCACTCGCCCGGTCAACACGGCATAAATGTTCTGTGCAGCAGTCAGATTCGCTGCCGAAGCGCCCGGAAAATTCGCCGCCACGAACATGCTGATGGCCGGATCATTGGCATTGACGCCGAATCCTATGTTTGGCGCAAGCCCCGGACGGCTGTGCAGCGTCAGATTGAATTGCTGGAATTGGCCGCCGAAACTCAGGTTGTGCGAACCGCGCGTCCAACTCAACGTGTCGCTGAATTCGCGCAACAACGGATTGCGACGGCTGGTGGCAAAAGTCGAAGTGGCGTTGTTGATGCCAGCGACGGTCAATCCGCCTGTTCCCGCCGCCGAACCGAATGTAAATCCTCCCTGGTTGGCAATGGTTCCATTGTAGCTTTCTGCGGTGGCTTCAGGATTGAAGCGTGACGGCCCGCCGGACAATCCTGTGCGCGCTTCATTAACCAGTGTCGGCGACAATGTCGAACGCACTGCCAACGATCCGGTGTAACGGTCGCCAATTTGACTGCCTTGATTCGGAAATCCAGGAAACGCCGGATCGCGGCTGTTCAGAAAATCCGGTTGGGAATAAAGTTTCTGGTAATTCCAGGTCACTTCAACGTGGTGTTTGTCCGTCGCATTCACGTCAAAGCGCGTCGTCGGAAAGTAAGTCGTGTTATTGCCTGTCGCCACATAAGCAAATCGTTCCAGGTTGGGATCGGTCAACGGCGTGATGCCTCCGCTGCTGGTCGAATTGCGAATGTCTGTCAGCAATTTGGCAATGGTCGGGTCGGGCGTGGCGGTTTGTCCGCTTCTGGCGGCCAGTTCAAACAGATTGACTTCGCGCACTTGTGTCTGGCCGCTGACCGTCACGTTGTACCGGAAAATGCCCGACTGAGTTCGCGGATTGAAAATGGTTCGAGTGCGATTGGCCGCGTTGGGCAAACGGAATTCTTCGTAATTGACGAAGAAAAACGCCTTGTTGCGGCCATCGAAAGCCGCCGGGCCGAAAACCTTCTTGGGAAACAGGAACGGCCCGCCAACGCGAAATCCATATTGATTGAGCAGAATACGCGCTCGGTCGGCTTTGCATTTTTCAGCGTCAAACGGTTGCGCAGTCGTGCCGCAAGTCAGCCCGGTTTCTTTGTGAATGGGCGCGCCGTCGCGGTTGTTGAACCAGTAATTGGAATTCAAAACAGGGTTGCGATGATATTCATAAATGCTGCCGTTGAAATCATTGCCGCCCTGGCGAGTGACGAATTTGATCTGGGTTGCGCCGCCGCCGCCGTTATTGGCGCCGGGCGTCGCGGTGGAAACAGTCACTTCCTGAATGGCGTCCAATCGCGGAGCCACACGGGCAAAAAATCCATCGCCTGTTTTGTTGAAATTGTCCTGCACGTTGATGCCGTCGAGCGTGATGTTGATGGCGCTTTCCGGCAATCCGTTGATGGTGGAATCGCGCGTCAATCCGGGTGTATCCACGCCCGGCAAAAAGACTATGAAGTTGAGCGCATTGCGGGAATTGAGCGGCAGATTGATGATCTGGTTGACATTCAATGTGGTGGAAATGTTCGCCGATTGGGTTTGCAGAATTTCCGCGCCGCCTTGCACGGTGACGGATTCATTGGCTGCGCCAACTTCCAGCGTGACGTTTAGATTTGCGGGCACGCCTGCGTCAATTTTGACATCCCGCACAATGACCTGCTTGAAGCCAGGCGCAGAAATCACGACGACATAAGTGCCTGCGCCCAACGACGGCACTGTATAACTGCCGCTGCCGGAACTCGTCGCTCGAAATTCCGCGCCAGTCGCAGTGTTTCTGACTTCTATGATTGCGCCTGACAGAACGGCGCCGTTCGGATCAGTGACTGTGCCGGACAGATTCGATGTTACCTGCCCGAAAACCGACATGCCGATCATCGCCATCCAGACGACGACCGCCATCAGATTACTTGCTTTGTACTTCATAAAATTCCTCCTGAAACGAAAGGGGTTGAGGGGATTCCGGTCTGAGGCTTACTGTCATCAGACCAGAAATGACAAAGCCTGGTGCCAAAGATTGATTCACTCGAAGAAGTAAATCGGTCAACAAAAGAATCAAACAGAAAGTTTCTGTTACGTTCTTGACTGGTACTGATTTGTAGCTGGACGGACTTTCTTTTTTTTTCTTGAGGGTGACGGCGGCGTGGTAAAGCTTGTTTATCTGCCGTCGGTTGCTGATACGGCTAACTCGCGGAAAAGGATGCGAATTTCTATTCGCGGAAAAACAGAGAGGAGTCCAGCCCCCAAGCCAGACCCCTCTCCCGGATGAACCTAAACCTGCGTCTGGGTTTAGAAGTTGATACGACCGACCAATTGGATCAAGCGTCCGCCCGGATCGTTCGTGGTCGAAAGATCGCGATAGGCTTGCGTCACCTGACCGAAGGTCGCCGTGCCGAAGCCGCCAACAGAATTCACGTCACTCGCCGGGTTGCCGACGATGAAATTGATGTGATTGAAGGCGTTCAGGAATTCGGCGCGGAATTCAAAATTCACGCGTTCGGTGATCCTGGTCTTCTTGACGATGCTCAGGTCGTAACGAGCAAAGCTCGGTCCGTACAGGATCATGTTGGTCGAACCGCACTGGCCAGTGAAGGCTTCAATGCAATTGCCACGGCTGGCCGGAGCGATAAACCGTCCGGTCGGAGCGCCCAACGTGCTGAAACCGTTGGCGCTGGTCGGGCTGACGTTGAACGCGCGGCGGGTGTTGTCAATGATGTCCTGCGGCAGGAAGTACGCAATGCGTCCCGCGTCATCGAAACGCATTTTGACTTCTTTCTGCAGGTCGTCGCGGGTCATTCCAACCAATTGCACGTTGCCTATGTTGAACGGAGTTCCGCTTTGCACGCGGGCAGCGCCGTGAAATTCCCAGCCGGCGATCATGCGGTCAACAGCCTTGCCTACGCCGCCGCCGAACGCCTGACCACGCCCGAACGGCAATTCGTAAATCCAGTTCGCCTTCAGCGCGTGGGTGATGTTGAACGGCGTCACCGTCTTGCTCAGCCCCATGTCGCGGAAGGTCGAAGGTTGTCCCACCACCGCCGAACTGCTGGTAAAGGCATTGGTGAAGCCTTTGGCAAAGGTGTAATTGCCCTGCACCAGCAAGCCCTTGGCCATGCGGCGACGCAATTCGATCTGCAACGAATCGTAGTAGCTACGACCGTTGTTTTCGATTGACCACGCGCCGCCCAGTTTGCCGGGGTTGACGATGAAGAAGTTCGCCGGCATGCCTGCCGCAATGCCGTTGCCCCGGAACGTGGCGTTGCTGATGAAGTTGCTGGTGAATGTGCCCCACGAAGGACCGTTCGCCGCCAGCGCATTGACCAACGTGGCGTTGGCGAAGTTGGCATTGCCGTAATTGGCCGCAGTGGCCGCCGCCGAAGCCGGTTGTCCGGTCAGGAAGCCCAGGATGATCGGCAACGGAGCCGTTCCGGTGTTCGGGCCGGCATAACGGAAGTTCGCGCCGCGACCGGCGGCAATGTTGGCCTGCAAATTGGCCTGCGCCTGTCTGAACTCGTTCAGGAAACCGTTTTCGATGACGTTGGTTTCGTTGAGGTTGAACTGTTGCCACAACTTGACGCCGCGGTTGCCGACATAACGCGCTTCAATCACGGTGTCGCGGTTGATTTCGCGCTGCATGCCGAAACTCCACGATTGGACATAACCCAATTGCAGATTCGGATTGAAGGCATTCGCGGAATTGGTGATGGCGCCTTGGTTCGGATAAACCGGATTGGTTTGGAACGTTGGCGGAGCCAATCGGCTCTTGTCGCGGAACAGCACGGGCAAGGTTCCCAGATTTCCGAGCGCCAGATTTTTGCTGGCGACAATCGAAAGCCCCGGATTGCTGGCCAGAATGCTAGTGAACACGTTCAAGCCTTCACGGACAAACGCGACGGAATAACCACCACGAAACACGGTCTGTCCACCATTGCCCAGAACTTTGTTCATCACGCCACCGCTCGGTCTCGGCGTCCAGGCAAACCCCAAACTCGGCGCGAAGTTGTTGTAATCCACATTGTAAGAATTGGTTTCCGGCGAGAATTGGGTGAATTCAGTCACCTTGCCCGTTTGGGTTCCCGGTTTGAACAGGTTGCCAGGACCGGAAATACCGAACAATTCATTGAACGTGGTTTGCGAATACACAGCGGTTTTGGCCTGGAAAGGCAATTGCACTTCCCAGCGAACGCCGCCGGTCAAGGTCAGGTTCGGATTGACGCGCCAGGCATCCTGAGCGAAGAATCCAAATTCACGCTGGCGAGCACGTTCCACTCTGGGCCCAAGGTAGGTGTATTCCTGCGTATTTTCATTCAATACCGCCGGAGCGTTGATGGAGGTCACACGCCCCGTTAATGTCGCGTAAATGGCACGCGCATTGGCCAAATCGGTGGCCGAAGCGCCCGGGAAATTAGCAGCGGTGAACATTGCGTTGGCCGGGTCGGTGGCATCCACGCCCAAACCAATGGTCGGAACCTGCTGTTGTATCCATTGCCAGAAATCAATGTTGGTAAACGAACCGCCGAAACTCATGGAATGTGAGCCGCGCGTCCAGGTCAGCGTATCGGTGAAGGTCTTCACCGGAGCATTGCGGCGCTGGGGTGTGGTGGAAACAGTGGCTCCGGTGATGCCCGCCGCGCCGATGCCGATGCTGAATCCATCCTGATTCGCCAACGGACCGGTGAATTGTCCAACGTTGACGTTCGGGAAGAACAAGACCGTGCCGCCCGTCAAACCGAAACGAGCTTCATTGACAATGGTCGGCTTAGATCGGTTTTCAGGTCACTGTATGGAATACCCGCAAAACTTGAACCAAGC